>Ga0066709_100004208_pt1 | contig 11375 bp, 10 predicted proteins | sample GraSoiAngelo_158_FD_79665 | JGI IMG/M metagenome (GOLD analysis project Ga0066709, IMG submission 79665) | Grasslands soil microbial communities from the Angelo Coastal Reserve, California, USA - 14_1009_16_30cm | ecosystem: Environmental > Terrestrial > Soil > Grasslands | place: USA... | reverse complement strand
GATATGAGGGCGTTACCGACCTCGATCTAAGCATCGACCTGCGCTCGACGCTCCATGTGCGCGGCAACATTTTCGCACGGGCATACCAGATTCACGGCCGCGGCCTGACCGCCGACAATATCGGTAACCTTAACATAGTCAGCAGCATCGAGGCCGCCCGAACGACCCGCCTCAACGAGCTGTGGTACGAGCAGCGCTTCGATAATTGGCGCCTGCGCATCGGCCAGCAGACGATCGGCACGGAATTCCTCAACCCTGAATCCGCGCGCCTCTTCATCAACGCGACCTTCGGCTGGCCGACCCTGCCGGCGCTCGACCTGCCCTCGGGCGGGCCGACCTACCCTCTGGGCACGCCGGCCGTGCGGCTGCGGGTCGACCCGCAGGAAGGGCTCACCCTGTTTCTCGGCCTGTTCAACGGCGACCCCACGGGCACCGGGGTCGGCGGCTCGCAATTGCGCGACGCGTCCGGCACCGCCTTCCGCACCAGCGACGGCGCGTTCGCGATCGGCGAGATCCGCTACAACCCGGGCGATTCCGATCGCAACGGCACCTACAGCGTCGGCGGCTGGTGGAATTCCGAGCGCTTTCGCGATCACCGCCTGGATGAGAACGGCGTATCGCTGGCGAGCCCCGCCAGCACCGGCCTGCCGCGCCAGCACAGCAATGATTTCAGCCTGTATGGGACGATCAATCAGCCGTTGCTGGTCGACAATGCCGCAAATACACGGCTGACACTGTTCGCCCGCGCGATGGGCGCCCCCGGCGACCGTAACCTGATCAGCCTCTATCTCGACGGGGGGCTGACCTATAAAGGGCCATTCGGCCGCGCCGACGATGAGCTCGGGCTTGCCGTCGCCTATGCCCGGATCGGCAACGCGGCGCGCGGCTTCGATGCGGATGTCGTGCGCTTCACCGGAGAGTTTCGCCCGGTCCGGTCAGGCGAGGCGGTGCTCGAGCTGACCTATCGCTTTCACCTCACCGGCTGGTGGCAGCTGCAGCCGGATTTTCAGTACATCTTCAATCCCGGCGGCGGGATTGCGAACCCGAATGCACCGGGGCGGCGGATCGGCGACGCGGCGGTTCTAGGACTGCGCACCGCGATCACGTTTTGAAACGTTCGGGCTTGCCGCTTTGCGGTTGTGCCAATAACTGTCGGTGATGGAACCGGGAACCGCACAGGCGAGCGATGATGCGGTCGCGCGCGCCGCGCAATTGCTGCGCGATGGGGCACTCGTCGCGTTCCCGACCGAGACCGTGTACGGGCTCGGCGGCGATGCGACGAGCGAGGCCGCGGTGGCGCGGATCTTCGCCGCGAAGGGCCGGCCGCGCTTCAATCCGCTGATCGTGCATGTGCCGGGCCTGGCCGAGGCTGAGCCGCTCGCGGTCTTCAACGAGCGGGCGCGCGACGCGGCACGCCATTTCTGGCCGGGGCCGTTGAGCTTGGTCTTGCCACGACGGAAGACGGGCGGTTTGTCGCTGCTGGCCAGCGCCGGGCTCGACACGGTCGCGTTGCGCGCCCCGGCTCATCCGGTCGCGCAACAATTGCTGCGCGCCGCCGGGATCCCGATCGCGGCGCCATCGGCCAACCGCTCCGGCCGGGTCAGCCCGACGCTGGCGGCGCATGTCGCCGCCGAGCTCGGCTCTCGCGTCGCGCTGATTCTCGATGGCGGCGCCTGCCCGGTCGGGCTCGAATCGACGATCCTCGACCTGACCGGCCCGAACCCGATGCTGTTGCGGCCCGGCGGGGTCACGCTCGAAGAGCTGCAGGAGGTGTTCGGCGCAATCGCCACACCCCCGGTCGGCGAGCATCCGCCGCGGGCGCCCGGCAGCCTGCCGAGCCATTACGCGCCGAGCCTGCCGGTGCGCCTCGACGCGCGCGAGGCTCGGCCCGGCGAAGCGCTGCTGGCTTTCGGCCCGGACGCGCCGCCGGGTTTTGCCGAGGTGCTCTGGCTGTCGCGGAGCGGCGATCCGACCGAGGCGGCGGCCAATCTGTTCGCCTCGCTGCGGCAACTCGATCGTGCGGAATTCACCGGCATCGCCGTCATGCCGATCCCCGAGCGCGGTCTCGGGCAGGCCATCAACGACCGTCTGCGCCGCGCCGCCGCTGCGAAGGCGCCTCGGTACTCCGAGCGGCCTATCGTTATTCGATCAAGTTGAAACGCCCGCAACCGTCATGCCCGGACTTGTTCCGGGCATCCACGTGGATGGCCGGGACAAGCCCGGCCATGACGAATAGGGGAGGCCGCTTCAACCTGCTCGGACCCAAGCTAGTCTAACCGGCGGCGAGCACCGCGGCGCAGCCGAGGAAGGCCGGCAGCTTGTGGGTCACGACATAGGTCGGGATCGCCGCGAGATAGGGGCTGAGCCGGCCTTTGGCCTCGAACCGGGCGCGGAACCCGCTCTCGGCAAAAGGTGCGCCGAGCCGCGGCACGATCCCGCCTGCGACGTACACGCCGCCTTGCGCGCCTAAGGTCAGCGACAGGTCTCCGGCCACCGTGCCGAGCATCGCGCAGAACATCGCCGTCGCTTCATGGCACAGCGGGTCCTGCGCCATCGTCGCCGGGTCGGTGATCTGCGCCGCCGTGTAGGGCGCCGCCGGCACACCGTCGAGCGCGGCGAGAGCGTTGTACAAATTGACGAGACCCGGCCCGGACAAACAGCGCTCGGCCGAGACGTGGTCGAAATGGCGGCGCATCCATTCCAACACGCCATTCTCGCGGTCGGTCACCGCCGGCATCGTCACATGGCCACCCTCGCCGGTCAGCGGCAGCCAGCGCGATCCGGCCGGAATAAGCCCCGAGGCGCCCAGCCCCGAACCTGGCCCGAGCACCGCGACCGGCCGGCCGGCGACGGGCGCGCCGCCGCCGATCTGCGTGCGGTCGGCCGGGGTAAGCCGCGGCAGCGCCAATGCGACGGCGGTGAAATCATTGATCACCTCGAGCCGCTCGAAGCCAAGTTCGGCGCGCAACGCCGCGACGGAGAAGCTCCAGGGATGATTGGTCATGCGGATCTCGTCGCCGGTCGCGGGAGCGGCGATCGCCAGACAGCCGATGCGGGGCGCGACCGACGGCCCGGATTGCGCCAGATAGGCCCGGATGGCCTCACCGATCGTGGCGAAATCGGAGTCGGCGAAGGTGGTCGAATGCAGGATCGCGCCGTCCGGCGACGCCAGCCCGAAACGGGCGTTCGTCGCGCCGACATCGCCGACCAGCCAAACCGTGTCCGAACCGGCCATTACTGTGCCGACCCCGCCGCGGTCAGCGCCTTGATGAAGCTCTCGCGCCAGGCGTTGATGTCATTGCGCCGCAGCGTCGCCATCATCGCCACCCAGCGCTCGCGCCGTTCCTCGAGCGGCATTTGCAGACCCTGCCAGATCCCCTCGGCCATCGATTCGAGGTCATAGGGATTGACGATGATCGCCTCGGCCAGCTCGCTCACCGCGCCGGCGAAGCACGACAGCACCAGCATGCCGGGATCGTCGGGCTGCTGCGCCGCGACATATTCCTTGGCGACCAAATTCATGCCGTCGCGGAACGGCGTGACCAACCCGATCCGCGCCGCGCGATAGAACCCTGACAGGATGCGGTGGTTGAAGCTCTTGTTCAGGTAGCGCAGCGGCGTCCAGTCGAATTCGGCGTAGCGTCCGTTGATGTTGCCGGCGGCGGCTTCGAGGGTGCGGCGGATCTCGCGGTATTCCGGCACGTCCGAGCGCGAGGGCGGCGCGATCTGCATCAACACGGTGTGGCCGCGCGCCTGCGGGTAATGCTCGAGCAGATGGGAATAGGCGGCAAACCGCGCCGGTAGCCCCTTCGAGTAATCGATCCGGTCGACCCCGATGATCAGCGAACGGTCGCGGATGCTGTCGGTGAGCCGCCGCATCTGCCGCGATTCTTCCGCCTCCTCCGCCTGCCGCGCGACAGTGGCGACGTCGATCCCGATCGGGAACACGCCGGCCTGCACGACCCGGCCAAAGGCGTGCAATCTGCCGCCGCCGAGATCCTCGCCGCCGCCCTGACGCAGCAGGTAGTCGCGAAAGCTCTCCAGATCGGCGGCCGTCTGAAACCCGACGACGTCGTAGGCGCACAAGGCGGCCACGAGCTCGCGATGATTGGGCAGGATGCGCAGAAGCTCGGCCGCCGGAAACGGCGTGTGCAGGAAAAACCCGATCGGCTGCCGGCACTCGAGCTGGCGCAACGCCTCGCCGAGCGGGATCAGATGGTAATCGTGCACCCAGACGAGGTCCTCGGGCTGCAGCATCGGCGCCAATGCCCGGGCGAAGTTGCGGTTGACCCGCAGATAGCCGGCGAGGTCGCGCCGCGTAAACCCGATCAGCGACGGCCGGTAATGAAACAGCGGCCACAGCACGCGGTTGGCGAAACCGATGTAGTATTCGTCGTAATCGCGTCGCGTTAAATCCACGAGGGCGGCGGTGAGATTGCCGTCGGTGACCAGCTTTGGCGTGGCGCTCGGCCGCTCGCTGATCGAGCCACTGTAGCCGAACCAGATCCCGCCGGTGCGCTCCAGCGCGGCGCGGATGGCGACCGCCAGCCCGCCCTGAGCCGGATTGCCGCGCCCGATCGGCCCGACCCGGTTGGAGATGATAACCAGCCGGCGAGTCGCCGCCCCCGTGGAGACGCGCGCCCGTCGAGAGGCGGGTGTCCGCGACTCCAGTTCGCCAACCGTCGAGCCGACCTCGTCCATCGACATTCTTTCCCCTCGCCGGCGACCTAAGGTTGAAACAGTGCCACGCCAGCGGTGTTCCGCCTCATATGCCGGTCTCGGCCCGCGTCCCGGCAAGCCAATCGAGCGCCGCCCTGACCGACGGCAGGTCATAAAGCGCGGCGCTATCGGCTGATGGCGGGCCGACCCGGATCGAGGTGCCGCCGCGGCGATTGATTTCGGCAAAGCCTGCTTCATCGGTCGTATCGTCGCCGAGGAAGACCGGCACGCGTCCGCGGAACGGCGGCTCGGCCATGAAGGCGGCGATTGCGCCGCCCTTGCTGTGGTGCCGGGGCTGGAACTCGACGACCATTTTGCCGGGGATCAGCCGCAGCGCATCGCCGGCCTCGCGCAGCAGCCGCTCGGCAGTATTGCGGATCGCCGCGCCTGCTTCGGGAGCGGCGCGATAATGCAGCGCCAGCGTCCGGCCCTTGTCCTCGACCCAGACGCCCGGCCGCTGCCGCGCCAAAGCTTGCAGCTGCGGGCGAAGCTGGTCGAGCGCCGCCGCGGCGGCGCGGTCGGCCTCGCTGCTGCCGGTCTCGCTCCAGCTGCCGTCGGGACGACGCCGCTCGATGCCGTGCAGCCCCGCCGCCGCCCCGTGCCAGGACCGGAATAGCCGGTCGAGATCGGCAACCGGCCGGCCGCTGATCAGCGCCAGCGCGCCGCCGCGCTCGCCCGCCAGCCGGTGCAGCAGATCCGGCAAACCTGGAGGGATTTCGACCAGCTCCGGACGCGGCGCGATTTCGAGCAGCGTCCCGTCGACATCGACCAGCAGGGCCGCTTCGCGGTCGAGCTTCGGAGGAGGCGTCACGCGGCGCACACCGATCCGAATCGGCGCTTGTGCAGCGCACACATTTTGCCGCACCCGGCTCTCGGAGCTATGAGGAATTCCGAAGGCTGCCAACGATATCTGGTAAGGGGGCTTGACTTGAGCGGGCCGTTCCTTAAATTGTGCGGTGCGGTATGGATCATCTTCTGATTGGTTCTGCCGTACGTCTTCTAGGCGTTTCCTCCCTAAACTCGGGCCGTGCTCACGCGCGGCCCTTCTTTTTTGCGCGCTCGAATCCCGGGGCGACTCGCAGCATATCCGCGGTCTTCCGGCAATACGGCCTCGGCCGGGATGTCCGGCAGCATCGCGATCTCGTGGTAGATCGGCGCAAAATCGGGACGGGTCGCGGCGAACAGCTGCCCGAAATCGTCAATAACGAAGTAGGTCTCCTGATAGCGATCGATGTGGTACTGCGTCCGCATGACGCGCCGCAGATCGAAGCGCAGCCGGTGCGGGTGCGGGTCCTCCAGGCAATAGACCGATTCCCCGGCCGAGGAGAGGATGCCCGAGCCGTAGATCCGCAATCCCTCCGGGGTTGCGATCAAGCCGAATTCGACGGTGTACCAGTAGAGCCGCGCGAGGTGCTCCAAATGACCGAGGCGCAGCGCCTTCAGCCCGCCTTCGCCATAGGCCTGCATGTAATCGGCGAAGACCGCGTTCATCAGCATCGGCACATGGCCGCAGATATCGTGAAAGATGTCCGGTTCCTGCAGGTAGTCGAGCTGGTCGCGGCAGCGGATGAAGCAGGTCGACGGAAAGCGGCGGGCGGCGAGAAAGGCAAAAAACACGTCATCCGGCACCAGCCCCGGCACCGGGGCGATGCGCCAACCGGTCGCCCGGTCGAGAATATCGCTGAGCCGGCGGAAATCGGGGATGCCGTGGGCGGCAACGCCCAGCCCCTGCAAGCCGTCGAGATATTCGCGGCAGGCGCGCCGCTTCAGGAGTCTTTGCTGGCGCTCGAACAAGAGACGCCAGATGGCGTGCTCGTCCTCGGTATAAGCCGACCAGTTCTGCTCGACCGTGTGATCCCTCAGCCTGCCGCTCATCGCGCGCTCCGCAAGGTGCTCCCCTTGCAGCTAGGACCACCCGGGCGGTGCTTCAATCACGCCGGCAGCCCGATTCGCAGGGTTTTGCGGGTTTATCGGTGGCAGTCAGCCGTGCGGGCCAGCCACACCCGCATGACTTCCGAGAGGTGCTCGATCAGCTCCGCCATATCGGCGGCGAGCCGTGCGAAAGCCGGCTTTCGGCGGTAATTGCGCTCATCCATGTACAGCCCGCGATTGATCTCGATCTGCAGGGCATGAATCCGGCGCTGCGGGCAGCCGTAATGCCCGGTCGTAAAGCCGCCGGAATAGGGCGCGTTGAGCGCCACGGCGAATTGCCGCTCCGCCAGAAAACACCGGGCCGCCTCGATGATTTGCGGGGCGCAGGCGGTACCGTGGCAATCGCCGAGCACGATGTCGGCGGGATCCTGGCCGCCGACCATGCTGGCCGCCGACGGCATCGAATGACAATCGACCAACAGGCAGCCGCCGAAGGCTTCCGCGGTTTCCTGAACCAGCCCGCGCAAGGTCTGGTGATACGGGTAGTAAAGGTCGTCGACCCGCTGTTTCGCCTCGGCGAAGTACAGCTTGCGGGCGTAGATCTCCTCGCCGCTCGCGACCACGCGGGCAATCGTGCCGAGCCCCATGCGCACCCGCGGCGAGCGCGCGTTGACGAAGCTCGGCAAGGAATCGGAAAACATCGTCGGGTCGAGTTCCCAGGCCTCGCGGTTGACGTCGAGATAGGCCCGCGGGAAGCGTGCCGCGAGCAAGGGCGCGCCGAGCTCCGGGGCGGCGCCGAACAGCGCATCGACAAAGCTGTCCTCGGAGCGGCGCAAGGTCAGCGGATCGAGGCGTGAGGCGGCCAGCAGATCGCGCGGATAATCGTTGCCGCTATGCGGCGAAGCGAGGACCAGAGGCACCGCGCGCACCCGCGGCTGCCGTATGTCGAGGGCAGCCTCAACCGTCGATTGTCGCAGGCACGGACCATCCATACCGCAACCTTAGTGTGCCGCCGCGATGCTGTCATCACCGGGGCGTCACCGGGGGCATGACCGGGCGGAGCGCGGCAAACATCCGGCGGTTATCTTTCGCCGAGGTTGCGGGCGTGTTACTCCTTGGCCAGGGAGCGAAGGCCTGGCGGGCGAAGTTTCGGAGCAATGGCGCGAATCCTTCTCGCCGAAGACGATGATCAGCTGCGCGCGTTTCTCAGCCGCGGGTTGCGGCGTGCCGGCCACGCGGTCGACGCGGTCGCGGACGGTGAGGCGGCTCTCGTGCAGGCTCACGACACCGATTACGACCTGCTGCTCGCCGATGTGGTGATGCCCGGCATCGACGGCATCGAGCTGGCGCGGCGCGTATCGGCGCGTCAACCCGGCGTCCGCGTCATGTTCATTACAGGGTTCGCCGCGGTCGCAGTAGACGGCGAGGGGTTCACCCCGAAACGGCCGCGGGTCTTGGCGAAGCCGTTTCATCTGCGCCATCTGATCGCCGAAATCGACGCGCTGTTGTCACAATAGGCCGGCGGCCAGCGATCAACGGGAAACAGCCGCCGCGGCGGAATGGCGCGTGGAGAGAAGTGACATGGTGTTGAAGCCGCTCGTCATCGCGGGCTGCCTGCTGATTTCCGGCGCTGCCGCGGCGCAAACCGGACAGGTCGAGATCAAGGACGCCTGGGCCCGCGCGACACCTGGGAAGGCGGAGAATGGCGCCGCCTATCTGACGATCGTGACGCCGGCGGCGGACAAGCTCGTCGCGGTGTCGAGCCCGGCGGCGAAAAAGACCGGATTGCACACGATGACCACCGAAGGCGGGGTCATGAAGATGCGCCCGCTCGACGGGCTCGATGTCCCGGCGAACCAGCCGGTCACGCTGAAGCCGGGCGGCATCCATATTATGCTGCAAGGGCTGAACGAGCCGCTGCAGGCCGGAAAATCCTTCCCGCTGACCCTGACCTTCGAGAAGGCGGGTGAGCGCCAGGTCGAGGTCGCGATCGAAAAAACCGGCGCGATGGGCCCGGAAAGCCATGCCGGCATGCGGATGCCGATGCCGGCGCATCGCTGAGCGGATAATCGCATGGCCCAACCGCCCGCCAACCCCCGCAATCCGCCGCGTTTTGCCATCGTCGCGATCGTCTTCGCGGCGCTGCTCGTCGCCGTCGCCGGGGTGCTGCTCGCGCTGGCGGTTCGCGAGACGCCGCGCGGCGCGGCGGGGACCGCTCTCGCCAATGCGATCGGCGGCCCGTTCCATCTGATCGACCAGAACGGCAAGGCGGTCAGCGATGCCGATCTCAAAGGCAAATGGCAGCTGGTGTTCTTCGGCTATACCCATTGCCCGGACGCCTGCCCGACGGCGCTCAACGAGATGGCGCTGGCGCTCGAGCAGCTCGGTGAGAAGCGCGGCGAGATCGAGATCGTGTTCATCACGGTCGATCCCGACCGCGACACGCCGGAAGTCATGAAATCCTATGTGCAAAGCTTCGACGCGCCGATCATCGCGCTGACCGGGTCGCCCGACGCGGTGGCGCAGGCCGCCAAGGCCTACCGCGTCTATTACGCCAAGCACCCGCGCGCCGACGGCGATTACGACATGGATCACAGCGCGGTCATCTATGTGATGAACCCCGAGGGCCGGTTCACCGCGACCTTCACCCCGGACAGCACCGCCGACGCGATCGCCCAGCGGCTGCAGAAGCTGATCTCGTAAAGCGTAATCCGTCCAACCAGAATCATCGCTTCAAACCTTTGGCCGGGCTTGTCCCGGCCATCCACGTCTTTTCCTCGCTAACAAAGACGTGGACCCCAAGCCCTGGGGAGAGGAATCTTTCTGGTCAGTTTATCGGACACCGCTCCAAATTGGCGACGGGGCGCGGCCATTGGCAAAGGCCGGGCGGCGCAGCATATAGGCGGGAGGTGCGGCCCATAGAGGCCGGCGCCGCTCGACAATTTCCGTCCAGGGTTCATGGCCAGTCTCACCGACGAGATTACGCGCCGGCGCACTTTTGCGATCATCTCGCACCCCGACGCCGGCAAGACGACGCTGACCGAAAAGCTGCTGCTGTTCGGCGGCGCGATCCAGCTTGCCGGCGAGGTGAAGGCGCGCGGCGAGCGCCGGCGCGCCCGCTCGGACTGGATGGCGATCGAGCGCGAGCGCGGCATCTCGGTCAGCTCGGCGGTGATGACCTTCCAGCATGACGGCCGCGTCTACAATCTGCTGGACACGCCCGGCCACCAGGATTTCAGCGAGGACACCTATCGCACGCTGACCGCGGTCGACAGCGCAATCATGGTGCTCGACGCGGCGCGCGGCATCGAGGAGCAGACCAGGAAGCTGTTCGAGGGGTGCCGGCTGCGCAACGTGCCGATCATCACCTTCGTCAACAAGCTGGACCGCGAGAGCCGCGACCCGTTCGACCTGATCGACGAGATCGAGCAGGCGCTCGCGCTCGATGTGACGCCGGCCAGCTGGCCGATCGGCATGGGACGCGATTTTCTCGGTACCTACGATCTGTTGAACGATGCGCTGTTGCTGTTCGAGCGCGGCGCCGGCGAGCGGGTCGTCGAGCCGATCCGCTGCCGCGGTCTCGACGATCCGCTGCTGTCGCAGCATTTGCCGGAAGCGGCGATCGCCAAGCTGCGCGAGGAGATCGACATGGCGCGCGGCCTGTGCCCGCCATTCGATCTGGAGGCGTATCGCCAGGGTCATTTGACGCCGGTGTTCTTCGGCAGCGCGATCAATAATTTCGGGGTGCGGGAGTTGCTGCAGGGCGTCGGCGCGTTGGCGCCGCCGCCGCGGCCGCAACCGGCCGAGCCCGCGCCGATCCGGCCCGAGGAAGAGTCGGTCGCCGGCTTTGTCTTCAAGGTGCAGGCGAACATCGACCCGCAACACCGCGACCGGGTCGCGTTTGTACGATTGTGCTCCGGGCGCTTCCGCCGCGGCATGAAGCTGAAGAACCAGCGCACCGGCCGGTTGATGGCGGTGCAAAACCCGGTGTTCTTTCTGGCGCGCGACCGCAACCTCGCCGAGGAGGCGTGGCCCGGCGACATCATCGGCATTCCCAATCACGGGATTCTGCGGGTCGGCGACACGCTGACCGAGAGCACCGAGGCCCGGGTCACCGGGCTGCCGAGCTTCGCCCCCGAGATCCTGCGCCGGGTGCGCATCGAAGACCCGATGAAATCGAAACATCTGCGCCACGCCTTGACACAGCTGGCCGATGAAGGCGTCACCCGCGTGTTCAAGCCCGCCAATGGCGGCGACTGGATCATCGGCGTGGTCGGCGGACTGCAGCTCGACGTGCTGACGGCACGGCTCGCCGCCGAATACGGCCTCCCCAGCCGGCTCGACGGCGCACCTTTCGAGGCGGCGCGCTGGCTCGATGCCGAACGGCTCGAGCTCGACCGGTTCCGCGACCGCAACGGCGCGGCGCTCGCCGAGGACCATGACGGCGTCCCGGTGTTTCTCGCGCGCAACGCCTGGGATCTGCGCACGACGATCGAGGAATGGCCGGCGATCCGTTTCCGCGAAACGCGCGAGCCGCACTAGGATCGAAAAGCCCGCTGAGCTCTCGGCACGCCAGCGCCTTTGCTGGCAGGCCATGCACTCTGTTGACTCTGTCCGAACCGTCTTTCACCGTTCGCGAGGCATGTTTCAGCTTCGGACCACACACGCACCATGAGCCCATCGGACGCTGCGTGGCAGCAATTGATCTCCGCGTTGCACGCGTCCGGCCGCAAGGCTGCGCTCGCGATCACCGGGGGCGGCAGCGGGGCGGTCGGCGAGTTGCT
>Ga0066709_100004207_pt1 | contig 11376 bp, 8 predicted proteins | sample GraSoiAngelo_158_FD_79665 | JGI IMG/M metagenome (GOLD analysis project Ga0066709, IMG submission 79665) | Grasslands soil microbial communities from the Angelo Coastal Reserve, California, USA - 14_1009_16_30cm | ecosystem: Environmental > Terrestrial > Soil > Grasslands | place: USA... | reverse complement strand
CGTTCATATAGCTGGCATTGAACTCGCTCCAGATCAAAGGCAGACTGGGCTGGGAGGAAGCCTTGATCTGGTCGTGGACCTTTTTCACTGCGCGGCAGACCATCTGGTTGCGGGAAATATCTTCACTGGTTCCGAAAACATCCTGTGACTTGTCATTGCCATAAACGTGGGTCGAGACAAAGTCGACTGGAACGTGATTCTCAGAACAGTGGCGCAGAAAAACATCGGCCCACGCTGCCTGCGCCGTCGCGGGACCTCCTATGCGTAACCGCCCATTCACCCCTTTAACCGCGCGCGCCGTGTGATCGTACAGTTGCCAGTATGTTTCTTGCTTCGGATCGCCGGCCCAGAAGTCGATATTGGGTTCGTTCCAGACTTCGAAGTACCACTTGCTGACTTCGTCGATGCCATAGCGGTCGACGAGATGCTGCGTGAATTGTTTGATAAGTTCATCCCACCTGTTCCAATCTTTTGGCGGGGCCACGTTGGGCTTGTACCAGAACGCATGCAGGAGCTCTTTGGACGCCAGTTTCTTGGGCGTGAAGCTCAGCTCAACGAAAGGCCGTACGCCATTGGCCAGCAAGCCGTCGTAAATTTGATCGACGTAGGAAAAGTTATAGACGGGTTGGCCCTGCTGATCTTCGTCGTACAATCCCACTTCGTCATGAAAGATGGCGTGAAAGCGAACGTACTCGAAGCCCGTGATCTTTTTGACTTCCCGCAAGTCTTGCCGGTAGCTTTCGCGCAGACTAAGGACGGCACGTCCTGAGCCGAACATCTGCTCCCAGAAATGAGGGAAGGCGTGACTCAGTGCAGATGGGTCTATCGTGATCGCGGAGCTGTTCGGCTGTGCGCAGAGCAGCGCTGGCAGGAGGAGAACGAATGTGATGACTGGCAGTCTTCGCCGGAACTTGTCTTTCATGGAAAAAGTATCGCTTACTAAATCAGCTTAGTAAAGCCTCAGACGCATTGTTGCCCCTCAAGGCGTCTGGCATCATCGTTGGCCGGTATATCATTTCAAGAGGCGGTTTTGTAAATCCTCGCTAGTAAATCTGGAGTTTCGCAATGCCCACTTTACCGCTTGTCGTAAACGGACGCGATTTTAGTCTCGAAGTAGATCCCCAGACCAGCCTTCTCACCGTCTTGCGTGATCATCTGGACCTCACTGGCAGCAAATACGGGTGCGGGGAAGGGGTGTGCGGAGCGTGCACGGTCTTAATTGACGGGAAGGCGCAGCGATCATGCATCACGAGAGTTGGGAGCGTTTGGCCAAAGACGATCACAACCATTGAAGGGCTCACCAGTGGAGAGCAGCTTCATCCAGTGCAACAAGCGTTTCTCGATGAAAGTGCGATGCAGTGCGCCTATTGTACTTCGGGGATGATCATGTCCGCAGTCAGCCTGCTGAACGCGAACCACAATCCCACTGAGAGACAGATTATCGACTTCATGGATGGGAACGTCTGCCGTTGCGGAACCTACCCGCGCATCGTAAGCGCCATTCAGCGGGCGGCGAAGGTGATGGCCGGATCCCCCGTTGCGAGGGAGGCGAGCCGATGAACGAAAAACCCCAGGCTGCGATTGTTCTGGACCCCGAACGTTATGAGCTCTCGGCGGAGCCCCTGTACCACTTCGATGTGGATCGGCGCGAGTTCTTCAAGCTTCTGGGCGCCGGTGTTCTGGTGTACTCTGCCCTGAACCGCGCGGTTACACAGGAGTCGGGCGGAGCCGGGCACTCGTGGGGCGATTCTCTGCCCAAGGAAATCGATACATGGCTGCACATCGGCGAGAACGGCAGGGTCATCGTCTACACGGGGAAAGTTGAAGTTGGCCAGAACATCCGAACGTCCCTCAGCCAGGCAGTGGCTGAAGAACTGCACATTGCGATCGACAAAATCGAGATGGTGATGGGCGATACCCAGCTCACGCCGTTCGACATGGGCACGTTCGGAAGCCGCACCACGCCTACTATGAATCTGCAGTTGCGCAAGGTGGCGGCGGCAGCTCGCGATTTGCTGGTTGGACTTGCCGCGGCGCAATGGCAGGCCGATCGCACACGTCTTGTCGCGGCAGACGGCCGAGTCGGCGATCCGCAGACCAAACGATCTGTGGAATACGCGGCGCTGGTCAAGGGACAACAGCTCGCGGCCAGCATTCCCTTCGACGATCCACTGGTCTCCGCGACTGACTGGAAAATTGCCGGGCAGTCCGTGCATAAAGTGAACGGCCGCGACTTCGTTACAGGCAAGCATCGCTATCCCTCAGACCTGAAGTTGCCTGACATGCTGCACGGGAAAGTGCTACGTCCGCCATCCTTCGGAGCGGCACTCCTCTCATTGGACACGCAGAAAGCGGAGCAGATGGGTGTCACCGTGGTCCACGACGGCAACTTCGTCGGAGTCGCCGCACCGAGTACGCCCCTCGCGGAACGAGCCCTCAAGTCTCTCCATGCCGAATGGAAGTCGGAACGCCAGCCATCGCATGACGAACTTTTCCAATACCTGAAGAAGAACCCTGAGAACGGAAACGATCCCACGGGTGACGGCGACCGTTTCGCTGTTGGCAACGTCGACCAGGCTCTGACTTCCACGGATCACAAACTCCAGCAGACTTATTCGGTTTCTTACATCGCCCACGTTCCCCTGGAACCCCGCGCTGCGCTGGCGAAATGGGAGGGCGATAACTTGACCGTTTGGACCGGCACGCAACGTCCCTTCGGCGTTCGCGGGCAGCTTGCCGAGGCCTTCCGCATGCCGGAAGAAAGAGTGCGCGTGCTGATGCCCGACACAGGTTCGGGTTACGGTGGAAAGCATACTGGCGAAACTGCGATTGAGGCAGCACGCCTTGCCCGCGCCGCCAAGCGTCCGGTGAAAGTGGTGTGGACCCGCGAAGAAGAATTTAGTTGGGCGTATTTTCGTCCCGCAGGCGTGATCGACGTAACCAGCGCGGTGCACCGCGACGGTACTCTCACCGCCTGGGACTTTCACAATTACAACTCCGGCTCGGCGGGAATCCGCACGTACTATGAGATTCCCAACCAGCGCATCGTTTTCCACCCCACGAAATCTCCGCTGCGGCAGGGCTCGTATCGAGCTCTGGCTGCAACCGCCAATCACTTTGCGCGCGAGTCGCACATGGATGAAGTGGCCCACTCGCTCAAGATGGATCCGCTCGAATTCCGTCTCAAGAATCTGAAGAACGAACGGCTGCGCGCGGTCTTTGAGGCTGCGGCCAAGCGGTTCGGGTGGGAAAAGCCGAAGTCCGAGCCTGAACAAGGTTTCGGGATGGGCGGCGGCTACGAGAAGCTGGGGAACATCGCTACTTTCGTCGAGGTCCACGCTGATTTAAAGACTGGCGAAGTCAAAGTAGTGCGCGTCGTCTCCGCATTCGAATGCGGAGCTATCGTTAACCCGGACAATTTGCGCAACCAGATTGAAGGTTCCAACGTGCAGGGGCTTGGCGGCGCGCTTTTCGAAGCCATCGCCTTCGACAATGGAAAAATTCTCAACGGCAGAATGTCGGAATACCGCGTGCCACGCTTCAGCGATACGCCGGTCATCGAAACGGTACTGCTCGACCGAAAGGACCTTTCATCGGCGGGAGCGGGTGAGTGTCCTATGATTGGCCTGGCTCCCGCGATTGCAAACGCCATTTTTGATGCGACAGGCGTGCGGTTGCGATCGCTGCCCTTAATACCCAATGGCTTGAAGGCGAGCTAAACGAACTCGCATGAACGCTTTACCCCAACGGAGAGAGCGGTTCTACGACCACCGAACGCAATGTGGGTTGCCGTTGAGTGTTGGAGGCACTAACATATGAGACTCGCGAAATTATCAGAAGAAAGGCCGGGGTTCGTTCATTTTTCAATCCCGAGCAAGCCGGATCGTGTTTCCGGAAACATTCAAAAATCCCAGACCTGGAGAGGGCTAGAGTGCCTCCAAAATGCCGTAGGGGTTGTCTACATTACCTTGCACTTTTATTCGGCTCGTTTGCTCTTCTCGCTCTGGCGGGACCTGCCAGCGGCGAAAATGCATTTGATCTTACCGGGCCCAGGGTTCAGGTGCGCGTGCAGCGCGGCAAGGAGACTCTGCCTATCGCCGAGGTGCCGAATCTTCAAGCAGGAGACCGTCTGTGGGTGCATCCTGATCTGCCGGATAGCCAGTCAGTGCACTACTTGATGGTGGTGGCATTTCTCCGCGGAGCGACGAACCCTCCGCCAGATTCCTGGTTCACTCGCGTTGAGACCTGGAACAAGCCGGTGCACGAGGAAGGAATTTTCGTCACCGTCCCCGGAGAGGCAGAAGAAGCAGTCGTGTTTCTCGCCCCTGAAACGGGAGGCGCTTTCAGCACGTTACGCGCCGCGGTGCGAGGCAAGCCCGGCGCGTTTGTGCGTGCCGTCCAGGATCTTCAGCAGGCAAGTCTGGACCGCGCTCGCCTGGAGAAATACTTGGATGCGGTCCGCGAATCGTCTACCAGCGATCCTGACCAACTGAAGACGCGGACCACGCTGCTGGCTCGCACCTTGAACATTCGTCTTGACCAGCAATGCTTCGACAAGCCCTCTGCCCAGCAGGTGCCTTGCCTAACGCAGAACACAGACCAGTTGGTACTCGACGATGCGCACAGTCAGACCATGGTGGCGGCATTGACTTCGGGTACCTCCTCCGATTTGCTGGCGCAGATCAGCGCCACACCCACCGCCCGCGGCGGCTATTACAGTCCCTACATCGGAGCGGTCGTAGATGTCGCGCGCATTCTGAGCACCACGCACACCGCACAGTATCAGTACATTCCGGCGCTGGCGTTGCCCAAGCAGGATGAACTCAACCTGCATCTGAACAATCCGCCTTCATTCCGCAATCCGAAATCCGTGCTGGTGATCGGTCTGCCGCCGGTGCATCCAGCGCCTGCACCTCCGCTGCACACGGCCGACGCAAACCAGGTGCTCTGTGTGGACAAACCGGCCCTCGTGTTGCCTGCCGACGGTGCGTCGCTGGTTTTCGCAACCGACCTGGCGCACAACTTTGTGCTCCATATTGAGCCCAAGTCCGGTGCGAGCATTGATCTTCCCGCCAAGGCTGACCCGTCGCGCGGGGGATTCATCCTTGAGACCGAGGGCGTACACTCAGCCGATCTGGACGGTGAAACCAGCGGGATCCTGCGCGGAGTGTGGGGATTCCGTTCCTTCGACGGCCCGCGTTTCCGGCTGCGGACATCGCATCCCGGTCAATGGATCGTTGCCTCCAAAGATGCCAGCGCGCTGGTCGTGGGCCGCGAAGATACTCTGCATCTGCAATCTGCTGATGCCTGCTGCGTCAGCGAAGTGCTCCTCAAAGACGAGCGAGGAACGATTCTCAAGACGGAGTGGAAAGCGGCGAAGCCCGATGAACTCGAAGTCAAGGTACCGCTGCAGAACGCCAGTGCCGGCCCGGTAAAGATGCTGGTGAAAAAGTTCGGCCTGCGTGATCCGGACGAAATTCCGCTCCATACCTATGCCGAGGCAGGCCGCCTCGATGGTTTCAGCATTCATGCCGGCGACGCCGACGGTGTGCTGAAAGGAACGCGGCTCGACCAGGTCACATCCCTGGAGGTCAGCGGCATTCATTTCCATCCGCAGACTCTATCGCGCTCCAACCAGCAAGACGAATTGAAGCTGCTGACCAGCGATGCCGGGGCCGATTCGAAGTTGCACCCAGGAGATGCGATTGCGGTTCATGCTACCCTCAAGGATGGCCGGGTGCTCGATCTGAAAACCACGGTAGAGTCCCAGCGTCCGAAGCTCAGCGTGCTCAGCAAGAGCGTCCAACTGGACGAAACAGTTGCCCCAGCCATGATTCACCTGGGCAATCAGGATGAGCTTCCGCAGGACGCACGGCTGAATTTCTTTCTCAAAACGCAGGTGCCGGAGACATTCCCGCCCACGGAGAATATTGAAGTTGCCACCGCCGACGAGTCCTTTCGCATCCTGTTGAGCTTCAAAGACGGCAACCTGACGCTGCAAGACTCGAAGACGGTGTTCGCTGTCCTCGATCCCGTGAAGTTGCTCGGACCTTCGGCCTTCGGGCCGTTGAAACTTCGTCCGGTGAGTGCCGACGGCATCGATGGAGACTGGCAACCGCTGGTGAATGTTGTACGGATCCCCACGCTCAAAGGAGTTCATTGCGTCAACGGAGCTGAGAAGCAGTGCACGCTCAACGGCGATAAGCTTTTCCTGATCGATGCCGTGAGCTCCGATCCTGACTTTACCAATCCGGTCACGGTTCCGGACGGTTTCGTGGAAGCTGCGCTGACGATTCCCTTCCCGAAAGGCAAGACGCTATACATCAAGCTGAGAGACGACCCGTCCACGGTTAACACCGTGGCTATTCCCTAACTACGAACTCTTGAAATGGGTTGGCCGTATCAAGTCTCGGGCGCCGCCAAAGCAGGGAACGTCTATGCTTAAGGTATACTCGCGCCTTCGATGGCCAACATTCTTTATGGAGTGAACGGCGAGGGTGCGGGGCACTCGACCCGCGCCAAAGAGGTGCTCTCTCATCTCGTTGCGCAGGGTCACACAGTGCACGTGGCCTCCTTCGACCGCGGCCTTCAGAACCTGAGCAAGCACTTCGACGTTACCGAAATCTACGGCTTCCGATTCGCTTACGTGAACAATCGCGTTCGCTACAAGCGAACGATCGCGAAGAATCTCATCACCGTGCCCCAGGCGGCTCGCAGCCTCGCGCGTCTCAAAAGCCTCGTCGACGAGTGGAAGATCAACCTCGTCATCACTGACTTTGAGCCCCTGGCCTGCCATGTGGGACACAAGAAGCGGCTGCCCGTCATCTCCATCGACAACCAGCATTGCCTGACCAACGCTGTCGTTTCGTATCCTCGTCAGTACCGGCGTGACGCCGCAGCCGCCAAGTTGGTGACGCGTATGATGACTCCTCACGCCGATGCCTACCTGGTGATCTCCTTCTTCACCGCGCCGGTGAAAAAGCGAAACACGTTTCTATTCCCGCCGCTTCTGCGACAGGAAATTCTCAATGCTACTCCGACGCAAGGAGAGCACGTCCTGGTCTATGTAACCTCTCCGGCCCCGGCGCTGGCCGTATTGCTAGGTTCCATCCGCTGTCAATTTGTGGCGTATGGCTTTGGCCGCGAAGGCAAGGAAGAAAACATCACCTACAAGAAACCATCGTTGGACGGATTCTTCACCGACCTGACCAGCGCAAAGGCAATCGTGGCCAACTCCGGATTCTCGCTGGTAACGGAAGCCCTGCATCTCGGCAAGCCGTATCTCGCCGTCCCTGTGCTGCATCAGTTCGAACAGATTTTCAATGCGCACTGGCTCGACAAGGCTGGTTACGGCGCGTACTGGGAAGCATTGAACAAGGAAAGGGTGGAGTCCTTCCTCTACAACCTTCCCCATTACTGCGAAAAGCTGACACACTATCCCAGGCAGGGCAACGCCGCTCTTCTGGGGAAGCTTGACTCGCTGATAGCATCTCTTACTGGGTCGTAACTCAAGATTTTTACAAGAGCTACGGCTAGATTCCATAAACCACACCGGGAGACGAGATCGTCAATCATGATTTCCTCAGTGGAAGAATTCATTCTGCTCCTGAAGAAGTGGAACAGTGAATCGGCCAGAGTTCGGCTGGTTGCCTCGTTTGTGGACGCGCAGATCGCCACATGCCGAGGCGTACTCCGACTCAGTGGCCCCATCACCGGGATCGATGAGCAGACCAAGGTCTTCCGCATAGGGGATCAAGACCAGTTCGCGATGATCGCCTTTGCCGGATGCCGCCTTGGTTATGGCACCGGCGACGACGTCGAACTCTCCTCTCAATTGGGCGATGCGGAAAAGCTGGAAGACCTCGTCTGCCTTGTAACGCCTTCTGCGGTGAGCATTTGCATCTATACGGTGAAATGAGCGGGTGGTTCCTCAAGGTGACCATCGCTACCTGATGTCGTGCACGATGGTAACCTCAGATGGACCGCCATTCAGCGTTACCATGTTCCTTAAGCAGCCGTTCCTCCCTCGCGGATTGCTGGGGAGGCTCTCATGCGGCCAGATTGTCGAGTCGTAATCCTTTGTTCCGCGGCTTTCTTATTGGCGCTGCCCGCGAATGCCCAGGACTCTCAATCGTTGGGGGATGCCGCACGGCAAGCCCGCCAGCAGAAACAGACGAAGACCTCGCAACCTCAGACGAAAGAGGCGGTGCCATCCAAGCCGGCGAAGGTCATCACTAATGACGAGATTCCACAGAGCTTCAAGCCCGTCGCAAAGACGTCGATCGTTGGCGCGGACCGGGATGCGGACACCGCAGGCCGCTCAGGAGAACAGGCGAAGATGTCGGCCGAACAATGGAAGTCGCAGATCGAAGTAGAGAAACATCAGGTCAGCTCTCTGCAAAGCCAGATCGACCAGTTGAGTGAATCCATCCGTTTTGCCCCGGCGAATTGCGTTGCCAATTGCGTGCAATGGAATGAGCGCCAGCGTGAAAAACAGCAGCAAGTCGAGCAAATGAAGTCGCAACTGGAGGACCTGAAAAAGCGGCTGGAAGACATGCAGGAGCAGGCTCGCCAGCAAGGCTATGGCAGTTCCGTCTACGATCCGGACTGACTTGGGGTCCCTTGGTAAATACGCTTTCTGTTGTTTCCCAAAACGGTTTAATCATGCGAAATTAGTTTCATGCCTCTGGTGGTTCGGCCTTCCCCCATTCATTCGGTTGGAGTTTACACTTCAACCCCAATCCGCAACGGAACTCGCGTCGTGGAATACGCTGGACCCCGCATCACTCCAGAGGAAGCCGACCGCCGCTATGACGGCATTGTTCGCACCTACTTGTATGGCCTGGAAGACGGAAAAACCATCATTGACGGCGAAGGACTGGGCGCATTCCTGAATCACTCCTGCGATCCCAACTGCGAGGTCGATGAGATCAAAGGCCGGGTCTGGATATTTGCCGTGCGCGATATCGCCGCCGGCGAAGAGTTGGTCTGGGATTACAACCTATACGACGACGAAGAACCTGCCCCCTGCCACTGTGGCGCGAAAAATTGCCGCGGCACTATGTACTCCCAGGAATGGATCGCGAAGATGCGCCGCCGCGCTAAGGCAAAACGGCGTCGGGCACCGATACGAGCCGACAAGGCACGGACCTCGGGTCGCAAATAAGACTCAAAACCTCCGACACAAACGCAGTGCGTCTTCATTAAAGAGCATGTTTCGTAAATAGCTTTGAAAGGGCACGGCTTCCAGCCGTGCCGCAAAAAACACGAAAAAGACACGGCTTTAGCCCCTGAGGCTGACCAATAAACCGTCAGTAGCGTCGCAAAACACGCTCCTAGGGCTTCTCCTTGCAGTATTCTTTTTCCTCCGGCGGATCCGTGCGCCGATTGTCCGCAAAACAAGTGTCGCTCACGAACCGCTCGGTGTAATGATTGCTGACGTCCTGTGGAACATCACTAACCTTCAACTCGGTGAACTCGAAGTCGATCCTTCCGTCGGCGAACACTCGCCCCAGCAAATATCCGTAAACATTTGTTCTGGATTTTGCCAGGTCCGCCGATTTCGGCAACGGATAGCGTTGAGCCCCCGCTGTGCCCACGATCCAGCCCGGCAGGACCCCTGCATTCTTGCCGGTGCCCCAGTGCTTTGTATTGAAGATGTCTTTCATGTAGAAGTGCGAATGGCTGGCGAGCACGTAAACTTTCTTGCCTTTTTGCTGCAGACCCAGCAGCGACTGGTAAACTCTGACGCCGCTTTCGATGCCCGTCGGCGACTCATTCATGCTGTGATCGCAGGAAACGCTCCAGGGCAGAGCCTTGTGCATGCCGACGACGATGGTCTGAGTCTCCTTGCTGTCCCCGTCTTCTTTGATCACTCCGTCGAACCACGTCAGCTGTTTCTCGTCGAACTGATCATTGGTAGCGTTGTCCAGGTAGATAAAGTCCACTCCACTCTTCACCCAGTGATAGTAGGTCTTGGACTCCGAGGGCTCGCAATCCTCACAGCCCTTGACACAGGCTTTCAATGTGTCGGAGCCGGTTTCCGCAGCGTTGCCTGTCGTTCCCTTGGAGCCGGTTGGTTTCGTCCCAGTCGGTGCGCTCTGGTTCGGGATAGCGCTTTTTCCGCCTTGCAACTCCGGCTTGTCAAGCAATGCGGAGAACCGTTTCGCAAACTCGCAACGGGTCTTTGGAGAAATGGTCTCGTGGTTCCCAATTCCGAGATAGAACGGAGTGTTCTCAAACGGCACAAGCTGGTGTTTGTAGAAGTCGTCCCAGGCATTTTTTTCATAGCCGCTAATAGTTAAGTGCGTGTTTGCGACCTTCGACTCTTGCAGCATGTCGTCATCGAAGTCGTAGATAGCCCGCAGGTCTCCCAGGTGCCAGTAGAATTGCGCGTTGTCCGAATTGGCGCAGGTCGCAATGGCCGGCATAACCACGTCTCCGCAGTTGCGCGAATCGCCGGAAACCACAAACCGCCACGCTTCGCCCTTGCCGGAAGGATCTTGTCTACAACTTCGAAACGGAGCGGAGCCAATCGCAGGATTCTTATCGGCGCAAAGGCAACTGCAGCTCACCATCACGGCCAGAGCGAACAGCGCCAGATTGCCCGCCAGGAGAAGCCACAATGACCTCTTCATTTCCTCCTCCAACGTCGGAAGATTTCCCAGCAAAACTGCATTTCAAAAGCATCAACTACTGATTTTCGGTGCCCAGAACACTCGTCGTTGAGGTCGTGCAGGAGAGCAGTCACCTACCGCAACGTCACAACTTGGCGAGAGGAATTGTGTGACTTCGGAAGGCAGGAATCAAGTCAAAACAAGCTGGGAAAGCAGTCTTGTTTCCATGACAGGAAATCTTACGGCTGTTCTGGGGCCTTCCCTCGTTCCCGCCACCCCTCGATGATGAGATAAAGCACGGGAATGAAGAACAGATTTAGAATGGTAGACATAATCATGCCCCCGAAAACGGTCGTTCCCACAGAATGGCGTCCGTTCTCGCCCGCGCCGGTGGCCACGACCAACGGCACTACGCCGAGAATAAATGCCAGCGAGGTCATTAGAATCGGCCGCAGCCGGATGGTCGCTGCCTGCACGGCTGCGTCTATCAGCGGCAGTCCGCGCTCACGCAACTGTTCGGAAAACTCAACGATCAGAATTGCGTTCTTGCTCGACAAGCCTACCAGCATGACGAGTCCCACCTGGCAGAACACATCGTTCTGCAGTCCGCGCAGCCATTGCGCCCCCAGTGCTCCAAGTAACGCCATGGGTACTGCCAGCAACACGATGAACGGAAGCACGAAGCTCTCGTACTGCGCGGAAAGCGTCAGGTAGACGACCAGAGTTCCCAGTCCAAACAGGATCAGTGAAGTGCCGCCTG
>Ga0066709_100004206_pt1 | contig 11377 bp, 12 predicted proteins | sample GraSoiAngelo_158_FD_79665 | JGI IMG/M metagenome (GOLD analysis project Ga0066709, IMG submission 79665) | Grasslands soil microbial communities from the Angelo Coastal Reserve, California, USA - 14_1009_16_30cm | ecosystem: Environmental > Terrestrial > Soil > Grasslands | place: USA... | reverse complement strand
GTTCGAGCCAGTCCATGCCTTTGCGGATCTCTTCGCGATTGTGACGGCGCGAATCGCGCAGGACTTCCGCACGGACCTCGGGTGTATAGGCGTATTCGGGCGCCTTTGAATAGCGCGTCAGCACCGGACTGCAGCCGACCTCCGAAAGATACCGGCCGTCCTCGGGCAGCTCGAAGTGCGCGAGGACCCGCGCCATGCTGTCCGCGACGCTCGAGAGGAACGCTTCGAAGTCCAACGCCAGGACCCTCCCGGCGAATCGCCTCACCGTGTCGCGCTGCGTCCAGGACTCCGCAAGCCAGCTCATCGCCGCCAATTCGCCGATCGACAGTGCGTGCAGGGCGGGTAGAGGTGCCGCCCCACGAGAGCGCAATCGACGCATGCGCTCCGGTCCGTGTCCGCGCAGGTCGATCGGTGAATTCTGCCCCGCGAGAAGCGTCGCCAGGTACGGTTCGGAGCGCAGGTTCATGTAGATCGCGCGCGAGCGTTCGCCGCCTGCCAGAATCCGCGCGGCCAATCGCCCGGCGCTGCTCGTTGCCTTGATGACGACGCTGCGCGTCGAGTCATAACCGCGAGCCCACAGCCGCATGAACATTGCAAGCATGAGGTCGAATTGCCCTTCGCTCAGAAGGGAGTCGGGACAACCCAGTACATCGTGGGCGTCGGCGAGCGTTCGAAGCGGCAGGGGCTCTCGCAGCGAAAGCACGGTCCCCGTCTCATCCAGCAACCGGCTCAGGAGCGTCGAGCCGACATGACCTGTATGAAAGATGAAATGCAGGGGCCGCGCGTTGGCGACAAGACGCGAGGCATCAGCGACGCGGTCGACGGGAAGCCAGGCCCCCTTCGTGGTCGGCCCCAAGATACGGTCGTCCAGGAAACTCGAGGAGCGATACGCACCCGCGTTGAATTGAACGAGCAAGACCGCCAAGCCGAGGAAATCGATCTTCTGCGGGTAGGCATCAGGCGAGCCGGGCAATCGCCTGAGGAGATCATCGGCAATCGAATCAGCTCCTTCTATCGCCATCAAAATCGCTCCGAAGCGTCGGGGCTACGCCTAGCGCGGTGCGCCGAAGTGCCGTACCAGTTCCTCGTTTACCCGACCAACGACGCTCGCCCAATCACCATTCTCGGGTTGCCGAAACAGGCGCGCCGTCGGATACCACATGCTGTCCTCGCGATCGAGCATCCAGCGCCAGTCATGAGGGTTGAACGGCACGAATATCCACACCGGCTTGCCCATTGCGCCTGCGACGTGCGCGACACTGGTGTCCACGGTCACCAGCACATCCATCAGCTCGACCAGCGCAGCCGTGTCGCCAAAGTCCTTCAACTCGGCGCCGACGTGGCGAAGGTCTGCACGCGATGCCAGCAGGGCGGTTTCGGACTCGCGCACCTCTTTCTGCAGGCTGATCCATTCGGCCCATTCGCGCAGGAGCGGCAGCATGTCCCTCAGAGTCATGCTGCGCTTGTCGTTCCTGAGTGCCGTGCTTCCGCTCCACACCACCCCTACGCGCGGCTTGTTCTTCCTGCCCAGTTTCGCCTGCCACGCGGCGACACGTTCGACATCGCTGCGGATATACGGAATATCGGCAGGAATGTTGCTCAAGTCGGTCTTGAATGCCAGCGGCAAGCTCATCAGCGGGCAGTGGTAATCGAATACGGGCAAGGGAGCGCCTCGCGGCACTGCCTGCGTTACGCCTTCCAGATCGGCAAGCAGTGGCAGCAGGGCCGGTTGGATTTCCAGCACCACCTTGGCACCCAGCGCGGCGACCTTCTTCGCGTAACGACAGAACAGGAGCGTATCGCCCAGACCTAGTTCGCTGTGAAGCAGTATCGTGCGACCTTGCAGCGTCTCACGACCCAGCCACAAAGGCTGTCGGAACTCTCGCCTGCCGCTATCCCGCTGCTCTAATTTCCAGCGCCATTCATATTCCTGCCAGCCACGCGAAAAGTCACCCAAAAGCAAGTAGCAATCCGCCAAGTTCCAGTGCGCGGAGGCGTAATCGGGCTTGAGCGCGAGCGCACGTTCGTAGCTGTCGACGGCCTCCCGATAGCGGTGAAGCTCGCGGAAGGCATTGCCGCGGTTGTAGAAGGCATCCGCGTAATCGGACCTGAGTGCAATGGCGCGCTCACAGCTCTCCAGTGCCTCCGCGGGACGGTCGAGCTCCCCGAGCGCAATGCCACGATTGTTGTAGGCTTCGACATAATCGGGCTTGAGCGCAATAGCGCGGTCGTAACTCTCCAGCGCCTCCGCGAGACGGTCGAGTTCAGAGAGCGCAACGCCGCGATTGTTGTAAGCCCTGGCGTAACCGGGCTGGAGAGCTATGGCTTGCTCATAGCTCGCGAGCGCGTCCACATGACGCTGGAGACGACGCAGCGCGAGGCCACGATTGTTGTGAGCTTCGGCATATTCCGGCCTGAGCGCAATGGTGCGGTCGTAACTCTCCAGCGCCTGCTCGGGGCGGTCGAGCTCATCCAGCGCGACGCCGCGATTGTAATAGGCATCAGCGTGATCGGGCTTCAGCGCAATGGCGCGCTCATAGCTTTCCAGCGCGTCCGCGGGACGCCCGAGCTCACCCAGCGCGACGCCGCGATTGTAATGGGCGTCGGCGATGCCTGGATTGACCGTCACCGCTCTTGACAGCAGCCGAGCCGCTTCCTGCGTTCTTCCGGTCTGTGCCGCGATGATTCCCGACAGGTATAGCGCGTCAAAATAGTCCGCCTTCACTTCGAGTACCCGTCGGCACAGCCGCTCCGCCTCCGCCATCTCGCCCCGCTGATACGCCGCCAATGCATGTTGCACAGCCTGCGGCACCGTGAGAGCTGTTGCGCCGCCAGGCGTACCTGCTAGCGGACGGACGGGTAGCATGGTGAAGAGGGCATACGTTCAGGATTCCTGCCGCACGGCGCGGCAACGACCGGACTGAATGTCCCGCGAGGCACTTTGGCGTGGATTTTGGGGACGACGACGTAGATTCTACCAGCCCTCACTGCTGTGAAAGGGGATGCCGATTCCGCACCGCGCCGGCTTCGCAATTGGTGATCGAGTCCCCGTACAATTCGGCGTCGGCGCAATCTCCACGCCCCAAACCAACCCAAGATGACCCTCAGCGAATTCACGGTCCGCTCGTGCACTGGGAAGCTCGCCTTCATATCGGGGCCTGACGACTTTAGCCTCGGGGCCGGTCGGGCGGTGGATTCGTCGCGCATGTTCGAGCCTGACGTGAGTCCCTATTGTTTCGATCTTGCGAATCGAACCTTGCTTTGCGTCTCCACCCCCGACATTTCAGGTGCGCCCTTCTTCTATCAGGCACAGCGGCAGTACGCTCGGAGCGTGATCAAGGTTCCGTTCGAATCGCTCCCCGGGGGGACCGTGTCACCCGCACTGATCTTTTCCATCGGGCGCTGCGGCTCGACTCTGCTCGTCAGGGCGCTCGAGGCAGCGGGCGTGCGCGCCGTGTCGGAACCTGATTTCTTTACGCAAGCCGCTTGCCACCAGCCCCAGGATATTTCTCTTCGAAGCGCTCTCGCGGGCGCGACGCGACTATTGGCGTACCCAGTCATCAAGTTGCGTTTGGAGTGCAACCATGCGCCGCTCCTGATCGCGGGCGCCTTCAACTCGCCACGTATCATGTTCATTCTGCGGGATCCGCTCGATTGGGCGGCGTCGCTCAGGCGTCTGTCGCGCAATTCGCTCGACCTGAGCTGGGCCGTTGCCCAGTTGCGAACCGGGCTGCTCGCGCTCGACCAGCTGACCCGAAACTACGCGGTGCGCATCTGTTACTACGAAGATTTCCGGGAACTGGGCACGGAGTACATTGCGGACGTGCTCTCATGGGCCGGCTGGACGGGGACCGTTTCAAGGGAAACATTGCTGGCGGTAGCCGCCGAGGATGCGCAAGACGGGACAATCGTATCGCGGGCCTCGGTTCGCGATGTTCCGGACGACCCTCAGTTCAGGGAGGCCTTCAGGCGTGAGTGGTCACGGCTGCGCCCTGCCGAGCTGGTTGCGCGACTGCAGCTAAAGTTACTCTGACGTCTCGCCGAACCGGGAGCACCCTCAAAGCCCCGCCGCGAGAACGGCTATCTGGTGGGCGCGGTCGAAATAGACGTGTAGCATTTGCTGTTGGCTTAATGTGCAGTGCATCAGACAGGAGTCACCATGAACCTTCATGCCGTTCTCGGTCTTTGCATCGCGGGATTCTTCGCGGCGGTAGTGGCCCCGTCCCAGGGGGCCGCCCCGGCAACCAGCGACGGGCTGGTGTCGGTCCGATCCTGGAACCTTGATGAGCTTTACCTGAGTCCGAATGCGGACTTGGGCAGCTACCGGAAGGTCGTGATCGACCCGGTACAGGTCGCGTTCCGCAAGGACTGGAACAGGGATTTCGTCGATCCACACGCCTCGATCCGGCGGCTCACGCAGGATGACGTTCGCAGGATCGCCGAGGAAACGGGTTCCGGGCTGCAGGGTGCCCTCGCCGATGCCTTCAAGGCGCGAGGCTACGAAATCGCTGCGGCGCCGGGTCCGGGCGTGCTGCGCCTGTCCCCGAGCCTCACCGACGTCTATGTCAACGCTGCTGAAGACTTGTATACCGGGGGGACCACCAAGTCGTTCACAAAGGATGCCGGGGAAGCAACGCTCTTGCTCGACGTGCGCGACGCTGCCACCGGCACGCTCCTCGGCCATATCGTCGACCGTCGCACTGCGCGCGAGACCAAGGGCACTCAGCCGAGCGATCTCATCAGGACGCCCCGCGTTTCGAGCAATTTCTGGTTCGACGATCTGTTCAGAAAATGGGCAGTGGCTTGCGTCAAGGAATTCGAAGCCGCCAAGAAATCCTGATGTCGCCAGGCGGCTAGATCGCCCAGGCCGCTCTCTCGCCCGTGCGGGCGTCGATCGCTTCGAACATGGCGCTCACCAGCCCGCGCTCTTCCTGCGTGAGCTCAGGGCGCCAGACTTCGAACAGGAGGATCGCGCGGATCTGGTCGCTTTGGTTCCAGGCTTCGTGCTCCATTGTATCGTCGAATACCCACGCCTTGCCTTCGACCGGTGTGCGCGTGTCGTTGCCCACGCGAAAGCCGCAGTCGCGCGGGACGATCAGCGGGAGGTGACAGATCAGGCGGGTATTGACGAAGCCCGTGTGCGGCGGGATCCGCGCGCCCGGGCGCAGCAGTGAAAACAGGACCGACGGCGATCGGTTCTTCACACAGGCGAGCGGGGCATCGGCCAGCGCGCTCATGGTCGCCGGACAGCGCGCGGCGTTCGCTTGCACGACCTTCCCCTCCTGCCAGAGGTAGAACGCGCTCCAGTCGGGGTTGTTGAGCATTCCATTCGGATCGTAGGTGGGCCTCCGGGGATCTCCCTGGACATAGGGCTTGAATCTTGACGGATCCTTGAGGACCTCGTCGAGCTCGGCCCGGATGTCCGCCGTTGCCGCCTCCACCTTATCGAGCCACGGAAAATCGTCCCTGTCGTAAAACTGAATCTGGGGAAGCTCCGGAAAGTAGTAGTAGTGAGGCTGTTGGTAATAGACCTTCCTTTTTCCGACCAGAATGTCGAAAGATCGCCTGAACCTTGCGGTGGATGGCGCCTCGACAAGCCCTTTGGCAATGAGCCGATCCCTGAGATAGGTTTCGAATTGAGCCGCGTAACGCTCACACATCGCCTGAGCTCGGCCCAGCTCGTGGCGCAGGTCCGGCGGGAGCTTTTCAGCCGGCGGGGCCGCCTTGACCGCAGCCATATAGAACGATGACGCGGCGCGCTCGTCGCCCTCGGCGGCGAAGTGATCGGCCTTGAGGATCAGGGCGCGCAGGTTACGCGGCTCGAGCGCGAGCGCCTTGTCCACGGCAGCCTGAGCAGCCGAGTAATCCTTGAGGCTGCGGCAAGCGTAGGCCAGCCCAAGCCAGGTCGCGACATCCGCCAATCCGGCCGCGACGATTCCCTCGAATGACTCTCGCGCCTTGCGGGGATCGCCTCGGCTCAGGGCCTCGACGCCGGACTGGGCGAGCGCGTGCGCGTCGATCGATGCCATGTGGGTAGTAGTCAGACCTGAATTGCGGCCGGGCCGCTTCGTAGCAGGGCAATTCGCCCCGTCCCGCGTATCATCGCGCCCGATGTCCGGATCCGCAACCACGTCGAGCGCCGGCCACGACCCGCGGGATAGGAAAATGTGCTAAAAGACGCGCTGGAAAGCGCTCCGGCCGAAAATCGACATCGAGGAACGAACGATGCAGAAAATGTTTGCCGCCGCCCTGTTTGCCGCTGGCTTGATCGCGACGCAGCTCGCATGGGCCGAAGACAAGATCGCCGATGTGACCGACATGGATGCGCTGCGCGTTGCGGTCCGTGCCGACAAGAAAGGGCTCGTGGCCTCCGCTCTCAAGCTGACAGACGTCGAGGCAAAACGGTTCTGGCCGATCTATGAGAACTATCAGCGCGTTCTCGATGCGACCAATCGTCGGCTCGCACTCGCCGTCGAAGCGGTGGTCACGCTCAACCGCCCCATCTCCGACCTCTACGCCAGGAATCTCGCCAACGAGTTGATCGCCGCCGATGAAGAGGAAATCAAGGCGCGAATGGCACTGCACAATCGACTGATGAGAGGTGTGCCAACCAGGGTGATGCAGCCCAAGAAAGCTGTGCGTTATCTGCAGCTCGAATCGAAGATTCGAGCCATGCAAGACTACGATATCGCTACCGGCATTCCTTTGGTCAAGTAGAAAGACAGAGTGAGGCGAGACGCTGGACGTTCGCCGTCCGGCCCGTTGCGGTCGATGGCCCGGGGTGCGAGCGCGGCGACTGCAATCACGCTGCCGCTAGCTCGATTGCTTGGGCTTCAGGTGAACGTGACGCACCTGCACGACTGGGGATTCCGGTTCACGAGGCGCGCACACTTCGATGCGCGCGAGGCTGAAGACGGCCGGCGTTGGCGTGACGATCTGTTGTTGCGCCAGCGCGCCCGTTTCGCGGACGCCGGGATCCAGCTTCATCGGTGCGATGACCGAGGCGCCGAGGGTAAGCGCTGTCAAGGCGATGGCGGCTATGACGAAAGGTGCGCGGGGAGTCGAGATCTGATAACGGTCCATGTGCATTCTCCTGATTCGTGTTTTCTTGGGGGCTCCCCTTGGATGCGCCGGGACGCAAATCCAGATTCGCCATTTCTCGCCGCGCCGCGCTCGCGGCGCTCGGTCAGGGCGCATCGTAGGCACGCGCAACGACACCCTCAACCCAGATGCGACGAATCGAGGCCGGGCGAGCGCCGAACGTGTCCATGCGTGACGAGCGGCTGCGCCCGAAAGCACGCGGCCGGAGTGGCGCTGCGTGCGCATCCCAGGTCCGGCGGCTGCATCCGCTCGGGCCGATGGTGCGTATCCTTAGGCGATTACCTGAGGTTTTGGTGGACTTTTCAGCGCTTTTGTGTAAAATCCTGCGACTTTCGCACGAGAGCTTGGCCTCGCCCCCTCGGCGGGGCCAATGTGTTTTGGCCTTAGTTGGCCTGGGCTCCGCGGGGCTGAACGTGCAGCGCGCCGCGGGTTCCCGATGTCCCTTTAGCGGACTCGAAGAACCCGCGCTCTGCATTCGACGCTCGCGGGCACACATGGAGCAGCCTGTAGAGCTGCACATGGGGATGACGATTTGCCGTTGGGGTCGTGCTGGCGCATCGAATCCAAAGCCACTCTCTTACCGAACAACCATCCGTCTGGAGACCATATGATGAAGATGACCCGTTTGGCGGCGTGGGCCATGGTGCTGGTCATCGCCATGCCCGCGGCGCTTCTCCCGATTGCCGCGCTCGCGCAGGCGCAGCAGCCTGCGCCGGCGGCGCCCCAGGAGGCGACGCCGTTGAGCCCCGCGCCAGCGCCGACACCGCCCGCGGTGTCCGGAGTGCGCACGACCGAAGTCGTCGAGAATCCCTATGGCCTCGAGGCGGTGTGGAGGGGCGGCGACATCGTCTCCAGGGCCACCATCGCGATCCTGGTCATCATGTCGCTGGGAAGCTGGTACATCATCGTCACCAAGGTATATGAGCAATACAAGATGGGCCGGCAGGCGCGTGCGGCGGACAAGAAGTTCTGGAGCGCGCCCTCGGTACGCCAGGGCACCGATAGCTTGAAGCCCAATAGCCCCTACCGCTTCATCGCGGAATCCGGGCTCGAGGCCTCGAGCAAGCACGGCGGATTGCAAGGCAATGTCGACGTCAACACCTGGATCACGATGTCGATCCAGCGCGCGATCGACAACGTGCAGAGCCGCACTCAGGATGGCCTCGCCTTTCTGGCCACCGTCGGCTCGACCGCCCCGTTCGTAGGGCTGTTCGGCACGGTGTGGGGCATCTATCACGCGCTGACGGCGATCGGCATCGCGGGACAGGCGTCGATCGACAAGGTCGCCGGCCCCGTCGGCGAAGCGCTGATCATGCCGGCGATCGGTCTTGCCGTCGCCGTGCCGGCGGTGCTGGGCTACAACTGGCTGATCCGCAGGAACAAGAACGCGATGGAACCGGTGCGAAGCTTCAGCGCCGACCTGCACGCGGTACTGTTGAGCGCACCGAAGACCACCGCTCCGACAGCGGCGACGGTCAGGGGCTAGATCATGGCGATGAACGTCGGCTCGGCCGACGAAGACGAAGTCGTCTCCACCATCAACACCACGCCGCTCGTCGACGTGATGCTGGTGCTGCTGATCATCTTCCTGATCACGATTCCGGTGGTCACGACGTCGATTCCCATCCAGCTGCCGAAGGAGCGCAACGAGGTCCGTGAAACCAAGCCTGAGAACATCACGCTCTCGGTCGACAGCGCCGGACGCATCTACTGGAACGATCTGCGGATCCCGACGACCGCCGCGCTGATCGACCGGTTGAAGAAGATCTCGGTGCTCACGCCGCAGCCCGAGGTGCAGATCCGGGGCGACGGCCGCTCGCGCTATGAGGGTGTGGGCCGCATCATCTATGCCTGTCAACGGGCAGGCATCGCGAAGGTCGGCTTCATCACCGAGCCTCCGCTTCGCGGCGGCTGAGAATGCGCGTGATCGATCAATTCTTGAGGAACGCCTCATGGCAATGAACGTAGGTTCGGGTTCGGGGATCGGCTCGAGCGACCCGGAGGTCATGATCGACATCAACACCACGCCGCTGATCGATGTGATGCTGGTGCTTCTGGTGATGTTGATCATCACGCTGCCGATCCAGCTGCACTCGGTCAACCTCAACATGCCGACCGGCAATCCGCCGCCGCCCAAGGTCCTGCCCGAGGTCGTGAAGATCGACATCGACGCGGGTGACACCGTTTACTGGAACGGCGTGGCGGTGTCCGATCGGGAGACGCTCGAAGACAAGATCAGGAACGCCGCCGGGCAGCAGGTTCAGCCCGAGGTGCACCTGCGGCCGGACAAAGGGTCGAGATACGCCATCGCCGCAGGCGTGATGGCCTCGGCGCAGCGCCTGGGGCTGACCAAAATCGGGATCGTGGGCAGCGAACAGTTCATCGAAGAGTAGCGGCCCGAGCAGCGAGAGGGGAACCCGCGAGCGAGTAGCGCGCGGCGGTCGAGTGGCCGCAGCGGCCGACACGTAGTGAGAGCTATTGGCAGAAGCGGTCCAAAGAGGCCGGCGGCGGGAGCGACTGTCGTTAGGCAACAGGAGTCATAAAGCAAATGGATTTTGCACGGCGGCAGAGAGATCCGACCAGGCATCTGATCGGGATCGCATGCGTGATCCTGGTCCACGTGCTCGTTATCTACGGGCTGGTGACGGGCCTGGCGCGCAAGGCGGTCGAGGTGATCAAGAAGCCGCTCACCGCCACGATCGTCGAGGAGATCAAGGCGCCGCCACCGCCGCCGCCGCCGCCCAAGAAGATCGAGGTCGCGAAGACCCCGCCGCCTCCGCAACCCTACGTTCCGCCGCCGGACATTCCGATGCCGACGACGCAATCGGAGCCCGTGATCGCCGCGATCACGCCCACGCCTCCGCCTGCCCCGCCGGTGATCGCGCCGCCGGCCCCGCCGCCGCCGCCGGCACCGCCACCGCAACCTGCGGTGCGCAGGGGCGTCGTAGCACTTTCGAAAACCGAGATGGAATACCCGAAGGACGCGCGTCGCAAAGGTATCACCGGTACAGTCGTCGCTCAGATGTTTGTCGACGAGAAGGGCAACGTAACGAGCGTGAAAATCATCGAGTCGAATCCGCCGCGCGTCTTCGACCGTGCAGTGATCGACGCGCTGATGCAATGGAAGTTTCGGGCGGAAGGGGAAAAGTACATCGTCGAACAGCCGGTGGAATTCAATTTGAACTAGTAGCACCGCGCGTTGATGGCAACTGCGCTGTGAAACGAGGTCAGACCGACCTTTGTCATGCAGGCCGCCGATCGAGGCGGCTTTTTTTCGGCCGCGTGCTGAACGCACGGACCGGGAAGGCGAAGCTACTCTTCGCGCGCCGCGTAGATCAGAGTGCTCCAGGTGAAGGCGCCAAGCACGATGAGCGCGACCGCGATACGCGACACAGTCAGCGGCTGCCCGAAGACCGTCGCGATGACACCGCGAAACACATCGTAGAACAAGCCCGGCAGCGCAACCGCGACGGCGCCGCCGGCGATCAGCCAAAGCAGCGCGACGACCGGGCGGCGCCACGATGGAAGCGCAGCCACCTGGGGTAGCCGCGCGAGGACGCTGGCGGTGAAACCGTCATCGGCCAGGTACGCCGCGGCGTGCTCGCGCGCGTCGGCGCGTAGCGCCTCCTCGAGCCAGTCGTCGCCGCGTTGCGTCCGATCCGTTCCCATGATCACGTCTCCGGGCCCCAGCCGCTCAAACGCGCCTTGAGCTTCTGCTTGGCGCGCAAGATATGCGTCTTCACCGTCCCGACGGGGCAACCCAGGACGTACGCCGCCTCCTCATGCGACAGATCGTTATGGTAGCACTGCACGATCGCCGCGCGCTCCGCCTCCGATAGCGTGGCCATCGCGCGGGCCAGGTCGACGCTGAGCGCGGCGCTCCTCGCCACGGGCATCGCGTCGTTGTGGTCTACCGACGCCAGGTCGTCCACGTCGGTGTCCTCAGGCAGGGGCAGTTCCTTCATCTTGCGGGTGTCCGCAAGGAACGCGTTATAGGCGATCCGATAGAGCCAGGTGGAGAATTTCGCCTCCTGTCGGAACGATCTCAGGTTCCGGTATGCGAGCAAGAAAGTCTCCTGTGCCAGGTCGTCGGCCAATGCGTGATTGCCGCCGGTCAGCTTGCGCAAGGTCGCTCGCACGACGGACTGATGCCTGCGCACCAGCTCGCCGAACGCGTGGCGGTCATCCTGAACGAGGACGCGCGCGATGAGTTGCGCATCGCTGACCGCGGGCGACGACATGTGCGGCGATCACCGATGCGCATCAGCCTCCGCTC
>Ga0066709_100004202_pt1 | contig 11381 bp, 12 predicted proteins | sample GraSoiAngelo_158_FD_79665 | JGI IMG/M metagenome (GOLD analysis project Ga0066709, IMG submission 79665) | Grasslands soil microbial communities from the Angelo Coastal Reserve, California, USA - 14_1009_16_30cm | ecosystem: Environmental > Terrestrial > Soil > Grasslands | place: USA... | reverse complement strand
CGTCGCTCGCGGTCCCCCACTCGCCCCCCACGCACCACGGGACAGACGCCCGCGACATCATTTGCGGCACGCGCGCCGACCACACGTTGAACGGCCTGGGCGGCAACCACCTGCTCATCGGCGACCCGGGCAACAACATCCTCGCCGGTGGTCCGGGTGACGACGCCATCCTCGGCACGACCGTCAACGCCACGCTGAAGGGGGGTCAGGGCAACGACTCGCTGCAGGGCGGCCCCGGCACCGACACGTGCCAGGACCCGAACCCGTTCCACTTCGCTACGTGCGAGAACGGGCCCTGATCACTTGACGGGTGTGCGGGCCGGCCGCCGCGGTGGCCGGCCCGCTTCCACCTGGTTGCCACGTGCAGGCGGAGCCGCGATGCTTCGCCCATGGCGAGGATCGAGCTGCCGGCGGGTGAGGGGCCCGACATCGTGCGCGCGCTGTCACTGCGACCGGAGCTGGCGCAGGCGGTGGCCGCCTACGACCAGGCGGTGTGGAACAGCGGGCTCGACTGGCGGCTGCACGAGCTCGTCCGCATGCGCATCGCCCAGCTCAACGAGTGCACGGTGTGCCTGTCGTGGCGGACGCCGCAGGCGGTCGAGGCGGGCGCGACCGAGGCGCTCCTCGTCGGGGTGCATCGCGCGTCGGAGAACGACGACTACACCGCGGCCGAGAAGGTCGCCATCGAGTACGCGGAGCGGTTCTGCACCGACTCGGCGCGGATCGACGACGACCTGATGAGCCGGCTGCGGGAGCAGCTCGACTCGGGCGCGGTGGTCGAGCTCACCCTGGTGATCGCCAAGTACCTCGCCTTCGGGCGCTTCATGCAGGTCCTGGGCCTCGACCAGACGTGTACGTTGCACTTCGATGACGACGGCGCAGTGGTGAGCGCGTCGTAGCCGATCGGCCTGTCGCGGTCGCTCAGCGTTTCAAGTCGGCGAGGAAGTAGCGCAGCGCGTTGTTGAGCACGTCGGCCCGTTCCCACTGGAGGAAGTGGCCAGCCCCGGGCACGACGAACGGGCCGATGCACTCGGTGAAGGCGACCGCGCACTTGTCCGGGAAGTTGGGCCAGATGACGTGGTCGTCGGGACCGTAGAGGACGAGCGTCGGCACGTCGCTCCGCTCGAAGAGGCGCGGCGCCTCCGACAGACCGCGTGCGCCGCACGCCACCTCGTACGCGCCCCAGCTGGCGCGCAGATGATCGACGTCGGCGAAGGGCTCGGTCATGAAGTCGACGTCGTCGGGCGTGAACGTTCCCGGCGCGGCCCAGAGCCGATGGCCGTAGAAGTCGGCGATGTAGGCGCGCCGGCGGGCGGGCGTGTCGAGCTCGGTCAACAACGCGTCGGCATCGCGGCCCTGCCGCAGGAAGTAGTCGGCCGTCGGCCGCATCGAGCGGTCGGGGTCGGGGGCGATGCCGGCCTCGCGGTAGACGTCGCCCAGCTCCGGGGTGATCGTGTTGAAGATGCACTGTCGCGCGACGAACCCGGGGAAGCGCAGCGACAGGTCTTGGATGACGACGCCGCCGAGATCGCCGCCCGCCGTCGCGCACTCGTCGTGGCCCAGCACGTCGTGCACCAGTCGGTAGACGTCGTGCGCGAAGACCGCGGGGTCGTAGAAGCCGTCGGGCGCGAGGCCCGAGTCGCCGTAGCCGCGCAGGTCCGGGACGATGACCTCGAACCCGGCGTCGGCGAGGGGCGCGATGTTGCGCCACCAGATCCGCTTCGTCTCCGGATAGCCGTGCACGAGCAGGAGCGGGTAGCCGCCTTCGCCCTCCCGCACGTACGCGAGATGCAGGCCATCGGCGACCGGCGCGTGCTCGACGGCGAACATCGACGCAGTCCTACCATGCGGGCGATGGCGAGATGGGGCGAGTTCGAGGCGGCGATGCCGGAGATGGCCGCCGAGGGCCGCAAGCTCCTGTACCAGTTCGGGCTGGGCCTCGGCTTCCTCGCGACCATCCGCCCCGACGGAGGTCCCCGGCTGCACCCGATGTGCCCGATCCTCGCCGAGGGCGGACTGTGGGCGTTCATCGGTGAATCGCCGAAGCTCGGAGACCTGCGGCGTGACGGCCGCTACGCCCTGCATTCGTTCCCGTCGGAGAAGGTCGACGACGAGCTGTACGTGACCGGCCGGGCGGTCGAGATCACCGCCCCCGACGTCATCGCGGCGGTGCGCGCCGCGTACGGCGCGCCGATCCAGACCGACGACGAGGTGCTCTTCGAGCTCCACCTCGAGCGCGCGCTCTGGGCCAGGTACGGGCCGCGGCCTTCGTGGCCACCGGTGTACACGCGCTGGGCTCAGGGCTCGTAGTTGCCGCTCGGCCCCTTGTGCCACCCCGACGCGGCGAAGGTCCCGCCGTCGAGATGGATGGTCGTGCCGGTGACGAAGCGCGAGAGGTCGCCGGCGAGGAAGACGGCCGCGGCCGCGGCGTCGTCGACGTGGCCCAGGCCGAGCGGCACCTTGGCGCCGTAGTCGCCGACCCCGCCCGCGTGCACGGCCTCGGCCAGGCCGGCGTCGCCCTCGGTGGGGATGGCGTCGGGCGCGATGCAGTTCACGCGCACGCGGCGGTCGGCCAGCTCCAGGGCCAGCGTCTTGGTGAGGCTCTCGACGGCCGCCTTCATCGCGGCGTAGATCCCAAACCCGGGTGCGGCGCGGAAGGCCTCGATCGACGTGACGTTGATGATGGAGCCTCCGCGCGGCGGGGGAGGCATCAGCGGCACGCAGCCACGGATGAAATGGGTGACGCTCGTGAAGTTCTCGTCGACGAGCGCGGCCTGGCCCTTGGCGCGCACGTCGAGGAACGACGACCAGAAGCCGCCCCCCGCGTTGTTGACGAGGATGTCGATGGGGCCCAGGCCGGCATCCACCTCGGCGAGCCAGTGCGACACCGCGTCACCGTCGCGCACGTCGAGCACGCCGGTGAGCGCTCGTCGCCCAGTGGCCTCGATCGCCCCCGCGGTCGTGGCCAGTCCGTTCTCGTTGCGGTCGCACACGGCCACGTCGGCGCCGTACGCGGCGAAGGCGCACGCGATTGCGGCGCCGATGCCCTGCGCCGCGCCGGTCACGACGGCGTTGCGGCCTGCGAGCGACGGCGTCGAGGGATCGACGGGCACGGGCCCCATTATGAGACGCACGTCGAAGATCCGGCCCAGGTGCGTGCGGCTTGTCGCTGGGGCCTGATCGAGGGGCCGCTCGACACGATCGGTTGACACTCCGTCAGATCGGGGCGTAGCGTCACGTTTGCAATCGCGATCTAGCGTTCGCTATCGCAAACACTCGTCTCCTGGCAAGCAGCAAGCACCCGCCACCACACCGAGGGGTAGCCCGTGAAACTCGACGTGCTGTACGAGGTCGACGTCCCCAAGCCCTGGCCCGGGCCCCATCCGTGGGGCCAGCGCCAGGCGGAGCAGCAGGCATACAAGGAGGCGCTCGAGCAGATCAGGCTCGCCGACAAGCTGGGCTTCCACACCACCTGGCACGTCGAGCACCACTTCCGCGAGGGGCGGTCGCACTCGCCGGCGCCCGAGGTCATCATCGGCGCGCTCTCGCAGTGCACCGAGCAGATCCGCCTCGGGTTCGGCGTCACGCTCATGCCGCACGCGTTCACCCCGCCGATGCGCGTGGCCGAGAAGGTGGCGACGGCCGACGTCCTGTCCGGGGGCCGCGTCGAGTGGGGCACCGGCCGGTCGACCCCGATGGAGCAGATCGCCTTCGGCGTCGACCGTGAGGCCAGCCGGGAGCAGTGGCAGGAAGCCATCCAGGCCGTCGTCGGCATGTGGGAGAGCGAGTACTTCGAGTACCACGGCAAGTACCTCGACTTCCCCAAGCGCATGGTGACCCCGAAGCCCGTGCAGGACCCGCACCCCCCCTGCTGGATGGCCGCCACGAGCGACGGGAGCGCGGCCGTGGCGGGAAGCCTCGGCCTCGGCCTGCTGTCGTTCTCGATCCTGCAGCCCATCCAGAAGATGGCGAAGCACATCGAGCAGTACCGCACCGCGGCCGAGTCGCCGACGCCGATCACACGCGTAACGACCAACAAGGTGGCGGCCTACACGCTCGTCCACTGCGCGGAGACGATGGACCAGTGCGAGGCCAACGGCATCTGGGACTCGGTGTGGTGGTGGTACAAGAACCTCGCCGAGTTCACGCTCGAGTGGGAGATGCCCCACTTCACCCAGGCGGAGAAGGACAAGATCTTCCCGCTCCTGAGGATGCAAAAGGACGGCGACTTCGACCCCAAGATCTTCAACGACGCCGACATGATCGTGGTCGGCGATCCGGAGCAGTGCCTCGAGAAGATGCTGAAATACGAGGCCCTCGGCGTCGACCAGCTCATCTGCTACGTGCAGTTCGGCCACCTGTCGCATGAGTCGGTCATGCGCACGATCGAGATCCTCGGCAAGGAGATCATCCCCGAGCTCGACAAGCGCGACCGCGAGCGCAACGGCAAGACCGAGGCCACGCCGGCGCGCGCCCAACGGGCGGACGACCTCGAGGCCGCGAAGGGCATGATCGATTGACGCGCACGGATGACTCCGCCGTCCCCGACTACCCGTCGCGGCTGCGTCTCGACGGTCGGGGGTTCGTCGTCATCGGGGCCGGGCAGGGCATCGGCCGGCAGGCCAGCCACGCGCTGACGTCGGTCGGGGCGCGGGCGTTCTGTGTCGACAAGGACGCCGATCTCGCGGACGACATCGCCAAGGAGGTCGGCGGCGTGGCCTGGTCGGGCGACGCCACGCGTCGCGCCGACGCCGAGCGACTGTTCGCCGACGCGGAGGCCACGCTGGGTCGCATCGACGGCGTCGTCGACATCGTCGGCATGGCCCGCTACGCCTCGCTCGTCGACGTCGACGACGAGGGCTGGGACTGGCACTTCGACATCGTGCTGCGCCACGCCTGGTTGGCCATGCAGCTCGGCGCGAAGCGGATGGCCGCGACCGGCGGTGGGTCGATGGTGTTCGTCGCGTCGGTGTCGGGCATCACCGCGGCGCCGATGCATGCGGCCTACGGCGCGGCCAAGGCGGGGCTCATGGCGCTCGTGAAGTCGGCGGCGGTCGAGCTCGGGCCCGCGCAGATCCGCGTCAACGCGGTGGCGCCGGGCGTGGTGTGGACGCCGCGGGTGTCCGCCTACCTCGGCGACGACGGGCGGGCGCGCAACAGCGAGAACGCGCCGCTGCGCCGGGTCGCGCTGCCCGAGGACATCGCCTCGGCGCTGCTGTTCCTCGTGTCCGACCTGGCCGGCTACGTGACGGGTCAGACCCTCGTCGTCGACGGCGGCGTCGGCGCCAAGTTCCCGTACCCGATGGCGCAGTGAGCCCGCGGCCGGCGCGGCCCGAGCAGCCGGAGCCGTTCCTGCGCGGTTGCCGGTTCGCGGCGGCGCCCGGGGTGCCGTACCCGCGGGCGGACGGGCGCGACTTCACCCGACTGCCGATCGACACGTGGGGCACCGCGCAGGTCCCGGCGACCGTGCGGCTCGAGCTGGTCGGCGACGCGGAGGCGGTCGAGATCGCCTACCGCACGGAGACGGAGGACCTCGGCTACCGGGGCGACGGGGCGGGCACCACGTTCGCGCTGTGGCGCGACGGCGCCCAGGTGGCGGAGGAGAAGGCGGTGCTCGGCGAAGGCGCGGTGCGACTGGCGATGCGCGCTCCCGGCCTCGACGCAACCGGCGAGCGCGCCATCGTGTACCTGCCCGAGGGCATGCGGCCGACGGTGCTGTCGATCGACGGTGTCGGTGGCACCGTCGAGCCCGCACCGCCACAGCATCGTTGGGTCGCGTACGGCGACTCGATCGCGGAGGGCTGGGTGGCGTCGGGCCCGAGCGGGGCCTGGCCTGCGATCGCGGGGCGCACTCACCGGCTCGACGTCTGCAACATGGGTTACGCGGGCTCGGCGAGGGGTGAGATCGTCTCGGCCGAGCACGTGGCGACGCTCGACGCCGACGTCATCTCGATCACGCACGGCACGAACTGCTGGACGCGGATCCCGTTCAGCGTCGAGATGATGCGGGCGGGCACCGCTGCCTTCATCGACGTCGTGCGCCAGGGCCACCCCGAGACGCCGATCGTGGTGTCCAGCCCGGTCGTGCGGCCCGACGCGGAGGCCACACCCAACCGGCTCGGTGCCACGCTCGCCGACCTGCGAGCGGTGATGGAGGAGGTCGCGCAGGCGCGTGTCGACGCCGGCGACAAGCGACTCACCCTCGTGCCGGGGGGCGACATCATCGGGCCCGAGTTGCTGGCGGACGGCATCCACCCGGGTGACGAGGGCCACCGGGTGCTCGCCGAGGTGATTGGCGGAGCCGTGCGCGACGCGTTGGACCGGAGCTGAGCATGGCCCGCCCGGCGCCCGCCATCGGTCGCACGATCGCGCTGCTCAACTTCCTCACCGCGCACCCCGACGAGACCTTCAGCCTGTCGGAACTGGCCCGTCGCCTCGACATCAACAAGGCCACGGCCCACGCCATGCTCCTCACGCTCACCGAGGCGGGCTATCTGCTGCGCCATCCGGCGACGAAGTCGTTCACGCTCGGGCCCGCGCTCATCTCGGTGGGGAACGCAGCGGCGGGTCGGCAGTTCGAGGTGGTCGACTACGCGCGGGACGAGATGCGGCGCCTGAGCGACGAGCTCGGGGTGCAGTGCGTGGCGAGCGCCGCCATCGGCGAGGAGATCGTGCTGTTGGGTCGCAGCGGCGATCCCGAGCCGCTCGGGCTCAGCGTGCAGGTGGGGCAGCGGCTGCCGCTCGTCCCCCCGTTGGGCACCGTGTTCCTCGCCTGGTCGGGTCCCGACGAGATCGACCGCTGGCTGCGTCACCTCGGCCCGGGCGCGGCTGACGAGCAATTGGCGCGTTACCGCCAGGCGGTGGCTGCGGTGCGCCGGCGGGGCTACTCCATCGGGCTCGACGCCTCCCGTGCGCCTGTGCCACCGGGCCCGAGGCCGCTGCGCGACGCGGCCGCGCAGGTCGTCGCCGAGGTGCCCCACGAGGAGTACATCCTGCTCGAGCTCGAGCGCTCGGCGTCGTACCGGCTGAGCCACATCGCCGCACCCGTCTTCGGCGCGGACGGGCGCGTCGCGCTCGCGCTCACCCTCATGGGCTTCCGCCACCAGCTCACCGCCGAGCAGGTGCCGGAGCACGCCGAGCGCCTGCGCGCCGCGACCCGAGCGGTCACCGAGGCCGTGCACGGCCGGGATCCCGCACAGCCAGAGAAGGAGGATCCGGCATGGTCAAGCTCATCTGCTTCGTGAGGCGCAGGCCGGGGATGGAGGCCGAGGAGTTCCACCGCTACTGGCGCGAGGTGCACGGCCCGCTCGTGGCGTCGACCAAGAGCGGCGGCCACGCGCTGCGGTACGAGCAGAACCACCGCGTGCGCGCGCACTGGGACCAGCAGGGATACGACGGCGTCACCGAGCAGTGGTTCCGCTCGGTCGACGACTTCTTCGCCTCGTTGCAGGAGGACGACTACCACCTGATCGAGGAGGACATCGCCAAGTTCATCGACGTCGACAGCCTCGAGTGGATGATCGCCGAAGAACCGGAGGTGATAGTCGGTTGAGCTCCGGAGGTGATCGTCGGGTGAGCGGCGACGTGCTCGATGTCTTCCGCCTCGACGGGAGGGTCGCCGTGGTGACCGGCGCGGGCAGCGGCATCGGCCGCGCCACCGCGAACGCGCTGGCCGGTGCCGGGGCGGCGGTGGTGTGCGCCGACATCGACCTGGCCGCCGCGGAGGCGACGGCGCGAACAATCGAAGGTCGCGCGGTACGCACCGACGTGTCGAGTCGCGCCGAGGTCGAAGAGCTCGTCGCCGGCGCGGTCTCCGACCTCGGGCGTCTCGACGTCATGTGCAACGTGGCCGGGATCATCCACCAGAGCACCGTCGTCGACACCGACGAGGCCGACCTCGATCGGGTGATGGCGGTCAACCTCAAAGGTGTGTTCTTCGGGTGTCAGGCCGCGGCGCGGGTGATGATCGACCAGGGCCGCGGCAGCATCGTCAACATGGCGTCGGGTGCCATCGACACGCCCGCGCCCGGCCTCGTCTGCTACGCGATGGCCAAGGCCGCGGTCGCCCAGATGACGAAGACGCTCGCGGTCGAGGTGGCGCGCCAGGGTGTGCGTGTGAACGCGATCGCGCCGGGCTTCATCGTCACCAACATGACGGCGCGTCATTTCACCAATCCCGACGGCACGGTCGACGAGGAGCGCAAGGAGGCGGCGCTCGCGCCCATGCGCCGGCGCACACCGCTCGGCGTACTCGGCGAGCCCGACGACATCGCCCTCGCCGTGCTCTACCTCGCCTCCGACGCGTCGAAGTTCGTCACCGGCCAGGTGCTGCGGCCCAACGGGGGAGTGTCGATGCCGTGATCGTCTCTGTCGACCTCACCACCACACCGCCCGCGATCGGGCTCGACCAGCCCGACGACTGCAAGCGTTTCCACGTTGTAGCCCGTGTCGCGGCCAACGGTGGAGCCGACCCCGACCGGCTGACGCGGGTGCTCGCCGACCACGCGGTGGGCCGGCTCGACGGTGACGACGCCTGGGTGCAGGTCGAGGCGGTGCGCGGGCTGGCCGCGGGACGGGTGGGCGCGGGCTGGGAGAACGACTTCGCGGCCATGCTCGCGTTCGCGCGCGACAAGGGCTGGCTCGACGCGTCGGGGAAGGCGATCCGGGCCCACGTCGAGTGGAGCTGACCGAGGAGCAGCTCGCCCTGCAACGGGCGTTCGCGTCGTTCTTCGCCACGGAAGCGACACCGGAGCGGGTGCGCGCCGCCGAGCCGCTCGGCTTCGACGGGTTGCTGTGGTCGCGGGTGCAGGAGCTCGGCGTGCCTTCAATGGGCCTCGCGGCGGGGCTGGTCGACCTGGCGGTGGTGGCCGAGACCGCGGGCCGTCATCTCGCGCCCGTGCCCGTCGTCGAGAGCCTGGTCGCCACCCGCCTCCTCGGCACCGCCGACGGCACCCTCGCCACGATCTCCCTCCGGCCCGCTGGCCGGCTGGTGCCCGCGGGTGCCGTCGCCGACGCGGTCGTCGCGCTCGACGGTGAGGAGCTGGTCGTCGTGCGGTCGCCGCCACCCCGCACCGCGCCCGCGAACCTCGGGTCGGCCCCCGTCGCCGACCGCGACCTCGGTGCGGGTGAGCGCACGGTGCTCGTGCGCGGCGAAGAAGCCCACGAGCGGTTCGAGCGGGCGCTCGACGAATGGCGCGTGCTCACCGCGGCCGCGCTGGTGGGCCTGGCCCAGGGCGCGCTCGACGTCGGCGTCGCCTATGTGAAGGAGCGCCGGCAGTTCGGCGTGCCCATCGGCTCGTTCCAGGCCGTGCAACACCGGCTGGGCGACGCGGCCACCGCGGTCGACGGCGGGCGCCTGCTCGCTTACGAAGCGGCGCGCTCGGCCGAGCCCGTGCTCGCGTCGATGGCCTACGTGTTCGCGGCCGAGGCCGCCCAGGAGGCCGCGGCCGCATCGCTGCACGTGCACGGCGGCTACGGCTTCATGCTCGAGTACGACATCCAGCTGTTCTTCCGGCGGGCCAAGGCGTGGTCGCTTGCGGCCGGCGACCCCCGGCTCGAGCACCAGCGCATCGCGGCGCTCGGCTTCCTGCCGGAGGACCCGCCCGACCCGCGTCGCGACGAGGTCCGGGCGTTCGTGGCCGAGCATCTCACGCACGAGGTCGTCGAGCGGGTGCACGCGACCGGCACGGTGCACGACTGGGGCTTCCACCGGGCACTGGCGGCGAAGGGCTGGCTGCAGGGCGAGGGCCGCGACCCGGTGGTCGTCGACGAGTTGACGCGCGCCGGCGCGCCGATGGACGGGTCGGGCACGTCGATGCTCGTGGCGCGCACGCTCGAGCTCGTCGGCACGGACGCCCAGCGGGCCGAGGTGGTGCCGCGGATCCACGGCGGCGAGATCCTCGTCTGCCTCGGCTACAGCGAGCCCGACTCGGGCTCCGACGTCGCCGCCGCGAAGACCCGTGCCCGGCGCGACGGTGACGAGTGGGTCGTGAGCGGCCAGAAGATGTTCACGACCCTCGCCCACGAGTCCGCCTACGTGTTCCTGCTCACGCGCACCAACACCGGCGTGGCGAAGCACCGGGGGCTCACCATGTTCCTCGTGCCGATGGACTCGCCGGGCATCGAGGTGCGGGCCATGGGCAGCCTGGGCGGCGAGCGCACCAACGTGACGTTCTACAACGACGTGCGGGTGCCCGACACCGCGCGTGTGGGTGAGGTCGACGGTGGCTGGGACGTCATGGCGGTGGCCCTCGCGTTCGAGCGCCAGCCCGCCGCGAACGGCGAGACCCGCCGCCTCCTCGAGCGGGCCGTGGGGTGGGCGCGCGAGAACGGCACGATCGACGACCCGGTTGCCCGCGACCGACTCGCGCGCGTCGCGGTCGACGTCGAGGTCGGCCGTCTCCTCGGCGCGCGGCTCGCCTCGCGCGCGACACAGCCGGCGCTGCCGATCGTCGAGGGCTCCATGGCCAAGCTCTTCACCTCGGAGGCGTTCCAGCGGGCCGCCTCCGACCTGCTCGACCTGCTGGGTGCCGAAGGCGTGCTGCAACACGGGGAGGCGGACGCGCCCGTCGAAGGCTGGATCGAGCACGCCCACCGGCACGCGGCGGTCATGACGATCTACGCAGGTGCGAGCGAGATACAGCGCTCGATCATCGCCGAACGCGGCCTGGGCCTGCCGCGATCGCGCTGAGCCTCACTTCTTGTCGTAGCCAGCCGTCCTCGAGACCATTCCCACCCGTTGTTGTGGCAGTTGATCGGAGCAAAAGAGCGCAGTGGCTCTCGCTGAGCTTTGGAGCGGTGACCCCTCTCGAGCGCGACTCGAAGCCGGTTGTCGGCGGCCATCGGCGTCAAGGATGCGCCTCGTAGAGAGTGCGCGCTCCTGGAGTCGAGGAACCCTATCCGCGGCCCGAGCGGCGGTTCTGCGCTCCGATGGCCTTTGTCTCGCTTGCGGCCCGCTCGGGATCTTCAGGCTGGCGGACGTCCGAGCCGTGCGGCGAGCCGCCTCACTCCCCGTACCGCCCATGCGACAAGTGCGACGGGCGGACTGACCAATTCAAGCGCCGCCCGACGGCGTGTGGTCTTAGTTGCGAAGTCGCTCCTCATGTCTCTGGACAGTTTTCGACCGCGGAGATATCCGAGCACCATCATCGCGACGAGGAAAACCGCAAAGACCACGATCACGTCCATCAGATCTCGCCTTCATCGGTCGGCGTCCGCACCATCACAGATTGCCTGATCCGGAAGCGCCGAGGGGCATCTCTGAAGGAGTGGGGCCGGTCAAGTGGAGACTGGTCTTGATTGGCTTTGGAAGTAGTCGTCGTTCTCGCACATGCAGGCGCGCGTCAAGGCGACGGGTCCAGTGACGCGCCCGCAGCGAAGCG
>Ga0066709_100004201_pt1 | contig 11383 bp, 15 predicted proteins | sample GraSoiAngelo_158_FD_79665 | JGI IMG/M metagenome (GOLD analysis project Ga0066709, IMG submission 79665) | Grasslands soil microbial communities from the Angelo Coastal Reserve, California, USA - 14_1009_16_30cm | ecosystem: Environmental > Terrestrial > Soil > Grasslands | place: USA... | reverse complement strand
TCAGCCAGATGAAGGCGTCGGCGTTCACGACGCGCAGGCGGCGGTCGGTGAGCGCGCCGCCGTTGAGCTCGCGCAGCAGCGGGTTGTCGCCGAACAGCCGCGTCATCTCGGGATCGAGGTCCACCAGCGTGATCGACTCCACCGCCGGGTAGCGCAGGATCTCGCGCGCGGCGAGGCCGTCGCCGCCGCCGAGGATCAGCACGCGGCGGGGCGCCGGGTGAGCGGCGAGCGCGGGATGCACGAGCGCCTCGTGATAGCGGTACTCGTCGCGCGAGGAGAACTGCAGGTGGCCGTTGAGGAAGAGCCGCACGTCGTCGGCCCAGCGCGTGAGGACGATGCGCTGGTAGGCCGAGCTGCGCGTGAAGACGATCTCGTCGGCGTAAAGCCGCTCTTCCGCCCACGTGGTGATGCGCTCGGCCGCCACCGTGCCCGCCGTCAGCACGAGCACGCCGGCCACGCCGAGGCCGCGCAGGAACGCCGTGCGCCCCAGCTCGTGACGGAAGATCCACGTCGACCACAGCCCCACGGCGGCGTTGGCCAGCCCGATCAGGAGCGAGGTGCGGATCAATCCCAGGCGCGGCACCAGCAACAGCGGGAACAGCAGCGAGGCGACGAGCGCGCCCGCGTAGTCCAGCGACAGCACCTGGGCCACCAGCTCGCTGAAGACGAGCCGTCCGCGCAGCAGCCGCAGCAGCAGCGGGATTTCCAGCCCGACCAGCACGCCGACCACGCCGACGACGCCGTAGAGGACGACGCGGAAGTGCGGCGTCTGCCCGAAGGCCAGGAACAGCAGCGTCGCCGCCCAGCCGCCCACCAGCCCGACGGTGATCTCCACCTCCACGAACCGCGCGGCCACGCCGCGGCGGACGTAGCGCGACAGGAAGGAGCCGATGCCCATCGCGAACAGGTAGGCGCCGATGACCGTGGAGAACTGCGTGATCGAGTCGCCGAGGAGGTAGGAGGCGGCCGCCGCGGCCACCAGCTCGTAGACCAGGCCGGCGGTGGCGACGACGACGACGGTGACGTAGATCGCGGCGGACATGGGGACGGCGCCCCGTCAGCGGATCGCCGAGGAGACGATGATCGAGATGCCGATGGCCAGCGCCCCGACGACGATGGCCAGCGCCGAGTTCTTCTCGTCGATGATCTCCTTCCAGAGCTGGTACGGCGTGAAGCGATCGACGACGACGAACGCCACGCCGAAGATCACGAGTCCGAGCGTGGCGTACACCAGCGCGGCGACCATCGGAGCCCAGTGGATCTCGGGAATCGTCATGTCATTTCGCTCCCGTGTAGGACCGCCCCCCATAGGCCGACCGGTACGACCCCGGGTTGTCGCGGACCGATTTGACCTTCTCCTCCGTCACGTCGCTCAGCCCCCACCCCGTGTAGTGCGTCCAGGTGAGCGCCGCCAGCACGAGGCCGCCGAAGACCACGTACGCCCTGACCATTTTTCCCCCTTCCCCTCCTTTTGGAAGGGGCACCCTGGAAGGGTTCCCCCCTCCCCTCCTTTTTTTTCGTAGGGGCACCCTGGGAGGGTTCCCCTTCCCCTCCTTTAATCGTCGTCGCGGCTCGCGGGCGCGTGGTCGCTCTGGCTCCAGCGCCGGGCCTCGAAGGCGGCGCGGCGCCACAGGAAGAGCACCGGCGGCACCAGCATGGCGCCGATCGCCAGCCACACCCACAGTGGCCGCGGCACGTCGCGCGTGAGGCGCGCGCGCCAGGCGACGGGATGCGGCCCCTCGGGCTCCACGACGAGGACGTAGCCGCCCGACATCACCGAGGGCAGGTAGGCGCGGTCCCAGTTGGCGCCCTCGCTCCACGCCCCGTCGCTGTCGCGGCCGGAGTAGAAGCCCACCTCGCGCCCGAAGCTCTTGGCCACCCCGGTGGACTCGTTGACCAGCGAAAGATGGAAGTACGCCCACGAGTTCGCGACGTTGGTGGAGATCTCCACCATGACGTTCGACGTGCGGCCGCGCAGGTCGAAGGGCTCGCTGACGACCGTCGCCGCCTCGGGGACGTTCGGCCGGTACTCACCGGTGATGTCGGTGACCAGCCGCTGCTGGGAAAAGATCGCGAACAGCAGGTGGACGAGGACGGCGGCGGCCACGAACGAGACGGCCAGCAGGAACATCGCGCGGCCCTGCGCCGCGTACGGCGAGGGCTGCGCGGCGCCCACGCCGATGCGGGCGGGCGGCGCGCCGGCAAGACCGAAGGCCTTCCACACCGTCGCGCCGTCGATGTACTCGCCCGTGGACCACGTGGTCTCCTGGCCCGTGGCCTCGCGCGACAGCATCCGCGGCGGCGCCACGAAGTCGTCCACCATCGCGCGCTCGCCGACGCGCGGCGTCCACGGGAACTCGCCGACGACGGCCACCACCTCGGCGTTGGCTTTCTCGAAATGGCGATAGCGCACACCCTGGTAGGTCGCGTCGCGCCGCGACGTCTCCGGAACGCCCGAGGCCGTGCGCGTCATCACCCAGTGGCCGTGGTACTCCACGAGCCAGCGCTGGCCGAGCGTGGGATTGTGCAGCAGGTACTCGAACCACGTGTCGCTCTCGCCCACGGTCTTGCGCACGAGATACCCGATCGCCTCGTACGTCTCGGCGCCGAAGCGGCCACGGGTGCCGAGCGGAATCCGCGGCGTCACCTTCCTGGCCGTGTATTGCGCGATGAGCCGGTAGTCGGGGTCCGTCGCGTCGAGGAGAGCGCCGCAGCTGCCGCAGGCGACGCTGACCGAGCGGCCGGGCGCGCGGATCTCCAGCGTGCCGCCGCAGCCGCGGCACGTGAGCGTGCCGGCGGCGGGCGGCGGCGTCAGCGCCAGCCCTCGAACTCGCGCAGGCCGTGCAGCTTCAGCTCCGGAAAATCCACGACCTCGCCCAGGTAGACGCGCGGCGTGTCCTCGGTGTAGTCGAGCGTCGCGAAGCGGGCGGTGGCGTTGCGGAGGTCGGCACTGCGCGTCGTCGTCCCCGACACGACGCGAAACGGCAGCTCGCCCTCGCCCCCCACGATCTCGGCCTCGCGCGCGTCGGTCACCTCGTAGCCGACCCCGGCCAGGACGACCGCCACGCCGGGCCGCAGCGTGTTCCACGGCGGCAGGGCCTCCGGCACGGTCGTCTCGAACGACACGGCGTACTCGCCGGCCGCCTCGCCGAGCCAGCCGGCGCGCCCGTCGTCGAAGACGCAGTACCACTCGTTCCAGCCGCCCTGCTCCCACCGCACCTGCAGCCGCCCGGCCACGGCGAAGTGCGTGGCGCGCCACACGCCCTCGGCGCGGAGCTGGAGCGGACTGGCGTCCTCGATGAGCGCGCCCATGACGCCGATCTGGCAGACGTCGAGGGTACGGCGGATGAGCGACGCGCGGCAATAACCGCAGACGGCGAGCAGCGACTGCGCGGAGGTGAAGGTGACGGGCGCCCCGCAGGACGGGCAGGCGTGGGTGTTCAGGCCTGCGGCGCTCCGCACTCCGGGCAGAACTTGCTGGGCTTGTCCAGGCGCGCGTTGCAGCGGGGGCAGGTTGCGGCCTGGGCGGCGCCGCACGCGGGACAGAAGCGTGAGCCGGCCGGCACGGGCTTGGCGCAGGCGCGGCACGCGCCCGTCGCCGCGGCGGCGCCCGCGGTCGGCGACGCGTCGCCGGCGCGCGCGGCCTGGCCCATCGCCTGCGTCATGGCCTGGCCCATCGCGACGCCGGCGCCGAGGCCCGCGCCCGCGCCGGCGACGCCGCCCTCGTTGGCGGCGGCCACCGGGATCGACTGCGCCGTCTGGAACTGCGTGTAGCGCCCCAGGTCGCCCACGACGCCCATGCCGATGCGCTCGTCGAGCCGCTTCTGCAGCTCGTCCGGGAGCGAGACGTTCTGGACCTGGAAGCCTTCGAGCGCGAGACCGAGGTCGGCGAACATCGGCCGCAGGCGGTCGGCGACGGCAGCGCCGAGCTCCACCTGGTTGGCCGCCATGTCGAGGAACGGCACCTGGCTCTCGGCAAAGTGGTCGGTGAGCACGGCCACGATCGTGTTGCGCAGCTGGCCCTCGAGGTCGCCCAGCGCGTAGGTGTCGCGGGTGCCCGAGACCTTCTGGTAGAAGGTCTGCGGCGCCGCGATGCGGAAGGTGTAGATGCCGAACGCGCGCAGGCGCACGGCGCCGAACTCGCGGTCGCGGATCGTGATCGGATTGGAGGTGCCCCACTTCTGGTTCAGGCGCAGGCGGAGCGAGAAGAAGTAGACGTCGCTCTTGAAGGGCGACTCGAACATCTTGTCCCAGTTGGCGAGGTCGGTGAGGATCGGGACGTTCTGGGTCTTGATCGTGTGCTGGCCGGGCCCGAAGAGATCGGCGGTCTTGCCCTGGTGCACGAACAGCGCCGCCTGCGTGTCGCGCACGGTGAGCTGCGCGCCCTGCTGGATCTCCATGTCGCGCATCGGGAAGCGCCAGGCGAGGACCTCGTCGCCCTCCTCGGTCCACTGGATGATGTCGATGAACTGCTTCTTGATGAAATCAAGAAACCCCATGACGTCCTCCCTCGCTCACTGTAGGCGTCTGCCCGGAGGAGAGTCAAGGAACGGGGCGACCGATTGACCACTCCGCGCAGGCTGCGGTACCATGCGCCGCCATGAAAAAGCGCGTAGCGAAGACGAAAGCCGCAGCCAAGACCAAGACCACCGCCAAGCCGAGCGCAGCACGGCCCATCGCGAAGATGATGCCGGCGCCGGCGCCGAAGACCCCGGGGACAGCGTCCTACAGCCCGCCGCCGCTCAAGAGCGACGGCTGGCCGCCGTTCCGCTACCCCGTCAAGTAGCCTTCGGCCCGGCGCCGGACGGTGTCTTGCTCCGGCTCACGTGTCTGCTGCTGGTCTCCTGCCTCGTGACGGCGCCCGCCGCCACGGCGGCGGACGACCGCCCGCTGCGCGTGGTCACCTTCAACCTGCTCCACGGCGGCCCCTGGTCCGGGCTGACCGGCGACGACGACGACCTCGAGCGCCGGCTGGAGCTCATGGTCGCGCAGCTCCGGGTCCTGGAGCCCGACGTCGTCGCGCTGCAGGAATCGCCCGTCAGCCGCTGGCGCGGCGACGTGGCGGCGCGGCTGGCCGAGGCGCTGGGCTTCGTCCACGTGCACGCGCGCGCCACCGAGCGGGTGTTCCCGTGGCGGTTGCTCGGCCGCCTCGTCATGGGGGCCCTCGGCTTCGTGGAGGGCCCGGCCATCCTCAGCCGCTTTCCGATCGTGAGCAGCCAGGTCTACGAGCTGCCGCACTGCGTGCGCCGCCTCGATCCGCGCGTGGCCCTGCGGGCGGACGTGGCCACGCCTGCCGGCCTGCTCACCGTGTACTCCACCCACACGTCGCGCGATGACTGCCAGACCGAGCGCGTGGCCGAGCTGGTGAGCGCGCAGCCGGGCCCGCTGCCCATCCTCCTGCTGGGGGACCTCAACACCGGCGAGAGCGCGCCGGCGCTGCGCGAGTTGCTCGGCCACGGCTTCGTCGATCTGTTTCGCGAGGCCAATCCTGACGCGCTGGGCGCCACCGCGCGCCAGGACGTGCGGGCGCCCGACCCCACCGTGCGGCGCCGCATCGACTACGTCCTGCTGCTGCCGGGCCGCGAGGTGGAGGCCAGCGTGGTGTCGAGCCGGGTCGTCCTCAACACGCCCGGACGGCGCGACGACGGCCAGCCGCTATGGCCGTCGGACCACTACGGCGTGTTCGCGGAGATCCGATTGAGCAGGCCGGTGAAGCCCTTGTCGAGGCACCGGGCGATCTCGTCGCGGCAGGCCCGGTAGGTGTCCTCGCCCTGGCCGACCGGGTCGCCGATGTCGCCGCTCTCGCCGGCCAGCTCGCGCAGCGTCAGCGTCGGACGCGTGTGGCCGTCGGCGAGGGCGGCCACCAGCCGCTTCTGCTCGGCGGTCATCGTCACCACCACGTCGGCCGCGGCCAGCAGCTCGCGGTGGCTCTTGAGATCGGTGGAGGTGATGGTGTCCTCGGCCAGCACGATGCCGAGCTCCTTGAGGACCAGGCGCGCGTCCAGCGAGGCGTACATGCCGTCGCGCGCGTAGGGCGAGACCCCGGCCGAGCGCACGACCACCTGCCCGTCGAGCCCGCGCTCCGCGAGCATGCGCTCGAGGAGCGCGTGCGCCATCACGCTCCGGCAGGTGTTGGCGTGGCAGACCAGGAGCACACCCTTCACGGCTCGCCGTAGCCCCACTTCCAGGCGCGGATGCCGGCCTCGATGTCCTTCCACTCCCCCGCCGGCCGCTCGTTGAGCGTGCGGCCGAAGGCGGTGCCGATCGCCGGCTTGGGATCCTTGCCCATCGTGTCGCCCCACAGCCTCGCCAGCTCCTCGGGCGTGAGCCGGCGATTGCCTTCGAGGCGGCGGATGGCCTGCGGCTGCGCGAGCAGCGTGTAGCCGTAGCCGAAGGAGTGGAAGACCTGGCCGTTGACGGAGGCGGCCGCGTCGCTGGCCAGGTAGACGACGAGCGGCGCGACGTTGTCGGGATCGCGCTCGGTGCCGATCGCCTGCTCGCTGGGCCACTTGCCCGTGGTCTCGAACATCTCGCGGCCGCGCGGCGTGGAGTCGATCATCCGCGTGGCGCCGCTGGGCATGATCGCGTTGGCGGTGACGCCGTACTTGGCCATGGCGTTGGCGGTGGACCACGTGAGGCCGATGATCCCGTTCTTGGCCGCCGCGTAGTTCGGCTGGCCGGGCGCGCCGAGCGCCGACACCGACGACATGGCGATGATGCGGCCGGTCCGCTGCTCGCGCATGCGGGTCGACGCGGCGCGCGTCACGTTGAAGGCGCCCTTGAGGTGGACGGCGACGACGGCGTCCCACTCGGCCTCGCTCATGTTGAACACCATGCGGTCGCGCAGGATGCCCGCCACGTGGACGACGATGTCCACGCGCCCCCACGCGTTGGCCACCTGCTCGACCATCTCGGTGCCCTGCGCGAAGTCGGCGACGTTGCCGTAGTTGGCCTGCGCCGTCCCGCCGGCCGCCTTGATCTCGCGCACCACCACGTCGGCCGGGCTGCGGTCGCCGCCCTCGCCGTCCAGCGTGGCGCCGAGGTCGTTCACCACCACCTTGGCGCCGGCCGCCGCCAGCGCCAGCGCGATGCCGCGCCCGATTCCACGCCCGGCGCCGGTCACCAGCGCCGTCTTGCCATCGAGCATGCCCATCGGTCGGATCCTCCTTTATGACGTCTGTTTGGCGGCAGTGTCGGGCAGCGGGCGGTAGTACGGCTGACCGCCGCCGACCCAGGCCTGCAGCATTTCGCGGAACTGCGGGCCCATCGGATCGATGTTGCGCATCGGCATGGTGCCGCGCCGGATGGTGAAGTCGTGCGGCGCCAGCTCACCGCCGCGCACGAAGTGGCGCTCCGCGGCCGCCGTGCGGCCCTGGGCCCACAGCCACTGGCCCAACCCGAACTCCGCCCGCGCCTGCTGATCGGCCGCCGTCGGCAGCGGCTGGTGGCGCTTCACGTCCTCCGCGCTGAGCGCGGGCGTCTCACCGCGCACCCACGCGCGCAGCGCCGTCAGGTGCCGCGCGGACTCGAGCCCCGTGATGTGCTTGAAGGTGTCGGTGCCGAAGGCCACGTCGTTCGGGCGCACGATGCGCCCGCGCTCGTCGATCCAGAAGATGGTCGGCACGTTGACGACGTTGTAGAGATCGGCCAGCACGTGCCGCGTGTCGACGAGCGAGGGGTGCGCGGGCTGGGCCTTCTCGATCCACGGCCGCGCGTCGTCGGCGCTCTTGTCGAGGGCGACGGTGATGACGGTGAAGCCGCGCCCCTTCAGCTCCTCGTACAGCTCCTGCCAGACCGGCAGGTCGAGACGGCACCCTCACCAGGAGGCCCAGGCGACGAGCAGGACCTTCTTGCCGCGGTGCTCGCCGAGGGTGTGCGTGCGCCCCGCGAGATCCGGCAGCGCGAAGTCCGGCGCCTGCTGCGCGGCGAGCGCCTGGCTGCGCTCGCGCGCCGAGCCGCCGAGGAAGGCCGCGCGCTCGTCGAGATCGACGGCGAGCGCGCGGTCCATGGCCGCCGCCAGCCCGGCCAGGCCGATGGCACCGTCGCGCACGAGGCTCGCCTCGTTGTCGAGCGGGATGCACATGCTGTCGTTGCAGAGGAGCCCATCGTGGATCTCCCAGCCGAGCGCGTCCTTCACGCCGGCCGGATCGAGCCACACGTGATCGCCGTCGCGGCGCGCGTTGACCGCCGCGGCCTTGTCGCCGTCGATGATCGTGAAGGCCTCCATGCTCATACCGCTCCTTCCGGGGCGCCCGCCTTGGCGGCCACCGCCAGGTCCTTGCTCTGGTCGCGCAGGATCGTCGGACTGATCACCATCTCCTCGACCACCGTGCGTGGCGGCAGCGTCACGCACAGCATGATGGCGCGCGCCACGTCCTCCGGCATCATCATCGTCGCGCGGGCGGCGGCGTCCGGCGGCAGCGGGCGCTTGTCGAGGATGGGCGTGTCCACCTCGGCCGGCATGATGATCGTCGCGCGGATGCCCTCGTTGCGCAGCGTGTTGTGGATGTGCTGCATGAGGTTGCGCACGGCCGCCTTGGCCGCGCCGTACGGGGCGCCGCCGATGAGCCCGGCCTTCAGAGCGGCCAGCGAGCCGACCGTCACGATCGTGCCGCGCTTGCGCTGGATCATGCCGGGGAGCACGGCCTGCGTCAGCACGTAGACCGCGTTGACGTTGACGGCCATCACGCTGTCCCACTCCTTGCGGCCCACCCAGCGGATGGAGCGCGCGTGGCTCGAGTGGCCGGCGTTGTTGACCAGCACGTCCACGCCGCCGAAGCGCTCCAGCGTCCACGTGACGAACGCCGCCGCCGCGTCGGGATCTTCCAGATCCACCGCGCGCGCCGCGCATTTGCCGCCGCCCTTCTCGATCGTCTTCACCACGCCGTCGAGCGCGGTCTGGCGCCGGCCGCAGATCACCACCTGCGCGCCCTCGGCGGCGAGCATGCTCGCCGTCACCTCGCCGATGCCGGTGCCCGCGCCCGTCACGATCGCGACCTGGCCCTCGAGCGCTCCCATCACTGTTCTCCCATTCTCGCGTTCAGGCACCGGTCAGCGTGGCCGGTGAATGCTTCCCATTCTTCGTTTGCTGGCATCGGCCCGCGTGACCGGTGAATGCTTCCCAATCTTGTTTACAGGCTCGCCTCAGCGCCACGGCGGCGCTTCGGCTCGCACTACCGCGTTTACAGGCTCGCCTCAGCGCCGCGGCGGCGCTTCGGCTCGCACTACCGCCACGCCCACACCGGCTGCTCGAAGTGATCCACACGCGTCGCGCGGCCGTGCATCACGACCTCGCGGAGCTGGTAGAGCACCGCGGCGGTCGGCGCGTGGATCAGCGTGCCCAGCAGCGGCATCTGGATCACGGGCCGCTCGCTCTCCGGGATCGTGACCAGGATCGGCACTTCCGGCCGATCGAGATCGTCGAGCGGCACCCGGTAGACGCGCGCCACCTCGTCGGCGTTGAGCGTCGGCTCCGCCGCGCTCTCGCCCCACACGACGACCGGGGTGATGACGAAGCCCGAGCGCGTCGGATAATCGTCGAGCCGGCCCAGGACCGTGTCGCCGTCCAGGACCACGCCCAGTTCCTCGCGCAGCTCGCGCAGCGCGGCGGCCTCGGGACTCTCGCCCGGCTCGAGCCGCCCGCCCGGCAGCGCCCACTGCCGCGCGTGCGCGCGCAGCGTGGCCGCGCGTCGCGTGAGCAGGAAGCACGCGCGCCCGTCTTCGTCCGGCACCAGCACGATCGCCACCGCGGCCGGCCGCCGCTCCGCCGGCGCGTGGGCCCGGTGGGCGAACCCGTTCAGGTGCGCGCGCGTCCGCGCCCGCAGCGCCGTGTCGAACCGTGTCGAGGCGCGCCCCGGCTCCGCCGGGGCGCTGCCGAGCGGCGGGGGGGTGTTGGGGCCCCCCACTTAATAAGCCGGCAGCTTCCCTGCCGAGACTCCGCTCCTGCGGACCGCGGCGACTTCGTCGGCCGCCCGTGCGGCCATCATGCGCGACTCGCTGGCCAGCGTGACGAACTGGTAGCCGCCCGCGATCATCTTGAGCGCGTAGGACGAGACCCCGCAGTGGATGCCGGCCGCCACGTTGTGGCGCTTGCACGCCGCCGCGATGACCTGCTGCGCCTCCACCACCGGCTGCTCCGTCTGGTCGAGCTTCGGCGTGCAGCCGAGCGTGATCGAGAGATCGGCGGGCCCCACGTAGACGGCGTCGATGCCCGGGACGCTCAGGATGTCGTCGATGTTCTTGACGGCCTCGGCCGTCTCGATCATCGGCATGACGACGATCTCGTCGTTGGCCTTGGCCGGCGAGTAGTCGGTGCCGGCATAGATGGAGGCGCGCACCGGGCCCCACGAGCGATACCCGGCTGGATAGTAGCGGGCGGCGGCCACCAGCGCCTGGGCTTCCTTCCGGGTGTTGATCATCGGACAGATGATCCCGTAGGCGCCCGCGTCCAGGATTTTCATGATCCGGGCCGGATCGTTCCACGGCACGCGAGCCAGGGGCACGACACCGGTCGTGGAGATCGCCTGCAGCATGGTCACCGCAACCTGGTAATCCACGACGCCGTGCTGCATGTCGATGGTCAGCGAGTCGAAGCCCTGATGCGACATCACCTCGGCCGAGAACGCGCTGGGAATCGACAGCCAGCCATTGACGACCGCCTCGCCCCTCTTCCAGATCTCCCTCAGCTTGTTCGCTCGCACGGCGGGCTCCTCTCGCCCCCGGCCACTGCCGGGTCCGGGGCACCGCGGATTATACGCGCCCTGGCCCCCGTCGCTATGGCAGCCGCTTCAGCATGAGATGGCGGCGGTTGCTCGTGTGCGGGCGCACCTGCCCGGGCCAGCGCCCCTGGTCGACTGCCTTGGCGAACGCCTCGCTCAGCAGCACGTCCGGGCTCTCCAGCTCGTAGAGCGCGTGGAAGCGCGGGGCGCCCTGGGGGTCCATCGTCTTGCGCTCGCCGCCGAGGACCATGCTGAAGGGCTGGACGGCGAAGCGCGTGGCCGACACGATGCCCGGCACCTGCAGGATCAGCGGGATGTGCTCGGTGTCGTAGACCTCGTGGAAGAGCTTCTCGCGATCCGGCGTCACGTCCATCGCGGCCGAGAAGAGGAAGCGGCTGGAGATCGTCATCGTGATCCCTCCATGGAGTTTGGCGCTGCGGAAATGCTAGCCTACCTCCCCGGGAGGAGGGGCGCATGGGGAACGCGCTCGAGGCACTCGCAGCCATTCTCCGGCTCGCTTACTCGGGCGAGCTCGCCGCGGCCTTGGCGTACTGCGGCCACTGGCAGTCGGTCAGGGATCCGGACGAGCGCGCGCGGATCCGTCAGATCGAGGAGGAGGAGTGGCACCACCGCGATCTCGTCGGCGGCATGCTCGCACGGATCGG
>Ga0066709_100004200_pt1 | contig 11383 bp, 8 predicted proteins | sample GraSoiAngelo_158_FD_79665 | JGI IMG/M metagenome (GOLD analysis project Ga0066709, IMG submission 79665) | Grasslands soil microbial communities from the Angelo Coastal Reserve, California, USA - 14_1009_16_30cm | ecosystem: Environmental > Terrestrial > Soil > Grasslands | place: USA... | reverse complement strand
TTTTCCGCAGCCTGCTAGTAGTTCACCACGAACTGCAACGTCACTTGCTGGCTTGTCTTGTCGGCGCTGGTGATGGGGATGCCGGGCCTGGAATCGGAGAAGACGGGTAGATTGGAGAGGTTGTAGCGGTACTCGAGTCGGACGTCGACCCAGTCCAGGGGATGCCGCGTGCGTGCGTAGGTCACGCCGAGCGGCCGGAGATCAGGAATCAGGCGCGAGAGGTGAACGATCGGCGTGAGCGTGAACGACTGCAGCACCTGGGCCACGCCCGTCCGAGCCCCCTCGTAGTCGTTGAAGTACCCGTAGCGGAAGGAGGCGCCGAGCCAGTTCGAGAAATCGTAGTGGGCGAGCGCGTAGAGCGCGAGCCAGTTGACGTCACGATTGACGACCTCGGCGGCCGGGAAGGGCAGGCCGCGCCGGCGGAAGGACACGCCCGACTCGCCACCGTACAGGAACTCGCCGGCGAGCAGCAACCGCCGAGTCGGCGTCCACGTCACGTCGGCGTCGATGATCCAGCGGTCGTTCTTGTTGTTGTTGTCCTGCTCGGGGCCCCACCACCCGCCGACCCCGAAGTTGAGGAGCTGGTCGCCCTGGAGCGGCGTGAATCCCACCCGCCCCCCGAAGCTCTTGGCGCTGTTGTTGTCTTCGAAGCCGGTCTCGGTCGTCTCGTTTTCCCAGCGGTTGGCCACCCACGCCACGACGTCGAGCCACGGCGCGAACGCGTAGGCCAGCTGGAACCCGGTATAGCTCTCCGGCCGACCGAAGCGCTGGAGCTCGGACGTCGTCGCGGTGAGATTCAGCGCGGCGTCGTGACGCTCGTAGCCGTAGGGCGTGTCGAAGCGCCCGAAGGAGATCGCGAGGCCGTTGCCGATCGGCGCGACCCCGGTGATGTTCATGCGATGCAGGCTGACTTCGGTGGTGCCGGCCTCGGAGCCGAACTGCTCGATGCAGAGGCCGGCGCCGGGACAGCCGAAGTCCGGGTCGAAGCCGTGGCTGTGCCGCTGCACCGTGTTCTCGACCTCGAGGCTCGCCCCGGCGGACAGCCAGGGCGCGAACGTCTTGTAGGCTCCGAACGTGAACTTGTCGAATCGGAAATCGAAGTGCTTGGGCTCGGACAACACCGGCGTGCTGCCGGCGAACTCCGGAACCATCTGCAGGCGCGAGTTGTAGTTCGCCGAGCCGATGAAAAATCCGGAGAATCTGACGCCGCCCAGCTCCGGCTTCGTGAGGCCGAACATTTCGAAAGGATGCTCGCGGTCGAGCCGGATCTCCTGCTCGCCCGGCCGCGGAGTCATCGGTGGCGCCTGCGCGGCCACCGGAATCAGTGACGTCGCGGGTGGGGTAGCTGGCGCCGGCACGGGCTGAGCCTGCTCCAGCTTCTGGAGTCGGTCTTGAAGACGCTTCAGTTCCTGCTTGAGTTGCTCGACTTCGGGGACCGTCTGGGCGAAACCGCGCAGTGGTGCGAGCGCGATGAGCCCGACGGTCGCGATGCCAAGGGCGCGGACGTATCTCCGCATGGTCGCCTCCCATCGAATCGGACGTAGGGTCGTGCCGTCACGCCTCGCCGGCGGGACGCTCCGGATGAACAGCGAGCGCCCCGCTCGTGAGAGCGGGCGACGGCTTGAACAGCGTTGAGTGTCTAGGCGGGAAGGGGTGGAGCGCGAGCGTCGATCGAAGCGGAACGGGGCTCTATCGGATCCGGTTCCGCGACCCTGGCGACCGCGGTCGGCGTGATGGGGGCGACCGTCAGCGCGACGACGGGCACCGGCGCAGCGTGCTGGCGGTCGCCGGCGGCCGCGAACTGACAATCGACCTGAGCGTCGTCGTGCTCGAACAGGTGATGGACGAGGTGGGGAGATAGCTCCACCACGTACAGGGCGAAGACGCCAAGCACGATCAGACGGCCAGCCGTCCACACGCTCGATGACGCCATAGCGTGGCTGGAGCATAGCACACGCCCTCGAGCGCTCAGCGCGGGGCGACGCGGGCGCGACCGTGAATTCGGGGCCGGACGCCGCGTTGAGGCTCGTCAGCGATCACGACACTCACGGGCCGACGACGCGGCCATCAACTGATCACGATGAAGGGTTCAGCTAGGGACCGGCGTCTGCGGGAGATCGTGAGGCGAAGGAGCTTCGAGGTCGGTGGCGGGGGCCTCGAACGGAGGCCCCCGCCCGTGAATCAGGGGACGCTGGAGCGCTACGGAGCCGAGACGGTGGCGCCGTCGCCGGCTGCCGAGATCGTGAACGTCCCGTTGACGTTAGTGCCGTAGGTGTACGCGCTGCCCCACACCGTGCTGGGCGGCGTCGGGATCGCGGCCATGAACGGACCGGCCGTGATGTTCTGCGGGCTCGTGGCGATGGCCGTGAGCAGCCCGAGCGCGCTTGGCAGAGTCCCCATATGAGCGGCCCAGATGCTGACGGCCGACGCCATTCCCCGGATATCAGCCTGGGCTTTCGCGATCCGCGCCCGCGCCTGCATGTTGGCGTAGAGCGGAACGGCGATGGCCGCCAGGATGCCGATGATCGCGACGACGATCATCAGCTCGATCAGCGTGAAGCCGCGCTGGTTGCCGAGACCGCGCCTCGTGTACCAAAACTTCGTCATCTTCCGTCCCCCTTGTGTACTAACCAACTCAATCAAGCGCTCCATCGGGGTGCACGGGGGGTGCCAAGCCCGGCGCCAGAGAGGCCAATAACAATTCCGGAGACTTGGAGGACCTCCCGAATCCTTCGAGGTGACAACTTTGGACGGTCGCCGATCCAGCCTGTCACGCGAATGGGACGTTTTCATCAGTGAAATCCCCGCGTGTTCTCGGTGTACTGTGTACGCGTCGATACGGGATCGTTCACTTCAACATGGAGGAACGGACTCATGAAGCGATGGGCAGCCCTGCTCGTGACGCTCGCATTTGCCGCCGGTGTGTTCGGTGCCCCCGCGGTGTGGGCTCAGGCGAAGACCGCGCCCGCGAAGGACGCCCCGGCCAAGTCCGAGACCAAGGCACCTGTGAAGAAGAGCCTGGTCGATCTCAACAGCGCCAGCGCCGACGACCTGCAAAAGCTGCCTGGGATCGGCGACGCCTACGCCAAGAAGATCATCGAGAATCGTCCCTACAAGCGGAAGGACGAGCTGGTCAGCAAGAAGATCGTGCCGCAGGCCACCTACGACAAGATCAAGGACCAGATCATCGCCAAGCAGTCGGCGACGAAGAAGTAGCGTTCCTCAGCGCCGGAGCCAATCGCGCAGGCGTCGCCACCAATTGACGACCTGATCGGTGACGCCGCCGTGCTCGTTGCACGGCGGTGGCTCCGTCCCCTGCAGAAACACCTCGCGGGTGCTGACCGGGCAGTAACGGGTGGCGAGCTTGCCGTTGCCGGGGTCGATGCTGGTGACGGTGACGCCGGCCGGAACGGCGAACGTCGGCGCCGGATAGGCGTCCAGGGCCTGCCGCATGAAGTCGGCCCAGATCGGCAGCGCGGCCTGAGCGCCGCTCAGGCCGTGAGCCTCGCCGGCGTCGAAGCCAACCCAGACCAGGGCGACGAGCGTCGGCGTGTAGCCGACGAACCAGGCGTCCCGGCCGTCATTCGTCGTTCCCGTTTTGCCGGACACCACGCTCCCCAACCCGAGCGTGCGGGCGCTCGCTCCTGTTCCCGACGCCATCACGCCTTCCAGCAGCGACGTCATCAGGTACGCCTCGGCCGGGGAGATGACCGCGGCCGGCGCCGCCTCGCGTAGCGCGAACGGGCTTCCGTCGCTCTCGGAGGCGGCGCGTACCCCGGTGACGTCACCGGCCGTGAACCCCCCGTTCGCGAACGGCAAGTAGGCTCCGGCCAGCTCGATCGGCGTCACCTCGAAGGCGCCGAGCGCCATCGCCGGGACCTGTCGCAGCGGGCTCGAGATCCCGAGCTCGCGCGCGCTCTCGACGACGGCGGGCAGCCCGATTTCCTGAGCGATCCTCACGGTGGCGGCGTTGAGAGACCGCTCGAGTGCGCGCCGTACGGTCACGCGGCCCTCGTAGCGATCGTCGTAGTTGCGCGGGCTCCACGGCGTGCCGTCGACGTCGAGCGTGAGGGGGCTGTCGTCCACGAACGAGGCGGGGGTGAAGGCGACGGCGCCGCGGCGCTCGCGCAGCGCGGCCAGATAGACGAACGGCTTGAACGCCGAGCCGGGCTGCCGATGCGCGAGCAGCGCGCGATTGAACTGGCTCACCTGATAATCGCGGCCGCCGACGAGCGCGACCACGTGGCCGGTGGCCGGATCGAGCGCGATCAGCGCGGCCTGAAGCCGCTCGCTCCGGTCACTGCGGCGCAGCCGCGGTTGCGAGGCCTCCAGGCGCTCGAGGCCGCGCGTCAGCGCGGTCTCGGCGAAGCGCTGGAGCGGGAGGTCGAGCGTCGTGTAGATCCGCGCGCCGCGCGCGCCACCGTTGAGATCAGGCAGACGCTGCTCGATCTCCTGCTCGACGTAGTCGACGAAGTAGGGCGCGCCCTGAGCCGCGCGGACGCTGGGCTGGACACGGACCGGCTCGCGCCGGGCCTGAGCGTAATCGCCGCCCCCGATGCGACCGAGCTCGTGCATCCGCGCCAGCACCACGTCGCGTCGCTGGCGCGCCCGCTCGGAATTGACGGCGGGCGAGTAGCTGTTGGGCGCGCGCGCCATGCCGGCCAGCAGCGCCGACTCGGCGAGCGTCAGCTGATGGGTCTCCTTCCCGAAATAGGCGCGGGCGGCCGAGCTGACGCCGCGGATGGCCTGCGATCCGCGCTGGCCCAGATACATCTCGTTGAGATACGCCTCGAGGATCTGCTCCTTGGGGTAGCGCCACTCGACCACCGCGGCCAGCCACGCTTCCCGCAGCTTGCGGCCGAACGTGCGTCGCGGGCCCACGAGCCGGTTCTTGACGAGCTGCTGCGTGATCGTGCTGCCGCCCTGGGTGACCCGGCCGGCGCGAATGTTCGTCCAGGCGGCACGCACGAGGCCGCGGACGTCGAGGCCGGCGTGCTCGAAGAAGCGGTGGTCTTCGGCGGCGAGAATGGCGTTGATCATGTTCAGCGGAACGTCGGCCAGCCTCACCGGACGGAAGTCCTCACCGCGGCGGTCGGCGCCGCTCGCGAGCACCTCGCCCTCCAGCCTCACGCCGTCGATCAGCTCGCCGTCCCGCTTCACGCGGACGATGCGGTCGCCGGACAGCTCGAGTCGGATTCGCGTCGGCGCCTGACCGGCACCCTCGAGGCCCCGCACGTAGAGGTCCCAAGCGTCGGCGGTGCGTCGGAACTGGCCGGGTGTCGCGGGTAAGCCAGGCGTCTCCTGGTACTTGAGGCGAATCAGCGTCCCCGTGAGATCGACGGCGCGGATGCTGATGCTGGGCGCGAGCGGCTGGCCGGCCGCATAGACGAAGGTCGCCCGGCGCGCCTCGGCTCGCCCGAAGCGATGGAGCTCGACGACGGTGTACGTGAGGACGCCCGCAGCCGCGAAGGCGAGCACGGCGCCGAGACCGATCAGAACGAGCGTGACGGGCCTCGCCGCGCGGTACCGGCGCCGCAGCCGCGCGAGCCCGGCGCGGATCGGAAGCCTCATGGGTCTGAGTATGCCGGAGTCTTTTCCTAGATCAGGCGCCTTCCCTAGATCAGGCGCGCCGTGCGCGCGCTCGGCAAGCGCATGCCCGACGGCACCCGTTATCTCTTCGCGTACAACCCGCGCAACGCTGCCGTCGACGCCACCTGGACGCTGGCCGAGCCCGGGCGCGAGGTGAGCGAGCCGGGTGGTGCGGCGTCAACGCGACCCGACGATTCGCGCCTGGCGACACGTCTGGCGCCGTACGAGGTCCGCCGCTACCCACTGCGCCGATCATCGCGCCGCATAACGCCGGGGCCGAGTCGTGCCCTCAACGATCGAGGCGGACGAGGCGGATCGTTTCGCCGCCGACGCCGATCGTGTCGAGCACGCGGAGCTGACGCGGCAGTTGGTCACGCCAGCGCTCCCAGTTTTCCTGGTTGATGACGACGACAGGCCGCCCGGGCTTCGTCAGGTAGGCCTCGAGCTCGGCCGACAACATCAGGGGGGTCAGGTCACGACCCAGGTAGTAGTCGATCTGAAGATAGTCTCCTTTGCTGACGAATACCCCGACGTCGCCGCCGCCGGCGTGACGCTCGACGGTCGCCGCCAGCGCCTTGAAGTCCCTCGTGGCGTTGATCCAGTCGTCGTAAGCCCAGATGCTCGCGGCAAGGGTCACGGCCATTCCGGCCGCGACCCCGATGGTCAGCAGCGCCGGACGCCCGCGCCAGAGACCGTAGCCGAGCGCGAGCGCGAGGAGGAGCACGCCCGACAGCGGCACGACCGGGGACGGTCGGGACGGAAGGTCATGAGGCAGCGTCACGCCCATGAGACTCACCGCGCCAGCGCCGAGCGCGACGACGATCGCTCCCCCGACGACGAGCGCCCGGTGGGGAGGGTGATGGCGTCGATCGTCCGTCGCCCACCATCCCACCAGGAGCGCCACGCTCGGATAGAGCGACAGGAGATACCGGATCCGCTGATTCGCCGAGATCATGATCAGGATGAATTGCACGGCGAACCAGAGGACAGCAAAGCGCACGGCCGGCTCGGATCTCGTGCGCGCCGCGTGGACGATGACCAGCGGCGCCAGCAGCGTCCACGGCAGGAACCCGACGAACAGCTCGAACACCTGGCCGCCGATGGCGCGGAGACTCGGTGACCTGAGGTAGTAGTACAGCCAATCCCCCCACAGCACGCCGCCGACGAAGCGTTCCGTCCCCAGGGTGAGGAAGGGCATCAACCAGACCAGACTGAGCGCGATGAACAACCCCGTACCGGAGGGGCTCCAGAGTCTTCGAAGCCCCGGCGCTCCGTCCTCCGTCCAGAGCCACACTGCAGCGACGACGAGCGGCAACAGGCCGGCGGGGCCCTTGGTGAACACGCCCAGGCCCAGCATCACGTAGAAGCCGATCAGCGCCCGCCGGCTCCCTGGACCCGTCACCGCGCGCCAGAACCAGTACCCGGCGAGCACGCCGAAGGCCACCATCTGAGTGTCGGGCAGGATCATCTGGCTGTGGGCGAACACGCCGTAACTCGTGAGCAGCACGAGCGCCGCCCACAGCCCCGCCCGACGGTGAAAGAGGCTGTTGCCGAGTAGAAACGTCCCGAGGACGGTCGCGACCGTCGCGAGCGCGCTCGGCAGCCGCGCCGCCCATTCGGTCACGCGCCCGGCCCACCAGGAGCAGGCGACGATGCTCCACGGGTAGAGCGGCGGCTTGTTCCGGTACGGCTGTCCGCGAAGGCGCGCGTCGAAGAAGACGTGACGAGAAAGCATGTCGCCGGCGACGAGGGCGAAGCGGGCCTCGTGCGAGGTGACGATCAGGCGGTGACCGAGGGGCGGCAGGACGAGCGCGCTCGCCAGCGCGACGACCAGCAGCGTATCGGCCAGCCGTGCGCGAGCGTGCATTGGCGGCCCGGGTTCCATGACGCTCGCCGAATCGTAGCACCCGGCGGGAGTCCCGGGCCGCGGCCATTTCGCGCTTGACTCGACTTGCCGCTCCGCTGTATCCGGTCGTCACGATGAATGCGACACGCCCCGTGACGAGGACGATTCCGCTCTCCAGGTGCTTCGTGAGTCCGGAAGTCGAGGAAGCCGCGCTGCGTGCGTTGCGTTCGGGCCAGTACATCCTCGGCCCGGAATGTCGGGCGTTCGAGGCCGAGCTGGCCACCTATACCGGCGCCGCCCACGTCGTCCTCGGGTCGTCGTGGACGATGCTCGTGCACCTGTTCCACGTCGCGCTGGGATTGAAACCGGGCGACGAAGTCATCGTGCCGTCCCACACCGCGTTTCCGACGATCGAGCCCTTGCTGCACGCCGGCGCAGTTCCGGTGTTCGCGGACATCGACGACAGCTACGGCGTGGACGTGGAGCAGATCGAATCGCTGCTCACGCCGCGCACGGTCGGGATCATCCCGGTGCACCTGTATGGGCATCCGGTGAACCTCGACCGCGTGCTGGCCATCGCCGGGGACCGTGGGCTCTGGGTTCTGGAGGACTGCGCGCAGGCCCTCGGCGCGAGATACAAGGGCACGCCGGTCGGTTCGTTCGCCCACGTCGGCGCCTTCTCGTTCTACCCGTCGAAGAACCTCACCGTCCTCGGCGACGGCGGCTGCCTGACGACGAACGACGAGGCGCTCGCGGACAAGCTCCGCATGTTGCGCAATCACGGCCGGAAGGGCAAGTACCGGCACGAATTCGCCGGATTCAACGTGCGCTTCAACGAGATCCAGGGCGCGATCGGTCGCGTGATGCTGCGACATCTCGACCGGTTCAACGACCACCGTCGCGCGATCGCCGCGCGCTACACGGAGCGACTGAGCGGCCTGGCCGTCCCACCGCCCGAGCAGCCGTGGGCCCGCGCGGTGTATCACATGTACGTCGTCCGCGTGCGCCGCCGCGATGAACTGCAAAAGTTCCTCGGAGAACGCGGCATCGAGACCGGCGTTCATTATCCGGTTCCGAACCACCAGCAACCGGCCGTGACCTCCCGGTTCGACAATCTTCCGCGCCTGCCGAAGACCGAACAGGTGGTGCACGAGATCCTGTCGCTCCCGATCCACGGCGAGATGCCGCTGAGCGACGTGGACGCCGTCTGCGAGGCGATCGGCGAGTTCTACGCGAAGGCATGAGCGAACGGGACGGCGCCGCCGACGCGAGGCCATGACGGCGGCGCCCACCATCAGCTTCGTCGTGCCCTGTTACAACGAGGAGGGGAACGTACGCGCGCTGATCGCCGCCGTTCGCGAGAGCGCGGAGGCGCTGAAGGTGCCCTACGAGGTCGTCGTCACAGACGATTGCAGCACGGACGCGTCGTGGGCCATCCTCAAGGAACTCGCGGCGGACGATCCGCGGATCCGCGTGCAGCGGCTCGCCGCCAACTCCGGCGAGTCGGCGGCGAGCTGGGAGGGATTGAAGGCCGCCCGCGGCACGTACCTGGTCACCCTCGCCGCCGACCTGCAGAACGCCCCGCGCGATCTCCCCCGGTTCCTCGAAGCCCTCCAGCGGTTCGACTGTGTCTGCGGCACGCGGACCGCGACGCGAGATCAGGGAGACAGCGCGATCCGCATCGCGTCGTCGCGCGTCGCGAACTGGGTGCGGAACAAGCTGTCGGACGACGCGATCAGTGACGCCGGCTGCACCTATCGCGCGTTCAGACGCGAGTGCGTCGAGAACCTGAAGTTCTTCGACGGGATGCACCGGTTCTTGCCGACGCTCGTCAAGATGGAGGGGTTCACCGTCACCGAGATCCCGGTGACGCACCATCCGCGCCTCGCCGGCAGGAGTCACTACGGCGTCTGGAACCGGGTGTTCGCGTCGTTCTACGATCTGCTGGCGGTGCGCTGGATGAAGCAGCGAATGCGCCGCCACCCGATCGCGGAGCGGATCAACTAGCGCGGAGCGTGCGGAGAGTCGCGGGGCCGGGCGCCGGCGTGGCAGGCGTGAGGAAGGAGCAGCGCGAGTAGTCGTGGCGAATGTTGAACAACCCGGCGCGCCGACCAGAGGCGCCAGGCGGTGGCTCCGAAGCGAGGCGAGGACGGCCGCTACCATCACGCCCGTGACGAACCACGCGAAGGCCAGGCGATTGGCCAGGGTCTTCGGCTGGTGCTTGGCGTAGACAAAGCCCCGGCTCGTCAGCATCGCCTCTTCGTGGCGCGCGGTGGGCCGCGGCGCGCGGCGGTGGATCACGTGAGCGTCGGTCGCGATCGCCAGCCGCCAGCCGCGCGATCGGAGCGCCCAGGAGAGATCGACGTCTTCGCCCAGCGCGCGCCGCGATAGCGGCGGTCGAACCGGATGCTGCCGAGCGCGCGCCGCCTGATCGCGATCATGCCCGCTCCAAGGGCGACCACCGCCAGGACGGCCCGTCCTCGATCGCGCGTGGCGCTCACCCGATGGCCAGCCGCTTCAGCGCGAGTTGATAGTGGGTGAGCGGTGACGGCTTCTCGATCACGTCGACGGCGCCCATCTTCTTGACCTGCTCGACTTCGTCGGGTGTGGCGTGACCCGTGATGACGACGACGGGCAGCGATGGACGGCGGCGGCGCATCTCGGCCAGGACGTCGAGACCGTTCATTCCGGGCATCGACACATCGAGGAACACCGCGTCGGGATCGTGCGGCCCGACGAGCGAGAGGGCTTCCTGCCCGGACGTAGCGATGGTGGCCTGGTGACCTTCACGGCCCAGGGAGCGGGCGAGGATCTCGGCCACCTGCGGTTCATCGTCGACGATAAGGATCTTCATACCTCCTCCTTTGTAAGGTTGACCCTTGTAGTCCAGTACTTTTTACAAAATGGAAGAAGATGTTCCGCCCGACTTCTCGCCAAATCCTCGTAACGATTGCGATGGAGGATGAGGAAAGGAATGGCACTGTCCGTGCACTTACCTTCACACGCACGCGATTTCGCGAGTCTCAGGAGGATGTCATGGGTGAGGGGCTGGACCTCTGCAACAGCGCGAAGATGCAGCCGATCCGCGAGCTCATCGGGAAGGTCGCCGCCACCAACACGACCGTGCTGTTGCAGGGAGAGAGCGGCGTCGGCAAGGAGGTCGTGGCCCGTGCCATCCACAAGGCGTCCCCCCGCGTCCATCGGCAGTTCTTGAAGGTGAATTGCGCGGCCCTCCCCGGCGAGCTGCTCGAGTCCGAGCTGTTCGGCCACGAAAAGGGCGCGTTCACCGGCGCCTATCGGCAGAAACCCGGAAAGTTCGAAGCGGCCGACCAGGGCACGCTCCTCCTCGACGAGATCGGTGAGATGCCGCTGCGGCTCCAGGCCAAGCTGCTGCACGTGCTCCAGGACGGCGAGTTCTCGCGCGTGGGTGGGGAGAAGATCATCGGCACCGACGTGCGGCTCATCGCCTCCACCAACCGCGACCTCGAGTCCGCCATTCGTGCGCATCAGTTCCGGGAGGACCTGTACTATCGCCTGAACGTCATCGAGATCCGTATCCCTCCGCTGCGCGATCGGCGCGAGGAAATCGCCGGCCTGGTGGATCACTTTCTGACGAGATTCAACTCGCAGTATGGACGCAAGGTCGAGATTCCACCAGACACGATGCGCGTCTTCATCGAACACCACTGGCCGGGCAACATCCGTGAGCTCGAGAACGCCGTCAAGCGCATCGTCGTGCTCGGGAGCGCCCGCCCCGTCCACCAGGAGATCGCGGCCAACCTCGGTCGCGGGCCGCGGCCGGCGTCGGCCGTTTCGGCGGTGACGGCGACCATCAATCCGGACCAGGCGATCAGTCTCAAGGACATCGCGCGTCAGGCCGCTCGCGATGCCGAGCGCGTGGCCATCAAAGAGGTCCTCGACCGCGTGCACTGGAACCGCGTCAAGGCG
>Ga0066709_100004198_pt1 | contig 11384 bp, 11 predicted proteins | sample GraSoiAngelo_158_FD_79665 | JGI IMG/M metagenome (GOLD analysis project Ga0066709, IMG submission 79665) | Grasslands soil microbial communities from the Angelo Coastal Reserve, California, USA - 14_1009_16_30cm | ecosystem: Environmental > Terrestrial > Soil > Grasslands | place: USA... | reverse complement strand
GCCGATGTAGCCCGGAGGCGAGCCGACGAGCCGGGACACGGAGTGCTTCTCCATGTACTCCGACATGTCGACCTGGATCATCGCGTCCTCGTCGCCGAAGAGGAACTCGGCGAGCGTGCGCGCGAGCTCGGTCTTCCCGACGCCGGACGGCCCGAGGAAGATGAACGAGCCGGTCGGCCGTTTCGGATCCTTGATGCCCGCGCGGGCGCGGCGGATCGCCTTCGAGACGGCGACGATCGCCTCCTCCTGGCCCACGACGCGCTTGTGCAGCTCCTCCTCCATGCGGATGAGCTTCTGCGACTCGGCCTCGGTGAGCTTGAAGACCGGGATGCCCGTCCACATCGAGACGATGTCCGCGATCTCCTCCTCGCCGACCTCCGGCTGCTCCTCGAAGTTCTCCGAGTTGCGCCAGTTCTCCTCGAGCTCGCGCTTCTTCTGCGTGAGCTTGCGCTCCTTGTCGCGCAGCGATGCGGCCTTCTCGAACTCCTGCGACTCGATCGCGTTCTCCTTCTCCTTGCGGACTCGCTCGATCTCCTCCTCGAGCTCGCGGTAGCGCGGCGGCGCGCTCATCGAGCGGATGCGCATACGGGACGCGGCCTCGTCGATCAGGTCGATCGCCTTGTCCGGAAGGTGCCGGTCCTGGATGTACCGGTCGGAGAGCTCGGCCGCGGCGTGCAGCGCCTCGTCCGTGATCTTGCAGCGGTGGTGCGCCTCGTACCGGTCGCGCAGGCCGCGGAGGATCTGCACGGTGTCGTCCACCGACGGCTCCTCGACCCGGATCTGCTGGAAGCGGCGCTCCAGCGCGGCGTCGCGCTCGAGATACTTGCGGTACTCGTCGAGCGTCGTCGCGCCGATCGTCTGCAGCTCGCCGCGTGCCAGCGCAGGCTTGAGGATCGACGCGGCGTCGATCGCGCCCTCCGCGGCACCGGCGCCGACGAGGTTATGCAGCTCGTCGATGAAGAGGATGATGTCGCCGCGCTGCATGATCTCCTTCATGACCTTCTTCAGGCGCTCCTCGAACTCGCCGCGGTACTTCGAGCCGGCGACGAGCGCGGCGAGGTCGAGCGTGTAGATCTGCTTGTTCTTCAGCAGCTCGGGTACCTGGTTCGTGGCGATGCGGGCCGCGAGCCCCTCGACGACGGCAGTCTTCCCGACGCCCGGCTCGCCGATCAGCACCGGGTTGTTCTTCGTGCGCCGTGACAGGATCTGCATCACGCGCTCGATCTCCGTCTGGCGGCCGACGACCGGATCGAGCTTCCCCTCGGCCGACTGCTTCGTCAGGTTGCGCCCGAACTGGTCGAGCAGCTTCGAGCTCTTCGCCTTCTCGCCCGCCGGGCCGCCCTGGCCCTGCTGGCGCCGGCCGGGCCCGGAGAGCATGCGGATGATCTCGTTGCGGATCTTCTCGGCGTCCGCGTCGAAGTCGAGCAGGATGCGCGCGGCGACGCCCTCGTTCTCGCGCACGAGCCCGAGCAGGATGTGCTCGGTGCCGATGTAGTTGTGTCCGAGGGACAGCGCTTCGCGCAGCGCGAGCTCCAGCACCTTCTTCGCGCGCGGCGTGAACGGGATCTGACCGGTCGTGACCTCGTCGCCCTGGCCGACGATGCGGGCGACCTGCGCACGCACCTCTTCCACGGTGATGTCGAGCGACTCGAGGACGCGCGCGGCAAGGCCTTCCTCTTCGCGGAGCAGGCCGAGAAGGATGTGCTCGGTGCCGATGTAGTTGTGCTTGAGCGCGCGTGCTTCGTCCTGGGCAAGGACGACGACCTGTCTGGCCCGTTCAGTGAAGCGTTCGAACAATGTCCCTCGACCCCCCTTTCCTGGAAATCCCGAGGCGGCCACCACGGCCCCCGCCGGGTCGAAGGTCAGCCCATCGTAGCCCAGGCACCCGACTCCACGAAGCCACCGAGCCCCTCTTTACACCAACTTTAATCCGCCTCCCGGCCACGACCCTCCACGCATTCCCGCGCCGCCCGGATGGAAACGGGGGCGGCCGCTACCGAGAAGCGGCGAGGAGGTCGCCGAAGGTGTCCTGGATCAGCCAGTCGAACTGCCGCGGGACGCGGCCGTCGACGTCCGCGTAGTCGCGCAGGTAGAAGAGGTACGAGCGCCACTCCTCGGCGCGCTCCGGATGCTCGGGCGCATGCTCGGCGACGAGACGCTCGAGCTCGTCGAGGCGTAGGCCGGGCTCGTCGGACGGGACCTGGACAGGGGCTTCGGCGGCGGCCGGCGTCGCGACCGCGAGCTCCGACTCGCGGGCGGTCAGGTCCTGAGCCCGGCGGGCGAGATTCTCCTCTGCCTCGCGGAGGGTCTCCTCGAGCTTCTCGAGGTCACCGGCCTTGCCCTCGAGCGCGCGCTCCCGCTCGTCGAGCGCTGCGACCCGCTCCTCGAGCTCGAGGAGGCGCCGGGCGAGGTCCTCTTCCTGCTTCCGGCCGGCCGAGTCGTCCGCCGGCACCGGCCTCGGCGGGGGCGCCTCGCCGAGCGCGCGCTCGCGCCGGTCGAGCTCGACGGAGCGCCGTAGAATCGCGCGCTCGCGGTCGGTGATCGCGGCGACGCGCGCCTCGAGCGCGTGCTCGCGCTCCGCCAGACGCGTCTCTCCTTCGCGGTCCGCGATCGCGGCGCGGAGCTCCTCGAGCTTCTCGGTCACGTCGCGCTCCCGGACGGCGAGCGAGGCCTCGCGGGCGGCGAGCCGCTCCTGCTCCTGCGCAAGCGCCTCGATCCGCTCCTCCAGGCGCTGTTCGAGCCCCGCGACGATCCGCTCGGGCATGCCCGGATCGTACTCCGGAGGCTCGCGGCGCCGGGCGGCGGCGCCGAGGAGCAGGGCGAGCAGCGCGCCTGTGCCGAGGCCGATCAGCGTGCCGAAAATCGTCCAGCGCCACGGATGCGGCCAGGCCGCCGAGGCCGGAGCGACCGCCTCGCTGCCGTGGCGGACCGTCGGGTCGGCGGTGCCGACCAGCGCCTGCAGGTCCCCGAGGCGGCGCTGGAGCCGAACCCCCTCGGGGCTCAGGCGGCCGTTCGGCGGCAGCGCGACGAGCCGCGCCTGGATGCGCCGGACTGCGCTCGCGATCTCGCTCTGATATCCCGCCGACCGACGTGTGATGAACGCGTCGACGAACGCGTTGGCAAGTTGCGCGGCGCGCGCGGGATCCCGGTCGCTCGCGACGACGTCGACCGCGTCGCTCGATGCGTCACGATGCGCATGGACGGCGCGGAGGATCGACGTCCGCGAGCCGGGCAGACCGAGCCGCACGCGGACGGCCTCCGCGACCTCCGGCGCCTCGATCAGACGCGCAGCCGTCGCCGCGGCGGTGCGCCGGCTCGTGTCGTGCAGGACGTCGATCCCGAGCAGCGTCGGGTCGGACGGCGCCGCCGGCTGGACGACGAGCGTCGCAGTCGCCTCGTAGCGCTTCGCCGCGGTGAAGCCGAACCCCGCGGCCACGGCGGCGCCGGCCGCGCCGAGAGTCGCGACGAGCAGCCATCGCTTCCACAGGTCGGACAGAGCCGCCACGAGCACCCAGGCATTATCGGCAGGCGGCGCGACGGAGCTCTATTTGGGCGCTTACCGCGCGCCGGAGCCGGACGGGAACGTCGAGACCGTCTTGAGGCAGATCGCGAGATCGACGACGAGGCTGCGGTGGCGCAGGTACCAGCGGTCGTCCGGGCAGCCCACTGCTACGCCGCCTGCTTCAGCAAGCCCGCTAGGCTCTCCGACGTCCATGGGGAAGGCTCTGATCACGGGCGGCGGCGGGTTCGTCGGCTCGCACCTCGCCGAGCTCCTCCTCGCCGACGGATGGGAGGTCTTCGCGCTCGACGACCTCTCGACGGGCTCGCGGCGAAACATCGAGCACCTGATGGAACGGCGCGACTTCCATCTCGTCGTCGACTCCGTCCTCTCGCGCTCGGTCGTGAACGAGCTCGTGAACAAGTGCGACGTCGTCTATCACCTCGCTGCCGCCGTCGGCGTGCGACTGATCGTCGAAGAGCCTGTGCGGACGCTGGTGACGAACGTCCAGGGCACCGAGAACGTGCTCGAAGAGTGCAACCGCTTCTCCAAGCGCGTCCTCGTCGCATCGACGTCGGAGGTCTACGGCGACCACCGCGAGGAGGCTCCACTCTCCGAGGATGCGCGGCGCATCTACGGGCCGACGACGCAGCGGCGCTGGGCCTACGCCGACTCGAAGGCGATGGATGAGTTCCTCGCCCTCGCCTACCACCAGGAGCGCGGCCTCGACGCCGTCATCGTCCGGCTCTTCAACACGGTCGGGCCGCGCCAGAGCGGCCAGTACGGCATGGTGATCCCTCGCTTCATCCAGGCCGCGCTGGCCGGGCGGCCGATCGAGATTCACGGCGACGGCACGCAGACGCGCTGCTTCTGTCACGTCCAGGACACGATCTTGGCGCTGCGCGATCTGATGGACCTCCCGCGGGCGAGCGGCGAGATCTACAACATCGGCTCGCAGGAGCGCATTCGCATCCTCGACCTGGCCGAACGGATCAAGCAGGCGACCGGCTCGCACTCCGAGCTCGCGTTCATCCCCTACGAGGAGGTCTACGGCCAGGGAATCGAGGACATGCTCCACCGGATTCCGTCCATCGACAAGGTGCGGGATGCGGTGGGGTGGCGTCCGTCGCGCACGCTCGGCCAGGTGATCGACGACGTGATCGAGCACGTCCGCAGCGCTCCCGTTCTCGTCGACACGGCCTAGCCGAAGCCGCGTCGGAGTGCGCGCGCGGCGGCGATCTTCGCGCCGACCCGCGAAAGACGATCACGCCGGTAGACACGTAGAGGTCGGCTGAGCCCGGCAGGCCGAACGCCGCCGCGTAGCCGGCCGTCGCAGCGGCCGCGCGCACCCGCGCGTCGTTCTCTCCGTAGGGGTGGGCGAGATAGGTGAACGGCCGTCCGAGCTCGTGCTCGATCCGCTCTTTCGAGTCGCGCAGCTCGCGGCCGAGCTCTGCATCGCCGAGCTCGGTCAGGTGCGGATGCGAGACGGTGTGAGAGCCGATCTATGGCCGCGTGCGGCGAGCTCGCACAGCTCGCCCAGGTCATCGTCGCGAGCTCGTCCGACGGCCCCCGGCGGGAGCCCTGGAGCCGCGGCGAGTGCGATCGCGAGCGCGTACGTGATCGACGTCAACCCGCGAATCTACGGCGCGATCGGACTCGCGATCGCGGCCGGCCAGAACTTGCCTGCGATCTGGACCGATCTCCTGCTCGGGAGGACACCGCTCGTGCGGCCGGACTGATCCCGCGAAGGCGGACGACGCATGCCGTCTTCTCGTGGCGCGACCCGGCGCCCGTGTTGACGCTCGCGGAGCACTGTGCGGGCCGACTCGGGCGGTGAGCCGGAGCCTGTGCCGCGCGTCGCCCGTCCCTGCTAGCGCCGCGGCCGAAGCGCCGGAAACAGGATCACGTCGCGGATCGTCTCGGCGCCGCTCAGCACCATCGCGAGGCGGTCGATTCCGAGCCCGAGTCCGCCGGTCGGCGGCATCCCGTACGAGAGCGCCTCGACGTAGTCCGGGTCGCCCTGCTCGCCGCCGGCGACGCCTGCCTGCATCGCGAATCGCTCGGCCTGTTCCTCGGCATCGTTGATCTCGCTGAAAGCGTTGCCGAGCTCCATTCCGCCGACGTAGTACTCGAACCGCTCGACGATCGCGGGATCGTCGTCCGTCGCGCGCGCGAAGGGCGAGAGCTCGACCGGATAGTCGTAGAGGATCGTCGGCTCGATCAGGCTCGCCTCGACGAAGTGCGAGAGCGCGTGATCGATCAGCTGCGCCCAGTCGCCGTCGTGAGACGTGTCGACCTCGCGCTCGTCGAGACGCCTGCGCAGCTCGTCGGCGTCCCGCGTCCAGAGCCCGTGCTGCTCGAGCGCGTCGATGAGCTTCAAGCGACGCCACGGTGCCTTCAGATCGATGCTGTGGCCACGGAAGGTGACGACCGTGCCGCCGACCGTCTCACGCGCGACCTCCTCGACGAGCCGCTCGATCCGCTCCATCGTGTCGCGGTAGTCGGCGTACGCCTCGTACCACTCGACCATCGTGAACTCCGGGTTGTGTTTGTAGGACATGCCCTCGTTCCGGAAGTCCTTGCCGATCTCGTACACCCTCTCGAGCCCGCCGACGATCAACCGCTTCAGATAGAGCTCCGTCGCGATGCGCAGGTAGAAGTCGGCGTCGAGCGCGTTGTAGTGGGTCACGAACGGTTCGGCGAACGCGCCCCCGTACTGCGGCTGCAGAACCGGCGTCTCGACTTCGACGAACCCCCAGTCGTCGAGACGGCGGCGGACCGCCGCGACCATGCGCGAGCGCAGCAACGCCAGCGTGCGCGAATCCTCGTTCATCAGCAGGTCGAGGTAGCGACGCCGGTATCGCGCCTCGACGTCCGTGAGCCCGTGGAACGTGTCCGGCAGCGGGCTTCGGTTGCGCGCGAGCAGCTCGAGTGAGTCGACCATCAGCGAAGGCTCGCCGCGACGCGACTTTGCGGGGGCGCCGCTCGCGCCGACGACGTCGCCGAGGTGGAGGTCGATCTGGCCGGTGCGGTCCAGCGGGCACAGCAGCTGGATGCGCCCGGAGCGGTCGACGAGGTCGAGGAACACGAGCTTGCCCATGTCCCTACGGGCCATCACGCGACCCGCGACGCGAAAGGTTTCCTCCGCCTGCGCGCCGTCCACGAGCGGCTCGGCCGCGGCACGCACGTCGGCGATCTCGGTGCGGTCGGGAAAGCGCTTCGGCGTCGGCACGAGGGGCGAGTCTACGTCGCCCAGATCGCCCACCCGATCAGGATCCCGATCCCGAGCGCGACCGCGAAAAGCGCGGCGCCGACAGCCGCCGCGGCGAGCTCGCGCCGACGCCGACCCGTCTGCGGGACGGGCTCGCCTCCGAGCAGGCGAAGCACGCTCTCCGCGATTCGCTCGGCGGTGACGCCGAGGTCGAGCAGGATGCGTGCGGCGACGCCCTCGTTCTCGCGTGCGAGGCCGAGCAGGATGTGCTCGGTCCCGATCCAGTTATGTCCGAGCGCGAGCGCCTCGCGCAGCGAGAGCTCGAGCACCTTCTTCGCACGCGGCGTGAACGGGATCTGGCCGGAGCTGACCTCGTCGCCCCGACCGACGATTTGCGCGACCTGGCTCCGGATCTCCTCGAGCGTCACCCCGAGCTCGCCGAGGACGCGTGCCGCGATCCCCTCCTCCTCGCGCAGGAGTCCGAGCAGGATGTGCTCGGTGCCGATGTAGTTGTGCGAGAGCGCCCGCGCCTCCTCCTGTGCGAGCACCACGACCTCCCGTGCGCGCCCGGTGAAGCGCTCGAACACCTAGCGAACCCACCCGAAACGGCGCCGCCGCGGCGCCGGCGGTCGCGCCGGGATGTGCTCCCCGCCGACGATCGCGGCGGGAACTTCGACGGTCAGCCACCGCGCGAGAGCAGGATCGCCGATCGCCTCGGCCGCAGAGGACATCCCGATCTGCCGGATCGACGGCGCGTGCGCGTCGCTCGCAAGCAGATGGGCGAGCCCGAGCTCGAGCAGCCGGAAGGCCGCGTCGCGCGGTCGCCGGCCGAGCCGGCCGTCCACCGACGCGGCCGTCAGCTGGACGAGCGCGCCGCCCTCGACGATCGGCGCGAGCTGCTCCGGCCGCGCCTGCACCTCTGCGCTCCGCTCCGGATGCGCGATCACCGGGCGGAAGCCGCGCGTCCGGAGGCCGAAGACGGTGTCCGCGAGCCCGAGCGGCCAGCCGTGGTACGGGAACTCCAGCAGCAGCACACTCGCGTTGCCGCCGAGACCGAAGCACCGCAGCTCATCGTCCGGCAGCTCCGCGAGCCGCTGCAGGTCGAGCTCGCCCCCGGCCAGCACCTGCAGCTCGACGCCGGCCGCGGCGAGCGCCTCCCGGAGCTCGGCAAGACGAAGCTCCATCGTCTCCGCAGTCGTCGGATAGTCGCCGCGAACGTGCGGCGTCGCCGCAATCACCGTGACGCCGTCCGCGACCGCGGACCGGGCCATCTCCACGCCGTCCTCGACCGTCGCGGCCCCGTCGTCGACGCCGTGGAGGATGTGGGAGTGGAGATCGATCATCCGGCCCAGCCTAGGGACTGCAACGGGATCGGGCCTAGCGGGTTCCTGGCGGCCCGCTCGGCGCACGAGCGCGGAGGTCACAGTGCGCTAGCACGGGGTCGGAAGCGATCGTGCGTCGAGCGGGACGCGCCGTCGGTGGAAGCCGGCTCCGCCGGCCGGAACCGAAGGCGGCCAGGGACGCGCTAGGCGGCCTTGATGTCCAGGATCTTGTACTTGAGGCTGCCGCGCGGCGCAGCGACCTCGACGACCTCGCCCTTCTTGCGGCCCATGATCGCCTTGCCGACCGGCGACTCGTTCGACAGCTTGTTCTCGGCGGGATCGGCCTCGGCCGAGCCGACGATGCTGTACTCGACGGTCTGGTTCGCGTCCATGTCCTTCAGGCGGACCTTCGTCCCGATCGAGACCTCGCCGGACTTGATCTCCTTCTTCGTCACGACGCGGGCGGCCTTCAGCCGCTCCTCGAGCATCGCGATCCGGGCCTCGAGATGGGCCTGTTCGTTCTTCGCGTCGTCGTACTCCGCGTTCTCGGCGATGTCCCCGAACTCGCGCGCGACGCGGATCCGCTCCGCGACCTCGCGGCGCTTGTCGTTCGACAGGTAGTCGATCTCCTTCTGGAGCTTCTTGTAGCCCTCGGCGGTGAGGATGACTTCCTTCACAGCGGTCCTCCTGACCCCTGCACCACGAAAAACGCGGCGCCTCGGAGGGCGCCGTGCGGGCGGGAAATATAGCGGTGACCCAGGGCGACGGCAAGAGCCCCGGGCTACGATTTACACACTGTGAACATCGACCTCCGCGAGCCCTGGCGGATCGGCCCTGTGGAGGTGCCGACCCGCGTCGTCCTGGCCCCCATGGCCGGTGTCAGCGTGCAGGCCTTTCGCCGCCAGGGACGGCGGTTCGGGGCGGGGCTGGTTTGCTCCGAGATGGTCAGCTGCGCCGGGATCGAGCACCGGAACGAACGGACGCTCGGCTACCTCCGGGTGGCCGGGGACGAGCATCCCCTGGCCATTCAGATCTTCGGCTCGGATCCCGCGGTGATGGGCGAGGCGGCCCGGATGGTCGAGGCCGCGGGCGCCGACCTGGTGGACATCAACTTCGGCTGCCCCGTCCGCAAGGTGACGAAGACTGGGGCCGGAGCGACGCTTCTGGACGACCCGGACCGCGCCTGCCGCATCGTGGCGGCGGTCGCCGACGCGGTCTCGGTGCCCGTCTCGGTGAAGATGCGTCGCGGCACCGAGAACGGCTCGCGGGCCTGCCTCGAGGTGGGGCCCCGGCTCGTCGAGGCCGGGGCGCAGACGCTGACCCTCCATCCGCGCTCGGCGAGGCAGATGTACACGGGCGACGCCGATCACTCGCTGACCGCCGATTTCGTCGAGCGGGTCGGCGTGCCGGTGATCGCGTCGGGTGACGTGACCTCGCGCGCGAAGGCGCAGGCCGTGCTCGCGACGACCGGCGCCGCGGCGGTGATGGTCGGACGCGGCGCCCAGGGCAATCCGTGGGTGCTGCGCGAGATCGTCGACGGCGACGCGGCCGCGCCGTCGCGCGAGGAGGTCGCCGCCGAGCTCGTCCTCTTCATCCGCGAGACGGTGCGCGAGCTCGGCGAGCGGCGCGCGTCCGGCTTCCTGAAGAAGTTCTACGGCTGGTACCTCGGCCGCGGGCGGTTCCCGAAGCCGTTCAAGCAGGAGCTCGTGCAGCTCGAGACGACGGACGAGGTCGTCACGCGCCTCTTCGCCGCCGCCCCCGGCGCGCGCGAGCTCGTCGAGCGGCTCGAGGCCGAACTGCCGGATCCCGCCGACGAGATCCTGCTCGACTCGATGCCGATCAGCCTGTACGGCGGCGGCTAGCCGTTCCGCGACCAGACGATCCGGAGACCCTCGAGCGTCAGATACGGGTCGACCTTCGAGACCGTTCGCGAGTGCGGGGCGATCAGGTCGGCGAGACCGCCGGTCGCGACGACCGGGGCGTCGGCATCGAGCTCGCCGCGGATCGCGTCAACGATCCCGTCCACCTGGCCGGCGAAGCCGTAGACGAGACCCGAACGGAGCGCGGCCTCCGTCGTCTTCCCGATCACCGTCGGCGGCTCGGCGTAGTCGACCTTGACGAGTCGCGCGGCGCGTGCGAACAGCGCTTCCATCGAGATCTCGATGCCTGGTGCGAGCACGCCGCCGACGTACTCGCCGGCCGGCGAGACGACGTCGAAGTTCGTCGACGTGCCGAAGTCGACGACGATCGCCGGGGCGCCGTAGCGCTCCTTCGCCGCGACGGCGTTCATGATCCGGTCCGGCCCGACCTCGCGCGGATCGTCGTAGAGGATCCGGATCCCGGTGCGCGTCCCCGGCCCGACGACGAGTAGGTCGATCCCTTCGCGCTGCGCCAGCTGCTCGTACTCGCGGATCAGCCGCGGCACGGTCGACGAGAGGCACGCGCCCTCGAGCCCGCCGAGGTCGAGGAAGTTCCGCAGCAGCACGCCGAGCTCGTCGCCGGTGCGCTGCGCCTCGGTCGCGACGCGCCAGGTCTGCGCGAGCGTGTCGCCGTCGTACAGCCCGAAGACCGTCTGCGTGTTTCCGACGTCGACGACGAGGAGCACCGGACGTACTATCGCGGCATGAGCGCCGGTCCCGCGACTCCGAGCGACTCGCCGCTCGGCCTAGAGGACGTCATGGCCTCGCCGGACTACCTCGAGCTACGCACACCGAGCCTCGCTCCCGGCGATCGGGCGTTCGACTTCGCGCTGCCGGTGCTCGAGGGGAGCGGAACCGTCACGCTCTCGGACTTCGCCGGCGACCGGCCGGTCGCGCTCGTGTTCGGCTGGTCCACCTGACCGCCGTTTCGCCGCCAGTTGGGCGCGCTCGAGGATCTCCATCGTCGCTACGGCGAGCAGGTCGCGTTCTTCGTCGTCTACATCAAGGAAGCGCATCCCGAGGACGGCTGGGTGCTGAGCGACAATCGCGACGCAGGGATCGCGCTCGCCGATCCCGCCTCGGACGCCGAGCGCGCGGACGTCGCCGAGGCGTGCGCGCTCCGACTGCAGATCGGGATGCCGGTCCTCGTCGACGCGATCGACAACGAGGTGGCGCGCCGCTACGGCGGCTGGCCCGACCGCCTGTACCTGATCGGCCGCGACGGCCGCGTCGCGTTCCAGGGCGGCGAGGGACCGTTCGGCTTCAAGCCGGAGGAGCTCGAGGCCGCGATCGAGACGGAGCTCGCGCGCGTTAGCTAGAGGTCTTCGTCCGACGGAAGCGGTTCGCCGATCTTCTCGGCTAGCGCCTCCGCGGTCAGTGCGGGCCCGTCGCCCTCGCCGCGGAGCTCCTCGATCGTCACGTCGCCGGCAGTG
>Ga0066709_100004195_pt1 | contig 11390 bp, 3 predicted proteins | sample GraSoiAngelo_158_FD_79665 | JGI IMG/M metagenome (GOLD analysis project Ga0066709, IMG submission 79665) | Grasslands soil microbial communities from the Angelo Coastal Reserve, California, USA - 14_1009_16_30cm | ecosystem: Environmental > Terrestrial > Soil > Grasslands | place: USA... | reverse complement strand
GCTTCACCACCCGAACATTGCTCATATCTATGAGTGCGGAGAGTACGAAGGCACGAATTTCATCGCGATGGAATATATCGATGGCCAGACGCTGCGCGAATTGATTCGCAATCATGCTGATCTCAGAAAACTTCTGCGCCATTTACAACACACGGCTGAAGGGCTCGCGAAAGCGCACGCCGCGTGCATCGTGCATCGCGCTCTCAAGGCGGACAACATCATGATTACTCGTGATGGCCACGCGAAGATTTTAGATTTCGGGCTGGCGAAGCTAATCGAACCGCAAAGGACGTTCGATCCTAGCGACACTGGTTCAAGTGAAATTGCCACGGCCGTCATGCCGCAGCAGTCAATTCCGGGAATGGTAATGGGCACCCTCGGATATATGTCGCCGGAACAGGCGACGGGCCGCGTGAAGGAGATCGATCACCGCTCAGACATTTTTTCTTTCGGCTGCATACTCTTTGAAGCCGCTTCCGGTCACAAGGCTTTCGAGGGCAAAGACGCTCTCGATTCGCTGCACAAGATTGTGCATGCGCCGACGCCGCAGATTAAGGACTTTAACGCGAGTGCGCCTGACGAACTGCAAAGGATCGTTCGGAGGTGTTTGGCAAAGGATGCTGATAAACGTTATCAATCAATCAAAGACGTGGCGATTGAGTTGGAGGAGCTGCGGCAGCAACTAAAGGATGACGCCGGGTCAGATTATTCCGTGCGATCGCTATCGAGCGCAGGCGCGACGGTCGGGAGTGGTGCGCAAGCCGGCGTACAAGCCGTCCCTCAATCGGCAGCAAGCACCGCAACGGTGGAAGCGGCACGCCCGGCATCGAGCGCTGAGTATCTAATCAATGAAGTCAAACGGCATAGGAAAGGTGTAGCGCTGGCTGCCGTGCTACTGATCGCTGTCCTAGGCGGCGTCACTTTCGGCCTCTACAAGTTTTTCAGTCGGGATCAATCCGCGCGGTCGGGAGCGCCCCTCAAGGTCACGCCCCTGACAAGTTCCCCTTATGTCGAGCGCAACGTAGCCTTCTCGCCGGACGGCAAGCAAGTCGCTTACGTCTGGACGGGCGAAAAAGGTGACAACTTCGACCTCTACGTCAAGCTCATCGGGGCCGGAGAGCCGCTGCGCCTGACGAGAAGCCCTGGGTGGGAGATGAGTCCGGTCTTCTCGCCCGACGGTCGCTACATCGCTTTCCTGCGCGGCAGGTTCGAAGGCAAAGGTTTTTATCTCATCCCCGCGCTGGGCGGCGCCGAGCGTAAATTGGCGGACGCTTACGGGTGGACAGTAGGAGGCGCCCAGCCCCAAGCCCTCGACTGGTCGGCGGACGGACGCACGCTCGCTGTGGTGGACAAAACTTCTGAAGACGAGCCTTGGAGCATCTTTCTACTCTCGGTTGAGACCGGCGAGCGTCGCAGGCTCACGCAACCGCCCGCCGGGTACAATGGCGACGTCCACGTCGCCTTCTCGCCGGACGGCTCGCGGGTGGCTTTCGCGCGTCGTCACGCCTTCTCCGCGGGAGACATCTACACCGTTCCCGTCGCTGGCGGCGAACCCGCGCGAATCACCTCCGACGAAGCGGGCGTTTACGGCCTGGCCTGGACGCCCGACGGCGTTGGGCTAGTCTTCTCATCTGATCGCGGCGGGGGCGATCCGACTCTGTGGAGAGTGCCCGCCGCCGGCGGCACGCCAACGCCCGTTGCGGGCGTCGGAGAGAATGTCTTCGAGATATCTGTCTCTCGTCAGGGCGACCGCCTGGCTTACGCTCAACAGTCAGTGGACTTCAACATCTATCGTATAGAGTTGACGAGTCAGGCCGGCGGGCGGCGCGGCGCGGGCGCGCCTGTGAGTTTCATCTCTTCGACGCGGATAGAGCAATACCCGCAATTCTCTCCCGATGGTCGCAGGATCGCCTTCACGTCGAATCGTTCGGGGAGCGACGAAATCTGGGTGTGCGACGCAGAGGGCAAGAATCCGGTGCAGTTGACCAACTTCGCCGGCCACGCAGCCGGTTCGAGTTGGTCGCCCGACGGTCGCTTCATCGCCTTCAGTTCGCTCGCTGACGGCAACACAGACATTTATGTGGTCGGCGCCGACGGCGGCACCCCGCGCCGCCTCACAACCGACCCTTCCACAGAGAGAACGCCGAGTTGGTCGCGAGACGGGCACTGGATTTACTTCGCCTCGAACCGCACGGGAAGAAGCGAGGTGTGGAAGATGCCAGCCGCCGGCGGCGCAGCCGTGCAGTTGACGCGAGGAGGCGGACGGAACCCTGCGGAATCCACCGACGGTCGCACCGTTTACTACCTCAAGGGGCGCAACGATCCCGGCTTGTGGCAAGTGAGCGCAGAGGGCGGCGAGGAGACGCGGGTCTTCGAGGCGAGAGTTGATCCGGGGAATTGGGCTGTGACAGCACGCGGCATTTACTTCCTCACCCGGCGGCCTCCTTTGTATGCGCTTGAGTTCTTCGATTTTGCCACGCGCCAGACGACACAAATAACGACGCTCGAAGGGCCGGGAGGGACGTTTCAAATATCCGGCCTCACCATCTCGCCCGACGAGCGTTGGGTTCTCTACGCGCAGCGGGATAAGCTCGATTACGACCTCATACTGGTCGAAAATTTTCGCTGAAGGTGAGCGCCTGCGGCGAGTGATGCCAAGCAGATCGCCCTCGCGCGCGGCACGGAGACCAGTGATGTGGTGCTGATAAGCAATTCCAAGTGATTCATGACCCTGGGCGCGGGCACAAAACTAGGCCGCTACGAAATCCGCTCGAAGATTGGCGAAGGCGGAATGGGTGAAGTTTACTTGGCGCAGGATACAAAGCTGGATCGCAAAGTTGCGCTGAAGATTCTGCCCGCCGAGTTGGCTTCGAACCGCGATCGGATGGAGCGGTTCATTCGGGAAGCCAAGTCAGCGGCCACTCTCAATCATCCGAACATCGCGCACATTTACGAAATTGGCGAAGCGGACGACTTGAACTTCATCGCGATGGAGTTCATCGACGGGCAAACGCTGCGCGAGATGATTCACGGCAGACAGACTGATCTGACGAAACTCTTGCGTCATTTACAGCACGTGGCCGATGGACTAGCCAAAGCTCATGCTGCCGGAATTGTGCATCGCGATCTCAAGCCTGACAACGTGATGATCACGCGCGACGGTCACGCGAAGATTCTGGATTTCGGCCTCGCGAAGTTGATCGAGCCGCAGCAGTCTTTATCGACCAGCGGTGAACCAAGCGAACAGGCTACGGCAATCCTCCAACAGCACTCGACGCCCGGTGTCGTTCTCGGAACAGTTGGATATATGTCGCCCGAACAGGCGCAGGGCAAGACCAAAGAGCTCGATCATCGCTCGGATATTTTCTCGTTCGGTTGCATGCTGTACGAAGCCGTGACGAAACAGAAAGCGTTCACCGGAAAAGACGCGATCGACACACTCAACAAAATTATTCGCGAGCCGGCCGCGCCGATTACCGACTTTCGCACCGACGCGCCTGATCACCTGCAAAGAATTGTGCGGCGATGTCTGGCAAAAGATCCCGAGGACCGCTATCAAACAATTAAGGATGTAGCGATCGAACTTCGAGAATTGCGGCGCGAGTTGCCCGGCAGCGCGGGAATTGATACCACGGTGCCGCCAACATCGGCGAAGTTTGGAGTTCCGCCTTCAGGCGGAACTGTATCCGGCCCCAGGACATTGCCGCCTGAAAGCGGAACTCCAAGCACACCGCCGCCCTCCAGTGCTGAATACATCATTAGGGAAATCAAGCAGCACAAACTCGCGATGGCTGTTGCTCTGATTGTGCTGGCTGTCGGCGGGGTGGGACTCGGCTTGTATATGCACGCGCGCAATACCGAGGTTGCGATCGAATCGATAGCGGTCTTGCCGTTTCAGAATCGCAGCACCGAACCGGACAGCGAATATCTTTCCGACGGCTTGGCGGAGTCGTTGATTTATCGGCTTTCACAGTTGCCGAACTTGAAAGTCAGTCCCACCAGTCTGGTCTTTCGTTACAAAGGCCAGGAGATCGATCCGATAAAGGTAGGCAAAGACCTCGGCGTTAGCGCGGTGCTTTCCGGCCGGATCATCCAACGCGGCGACAATCTGACCATCAGCGCTGAATTGGTTGACGTGCGCTACAACAAACTGCTGTGGGGCGAACAATACGATCGCAAAACGTCGGAGTTGCTGGCCACGCAGCGAGAGATTGCCCGCGAAATCGTCGACACCTTGAAACTCAAGGTCTCTGGTCAGGAGCGCGGGCTTGCCAAACATTACACCGAAAGCAACGAGGCTTATCAGCTTTACATGAAAGGACGATTTTACTACAACAAACGAACCGAAGAAGGGTTGCAGAAGTCGCTCGAATATTTTCAGCAGGCGATAGAAAAGGACCCCACGTTCGCGTTGGCTTACAGTGGACTGGCAGACACTTATGATCTGCTGGGCGCGCCAGATGCCGGCGGAATGACATCGCCAAACAAGGCGTTGCCAAAGGCGAAGGCCGCGGCGTTGAAAGCCATAGAGATCGATGGAACTCTCGCCGAACCTCATGTGTCGCTGGCTCACGTTAAATACTATTACGATCGTGACTGGCCCGGCGCCGAGCGCGAATTCAAACGCGCGATCGAGCTAAATCCAAATTATCCGCAGGCCCATCACTGGTATGCGATCTACTTAGTGTGGGTTGGGCGAACGAATGAAGGGCTAGCGGAGATCAGACGGGCACAGGAGCTGGACCCGCTCTCGCTTCCGATCAACATGACGTTGGGGTGGTGCCTGTGCGATGCGCGCCAGATGGACGAGGGCATCGATCAATTGCGCAAGACCATTGAGATGGACCCCAGGTTTGTGGTAGCCCATAACCGGCTCGCACTGTGTTACGAACGGAAAGGAATGTACGACGCCGCCATCGCTGAGTTTCAGAAAATATCCGATTTGGGCGCGAGATCGTTGGCCATCGCCGAATTGGGACAAGCTTACGCAGCGTCAGGCAAGCGAGGCGAAGCACAAAAGGCGCTCGCTGAGTTGCAAGAGCTGTCAAAGCAGCGCTACATCTCGCCCAGTGTGTTCGCGTTAATCTACGCAGCGCTCGGCGATAAGGATCAGGCCTTCGCCTGGCTTGAGAAATCAGTTGAAGAGCACGACCTGATAATCGGGCGACTAAAAGTCGATCAAAGATTCGATAACCTGCGCTCTGATCCGCGCTTCGCGGAAATCGTGAGGCGCGTGGGACTGCCACAGTAACGCAAACTGTTAGTTTGCGAACGGACAGAAAAATGAGATACGCAAGCTGACAGCTTGCGCTACACCGCGATGACGATTGTTGCCGGCACACGCTTAGGCCGTTACGAAATCCGCTCAAAGATTGGCGAGGGCGGGATGGGCGAAGTGTATCTGGCGCAGGATACGAAACTCGAACGCAAAGTTGCGCTGAAGATTTTGCCGGCTGATGTTGGTACGAATCGCGATCGCATGGAACGATTCATTCGGGAAGCGAAATCGGCCGCAGCATTAAGTCATCCGAACATTGCACAGATTTTCGAGATTGGTGAAGACGCCGGTACGCACTACATTGCGATGGAATTCATTGATGGCCAAACCCTGCGCGAGAAAATCCATCAAGCAGGAACCCCACTCCGAAAACTGCTGAGATTTCTGCAACACGCGGCGGAAGGTCTCGCTAAAGCACATGCGGCTGGAATTGTGCATCGTGATCTGAAGCCCGACAACATCATGATCACGCGCGACGGTCACGCAAAGATTTTGGACTTCGGGCTCGCAAAACTAATCGAGCAGCAGCCCCTCCCGAGTAGTGACTCCAGCGAAATAGCAACGGCGGTTATGCCCCAGCACTCGATCCCGGGCACGGTCATGGGCACGGCCGGTTACATGTCACCGGAACAAGCGCAGGGCAAGACAAAAGAGATCGATCAACGCTCAGACATCTTCTCATTCGGTTGCATCCTGTTTGAGGCGGCAACAGGCAAGAAGCCCTTCGAAGGCGAATCGGTCATCAAATCACTGCACATGGTTGTGTACGAACCGGCGCCGTCGATCACTCATCTTAACCCGTCCGCGCCGCCGGAATTGCAACGCATCGTGCGGCGTTGTCTTGCGAAAGATCCAGACGAACGCTATCAGTCGATCAAGGAAGTTGCGATTGAGTTGAAGGAACTGCGACGTGAACTGGAAACCAGCACTGGAATCGATACCACCGTACCGCCACCGCGAAGTACGACTGAGCTCAGCACCGATGGCGGCCCAATGGTTCAATCAACCGCGGCGCGGTCTGGATCGATACCGCCGACTATCTCAAGCGCTGAATACCTGGTCAGCGGGATCAAGAAACACAAACTCAGTGCGGGAGTTGCTTTCGCAATTTTGCTCGTTCTGATTTCCGGCGCGGGCTACTGGATCTTCAAGTATCGCGCCTCCGCCGGCTCCGGAACGGAAGCGATTAATTCCATCGCGGTGCTTCCTTTTCAAAACAAGAGTGCCGATGCCGACACCGATTACTTGTCAGACGGCCTGGCCGAGTCACTTATCTTTCGTCTGTCACAACTTCCGGGGTTGAAAGTTAGCCCAACGAGTTCGGTCATGCGTTACAAGGGTAAGGAGACGGACGTCGTGAAGATCGCCGGCGAACTTGGCGTCGATGCGGTCATGACTGGCCGTCTCACCAAGCGCGGCGACAATTTGAATATCACAGTCGAACTGGTTGATACGAAGAATAACAAATCGCTTTGGGGCGAGCAGTATGAGCGCAAGATGTCTGACCTGCTGGCGACTCAGCGTGAGATTGCGGCGACTATAGCTCAGAAATTGCAGCCAAAACTTGCCGGCACTGAAACCAAAGGAATCACCAAAAGATACACCGATAACAACGATGCCTATCAGCTCTATTTGAAGGGCCGATTCTATTTTGCGCGCCGGTCGGAAGCAGATATTCGGCGAAGTATCGACTTGTTCCAGCAGGCAATAACGCTTGATTCGAAGTTTGCTCTAGCCTACACCGGCGTCGGCGAATCGTGGGCGGTCATGTCTTCTTATCCCTACATGGAATCGAAAGACGCAATGCCGCTTGCGAAAGCGGCGATCGCTAAAGCTCTTGAGATCGATCCTGCGCTTCCCGAGGCGCATACCGTGGCCGGGATGATCGCGGCGACCTACGATTGGGATTGGGCAAAGTCCGAGACTGAATTTAAGCGTTCGCTTGAGCTCGACCCGAATCTGGCGATCACCCACTACCGCTACGCGTGGGTTTATCTGAGTCCGATCGGTCGTCATGAAGAGGCGATCGCAGAAATGAAAAAGGCGATGGATCTGGAGCCGCTCTCGCTGGTACAGGGGGCAAATTTCGCAGGCGTCTATATCTATGCTCGGCAATTTGATCGCGCGCTCGATCAGGCGCAGAAGACCTACGATATGGATCTGACGTTGATTACCGGTCAAAATTGGATGTGCCATGCGCTGGACGTGAATGGAAAGTACGCCGAGTCGTTGGCGATCTCCGAGAAAGTTTCTCAGACGAATGGTTTGCTCTATGCGGCATTGGGATACGCATACGCAAAATCCGGTCGTCGACAGGAAGCGGAGGCAGTCCTGGTTAAGCTGAACGAAATCGAAAAAACGAAGACCGTATCGCATTACTGGGAAGCGATTACTTATGCCGCACTCGGCGACAAGGACAAGGCATTTGCCGAACTCGAAAAAGCATATCAAGCCCGCGACTGGTTTCTACAACGATTGAAAGTCGATCCGTTCCTGGATCCACTGCGCGACGATCCGCGATTTGGTGATCTCGTGAAGCGGATCGGTCTGGCACAGTGAATTTGGAGTGCGGCGGCTTGACGACGTTTTGTTATTCTTTGTCTGAAGAACTGAAAGTATGCCGCACAATATCTCTCTGGTTGCTACGAGGCTCGCGAATAAAAGCGGCGTCAAGCCGCCGCACTCCAAATGAAACGGTGCCCCCAGTGTAATCGCGTCGAAATTGACGAAGCGCTGAAGTTCTGTCGCGCCGATGGTGCAACTCTCGTCAGCGAGTCGTCATCGCCTGGCAGCGAAGCAGGGACGGCACGGCTCGGTTCGGCTTCCCAATCCAACGAGATCGAAACTAGTATCCTTCCACCCAAAACTGATGCGGGCATCAGCCGCGCCACCGGCCCCACGACCGCACTTCCAGCGCAAACGCCTGCCGCAACCGGCGCGCTCGCTAAACGGAAAACCCGCAAGACGATTCTGGTCGCGGCCGCAGCTTTGCTAACACTGATTGTCCTGGTGGTTGTCGGCGTCTTTAGCGGATTCTATCTGCGGGCGCCGTCTGGCCCTGCCGTGATTAGTTCAATCGCCGTTATGCCGTTCGTCAATGCCACCGGCAATGCGGATCTCGAATATCTTTCTGATGGGATCACCGAAACGTTGATGAGCAGGTTGTCACAAATTCCGAATCTGAACGTAAAGGCGCGCTCTTTGGTGTTTCGCTACAAAGGCAAAGAAACGAATCCGCAAACCGTGGGCCGAGAGCTGGATGTGCAGGCGCTCCTGAACGGTCGTGTCGTTCAGCGCGGCGCTGACCTGATCTTGTATCTCGAATTGGTCGATGCGCGAACCGGCAATTTAATTTGGAGTGATCAATACAATCGCAAGCAAACTGACCTGGTTTCTTTGCAGACCGATATCGCGCGCGACGTTTCCAGCAAACTCAAAATCAAACTAACGGGCGCGGACGAACAAAAGTTAGCGAAGAGCTACACGGAGAATTCCGAAGCTTATAAGCTCTATTTGCAGGGACGCTACTTCGCCAATAAACGCACTCCGAAAGATACATCAAGGGCTATCGATTGCTTCCAAAAGGCAATCGCCATCGACCCAAAGTACGCACTCGCCTACGCGAGCCTGGCGTTGGGGTATTCCTACTTGACGATCTACGGCGATATGCCCGCGGCGGAAACATTTCCGAAAGCACGCCAGTATTCAGAAAAGGCCATTGAACTCGACAGCGGGCTGGCAGAACCTCATCTCACTCTGGGCATCTTGAGGTTTCTTCAGGACCACGATTTCGCCGGCTGGGAACGCGAAACAAAACGCGCCCTCGAACTTAATCCAAACTCAACCGACGCTCATCGTCTGAATGGATTTCGACTAACCTTCCTCGGCAGATTCGGTGAAGCCGAGGCCGCGATAAAACGAGCCCTGGAAATTGAACCACTCTCCGCAGTCGGCAATATCAATTATGCGTGGATCCTATTTTATTCCGGACGAATTGATGAAGCTGAGACCGAGGCAAAACGTTCTGTCGAGATGTCTCCCGATTTCTGGTTATCTCATTTCTTTCTCTTCAACGTTTACCGTTTCAAGGGTAAGCATGCTTTGGCTGTTGAAGAATTTGCGAAGAACAACGAAGTGCGCGACGAGGCCGAAGCTGCGAGATTAGTAAGAGAGAGTTTTACCAAAGGTGGCTGGCCGGCGTTTCTCGCAACAGTGACTAAAGAGCACGCCAAAGTGAAGTCATCGCCATACACTTTGGCAACCTTCTACGCCGAGCTTGGAGACAAGGATCAGGCGTTTGCTGCGCTCAATGAGGCAATCGCCAAATGCGATCAGTTTATCGGCTTCATCAAGGTCGACCCTGCTATGAAACCGCTTCAAACCGATCCACGTTTTCAGCCATTGCTGAGAAGGGTCGGGTTACCTGAATAGGTATGAAACGCTGCCCCCAATGTAATCGTGTTGAGACTGACGATGCGCTCGTGTTCTGCCGCGCAGACGGTACGGCGCTGGTTAGCGATTCGTCGTCGCTTAACAGTGAGGCAGACACGGCGGCGCTTGGCTCTGCTGCGGTGGCGAGCGAGATTGAGACGAGCGTCCTGCCGCACACAACCGATGCCGCGATGAGTCGCAGCACGGCGCCGACGGCGGTGCTTCCTGCTGCGTCAACGGGCACAACCGGCGCACTAGCCAAACCTCAGCGCCGGAGACTCGGAATCACGATTGCGATAATTGCGGTCGCGGTGGTTGTCATAGGAGCTGGCTTGTACAAGCTTTTCAACCGCAGCCAACCACGAAAGGCGATCTCGTTCGCTTCGGCGAAGATCACGCGGCTGACAACGACGGGCAAAGCGACGCGCGTCGCCATCTCGCCCGACGGCAAGTACGTCGTGCACGTCGAGGACGACGGTGGGCAGCAGCGTCTCTGGACGAGGCAGGTCGCCACACAGAGCAACGTCGAGATCGTCGCGCCCGCCGCCGTCACCTACGAGAGCCTGACCTTCTCGCCCGATGGCGACTACATCTACTACAGCATCTCCTCGCAGAACATCCCGCAGGGCGGACTCTTCCAGGTGCCGACGCTCGGCGGCGCGCCGAAAAAGGTGTTGGTGAATCTAGACAGCAGGGACACCATCAGCTTTTCGCCCGACGGCAAGCAGTTCGCCTTTATCCGGGATGATGTGGGCAAAGAGTTCGCGCTGCTCGTCGCCAACGCGGATGGCACAGGCGAGCGGAAACTCGTCGCTCACAAGAACCCGCCCGAAAGTATCGGCTATCCGACGTGGTCGCCGGATGGGAAGGTTATCGCCTACATCGTTCTGAATCATGACACCAACGACGACACGGTTTTCGGAGCGCAAGTCGCGGACGGCTCGACCAAACCTTTGACTTCGCAAAGGTGGTTCAGGTTTAGCGCGCTGGCGTGGCTGTCGGACGGCAGCGGCTTGTTGATGCTCGCGACGCCGCAGCAGCAATTCGTCCGTCAGGTTTACTATCTCTCCTACCCGGAAGGCGAGGCGCACCGGCTCACTAACGATCTGAACGACTACGATGGCATGAGCCTGACGGCGGACTCCAACACTCTGGCGGTCGTCAAGAGAGAGACGCAAGCGAACGTCTGGATCGCGCCGACGGGCGACGCCAACCGCGCGAGACCCGTCACGGCCGGCTCAGGAAAAAATGACACGGAACTCACCTTCGCGCCGGACGGCACCAAAATAATCTATAAGTCGAACGCGAGCGGCGACGATGACATTTGGATCGTGAATGCGGACGGCGGCAATCGGAAGCAACTGACGGCTAATGCCCGCGTAAACGGCTATCCGTCGGTCTCGCCCGACGGTCGCTACATCGTGTTCATGTCAGATCGCAACGGCGTCCCTCACATCTGGCGGATGAATATTGACGGCGGCGACCAGAGGCAGTTGACTAACGGGAGCGGCGAACAGAGTCCGCAATTCTCGCCCGACGGTCGCTGGGTGGTTTACCGGAAAGCCTACGGCAAGGCGACCGTGTGGAAGGTGCCCGCCGATGGCGGCGAGCCTGTGCAATTGAATGACAAGTATTCGACGCACCCGACCGTCTCGCCCGACAGCAAGCTGGTCGCTTACCG
>Ga0066709_100004194_pt1 | contig 11393 bp, 6 predicted proteins | sample GraSoiAngelo_158_FD_79665 | JGI IMG/M metagenome (GOLD analysis project Ga0066709, IMG submission 79665) | Grasslands soil microbial communities from the Angelo Coastal Reserve, California, USA - 14_1009_16_30cm | ecosystem: Environmental > Terrestrial > Soil > Grasslands | place: USA... | reverse complement strand
GACCGCTGGACGAGACGGCTGCCCGACCCGGTCATCGCGCTCGCCTCGGGCTGGATGCGGGTCAAGCAGCGGGCCAAGGCGCGCGGCGTCGAACTGCCGCTGGTCATCTCGGACCACGCCGATTGGGACGAGCTGACAATGACCCTCGACGATGTCGACGCCCCGGAAATCTGGGTCACGCATGGCCGCGAGGAAGCGCTCGTCCATTACGCGACGCAGCACGGCAGGCAGGCTCGCGCGCTGGCGCTGACCGGCTTCGACGAGGAGGAGGAGTGATCGCGTTATCGAGCGTGCCGGCCGCCCTGCGCCGCGGCTCCCGCCATTGCCGTCAGGACCTTGTCCGGGCGGGTGAAGGCGAGATATTCGGCCGCGTAATCGGGCGGCAGGATCTCGACCATCGTCTCGTTCTCGACCCAGACCTCGATCACGTGGAAGGGTCCGCGGTTGCAGACGAAGCATTGCCAGCCCGCCCGCTTCGCGATCTCCTCGACTTTCTGCCGCTCGGTCGCCACGCTGAGCGCGAAATGCGTCGCGCCGTAACCGCGCCCGCGCTCATGCTTGACGAAGGTGCCGCCGACATCGCCGTTCGGCGCGAGCTCGGTGCCGGCCGGGTAGACCTCGACGCCCGATCCATGATCGTCGAGCTGCAGCGCGAAGAAGCTTCCGGGACTGGGCGGAAACGGGACCGCCGTGCCGCCCATCAATTCAGCCAAGACGCCTGCCGCCTGCTTGGGGTCGCGTGCGGCGATCGAAAGATGATGGATCATGACACCCCTCATGAAAATCGGCTGAGGGATAGCATGCCGTCACAGCCGGCGCGATAGGGAGCCGATGCGCTGCCCGATGGGGTGCCCTGTTGGAGCGCGGGCGTGAACCGCTTCGCCGAGCTGCTCGACGCGTTGCTGTTCACGCCGTCGCGCAACGGCAAATTGCGGCTGATGCAGGAATATTTCGTGACCACGGCGGACCCGGAGCGCGGCTGGGCCCTGGCGGCGCTGACCGGCGAATTGTCGTTCGCCGAGGCGAAGCCCAGCCAGGTGCGCGATCTGGCGATGGCGCGGGTCGATCCGGAACTGTTCGGCTGGTCGCGGGATTTCGTCGGCGACCTCGCCGAGACGGTGGCGCTGATCTGGCCCGAGTCGGGCTCCCGCTCTGACCCAAGCCCTCACCCCAACCCTCCCGCGCTTGCGGGGGAGGGAGTTCAGGGTGCGGCTGTGCCGACATTGAGTGAGATTGTCGCCACTTTGCAGAGCGCGAGCCGGACCAAGGTCGGTACACATCTCGCGCCGTGGCTCGATGCGCTCGACGCGACCGGCCGCTGGGCCTTGCTGAAGCTGGTGACCGGCGCGCTGCGCATCGGCGTCTCGGCGCGGCTTGCCAAGACCGCGCTCGCCGAATGGAGCGGGGTCGAGCTCGATCAGATCGAGGAGGTCTGGCATGGCACCGAACCGCCTTACCGCGAACTCTTCGATTGGCTGGAAGGGCGTGCCGCGCCGCCCGACATCGCCGAATTGCCGACCTTCTGCCCGCTGATGCTGGCGCAGCCGCTCGAAGAGGGCGATCTGGAGAGGCTCGACCCGAAGGATTACCTCGCGGAATGGAAATGGGACGGGATCCGGGTACAGCTCGTCGCCCGTGGCGGGCACCGGCGACTCTATTCGCGCTCGGGGGACGATATCGGCGGCGCCTTCCCCGACATCGTCGCGGCGATCCCGGACGGGGTGACGCTCGACGGCGAGCTGTTGGTCATGCGCGAGGGCGAGGTCGCGCCGTTCAACGATCTGCAGCAGCGCCTCAACCGCAAATCGCCGGATGCGAAGATGCTGCGCGATTTCCCGGCGGCGGTGCGGCTCTACGACCTGCTGCGCGAGGGCGGTGACGATCTGCGCCCCCTGCCCTTCACCGAACGCCGGCGTCGTCTCGAAGCCTGGTACGGCACGCCGCGTCCCAATCTCGATCTGTCGTCGATGATCCCGTTCGCCGATTGGGACGAGCTGAAGGCGTTGCGCGCCGGCGCCCGCGAGCGCGGCATCGAGGGCATCATGCTGAAGCGTGCGGACTCGCCCTATCTCGCCGGCCGGCCGAAGGGGCCGTGGTTCAAATGGAAGCGCGGCGCGCTGACGATCGATGCGGTGCTGATGTATGCGCAGCGCGGCAACGGCAAGCGCTCGTCCTTCTATTCCGACTACACCTTCGGCACCTGGGCCGGCGACAGCCTGGTGCCGGTCGGCAAAGCCTATTCCGGTTTCACCGACGAGGAATTGCGCCGTCTCGACAAATGGGTGCGCGACAACACGATCAACCGGTACGGGCCGGTGCGCGAGGTGGTGCCCGGCCTGGTTCTCGAAATCGCGTTCGACAGCGTGCACCGCTCGAACCGCCACAAATCCGGTGTGGCGATGCGCTTCCCGCGGGTGCACCGCATCCGCTGGGACAAGCCCTACCGCGAAGCCGACACGCTCGCGACCTTGGAACAGTTGATGACGTGAGCGGGCCTTAACTCAGCGCCTGACGCAATTGCCGGCCGGCGACGACCAGCATCGCCAGATCGGGCACGGCGCCGGCGCGCAATTCGGCGGCGATGGCCTCGGCCGGTGCGAGCGCCGCGGCGCGCTCCTTGGCCCAGGCGGCGAGCGGATCGGGTGCCGCGGCCGCGACCTGCAATGCGTGCGAGGCGATCTCCGCCTGCAGCGTGAACAGGTCGTCGATCACGGTATCGACCGCCTGTCGCTGCCAAGCGGTCTCGGCCGGGAGCCGGCGCGCTGCGGCGCGCATCTCGCCGAGCGCGAAACGGGCGCCGGTTGCATAGTAGGTGCGCGCGGCGCGCTCCAATGGCTGCGATGCGCGGCCGGCCAGATCGGCGATTTCCAATGCCGCGGCAAGGAACGGGGTTCCGCCGATCGCGGCTGCGAGCCGTTGCGGCGCCCCCGAGGCAATCAGGCGCCGAGCGCGCTCCTCCGCAACGGCCCGATCGCTCGCCGGCAATAATGTCGGCAACAGCCCGGCCAGCTGCCGGATACTCGGTTGGAGACGCTCCATATCACGCTCGAGGTCGAGCCGGTTGTTGCGCAGCAGCCACGCCGTGGCGTGTTCGACGAGACCCGCAATGTCGAGCAGCATCTCGGATTGCGCGGCCGTCGGCACGCGATTATCGAGCGCCTCGATATTGGCCCAGGCCGAGGGCAGCTCGAACACCTCGCGGACGATCCGGTAAGCACGGGCGATGTCGGCCGGGGCTTTGCCGGTGCGCGCCCGCATATCGTGGATGAAGGTGATGCCGGCGCGGTTGATCAGATCATTGGTGACCACCGTCGCGGTGATCTCGCGCCGCAGCGGGTGCACCGCGATCTGCTTTGCGAAGCGCTCGCGCAATGCCGGCGGAAAATAGTCGCGCAAATCGCCGGCCAGCTCCGGCGCGTCGGGGAGGTCGGAGGCCAGCAAATCCGCGTCGAGCGACATCTTGGCGTAAGCCAGCAGCACGGCCAGCTCGGGGCGGGTCAGGCCGCGGCGGGCCGCCGCCCGGGTCGCGAGCGCCTCGTCATCCGGCAGGAATTCGAGCGTCCGGTCGAGCCGGCCGATGCGTTCCAGATCGCGGATCAGCCGGATCTGCCGGTCGAGCGCCCCCGGTCCGCGCGCCTCCGCGACCGACAGCGCCTCGCCCTGCAGATAATTGTCGCGCAGCACCAGCGCGGCGACGTCCTCGGTCATCGGCGCAAACAACGGGTCGCGTTCCTGCCGGCCGAGCGCGCCCGCTGCTATGGCGCCGTTGAGCAGGATCTTGATGTTGACCTCGTGGTCCGACATATCGACGCCGGCGGAATTGTCGATCGCGTCGGTGTCGATGCGTCCGCCTTTCAGCGCGTAGGCGACGCGGCCGCGCTGCGTCACGCCGAGATTGGCGCCCTCGCCGACCATCTTGGCGCGCAACGCCTCGCCATCGACCCGGACCGAATCATTGGCGCGGTCGCCGACCTCGGCGTGGGTTTCGTTATGGGCTTTGACAAAGGTGCCGATGCCGCCGAAGAACAACAGATCGATTTCGGCCGTGAGCAATTTACGGATCAGCTCGGCTGGGGTCAGGTGATCCTCGGCGATCTCGAACACGCGCTTCATCTCGGGGCTGATCGGCACCGATTTGGCGCTGCGCTCGAACACGCCGCCGCCCGGCGAGATCAGCTTGGGGTCGTAATCGGCCCAGCTCGAGCGCGGCAGCTCGAACAGGCGCTGCCGCTCGGCAAAGGCCGCCGCGGGATCCGGATTGGGATCGACGAGGATATGGAGGTGGTTGAAAGCGGCGAGCAGGCGGGTATGGCGCGATTGCAGCATGCCGTTGCCGAACACATCGCCCGACATGTCGCCGACCCCGATTGCCTTGAAACCGCTGCTCTGGATGTCGCGCCCGAGATCGCGGAAATGCCGTTTGATCAGCTCCCAAGCGCCGCGCGAGGTGATCCCCATCGCCTTGTGGTCGTAGCCGGCCGAGCCGCCGGAGGCGAAGGCGTCGCCAAGCCAGAAGCCGTATTCCTCGGCGATTTCGTTGGCGATGTCGGAGAAGGTCGCGGTGCCCTTGTCGGCGGCAACGACGAGGTACGGATCGTCGGGGTCGTGGCGCACGATCTGCGGCGGCGGCACGACCCTGTGCTGGCCGCCATTCCCGCCGCCCTCGGCAGCGATGTTGTCGGTCAGATCGAGCAGGCCGCGGATCAGAATCTTGTAGCACTCGATCCCCTCGGCCATCGCCTGGTCACGTCCCGCCGGCGGCCGCTTGACGATGAACCCGCCCTTCGAGCCGACCGGCACGATGACCGCATTTTTGACGGTCTGTGCCTTCATCAGCCCGAGGATCTCGGTGCGGAAATCCTCCTTGCGGTCGGACCAGCGGATGCCGCCGCGCGCCACCTTGCCGGCGCGCATATGCAGGCCCTCCATGCGCGGGCTGTAGACGTAGATCTCGAACAGCGGCCGCGGCAACGGCAATAGATCGATCGCGCCGGAGGCGAGCTTCACCGCAAGCGCCGGTTTCGGCGCGCCGCCCGGCAGCGTCTGGTAATAATTGGTGCGGACGCTCTTCAGCACGAGCGTCAGGAAGCTGCGCAGGATGCGGTCTTCGTCGAGGCTTTCGACCGCGTCGAGCGCGTGATCGATCGCCTGCACCTCGCCAATCGCCGCAAGGGAGGGAGTGTTGGCGCGGGCCGGATCGAAACGGTGCTCGAACAGCTCGACGAGGCGGCGCGCGATTGGCGCGTGCCGCGCCAGCACCTCCTCCATATACGCCTGGCTGAAGGTGCTGCCGGCCTGGCGCAGCACCTTGCTGTAGAGCCGCAGCACAATCGTCTGGCGAGCGGTCAGCCCGGCGGCGATGACCAGCCGGTTGAGCCCGTCATTCTCGATCGCGCCGGTCCAGACAGCGAGGAGGGCCGCCTCGAACCGGCGGCGCAGATCGGCCGAAATGCTTTTCGGCACGGCGCCGCGTTCAAGCGTGAATTCATGAATCCACACCGCCGTTCCGGCGGTGTCCCCCTCCCTTCCCTCCCCCGCGCGCGGGGGAGGGTTAGAGAGGGGGGCGCTCTCGATGCGAAACGGCTCTTCGGCGACGATCCGCAAGCCGAGGTTTTCGAGGATCGGCAAGACTTCGGACAGAACGATCGGATCGCTGGGGCGGTAGAGCCGCAGGCCCGGCGTGTCCTCGTCCTCGCGCGGGTGGAGGGAGGCTTCGAGCGGCGAGCCGGCGAGCACGGCTTCGATCCGGTCGAGATCGGCAATCGCCTGGGCCGGCGTCGTGCGCGCCTGATACGCGACCGGAAATGCCTGCAGCCGCCGTAGCCGGGCGCGTCCTTCGACTTCGCCGAATACGTCGGCCGCTACCTCCTCCACATGGTCGGTCCAGCTGCGTCCGGCCTCGGCGAGTTGCTGCTCGAGGGCCGCGACATCGACCGGCGGCACCGCGCCGCGGGTCGTCCCGATCAGGAATTCGACGCGCGCCAATACCGACTCGTCCACATGCACGGAGAAATCCACCACCGTGCCGGCGAACGCCTCCGCCAGGATTGCCGCGAAGCGCAGCCGCAGCTGGGTATCATAGCGGTCGCGCGGCACGTAGACGAGGCACGTCACGAAGCGTTCAAGCGGGTCGCGCCGGACGAACAAGGCAATCCGCTGACGTTCCTGCAGGTTCAGAATGCCGATCGCGGTGTCGTACAACTCGTCCTCGCGGATCTGGAACAGCTCGTCGCGCGGATAGGTGTCGAGGATGTGCAACAGGGCCTTGCCATCATGGCTGTCGGGCGACAGACCGGAGCGCGCGATCGTGCGCTGTACCTTGAGGCGCAACAGCGGGATCGCGCGCGGGCTGCGGCTATAGGCGAGCGAGGTGAACAGGCCGGCGAACAGCCGGATGCCGACGACCTCGCCATCCGGACCAAAGCGGCGGATGCCGATCGCATCCATCAGCACGTTGCGGTGAACCGTGGCGCGGCGGTTGGTCTTGGTAATGACCAGGAGCTCGCGGCGGCGCAGGAATTCCCTGACATCGGGCGGCAGCGCGGCGAAATCCCGCATCCCCTCGAACACCGGGTATTTCGGGTCGCGCAGGATGCCGAGCGGAGCGCCGGTTTCGCCCGTACCATCAAAGCGGTACTCGCGAAATCCGAGATAGCTATAGTTGTCGTCGTCGAGCCAGCACAGGAAATCCAGCCCCTCGGCGATCTCGCTCGGCGGCAGCGCCGGCGGCGCCGCGCTCAGCTCCGCGACGGTTGCCTGCAGACTGCGGCGCATCGGCTGCCAATCCGACACCGCGTTGCGCACATCGACGAGCACCGCCTCGATCTTGGCAGCGATCGCGGCGAGCTCGCCGACGTCCGGCTCCCGGGTGATCTCGATCTGCATCCAGGATTCGCGCAGCCCGCCGGCCGGCGGATCGAGGCCGAGCAGATCGCCCTTCGCGTCGCGCGCCACGGTCAGGATCGGATGGATCACGAGGCGCACCTCGCGGCCGCCGTCATTGACTGCGGCGGTCACCGAATCGACAAGAAACGGCATGTCGTCATTGACGATCTCGACGATCGTGTGCGGCGACGACCAGCCGTCGGTATCGGGCTCGGGATTGTACACCCGAACCTTGGCGCGACCGGGTTCGCGGTGCGCTGCAAACTGCCATAGCGCGAGCGCGGCGCCGCACAGATCATCGGGGCTGCGCGCCGCGACATCGGCGGGCGGCACATGCTCGTAAAGGACCGCGACAAAGCGGCGCAGCGAGGCCTGCTCGGCGCCGTTCGATCGGGCATCCGCCAGGGTCTCGGCGTCGCGGACCCGCTCCGCCTTCTCCAGCTCGATCGTGTTCGGCACGGCTTTGGCCTGAATTGTCCCGCTTGCCTCGGCGCGGCGAGAGTCCCCTTTGCGCGGTGCCGGAGCAAGCGGTTTTCATCGCCCGGCGACTGCGGTCGACGGATCGCCAAACCCCGATCAGGGCGCCTGGCCGGAAATAACCGCGCGCTTCGATTCGTTGTAGCGGATGGAAAGCCGCTTCGAGTTGCCTGGAAATTGAGCATTCCACAGCGGCTCGCCGGCTGGCTTAAGACATTTGAATAGAAATCGAGCTTCAATCTTGCGGTCCGCTTTCCGATAGTAGGTCGGGGAAGCGGCAATCGGGCGGCGATCGCGGGGGATCGCGGCCGAGCGGATCGGCAGAACTTTGGCCGCGGGCGATCTCGTCGCCGTGGGAGGTCACCGAGATGGGGATCATGGAATTCCAGGTTTGCCGGCAAGGCCGGGAGGCGCGCTGGGTCGTCACGCTCGGCGGTTCGGTCTACGGTGCCTACCTCGATAAGGAGCAGGCGCTGCTCGACGCTGTCGATGCGGCCCGCGAGGCGCTGCAATGCGGCCGCGACGCGCAGGTCTGGATCCGCGAACGGGAGAATTCCGCCAGGATCTTCTGAGGCGACGCTCAGGGCTCGGCGAGCATATCCGCGCTGATCAGCACGACGCCGCCTTCGCTGCGGTAGAAGCGCTTGTCGTCGAGTTCGGGGTCTTCTCCGACGACGAGGTTCTCCGGAATCCGGACGCCGCGGTCGACCACCACCTTTTTGAGCCGTGCGTACCGGCCGACCTGCACTTCGGGCAGCAGTACCGCATCGCAGGTCTGCGCAAAGGAATTGATCCGCACGCTGGAGAACAGCAGCGAGCGCCTGACCTGCGCGCCGGAAATGATGCACCCTCCCGAGACCATCGAGTCGATCGCCAGGCCGCGCCGGTCGTCGTCGTCGAATACGAATTTCGCCGGCGGCAATTGCTGCTGGTAGGTCCAGACCGGCCAGTTCGGATCATAGATGTCGAGCGACGGCGTGGGCCTTATCAGATCGAGATTGGCCGCCCAATAGGCGTCGATCGTGCCGACGTCACGCCAATAGGGCTCGGCATCGGGGGTCGTCTTGACGCAGCTGTCCTCGAAGCGGTGCGCCGCGGCGAGGCCGCGGCTGACCAGATGCGGGATCACGTCCGTGCCGAAATCGTGGCTCGATGTCGGATCGTCGTGATCGCGCTGCAGCTCGGAATAAAGGAAGTCGGCGGAGAAGGCGTAGATCCCCATGCTGGCGAGGGCGCGATCGGGTTTCCCGGGCATCGCCGGCGGCGAGCGCGGCTTTTCAAGGAAATCGACGACCTTCAGCGACTCGTCGACCGCCATGATGCCGAAATCGGAGGCCTGTTCGAGCGGCACCTCGACGCAGGCGACGATGCAATCAGCCCCTCTCGCCTGCATGTCGGCGAGCATATTCGAGTAGTCCATCTTGTAGATGTGGTCGCCGGCCAGGACGACGAAGAACTCGGGCCGGGCGGCGCGCAGAATGTCGAAATTCTGGAACACCGCATCGGCGGTGCCGCGATACCAGGTCGCCTCGTCGAGGCGCTGCTGGGCCGGCAGCAGGTCGAGGAATTCGTTCATCTCTGGGCGCAGAAACGACCAGCCCATCTGCAAATGCCGCAACAGGCTGTGCGCCTTGTACTGGGTCAGCACGGCGATCCGGCGGATGTTCGAATTGAGGCAGTTAGACAGCGCAAAATCGATGATGCGGAACTTGCCGCCGAAAAACACGGCGGGCTTGGCGCGGCGATCGGTCAGCTGCTTCAGCCGACTGCCGCGGCCGCCCGCCAATACCAGCGCAATCGTGCGCCTTGCCAATCGTTCCTGGACGCGAGCCGAGGAGAGCATGGGTTTACCCTCAGACCACGAGGCTTGGTTGCGAACGCCCGACCATAGCCTCGATTTCCGCACTCGCCGCGCCGGCCGCGGCGAGCGGTGCCAGCGCGGTCTCCGCGGCGATGGCATGCCGCGCGGGATCGGGCTCGAACCGCTCTAGGTAAACACGCAAGCTGGCCCCTTCGGTGCCGGTACCCGACAAACGGTAGACGATCCGCGCTCCTTCCGCGAATTCGACCCGGATCCCCTGCCCCGTGCTGATTGAGCCATCCACCGGGTCGGTGTAGGCGAATTCGTCGGCTCGGGCGATGGTGAAGGCGCCAAAACGCCGGCCCGGCAATTTCGGCAGGGCGTCGCGCAGGCGGTCGATCAGCCGGGTGGCGTGCGCGGCATCCAAACCCTCGTAATCATGTCGGGCATAGAAATCGCGGCCGTAACGCCGCCAGTGGTCGGCGAGAATGGCGGTCGCCGGCTCGCGCCGCACCGCCAGGATGTTCAGCCAGAACAGCACCGCCCAGAGGCCATCCTTCTCACGAATATGGTCGGAGCCGGTGCCGGCACTCTCCTCACCACACAACCTGATGCGACCGGCATCGAGCAATGAGCCGAAATATTTCCAACCTGTCGGCGTCTCGTAGCAATCGATACCGAGCGCCGCCGCGACGCGATCGACCGCCCGGCTGGTCGGCAGCGAGCGCGCGACCCCCGGCATCCCGTCTCTGAACCACGGCACGAGCCGGGCATTGGCGGCGAGGATCGCGAGGCTGTCGCTCGGGCCAATGACGCAGCCGCGCCCCACCACCATGTTGCGGTCGCCGTCCCCATCGGAGGCGGCACCGAAATCGGGACCGTGGGGGTTCATCATCGCGTCGATCAGCCCGGCGGCGTGGAGCGGGTTGGGATCGGGATGATGTCCGCCGAAATCGCGAAGCGGCACGGCATTGACGGCCGTGCCCGGCGGGGCGCCGAGCCGGCGCTCGAAAATCTCCGCCGCGTAAGGCCCGGTCACGGCATGCATCGCGTCGAAACGGAAGCTAAAGCCCGAGCGGAACAGGTCGCGGATACGGTCGAAATCGAAGATCCGCTCCATCAGCGCCGCATAATCGGCCACGGGATCGACGATCGCTACTGTCATACCGCCGAGACGGCTTTCGCCGAGTCGGTCTAGCGGCAATGGAGGTGCCTCTAGGGTGCGATAGGCGGTGATCAGTTGCGATTGCCGGTAGATTGCCTCGGTCAGCCGCTCCGGCGCGGGTCCGCCATTCGCGGTGTTGTACTTGATGCCGAAATCGCCGTCCGGCCCGCCGGGATTATGGCTCGCCGACAGGATGATGCCGCCGAAGGCCGCGTGCTTGCGGATCAGCGCGCTCGCCGCCGGCGTCGACAACAACCCGCCGCGGCCGACCAGCAGTCGGCCGACGCCGTTCGCCGCCGCCATGCGGATGATGATCTGGGCCGCCTCGCCGGCGAAAAAGCGGCCGTCGCCACCGAGCATCAGGGTCTTGCCGGCGACGCCATCGCCGACCGCCTCGGGCAGCACATCGAAGATCGATTGCACAAAGGCTTCGACATAGCCGGGCTGGTGAAAGACCGAGACTTTCTTGCGCAGCCCGGAGGTCCCGGGACGCTGGCCGGGGAAGGGCGTGATCGGGACGTTCAGGATGTCCATCGGCCCCCGCGCCGCATGTTACCGCGACATTAACGCAATCGCGGCATGGCGGCGAGAGTAACCCCTCTCCCGCACTGCGGGAGAGGGGTTCTACAAGATGAAGCGCGACAGGTCGGCGTTCTTCGCGAGCTCGCCGACCCGCTCGCGGACATACCCCTCGTCGATCATGATTTCGGTGCCGCTGGGCTTATCCGAGGCGGTGAAGCTGATCTCTTCGAGCAGGCGCTCGAGGATCGTGTGCAGCCGGCGCGCACCGATGTTCTCGACGGTGGCATTGATCTGCTCGGCCAGCAATGCGATCTCGTCGATGGCTTCCGGTCGGAAATCGAGCTCGATCCCTTCGGTCGCGAGCAGGGCGCGGTATTGCTTGATCAGGCTGGCTTCCGGCTCGGTCAGAATGCGGCGGAAATCGCCGCGGTCGAGCGCCTTCAGCTCGACCCGGATCGGCAGCCGCCCCTGCAATTCCGGCAGGAGATCCGACGGTTTCGCCAGATGGAACGCACCGGAGGCGATGAACAGGATATGATCGGT
>Ga0066709_100004193_pt1 | contig 11393 bp, 11 predicted proteins | sample GraSoiAngelo_158_FD_79665 | JGI IMG/M metagenome (GOLD analysis project Ga0066709, IMG submission 79665) | Grasslands soil microbial communities from the Angelo Coastal Reserve, California, USA - 14_1009_16_30cm | ecosystem: Environmental > Terrestrial > Soil > Grasslands | place: USA... | reverse complement strand
TCTTCCGCGACCCGAGCTCGTGGGAGTTCCTCCGCGAGGACGTCATCCCTCGCGTGCTGGAGACCAACCCGGACGGCGAGGTGCGCTGCTGGACGCCGGGCTGCGCAAGCGGTGAGGAGGCGTACTCGCTGGCGATGCTCCTCGCGGAGCAGATGGGTGCTGAAGCGTTCCGCGCCCGCGTCAAGATCTACGCGACGGACATCGACGAGGACGCCCTGACGGACGGACGGCACGCGCGCTACACGCGGAAGCAGACCGAGAACATCCCTGCCGAGCTGCTCGCGAAGTACATGGAGCCGACGAACACCCACTTCGCGGTCCGCCCGGAATACCGGCGGGCGGTCATCTTCGGACGCCACGACCTCCTTCAGGATCCGCCCATCTCCAGGGTCGACCTCCTCGTCTGCCGCAACACGCTGATCTACTTCACGTCGGATGCGCAGGAGGAGATCCTCGCCAACTTCCACTTCGCGCTGCGGGAGGGCGGCTACCTGTTCCTCGGTCGATCGGAGGTGCTGGTCAGCCGCTCGCACCTGTTCCATCCCGTCGATCTCAAGCGCCGCGTGTTCGTCAAGATCTCGGGAGCCACGGCCACCCGAGAGGACAAGCCTCGGCGTGAACAGCCGCGCGCCGTACCGGTCGTCCGGGCCGGCGGAGGGACGAGCGCCGTCCGTGAGGCGGGCTTCGAGGCGGCACCCGTCGCCCTGCTGGTCGTCGATCGGGCCGGCAAGCTCGCGCTGGCCAACCTCCAGGCTCGGATCATCTTCGGGCTGACGCTGCGCGATCTCGGCCGGCCGCTCCAGGACCTGGAGCTCTCCTACCGGCCCGTCGAGCTGCGCTCCCAGATCGAGCAGGCCTATACGGAGCGGCATCCGATCACCACCCGCGACGTGGAGTGGCCCTCCCCGACCGGTGAGGAGCGGTCGTTCGAGGTCCAGGTCACGCCGCTGTTCAGCGGCGGCGGAGACGTGCTGGGCGCCAGCGTGGCGTTCGTCGACATCACGCGCTACCGCGACGTGAGCACGGCGCTCGAGGAGGCGAAGCGGCAGGCAGAGACCGCGTACGAGGAGCTGCAGTCGACCGTCGAGGAGCTAGAGACGACGAACGAAGAGCTCCAGTCCACGAACGAGGAGCTGGAGACGACGAACGAAGAGCTCCAGTCCACGAACGAGGAGCTCGAGACGATGAACGAGGAGCTCCAGTCCACCAACGAGGAGCTCGAGGCGATCAACGACGAGCTGCGACTCCGCACGGACGAGCTGAACTCCACGAACATCCTCATGGAGGCCATCCTGACCGGCGTCGACCTCGCCGTCATCGTCCTCAATCGTGACGCTCAGGTGCAGGTCTGGAATCACGCGGCGGAGGACCTCTGGGGCCTGCGGCACGACGAGGTGAAGGGCCAGCAGTTCCTCAATCTGGACAGCGGGCTCCCCGTCGATCGGCTCTCGAAGCCGATCCGGGACTGCCTGGCCGGGAAGTCCTCGTCGGCCGAGCTGACCTTTACGGCTTTGAACAGGCGCGGCCGCGAGTTCGAGTGCCGTGTCCACTGCACGCCGCTGCACGGGCTGAACGGCGACATCGGCGGCGTGATCGTCCTCCAGGAGGCCGTGGACTAGCGCGATGGCGGCGACGGTCGAGCAGCGACTCGCTCGGGAGGCCGCCGTTCTCCGGGCACGACTCGAAGCCGAGCGAGCCGCGCTCGAGCAGGAGCACGCGCGCTACCGCGACCTGTTCGAGCTCGCGCCCGACGCCTATCTCGTCACGGACGGCGACGGGATGATCATCGAGGCCAACCGTGCCGCGTCGCGCCTCTTCGACGTGCGGCATCGCTTCCTCGTGGCCAAGCCGCTCGCGAGCTTCGTCGCCGTCGGCGAGCGGCGCGCCTTCCGGCGAGACCTGATCGAGCTGAAGCGCACTCACGGGATTCAGGAGCTCCGGTACGAGCTGAAGCCGCGCACCGGATCGCGTCGATTCGTCGAGGTCGCGGTCGCCTACGGCTTCGAAGGCGAGCGTGTCGCTTTCCGTTGGGTAATTCGCGACGTCACCGATCGCCGCCAGGTCGAGCTCGAGCTGCGCCTGCTCGCGGACGAGTTGGCGGCGCGCGTCGGGAGCCGTACGGCCGTGCTCGCGCAGGCGAAGAGCCAGCTCGAGCTGGTGGTCGGGCAGATCCCCGGCGGGGTGGTGATCGTCTAGGCGCCCGACGCGAGAGTCGTGGTAGCCAACCGGCGAGCCCACGAGCTGCTCGGGCCGGAGATATCGGTCGGCCGGGATCTCTTCGCCCGCGCGCTGGCAGGCGAGCTGATCGAGGGGGAGCTCATCGAGCTGGCCGGCGAGGATGGCGCGAGGCGCACACTGGAGGTTCGAGCCGCGCCCGTCCGGGGCCCGCGCGGCCGCATCGTCTCTGCGGTCGGCACCTTCGTGGACGTCACAGAACGCGAACGCCGGGAGCAGGCGGAGCGCGAGTTCATCAGCAACGCCGCCCATGAGCTCCGCACTCCACTCGCGGCGATCACCAGTGCGCTCGAGGTCCTCCAGGCGGGTGGAAAGGAGGATCCCGAGGCGCGCGACACCTTCCTCACCCACCTGGAGCAGCAGTGCAACCGTCTCAACCGACTGGTGCCGGGACTGCTGATGCTGGCGCGCGCGCAGATGCGCGAGGCGACCCTGGAGCACGAGGTGATTCCGGTGCGGCCGTTGCTCGACGCGCTCGTAGCAGAGCTGCACCCCACGCCGGGCGTCGCGGTGGCGGTCGACTGCGATCCGCAGCTGGCCGTCGTCGCCAACCGGACGCTGACCGAGCAGGCGCTCTGGAACATCGCCGTGAACGCAGAGCGCTACACGAGCGCCGGCTCGATCGAGCTCAACGCGAGAGAAGACGGGGGCTGGGCGGCGATCGAGGTGCGCGACACCGGGCCCGGCATCGACGAGCTGGATCTCGACCGCGTGTTCGAGCGCTTCTATCGCGGCGAGGGCACCGCGCCGGGCTTCGGGCTCGGGCTGGCGATCGTGCACGAGTCGGTGACCGCGATGGGAGGGTCGGTGGCGATCGCCTCCGAGCCCGGACGCGGGACCGCCGCGGAGATTCGTCTGCCGGCCGCGACCCTGGCCGAGACATGACCGCGCGGATCCTCGTCGTCGAGGACGAGCCGGCCATCGGGGACGCGGTGGCCTACGCGGTGCGCAGCGAAGGCTACGAGGTGGACACCGAACGCGACGGAGGCGCGGCGCTCGCGGCCACGCGCGACGACGGCTACGACCTCGTCGTGCTCGACGTCATGCTCCCCGATCTGTCCGGAGTCGAGGTCTGCCGGCGACTGCGGCAGGAGAGCGACGTGCCGATCCTGATGCTGACGGCCCGGGACGGCGAGGTCGACCGCGTGCTGGGACTCGAGGCGGGCGCCGACGACTACGTGACGAAGCCGTTCTCGATGGCCGAGCTCCTCAGCCGTATTCGGGCGATCCTCCGCCGCCGGGAGCTGGACCGTGTCGCGGTCGTCCGGAAGCCGGCCCGCATCGGTGCGATCGAGCTGCTTGGAGACGAGCACGAGGTGACGGTCGAGGGCCAGCCGGTGCACTTGACGCCGTCCGAGTTCAAGCTCGTCGCGCTGCTGGCGAGCGAGCCGGGGCGCGTGTTTTCTCGGAGAGAAATCGTCCGGCACCTGTGGGAAAGCGCGTACGTGGCCGACGAGCGTGCCTGCGACACGCGCATCTGGAGCGTTCGGCGCAAGATCGAGCGCGACCCGGGCCGCCCGGAGCGGCTCGTCACCGTGCGCGGCATCGGTTACAAGCTGGTTCCCGCCTAGCTAGACAGAATCTAGAGCGGATCTCGACACGGGAGCGGCTACGTTGAGGACGTGTTCGGTACGCCTGAGCCGACGCGCGTCCTGGTGACCAACGTGAACGGCGTCCGGATCGTGACTGTGATCGGCGAACTCGACGTCGCGACGCGCGGGCCGCTCGAGCAGCAGCTCGCGAAGGTGGCCTCGGACGGCGTCGCCAGCCTGATCGTCGACCTTAGGCGCGTGACGTTCATCGACTCGGGCGCGATCCAAGCGTTGTTCAAGGCGGGCACCAGCCTCGACGACTCGAGAGCGATCCTGCTCATCGAGCCCGGCTTCGTGCGACGCGTGCTCGACATCGTGGAGATCGAGCGCGTCTTCGACATCGAGGGCTCGCTCACTGATGCGATGAGCCGCGTCGGCGCCGCGCTGCCCTAGCAGTTCCGTCAGCCGGTCAGGGGATTGAAGTTCGCGTGCGCGGCGAGCTGCCAGCGCTGGCCGTTCCACGCGAAGACGGAGAGACGAGGTGCGGGACCGGGGGTGTACGGCTTGCCGTTGACTCGACCCTCGACGCGGGCGTGGTAGCGGACGACGAGCGTGCCGCCGGCCTGCGTCGCAGCCAGGTTGGAGATGTAGAACTTGATCACCGTCGGCAGGTTCGCCAGGTACTCGGCCTTGCCGCTGGCGCTCCCGTCCGCGCGCTGCACCTGGAACGCCGGCGAGAGGAAGCGCTCGAGGCCGGCCCGGTCCTTGCGCTGTAGCAGGACGAAGAAACGCAGCACGAGCTGCTTCGCGGTCGCGTGAGGGTTGCCCAGCCTCGGCGCGGGGCGTGACGCCGAGGACGCGGCCGCCAGGCCGGACGAGAACGTCAGGACGAGCATGCACGCGACGAGGGCGAGCCGGAACGAGCGCAACGGGATCTCCTTTCACCGACGGAGTACGACCGAGCAGAAGCGTCTTTGTAACACCTTCGCGCCAAAGGGTCGCGAGCTCTCGACTGCGTTCTCTCTTCAGGCTACGGTGGCCGGACTCTCGTTCATCGACCACACGGAGCCGCCATGTCTCGCCTCACCCTCTTGCTTCTCCTGCTCTTCGTTCTCGTCGTGCCCGGCACGGCCGGCGCCGCGTCGCCCGACGTGGTGGTCAGCCAGGTCTACGGCGGCGGCGGCAACAGCGGAGCGCCCTTCGCGAACGACTTCGTCGAGCTCTTCAACCACGGTTCGACGGCGATCGACGTGACCGGCTGGACGGTGCAGTACGCCACGTCGTCGAGCACGAGCTGGTCGAAGACCACGCTGTCCGGAAACATCGCCCCCGGCCACTACTACCTCGTCCAGGAAAGCTCGGGCGGCACATCGGGCTCGCCCCTTCCGGCCGCGGACACCGTCGGAACGATCAACCTCAGCTCGACGAGCGGGAAGATCGCGGTCGTTCGCGGATCGACGAGCCTCACGTGCGGCGCGTCCCCCGGCAGCTGCGCCTCGGACACCTCCATCGCCGACCTCGTCGGCTACGGGTCCGCGGCCGACTACGAGGGCTCGGGTGCCGCGCCCGGCCTCTCGAGCACGACGGCAGCGATGCGCGCCGACGCAGGGTGCAACGACACGGACAACAACGATTCCGACTTCTCCTCCAGTGCGCCCGATCCACGCAACTCGTCGTCTGCGCAACACGACTGCGGGAGCTCGCCACCTCCGCCCACAGGCCCCAGCGCCTCCGCGGACGCAACGGTTACCGCCGACGTCTCCTCCACCATCACGATCTCGCTCTCGAAGACGGCAATCGACTTCGGCCAGATCTCGTCCGAGACGCCCATCCCCTCGATCGCCGAGGACGTCACGGTGAACAGCAACGACTCGGCCGGCTACCTCCTGTCCGTCCACCGCACGGCCTTCACCCCGGATGACCTCCCCCTCGCGCTCTCGGCGCAGGCACCGGCAGGCGGGCAGCTGAACCCCGTCTTCGCCGGGGGAGCGAAGGCGGCGGTCCCGATCGCACCCTCTGCCGACCTCCAGATCGGATCGACTGCGGCGGTGAGCGGTGCCGGCGGCGACGTCTGGCCCACCGGCGTCGGCTTCCTCGAGCCGCTGCCGCTGTCCCGCGGCGGCGTGCACACGGCGACCCTGACCTTCACCGCGATCGGTCGGTGATCCGCAAACTCGTCCCTCCCACCGCGGCGGCCGCCCTCGTGGCTGCCGCGGCCCTCTCGTCGAGCGCCGCGCAAGCCCGGGCGCCGCGGACAATCATCTCGGTCTCGGCCACGCCGGCACATCTGACGCTCCTCGGCCGAACGTCGCACAGGCTGGTCGTGCACAACAACGGTTCACACCGCGTTAGCGTGGTGGCGACGCGGGCGTCCTTCGCGTTCGACCTCTACGGCAACGCGCAGATCTCGCCCGGAGCGCTCCTACGCAGGTCGGCGCGAGCGTGGTTGAGCGTGCGGCCGAGCCAGCTCGTGCTCCGGCCGCACGAGGAGCGGGTCCTTCGCATCGCTGCGCGACAGCCGCGCGGCGCCACTGCAGGCGACCACCCGGCGCTCGTGCTCCTGTCCGCGCGTGGGCTCGGACACGCCCCTGTCTCGATCAGGACGCGTCTCGGTGTACTCGTCTTCGTGCGGGTGCCGGGCCGCGTAGTCAGACGCATGGCCATCGGTCGCGTATTGGTTTTGCGCAGCGCGCCGAGACGAGGCATCGCGGTCACGGCGATCAACCGAGGCAACCTGGTCGAGCGGCTCCTCGCCGGCCAGGTGACCGTGGCGCTGTGGCGGGGAGCACGTCTCGTCACCGCGTTGCGGGGGCGCGCTCGCGATCTGCTTCCGCGTACGCGCGGCCTCGTCCTCGTTCCCGTGCGTCGTTCGCTCCACGGTGCTTTCACGGCCGACGTCCGAATCGCCGCTCAACCCGGCCGGGCCACGCGTCCCAAGTCGCCGCCGCTCCGGGGCGCCCGGCGGGCGTTCGCATTGCGCCTGTGATGGATCATCCGTGGGTGAAGCTCACAAGCTCCGAGCGATCCGAGCCGCCCGAGATCGTGATCTCCTCCACGATGCCGACACCCCGGGCGTAGAACTTCTCCTCTATCACGTCGGGCTCGATGCCGCTGAAGTTCCTGGTCTGGAACAGGTGGTGGTACCTGCCGTGCGGGACGCTGACGTAGGCGTTGAGGCCGATCACCTGGGCGGCGTCCTCGGCGTGACCCTTGTAGTACTCCTCGCGATACGTTTGACCGATGCGCGGGTCAGCGGGAACGATGATCCCGGGCAGCGCTCCGCCGACGCCGGCCTCCCAGGACCCCTCCCTCGTCTTCACCTTGCCCTTCTCGTACTCGGCCGTATTCTCGCCGAGGTACCAGAGATTGCCCCTCGAGTCCTGCGCGTACCAGTCGAAGGTGTCCTCTTTCAGCTGCCCGCCCTCCTTGACCGTGTCGTGCACGACGACGGCCTCGATATCCATGATCGTCTTCGTCTCGTTCGTGACGACGACGTCGTTCCGCTCGACGTCTCCCTCGAGGTTCCGCTCCCGGTAGACCCAGTGGTCGCCCGGCTTCATCGACCAGTACGGGTTGTCGATCTTGGTCGTGAAGTCCCCTGGATCGAGCTTGAACGGCTTGCTCCCCTGAGGGAGCGCCGAAGTGGACGACCCCGACTTCGACCCGCCGCCGCAGGCCGCGACCGTCGCCGTGAGCAGAACGATCGTGAAGGCGAGAAGTGTGTGGCGCACGTTGACCTCCTTGAAGTCGAGCGCCACGGTACGCACCGCCGATGAGAACGCGATGAGGACACTCGTGGGCTTGTCGCTCATCGCCTTCTCATGAGCGGTGTCTCACAATGAGCCCATGCGAGCGCTTATCGTCGAGGACGAGGTCAAGATGGCGGCGCTCCTCCGCCGGGGCCTCGTCGAAGAGGGCTACGCGGCCGACGTCGCGCACACGGGCGAGGAAGCGCTCTGGATGGCACGGGCGACGGAGTACGACGCGATCGTGCTGGACCTCATGCTCCCGGGCCCGGACGGCCTCGAGGTGTGCCGCGAGCTGCGAGACGCCGGTGTCTGGTCTCCGATCCTCATGCTGACGGCGCGCGACGCGGTCGAAGACCGGGTCGTCGGGCTCGACAGCGGAGCAGACGACTATCTGAGCAAGCCCTTCTCCTTCGCGGAGCTTCTCGCGCGCCTGCGTGCGCTTACACGCCGCGGCGTTCCCGAGCGGCCCGTCGCCCTGGAAGTAGGGTCGCTACGCCTCGACCCCGTAACCCGGCAGGCATGGCGGGGCGACAGGGAGATCGATCTTTCTGCCAAGGAGTTCGCCCTGCTCGAGATCCTCATGCGCCGAGCCGGGCAGGTGCTCACGAGGCTCGACCTGCTCGAGCACGCCTGGGACCACGGATACGAGAACCGCTCGAACGTCGTGGACGTCTACGTCCGGTACCTGAGGGAGAAGGTCGACCGTCCGTTCGGGCTGGAAGCGATCGAGACTGTGCGCGGGACGGGCTACCGGCTGCGAGCTGACGGCGGCGGGTGAGCCATGGCCGGCGTCGCGGCCATACCCGTCCGCATTCGCCTGACGCTCGCGTTCGCGGTCGTGATGGCGGCGGTGCTCGCGACCGCCGGTCTCTTTCTCTACGTCAGGCTCGGCGCTGCTCTCGACCGAACGATCGATCGGAACCTGCGCGAGCGCTCGAGCGATGTCCGTGCGCTCGTCCACCGAGGCGATGCTCGCCTCGCGGTGCGGGGAGACGGCCTCGCTCAGGTCCTCGACCCGAACGGTTCGCTCGTCGGGGGGACGGTCGGGCTCGACCACCCACTCCTCACGAGGGCCGAGGTCTCTCGTGCGGCGGCCGCCCCGATCGTCGTTCGGAGTCGAAGCGTGCCGGCGTCGGACGAGCCGGCCAGGTTGCTCGCAGCGCCCGTCGAGACCCCGCGTGGGCGCGTCGTGGTCGTCGTGGGCGAGTCGCTCGGGGAGCGCGCTGATGCTCTCGAGAGCTTGCATCTCGCGCTTCTCATCGGCGGCCCCCTCGCGCTCCTGCTCTCCTCCCTCGCAGGCTACGGACTCGCTTCCACCGCGCTCCGTGCGGTCGAGTCCATGCGTCGCGAGGCGGAGTCGGTGTCGGCGAGCGAGCCGGGTCGGCGGCTCCCGCTCCCGCCCGCCCGCGACGAGATCCGTCGGCTTGGTCGAACGTTGAACAGCATGCTCGACCGTCTCGAGGCCGCTCTGGCGCGTGAGCGCCGCTTCGTCTCGGACGCGAGCCACGAGCTGCGAACGCCGTTGGCCGCCCTACGCACGGAGCTGGAGCTCGCGCTGCGGCGCGAGCGCACACCGGAGGAGCTCCTTGATGCGCTGCGTTCCGCGGCAGAAGAGACGGAGCGCCTCTCTCGACTCGCAGAAGACCTGCTGGTGCTGGCCCGTGCGGACGGCGGCCAGCTGCCGGTCCGGCCGGAGCGACTGGCCGCGCGCGAGCTGCTCGCCGACGTGCAGGGCCGGTACGAGCTTCGCACCTGCGAAGCTCGGCGGCCGCTCGAGATCGACGTGCAGGACGACCTGGAGCTGTCCGTCGATCGACTGCGTACGGAACAGGCGATCGGAAACCTGATCGAGAACAGCCTCCGCCATGGTCGCGGGCGAATCCGCTTGCACGCGCGGCGCCGGAACGGGCGCGTCGAACTGCATGTCCGAGACGAGGGCCCGGGGTTCCCGGAAGCGTTCCTCGACCACGCGTTCGAGCCTTTCAGCAGAGGCGATCAGGCACGCTCGGGAGCCGGAGCGGGACTCGGCCTCGCGATCGTCGACGTCATCGCCCGAGCTCACGGCGGCGCGGCTCACGCCGCGAACCTCGAGGGTGGCGCCGACGTGTGGCTCGAGCTTCCGGAGCGGTCGCCCCGCGCCTCGTCGACTCAGGATTCGTCGGCGGAGCTGCGCAGGAACGAGTAGACGGGGCGCCCCACTGCGATCGCGGCGGCTGTCGCGACGGCCCTGGCGATCGTGGCGATCCACCGTGTCGGCTGGTCACCGCGGCGCGCCCGGCGCCGTGATCGGCAAACGGTCTACCTCAAGGCAGAATTCGATAGCCCTAGGTCGCCTCGCCAAAGCTACGTGCCATCGCCAAGCCAGGAGCTGATCAGTCGCGCCTCGGGAGGACCGGCGACGGATGGCCGCACCAGACCCCACCGGCGCCGCAGTCGCCGTTCCGCCATGAACCTTGCGGTCGCAAGCACCCGGTTTAGGCGTTGAGCGGGCTGGCGTCGACGCCGAGCCCGAGCAGGATGCCCTGCTCTTGTACAGGAGGGACTGAGGTCATGAACAGCACCACCCCGTCCTCCGGCGCCCGCACCTCAGCCAACTCCTCGCCGAGCAGGTCGAGCACGCGTCCGAGCACCGAGCCGGCAACGATCTGCTCGCCCACGTCGACCGCGGGTTGCCACCACCCGGCGACGGGCGAGTAGAGCCAGACGAAGCGTCGGAACAGCGTGGTCCCGTGAGCCGCAAGCGGCTTTCCCTGGATCATTCCGAGCAGTCGCAACACGTTCTCCACGCCGTCCGCGAGCGCCTCAACGGCGCCGGCCTCTAGAAGGCCGCGACCCCCCGCTTCGGCGATTAGCGCCGGGATGCCCGCATCCGCCGCCGCGGCCACAGTCGTTCCCTCGATCCGCCCCGCACGTGGGCTGCGCACCACGTATCTGAAGCCGAAGGCCGCAGCCATCGCACGGGTTGCTTCCTCGACCGGCGACTCGTCGTAGAGCACGAACGGCTCCAGGGCCTCGACGAGATCCCCTCCGTGCAGGTCGATCAGGTAGTCCGAGCCTGCGATCACCCGCTCGAACACGTGGTGGGCGAGCACTTCGCTAAAAGTCCCATCCGCCCGTCCGGGAAAGCAGCGGTTCAGATTCTTGCCGTCCTCGGGGCTGACGAAAGGCGTGCGCGTGCGGAAGGCAGAGATATTGACGATCGCAACGGCGAGCACGCGACCGCTCAGCTCCTGGCCGTGCAGGCGGCGCACGACCTCACCGACGGCCGCGATGGACGAGTACTCGCAACCGTGGACGCCCGCAATCAGCGCCAGCGTGGGGCCCTCCTTCCCCTCCACCTCCCAGCAGGGCAGTTCCACCTCGCGCAGAAGCCGGGACTGGAAACGAATAGGAGCGCGCTCGACCGTCGTCACCGATGCGAAAGCGTCCACGCGGCCGACGCCGACACGAGGAGCAACGCCATGCGCCGGATCGTAACCGGGTACGAGCGCCCACGGACGCCGACGATCGTCTGCGACGCGCGCAGCCGCTGTCCCGAGGCGACTGGATGTCCGGCTCCGGCCGAGACGACACGACGAGCGTTGTGGTTCTTGCGGCGGCGCTGGGGTTAGTCGGCTGGAGTGCGAGCCGCGACAGATTCAGCCGGCCCGGCAGCTTGCGCACTTGACCGCGCCGAGCAAGAGGAGTCCAGGTTCAATCGGCTCGTCGCAGCGGATGCAGCGATCTCGGCCATCTGACCGCAAGTCATTGAACGGGCCGGCTGCGAGCGCACCCTGCTCGGCACCCTCGTCGTGGTCACCAGCAGCCACCTCGAGGTCCGCATGCTCTGCGTGACGCAGATGGCGACTCGGACGGGTCATCTTCTTTCAAGGCTGTG
>Ga0066709_100004192_pt1 | contig 11394 bp, 9 predicted proteins | sample GraSoiAngelo_158_FD_79665 | JGI IMG/M metagenome (GOLD analysis project Ga0066709, IMG submission 79665) | Grasslands soil microbial communities from the Angelo Coastal Reserve, California, USA - 14_1009_16_30cm | ecosystem: Environmental > Terrestrial > Soil > Grasslands | place: USA... | reverse complement strand
TGCGCTCAAGCCCGAGTACTATCCCATCCTTGTGAAGCACGTGACCGCCGCGCGCGTCGCCCGGCACTTCAAGGGCATGATCTCGGGCCCGGTCGAGCGCTACGAGCTGCCCAACCTGCACGCCCTGAACTTCCTGCTGCATGGGGCGCTCGACGGCGGCGGCACGATTTCGCTCAAGACCGACGCTCAAGGGAAGGTGTTCTCGACCGCTCTCTTGCGGCTCGAGCTGGAGCTCCCCAGGTGAGCGACCGGGTGCTCGCCGCGCTCGAGGGCGGGGTGCTCACCGCGACGCTCAACCGGCCGGAGAAAAAGAACGCGATCGACACTCCCCTGATTGACGCCCTGCTCACCCTGCTGGAGCAGGCTGATCTCGATAGCGCCGTCCGCGTCATGGCGGTGCGGGGCGCCGGGGGCGACTTCTGTGCCGGCATGGACCTGAACGAGCTCCTCGCCTCCGCCGACCACAGCGTCGAGGAGAACCGACGCGCGGCGCTGCACTTCGCCGAGATCTTCCTCCGCATGCGACGCATCCCCAAGCCGATCGTCGCCGTCGTGCACGGCCGGGCGCTCGCGGGGGGGTGCGGGTTGGCCACCGCGTGCGACCTCGTGCTGGCCACGGAATCCGCCAAGTTCGGCTATCCCGAGGTACAGCGGGGCTTCGTGCCGGCGATCGTCATGACCCTGCTCAAGCGGACGGCGGGCGAGAAGGTCGCGTTCGATCTCGCGGCGACGGGGCGGATCCTCGGTGCCTCCGAGGCGGCGGCGCTGGGGCTCGTGTCGCGCGTGTACGAAGACTCGGACTTCGAGGACCAGGTGAGCGAGGTGCTGCGCGCCCTGGCCGCGGCAAGCCCGTCGGCGCTGGCGCTCACCAAACAGCAGTTCTACCAGCTCGACGGCCTGCGATTCGAGGATGGGATCCGGCTGGGGGCGGACGTGAACGCCGTGAGCCGCACGGCGCCCGATTTTCGCGCGGCCTTGCAAGCGTTTCTCAAGAAGTGACAACCTCGCTGCGCGAGCCGGGCGCCATCCTGTTACTGTCGTGCTACGAGCTCGGCCATCAGCCGCTCGGCCTTGCCTGGCCGCGGGCGTTTCTCGAGCGCGCCGGCTTCGCCCCGACCACTATCGACCTCGCCGTCGAACCCCTCGACGAGGCCAGGGTGGGGCGAGCCCGGCTCGTCGCGATTGCCGTGCCGATGCATACGGCGTTACGGCTGGGCGTGCGGGCCGCCGCGCGGATCCGCCAGATCAATCCCACCTGTCGCATCGTGTGCCACGGCCTGTATGCGGAGCTCAACGCGGAGCACCTGCTCGGCGCGTGGGCGGACGTGGTGCTGGGAGCGGAGTCCGAAGCGGCGCTCGTCGCGCTGGCCGAGCGGCTCGACGCGGGAGAGGAGCCCGGGCCTCGCCCCGGTCCCAACCTCGAACGGCTGTCGTTCCCCGTCCCCCATCGCGAGGGGCTCCCGGCGCTCACCCGGTACGCGAGCCTGTTACGCGATGGTCGCCACATTCCGGCCGGTTACGTCGAAGCGAGCCGCGGCTGCCTGCACACCTGTGTGCACTGCCCCATCCCGCCGGTGTACGGTGGCCGCTTCTTCGCCGTCCCGCGAGACATCGTGCTCGAGGACGTGCGGCGCCTGGCGGCGGAGGGGGCAGGGCACGTCACCTTCGGCGATCCCGACTTCCTGAATGGTCCAGGGCACGCGTCGAAGCTGGTGCGTGCCCTGCACGCGGAGTTCCCCGCGCTCACGTACGACTTCACGGCGAAGATCGAGCACATCGTCCGCCACCGCGCGTTGTTCCTCGAATTCGCCGCTACGGGTTGTCTGTTCGTAGTGTCGGCCGTGGAGTCTCTGTCGGAGGTCGTGCTCGCCAACCTCGAGAAAGGGCATACGCGCGCCGACGTGCAGGTCGCGCTCGATGTCCTGCGCCGAGCCGGGATCGCGCTGCGGCCCTCGTTCGTTCCCTTCACGCCGTGGGCCACCATCGGGGACTACCTCGAGTTGCTCGACTGGGTGGCGTCCGAAGGGTTGGTCGACCAGGTCGATGCCGTCCAGTTCGCCATCCGTCTGCTGATTCCGCCTGGCTCGCTGCTCCTGTCCCGGCCCTGCATCCGGCCGTTCCTCGGAGCGCTCGACCGGGCCGGATTCACGTATCGCTGGGTGCATCCCGATGCGCGGATGGATTCGCTGCAACGCGACGTGAGCGCGCTGGCGGAGCGAGCGGCCGGCTGCGACGAGGATCCTGCGGTGACGTTCGCAAACATCCGCAGGCTTGCCTACGCCCGGGCCGGCCGGGGCGAGGCCATCAGTGGATTCCGCGAGCCGCCCCCCGAACGACCCATTCCCGCACGGCTCACCGAGCCGTGGTTTTGCTGAGCGGAGCCGACCGAGAGCCAGTTGGGCTCCCTGGAACAGGAAGCCGGCGGATGGCGGTAGGGGCCCTGTCAGCTTGCTGACAGGTTCGCCGCATACGTTTCTCCGCAGGATCACATGTCACACTCGACACGACTCCTGCGCGTCTCCGTCCTAGTCGTCGGGCTGGGCGGCGCGGCGACGGCCTCGCTCGCCGCCCAGCGCCCACTGACCCGGGCCGAAGCGGTCGAGGCGGCGCTCGCCCGCGGCGCGCGCGCCGCGTTCGGCCGCGCCGACACCGCAGCCGCCGCCGGGTTGCTGCGCGGCGCCCGCGCCTACCCTAACCCGTCGTTCGCCGCAACCTACACGAAGGACGTGCCGCGCTACCATTACATCGCCGATCTGTTACTCGACCTCCCGTGGCTCCGCTCGGCGCGGATCGGTGCCGCGGCGGCGGCGCGCGATGCCACCGGCCTGGGATTCGCGTTCGAGCGCGCCGCCATCCGCTTCGACGTTGACACCGCCTACACCCACGCCCTCGCCGCGGCGGCGCACGCGCGGCTGTCACGCCGCAACGCGCGCGACGCCGACAGCCTGCTCACGATGGCCCGGCTGCGCCGCGAGGTGGGCGACGTGAGCGAGCTGGACGTGCGGCTCGCCGAGGTGAACGCGGGCCAGCTCGAGAACGTCGCGCTCGACGACTCGCTCGCCGCGCTGGACGGGCTGCTCACTGTGCAGCTCGCGATAGGCCTTCCGGCCGAGACGGCCACGATCACCCTGGCCGACTCGCTGGTGCCGCCCTCCGACAGCGCACCGGATCCCGCAGGCGAGCCGCTGCGCGTCGCGGCAGCGGTGGCGACCCTGCGCTCCGAGGACCGCAGTCTCGCGCTCGCCCACCGCAGCGTGCTCCCGGCGCCGAGTCTCCAGGTGGGGGTGGAGCGCGGCGATCCGGCAGAGCCCGCCCAGGGCGTGCTGCCGACGGTGGGGCTGGCGCTCGCGTTGCCACTCTTCAACCGGAACGGCGGCGAGATCGGGCAGGCGCGGGCGGCGCGCGACCGTGCGCAGGCGAACCTCGACGCCACCCGGCGGGAGTCTGCGGCGGACGTCGCACGCGCGCGTCGCAGCTTCGCGGCCGCGCTGGCGCGCTTGGAGCGCGACCGGCGGCTGCTCGCGAGCGCCGACCGCGTCGCGGCGATGTCGTTGCAAGCGTATGCCGAGGGCGCCATCCCCCTCGCCAACGTGCTCGAGGCGCAGCGCAACGCGCGCGAGGCGCTGGGCCGCTACATCGACGACATCGCCGCCGCGAACGACGCGGCCGGCGTCGTGCGCCTGGTCACCGCCTCCACCGGCGCGCCGTGAGACGCCTGCTCGCGTTGCTCGCGCTCGCCGCCGCCTGCCGCGCCCGCGCCGCCGCCGACGACGCCGAGTCCGCGCTCGCCCAAACGGCGGTCGCGGCGGAGACCGCCATCGCGACGGAACAGCCGTTCGCGCGGATCGTGCAAGCCATCGGCACTGTGACGCCGCGCCCGGGACGCTTCGCCGAGCTCGCCGCACCGGGCCCGACGCGGGTCGCACGCATTCTCGTCATCCCCGACCAGCGCGTCGCCGAGGGCGACACGCTGATCGAGTTCGAACGGGCGCCGTTTGACGCCGCGGCGCAGAGCGCGGCCACCGCGCTCGAGACCGCGCGGCATAACTACGTCCGCGCGGCGCGCCTCGTCCAAGCAGGCATCCTGCCGCAGAAGGACTCCGACCAGGCCGCCTCCGAGCTGGCCCAGGCGCAGGTGGCAGCCGTGACCGCCCGCCGCGCTCAGCAGCTCGCGACACTGCGCGCCCCGCTCGCCGGGGTCGTCACGCGTATGACCGCGGTGCTCGGCGCCTCGGTGGACGCCAGCCAGGCGCTTGTCCAAATCGCCGACCCCGGGGCGCTCGATGTCGTGTTCAATGTCTCGCCCGCCGACGCCGCCGAGATCCACAACGGCGATTCAGTGGTGGTCACCGCCGGTGAGTCCGCGGCGGGCCATCCGCTCGGCTCCGGCGCCGTGACCGGCGTCGCGGCCGCGGTCGATTCCCTTACCCGCGCCGTCGCGGTGCGCGCCCGCTTGCACCATCCCGTCCGACCGCTGCGCATCGGCGAGGCGGTGTTCGGGAGAATCGTGACCGCCGTCGCGCCCCGCGCCGTCACCGTCCCCGTCGCCGCGCTCGTCCCGGCCGCCGGTGGCGAGGGCTTTCAGGTCTTTGTCGTCGATTCCGGGCAAGTCGCCCACGTCCGGCCCGTCACGGTCGGCGGCCGGAGCGAGACCGTGGCCGAGATCGCGTCCGGGCTCCGAGCCGGCGAGGCCGTCGTGACGAGCGGGGCGTACGGCATCGCGGACGGCGCGAGGATCGTGCGGGCTGCCTCGACTTCGCGATGACGCTGTTCGACATCCTGAGCGGCCAGCGCCGCTTCGTCTATCTGCTCGTGGCGCTCCTCAGCATCGCGGGGGTGTGGGCCGCATTCCGGTTGCCCTCCGCCATCTACCCCGAGCTGGTGTTTTCCCGGATCACGGTGATTGCGCAGGGCTCGACGCTGGGCGCGCGCCAGGTGGTCTTCAGCATCACGCGACCGCTCGAAGAGGCCGTGAGTATCGTGCCGGGGGTGACCCGGGTGCGATCGCACTCGATCCGCGGCGCCAGCGAGATCTCGATCACCTTCGCGCCCGGTACCGACATGACCTACGCGCTGCAGCTCGTGCGGGCGCGCGTCAATCAGGCGAGCGGTGCCTTGCCGGCCGACGTGACCATCGAAATCGAGCAGCTCACGCCGTCGCTCTTCCCCGTCCTGTCCTACAACCTGGAAGGCGGCGACCCGGCCACGCTGTACGACCTGGGCCGCTACGAGATCAAGCCCTTGATCTCGCGTGTCCCCGGGGTCGGGCGCGTCGACGTGCAGGGATCCGACGTCCGCGAGATCGAGGTCATCGTCGACCCGGCGCGCCTCGTGGCCCAGGGCATGGCGTACGCGGACGTCGCCAACGCGATCCGCCAGGCGGTGACCGTGCAGGCAGTGGGCCGGGTCGCGCAGGACTACCGGCAATACCTGATCGTGACGGATCAGGAGGCGCACGCGCCGGAGGACATCGGCGCCGTGGTGCTGGGCAACGGGTTGCGGGTGCGCGACGTCGCCACCGTCCAGGTCGGGACCGAGGACCATGTCCGGATCATCGCCGGCGACGGTAAGCCCGCGGCGTTGATCAACATTACGCGGCAGATCGGGGGCAACACGCTCGCCCTGGCCGACAGCCTGGAGCGGATCGTCGCCGCGATCGCTCCGACGTTGCCGCCGGGCGTGCACCTGAAGCCGGTCTACGACCAGGCCGCTTTGGTCCGGGACGCCGTCCGCTCCGTGCGCGACGCGATGCTCATCGGCGCCGGGCTCGCGGTCGTGGTCCTGTTGCTGTTTCTGCGTCACGGGCGGATCACGGCGATCAGCGCGACCGCGATTCCGCTGACGTTGGCCATCACCGTGTTCGTGATGAGCCTCATCGGGCAGACCTTCAACCTGATGACCCTGGGCGCGATGGCGATCGCGATTGGCCTCGTCATCGATGACGCGGTGGTGATCACGGAGAACATCGCGCGACACTTGGCCCTCTCCGACGGCCGCCTGGGCGCGATCCGCGTCGCGGTCCAGGAGCTGATCTGGCCGGTCACGACGTCCACCCTCACGACCGTCGTCGTGTTCTTGCCGCTCGGTCTGCTGCAGGGGGTGGTGGGGCAGTTCTTCGCTGCCCTCGCGACGACGCTCACGGTGGCCGTTCTGGTATCGCTCGGTCTCGCGCTCACCATCATCCCGCTGCTCGCCGAGCGGTTCGTCACCGCGCACGAGGTCGAGGCGACGCAGGCGGGCCCGCTCGCCCGGGTGCAGCGGGCACTTGACGCCCTGGCGCCGCGCTACGAGCAGGCGTTGGCCGCCGTCCTGCATCACCCCCGGCGGATCGCCGCCGCGGCGGCCGTGCTCGTGGTCGTGGGAGTCGGGCTGTGGCGCTTCGTCGGCACGGGTTTCCTGCCGGAAATGGACGAGGGCGCGTTCGTCCTCGACTACTGGACGCCCGGGGGCACCGCCCTGGACGAGACCAATCGCGAGGTGGGCATCGCCGAGCACATCCTCGCGGCGACGCCGGAGATCACAGGGACCTCCCGGCGCACGGGCGCCGAGCTCGGGTTCTTCGCCACGGCGCAGAACTCGGGCGACATCGTGGCGCGGCTGACCCCGCGGAGCCAGCGCTCGCGGGACATCTTCGCGGTGATGGACGAGGTGCGGGGCCGGATTTCCGCCGCCGTGCCCCGGCTGCGCGTCGAGTTCGTGCAGATCCTCTCGGACGTCATCAACGATCTCGCCGGTGCGGCCAAGCCGGTCGAGATCAAGCTGTTCGGCGAGCGACTCGACAGCCTCGAGGCCTACGCGCGGCGGCTGGCACCGGATCTCGAGCCCATCCAGGGCCTCGAGGACCTCTACAACGGCGTGAGCGAGCCCTCCGCCGAGCTGTTGATGCGCGTGCACCAGGCGGAGGCGGATCGGATCGGCTTGACGCCGACGGACGTCGGGGCCGCCGTGAGCGCCGCGCTGCTGGGCGTCGCGGCCGGCGAGATTCGCACCGAAGACCGGCCGGTGGCCGTGCGCGTGCGGGCCCCCGATTCCGTCCGGTTCGACCCGCTCCGGCTGCGCTCGCTCCCCGTCCAGGGGACCGCGGCGCGCCGCGTCACGCCGCTCGGCAGTCTCGCCACGTTCACCCCCGCCGAGTCCCGGATGGGCCTCGATCGGGAGAACCAGCAGCAGATGATCACTATGACGGCGGGCGTGAGCGGCCGCTCGCTGGGCGGCGTCATGGCGGACGTGCAGCGCGTGCTCGGCGCGCACCCCGGGCCCCCCGGCGTGCGGCTGGTCCTGGGAGGCCAATACGCGAGCCAGCAGGACGCCTTCCGCGCCCTGCTGCTCGTGCTCGGCCTCGCCGTCGCCAGTGTGTGCGCGGTGATGGTCGTGCAGTTCGAGTCGTTCGTGGAGCCGCTGGTCGTCCTGCTCGTCGCGCCTGTCTCGTTCGTGGGCGCCCTGGCTCTCCTCCTCGTGACCGGCACGGCGCTGAACGTGGCGTCGTTCATGGGCTTGATCCTGCTGGTCGGACTGATCGTGAAGAACGGGATCATCCTGCTCGATTTCACGCGGCTGCGGATGCAGACGGAGCACGTAGCGCTCGAGGTCGCGATCCGCGAGGCCGCGCGCGTGCGGCTCCGCCCGATTCTGATGACGACCTTGTGCACGCTGTTCGGCTTGCTCCCCCTCGCGCTCGGCATCGGGGCGGGAAGCGAGCTGCAACGACCGCTCGCCCTCGCCGTGATCGGCGGCCTCGCGCTTTCCACACCGATTACGCTGTTTGCGGTCCCCACGCTTCTCGTCGCGCTGCGCGGAAGAGGCTACACGCTCCCGACACGCGGCTGAAACGGCAGGGCGCGTCGCGCGCTTTACTCGGGATGGGCGTGCGTGACGGGGAAGTAAATGGCCACCCGTGTTCCGGTGCCCGGCGTGGACGCGATGTCGATCTGCGCCCCATGCGCATCCGCGATCCAGCGGGCGATCGCCAGGCCGAGCCCGGTCCCGTCCGCCGCCCGACGGGCCGGATCTCCGCGGTAGAAGCGCTCGAAGACGTGGGGGAGCTGCTCGGTCGGGATGCCCATGCCGGTGTCGGTCACAACCACGGCCGCCCGGCCGTCCTCGACGGATACGTTGAGACGCACGTGACCGCCGGCCGGCGTGAACTTGATGGCGTTGTCGAGGACGATCAGCACCAGTTGGCGAACGAGCGCGCCGTCACCCGCGATCTTGGCTTCCTCGAATGCTCCGACCTCCAGCGTGATCCCCTTGCTCGTGGCCAGCGCCCGCACGGCGTCCACCGCACCGGCCGCGACGTCGTCGAGATAGAGCGGCTCGCGCACCACGGGCCGCTCGCCGCTGTCCGCGCGGGCGAGGGTCAAGAGATCGCCCACAATGCCGCCCACGCGGGCCGCCTCGCGCTCGATTGCCTGGAACGTCGCCGCGTCCCGCGCCGTTTCCCGCTCCTGAGCGAGCGCCACCTCGGCGCGGGTCCGGAGGATGGTGATGGGCGTGCGCAGCTCATGAGCGGCGTCAGCCATGAAGCGGCGCATCTGATCCATCGACCGCTCGATCGGCGCCGTAGACTTGCGGACCAGGATATAGCCCCCCCCGGCGATGAGAAGAAGGGCCGCGAGCGCCGCCGCCCCGAACGTCTTGATCAGCGAGGCATACTCATCCTCGAGCTCTATCCGGTCGGCGACGACAGCGGCGATGTACGGTGCCCCGGTCGTCCCCGAGAACCGCTCGGCATAGATGCGGAGGTCTCGGCCGTCCGGGGCATTGAGATCGCGGTACCCGTGCGGCGACTGAACGGCCTGCTGCGCCGCGTCCCGGATCCACATCGGGACCGCCGTTGGCTTGATCGCGTGCCCTGCCTCGTCCAGCAAATAGAGCGATCGCTCCGGGATGTGCAGCTCGTCCACCGCGTCGACCACGGCTCCGTGAGCGCTGGCACGCTCGGTCTCACGGATGCGTGCCGCCTGCTCGAGCGAGGCCGCCGCAGCCCCGAGCGATTTGTCGACATGCCTGGACATCTGCTGTCGGATCGTCAGAAACAGACCGCCGCCCAGGAGCCCGAATACCAGCGTGAAGACGCCAGCGTACCACACCGTGAGGTGGAGGCGCAGGCGCACGAGCGGCGCCAGGGCGCGGCGTGTCACGAACCGAACCGATAGCCGGCGCCGCGCAGCGTGCGGATCAACTTGGGCTCGAAGCCGTCGTCGATCTTGCGCCGCAACCGCCCGACCAGCACCTCGAGCAGGTTGGCGAACGGATCGTGGTTGTCGTCCCACACGTGCGCGGTAATCGTGGAGCGATCGAGTACGCGGCCCTGGTTCAAGACGAACAGCTCCAACAAGGCGAACTCCTTCGCGCTGAGGGTCACCGCCCGACCGCGGCGCTGCACCTGGCGGGTGGCGAGATCGACCTCGAGATCGGCGATGCGGTACCGGGCCGGCGACAACGCCGGCCGCCGGCGCGCCAGGGCCTTGAGGCGCGCCAGGAGCTCCCGGAACGCAAACGGTTTGGTGAGATAGTCGTCAGCCCCGGCCTCGAGTCCGCGCACGCGATCGTCCAAGGCATCGAGCGCCGTGAGCATGAGGACCGGCGTCGTGCTGCCCCCACGCCTGAGCTCGCCGCAGAGCTCGAAGCCGGTGCCCCCGGGTAGCCGCACGTCCAATATGATCACATCGAACGAGCCCCCGTGCGCCCGGTCGCGGCCTTCGGCGAACGTCGCGGCCAGGGTCGGATCGATGCGCTGCGCGCGCAGGCCGTCACGCAGCAAGCCGGCCAGCTCGGGGTCATCTTCGACAATCAACACTCGCATGGAGAAGATCTGTTGTCGTTATTATGATTCAATCACCCACACATTTCTACCCGAGGTGACCATGGCAGGCCTGAACGTGCCCCTCTACGACCCCCGCCTCGTCCAGCCGATGCGCGAGGAACTCACGCGCATCGGATTCCAGGAACTCCGCACGCCCGCCGAGGTTGACCAGGTGCTGGGGACCACGCAGGACACGACGCTCGTCGTCGTGAACTCGGTGTGCGGCTGTGCGGCCCGGAACGCGCGGCCTGCGGCGACGCTCGCGCTCCAGCATGCGCGCCGGCCCCAACGACTGCTCACGGTGTTCGCGGGACAGGACGCCGATGCGACCGAGCGCGCCCGGAGCTATTTCACGGGCTACCCGCCCTCGTCACCGCAAATGGCGCTCTTCAAAGACGGCGCCTTGGTCTTCATGCTCGAGCGGAAGAACATCGAGGGGCGGCCAGCGCAGGATATCGCGGGGGATCTGACGGCGGCGTTCGATAGATACTGCGCCTGAGGGAGGTTGGGGGAGGTTCGGGCGGTTAGGGGAGGTTAGGGGAGGTTGATCCAGAGCCGCCACAACCTCCTCCAACCTCCCGAACCTCCACCAACCTCCCCCGTCCTTCTTTAGATCACCCGCTCCCGTCTCACACGCACATCCACAACCTTGTCCACCCAGGACCACAGCGAATCCTGCCGCTCGATCGCCGCCCCGTCGACCATGTGGCGCCGCCATCCTTTCATCACTTCCGAGTCCTGCGTCCACAGGCGCACCCGCTTTCGCGGCACCTTGTTCTCCCACAACTGGGCGATGGGTGGGTCCGCGTACAGCAGGCGCACGGTCACATTGCGCGACAGGTACTCGAGCGGGCTCAAGTCCACGCGTTTGTAGCGGTCGTCGAGCGAGATCCGGCCGGCGCCCGGAAAGTCTGGCTCGCCGTCGGAGAACAGCACGACGTTGAGGGGCGCCAGCACCAGATTGTTGCGCTTCACGTGCAGGGCGGCGCGCTGGAAGAATGCGTTGAAGTCGGTGATCGGGTCTTCTTGCGGGAACCACGCCCGCAGGTCCGACGCGATCTGCGCGGGCGACTTCCCCGACAGATCCTGAATCGGGTGGAACACCTTGGCCTGGCCGGTACGCTCCCCGCCCAGCTCCCCAACGAAGATCGCCGTGTTCGGCTGCAGTCCGCCAACCCCGTTCAGATGACCGTAGATGTACAGCGCAGCGAACTCGATCGCCCCGTTGAAGCTGGGGTTGCGGCGGAACGAGCCACTGATGTCGAGGCCGATCACGAGCGTCGACCGCGGAGTCTCGGCCTTTTTCGAGGGCGCGCAAGCCACCGCGCTCAACCCCAGGACCAGGGCGGCGACGCGACGCCTCACGACGCACCTCCCTCGACCGTGTGGGTCTTGCCGGTCGCGAAGATCGGCGTGCTTTGGAGCACCTGGTCCAGCGACCGGAACGGCAGGGTGAAGTGCGGCTTGCCCATGATGACGACGACCAAGAAGTTGAACCCGCTGGCGACCAGCTGCAGCACCGGCAAGGTCAGCAGCTCCATCAGGTGCTGGGCCTCCTTCTTGAACCACTCGTGCTCGGCCTTGAGCGC
>Ga0066709_100004191_pt1 | contig 11395 bp, 10 predicted proteins | sample GraSoiAngelo_158_FD_79665 | JGI IMG/M metagenome (GOLD analysis project Ga0066709, IMG submission 79665) | Grasslands soil microbial communities from the Angelo Coastal Reserve, California, USA - 14_1009_16_30cm | ecosystem: Environmental > Terrestrial > Soil > Grasslands | place: USA... | reverse complement strand
GCGGTCCGCGCCGCGCACGGTGTTCGGGGTGCGCTTCCCCAACCCGGTGGGGCTGGCCGCGGGCCTGGACAAGGACGGCCGCGCGCTGCACGCCTGGCCCGCGCTGGGCGTCGGCTTCATTGAGGTCGGTACCGTGACCCGCCACGCCCAGCCGGGCAACCCGGCCCCGCGGCTGTTCCGCCTGCCGGCGAGCGGTGCGGTGATCAACCGGATGGGCTTCAACAACGCCGGTGCCGCGGCGTTGGCGGCCCGGCTGGATGCACTCGGCCCGCTGCCGGTACCGCTGGGCATCTCGCTCGGCAAGTCCAAGGTCACCCCGCTGGACGAGGCGGTCGAGGACTACCTGTTCTCGCTGCGGGCGCTGCGGCGCTACGCCGACTACGTGGCGGTCAACGTCAGCTCACCGAACACGCCCGGCCTGCGGTCCCTGCAGGACCGCCCGGCGCTCGCGGCGCTCCTGGCGGCGCTGCGTGCCGAGGCCGGCCCGACGCCGGTACTGGTCAAGGTCGCGCCGGACCTGACCGACCAGGCGCTCGGCGAGCTGCTGGAGGTGTGCACCGAGCACGGCGTCGCCGGGCTGGTCGCGACCAACACGACGCTGTCCCGGGACGGGCTCGCGGCGGCGGACGCCGATCTCGCCGCCGAGGCGGGCGGGCTGTCCGGCCGGCCGTTGACCGAGCGGGCCCGCGAGGTCGTCACGTTCATCGCCAAGCGCAGCGAGCTGCCGGTGATCGGGGTCGGCGGGATCATGACGCCGGACGACGCGCTGCGCATGTTCGACGCCGGCACCAGCCTCGTGCAGGTGTACACCGGCCTGATCTACGCCGGGCCGGCGCTGGTACGGAGGATCGTCGGTGAACTTCGCTGACCTGCTGGCGCTGGACCGGGCGCACGTATGGCACCCGTACGCGCCGATGCCCGGGGTGCGGGACCCGCTGATCATCACCGGCGCCGCCGGGGTCCGGCTCACCGTCGCCGACGGTCGGCAGCTCGTCGACGGGATGAGCTCGTGGTGGGCGGCGATCCACGGGTACCGGCACCCGGCCCTCGACGCCGCCGTGCAGGCCCAGATCGGCCGCATGAGCCACGTGATGTTCGGTGGCCTGACCCATGAGCCCGCCGTACGGCTCTGTGCCCGCCTCGTCGATCTCAGCGGGCTGGACCACGTGTTCCTGTGCGACTCCGGGTCGGTCAGCGTCGAGGTTGCGATCAAGATGTGCCTGCAGTACTGGCGGTCGCGCGGCCGGCCGGCCAAGCGGCGGCTGCTCACCTGGCGCGGCGGGTACCACGGCGACACGTTCCACCCGATGAGCGTCTGCGACCCCGAGGGCGGGATGCACCGGATCTGGGCCGGCATTCTCCCGGCGCAGGTCTTCGTCCCGGCGCCGCCGGCGGTGTTCGAGCCGGCCTACGCGCAGGTGCTCGCCGAGGCCGTGGAGCGGCACGCGGACGAGCTGGCCGCGGTGATCGTCGAACCGGTTGTGCAGGGGGCCGGCGGCATGCGGTTCCACCATCCGGGATACCTGAAGGTTCTGCGGAAGTTGTGCGACGAGCACGGTGTGCTGCTGGTCTTCGACGAGATCGCGACCGGGTTCGGGCGCAGCGGGACGTTCTTCGCGATGGAGCACGCCGGCGTACGGCCCGATGTCATGTGCGTCGGCAAGGCGCTGACCGGCGGGTACCTGTCGATGGCGGCCGCGTTGTGCACGGCTGGGGTCGCGGCGGGGATCGCGCAGGGGGAGCTGCCCGTACTGGCGCACGGGCCGACGTTCATGGGCAACCCGCTGGCCTGCGCGGCCGCCAACGCCTCCCTGGATCTCCTCGACGGGGGCGGCTGGCGGGCCGACGTCGCGCGGATCGAGGCCGGGCTGCGGGCCGGGCTGGCGCCGCTGCGGGACCGGACCGGGGTACGCGACGTGCGGGTGCTCGGCGCGATCGGGGTGGTCCAGCTGGACCGGGAGGTCGACATCGGCGCGGCCACCGCGGCGGCGGTGGCGGCCGGGGTCTGGCTGCGGCCGTTCCGGGACCTGATCTACACGATGCCGCCGTACGTGACCGGAGACGGCGACCTGAAGATGATCACCGAGGCGGTCGGCGCCGCTGTGGCGGCCGCGACCGGGGAGGGCGACTGAGATGGATCCGTTCGGGGCGCGGCTGCACGAGGCCGTGGCGAAGCGGGGACCGCTGTGCATCGGGATCGATCCGCACGCGAGCCTGCTCACCCGCTGGGGGTACGGCGACGACGTCGACGGGTTGGCCCGGTTCAGCCGTACCGTGGTCGACACGCTCGGTGATTTTGCCGCCGTGTTCAAGCCCCAGTCGGCGTTTTATGAGCGTTTCGGCGCCCAGGGAATCGCGGTACTTGAGTCAACTATCCGACAGTTGAGGGCCGCCGGAGCGTTGATCCTCCTCGATGTGAAGCGCGGTGACGTGGGCTCGACGGTCCAGGCGTACGCCGACGCGTACCTCAATCCGTCGAGTCCCATGTACGTCGACGCGGTGACTGCGAGTCCGTACCCCGGCTTCGGTGCGTTGCGCCCCATGATCGACATGGCTCTCATGAATGGTGGCGGGGTCTTCGTCCTGGCGCTCACCTCGAACCCGGAAGGGCCGAGCGTCCAGCATGCCCGTACCCCCGACGGCCGTACTGTCGGCCAGCTCATGATCGATGAGATTTCGCAGGTCAACGCGGGTGCGTACCCCCTGGGAAGCATCGGCGCCGTGGTCGGCGCGACGGTCGGCGAGACAGGCCACGACTTCACGTTGATCAATGGTCCGATCCTCGCGCCGGGCATCGGCGCGCAGGGCGCGTCAGCGGCCGACCTGCGTCGCGTGTTCGGTACCTCGCTGTCCGGGGTGCTGCCCGCCGCCTCTCGGGAGATCCTCTCCGCCGGCCCCGAACCGGACGACTTGCGCCGGGCGGCCGCGAAGGTACATTCCGCCTGTCAGGACATACTCGCGGGCGGCGCCGACGATCAGGTACGCCCTATGGTGGACCCCGGCGTTGCTGAAACCGGCGCTGACCGCTAGTTTTCCCGGCGCTGGGAATCACACGTACACCACGAACCACAAGCCTGGCCACGGCGGCCAGGCGAGGGACCTGAGGAGAACTGGTGCCGCTCCCCACACTGAGCCCGGAACAGCGCGCGGCCGCGCTGGAGAAGGCTGCGGAGATCCGCAAGGCCCGCGCTGAGCTGAAGGAGCAGCTCAAGTCGGGTAAGACCACGCTCTCGGCGGTTCTTGAGCGGGCCGAGACAGACGACGTCGTCGGCAAGCTCAAGGTCTCTGCCGTGCTCCAGGCGCTGCCCGGCATCGGCAAGATCCGGGCCACCCAGATCATGGAGAAGCTGAAGATCGCAGACAGCCGCCGCCTGCGCGGCCTCGGCGACCAGCAGCGCAAAGCACTGCTCGGGGAGTTCGCTGCCGGCAAGTGAGCCGGACAGGGTACAAACAAGCAGTGGACAATGACGACGACGCGCGCCCGGCGGCTCGGCTCGCCGTCCTGTCCGGTCCCTCCGGGGTCGGCAAGGACAGCGTGATCGAGCTGATCCGGGCGCGCGCGCCATGGGTCTGGCTCTCGGTCTCCGTCACCACGCGGCCACGGCGCGAGTACGAGACCGACGGGAAGCACTACCACTTCGTTGACCGCACCGAGTTCCGCACGCTCGTCGACAGCGACCAGTTGCTCGAATGGGCCGAGTTCGCCGGCAACCTCTACGGCACCCCGCGCGCCCCGGTCGAGGAGCGGCTACGGCAGGGCCTGCCGGCCCTGTTGAAGATCGATCTGCAGGGCGCCCGCCAGGTGCGCAAGGCCATGCCCGAGGCGCTGCTCGTCTTCCTCGCCCCGCCCAGCGTCGACGAACTGCACCGCCGGCTGACCGGCCGGGGCACCGAGGACCCGGCGACGGTACGGCTGCGGCTGGAGCACGCCGACGAGGAGCTGGCAGCGGAGAGCGAGTTCGACGTCACCGTGGTGAACGACTCCGTCGAGCGTGCCGCGGACGAGTTGCTAGGATTGCTCGGTTGTCTCCCGCTGTCTCCTTAGAGGAAGTTCTGCTGTGACCGTCGCCAACCCTGAAGGCATCACCAACCCCCCGATCGACGAGTTGCTCGAACGGAGCCCGTCCAAGTACGCCCTGGTGATCTTCGCGGCGAAGCGGGCGCGGCAGATCAACGCCTACTACAGCCAGCTCGGCGAGGGCCTGCTGGAGTACGTGGGCCCGCTGGTCGAGACGACGCCGCAGGAGAAGCCGCTGTCGATCGCCATGCGCGAGATCAACTCCGGCCTGCTGGTCGCCGAGCCGATCGAGGGCTGAGCCGAAGGCCCTTTTCCGCGCCGATCTTGGAGTTGTGGTGCCCGGTTAGGGGTGCGTAGTGGCAAATGTCCTCGACACAAGTCCAAGATCGACGAACGTGGTGCTCGGGGTCGCGGGCGGGATCGCCGCCTACAAGGCCTGCGAGCTGCTGCGGCTGTTCACCGAGTCCGGGTACGCGGTGCGGGTGGTACCCACCGCAGCCGCCCTGCGCTTCGTCGGCGTGCCGACCTGGGCGGCGCTGTCCGGGCAGCCGGTCGTCGCGGATGTGTTCACCGACGCGCACGAGGTACCCCACGTCGCGCTCGGTCGGCACGCCGACCTCGTGGTCGTCGCGCCGGCCACCGCCGACCTGCTCGCCCGGGCCGCCCACGGCATCGCCGACGACCTGCTCACCAACACGCTGCTCACCGCCCGGTGCCCGACCGTGTACGCGCCGGCGATGCACACCGAGATGTGGGAGCACCCGGCCACCGTGGTCAACGTCGCGACGCTGCGCGAGCGGGGCGCGGTCGTGATCGAGCCGGCGACCGGCCGGCTGACCGGGGCGGACACCGGCAAGGGCCGGCTGCCGGAACCGGAGGAGATCTTCGCGGTGGCCCGGGCGGTCCTGCGCCGGGGTGGGCCGGTACGTCCCGACCTGGCCGGCCGGCACGTGGTAGTCACCGCCGGGGGTACCAGGGAGCCGCTGGACCCGGTGCGGTACCTGGGCAACCGGTCGTCCGGCAAGCAGGGGTACGCGTTCGCCCGCACGGCAATCGCGCGCGGTGCCCGGGTGACGCTCGTGGCCGCCAACGTGGCCCTGCCCTACCCGGCCGGCGTCGAGATCGTGCCGGTGGGTACCACGGCGGAACTGCGCGACGCTACGCTGGCCGCGGCGGTCGACGCGGACGTGGTGATCATGGCGGCGGCGCCGGCCGACTACCGCCCGGTGCGGTACCAGCCACAGAAGATCAAGAAGGACGGCGCCGCACCGACCCTGGAACTTGTCACCAACCCGGACATAGCCGCGGAGCTGGGCGCCACGCGGCGGCCCGGCCAGGTCCTGGTGATCTTCGCCGCGGAGACCCACGACGCGGCCGCCAGCGGGCGGGCCAAGCTGGCCCGCAAGCGCGCAGATCTGGTGGTGGTGAACGAGGTCGGCGAGGGACGGGCGTTCGGCACCGACGACAACGCGGCCACCGTCCTGGACGCCGACGGGAAGGCGACCGAGCTCAGCGCCAGACCCAAGGAGGAGCTGGCGGACGCCGTCTGGGACCTGGTGCGCCCGCTGTTGGGCTGACTGCGGCGCCGACCCGGCCGGTTTATCCTGGGCGCCACCGCATGCGTAAACTCGACGAAAATCCAGACCCGTCAAGGGGGTAGTTTGTGGCGCGCCGCCTTTTCACGTCCGAATCGGTGACCGAGGGGCACCCGGACAAGATTGCCGATCAGATCAGCGACGGGGTGCTCGACGCGCTCCTGTCCGCCGATCCCAGGAGCCGCGTGGCGGTCGAGACGCTGATCACCACCGGCCAGGTGCACGTGGCCGGTGAGGTCACCACCCAGGCCTACGCGGACATCAACTCGATCGTGCGGGAGACGATCCTGCGGATCGGGTACGACTCGTCGAAGAAGGGTTTCGACGGAGCCTCCTGTGGGGTCAACATCGCGATCGGGGCGCAGTCGCCGGACATCGCCCAGGGCGTGGATTCCGCGATCGAGCTGCGCAGCGGCGAGTCGGAGAGCGCGCTGGACGCGCAGGGCGCCGGCGACCAGGGCATGATGTTCGGCTTCGCCTGCTCCGAGACGCCCGAGCTGATGCCGCTGCCGATCGCGCTCGCGCACCGGCTCGCGCGCCGGCTGTCCGCGGTCCGCAAGGACGGCACGATCCCGTACCTGCGGCCGGACGGCAAGACCCAGGTGACCGTCGAGTACGACGGGCTCAAGCCGGTCCGGCTGAACACCGTCGTCGTGTCGTCCCAGCACGCTCCGGACATCTCGCTGGACTCGCTGCTCGCCCCCGACGTGCGCGAGCACGTGATCGCGCCGGAGATCGAGGGGCTGGGCCTGGAAACCGGCGGGTACCGGCTGCTGGTCAACCCGACCGGCCGGTTCGAGGTGGGCGGCCCGATGGGTGACGCCGGCCTGACCGGGCGGAAGATCATCGTGGACACCTACGGCGGGTACGCCCGGCACGGCGGCGGCGCGTTCTCCGGCAAGGACCCGTCGAAGGTGGACCGGTCGGCCGCGTACGCGATGCGCTGGGTCGCCAAGAACGTCGTCGCGGCCGGGCTCGCCGAGCGGTGCGAAGCCCAGGTGGCGTACGCGATCGGCAAGGCCCAGCCGGTCTCGCTGTTCGTCGAGTGCTTCGGCACGGAGACGGTTCCGGTGGACCGGATCGAGAAGGCGATCGGGCTGGTGTTCGACCTGCGCCCGGCCGCGATCATCCGCGACCTCGACCTGCTGCGCCCGATCTACCAGCAGACCGCGGCGTATGGTCACTTCGGCCGGGAGTTGCCCGAGTTCACCTGGGAGCGCACCGACCGGGTGGCCGACCTGAAGTCGGCAGCCGGCGCCTGACGGCGGCCCGCGGTACCGCCGATCCTGGACTTCTGGTGCTCCTCGACTTTCGGATTTCCTGCGGCGGTGGGTGGTTGCGGTGTCTTCGGCGACGACGAGCGTGACAGGGGCGCCCTATTTGCGCGCTCTGCGGTGGTCGACGGGCCATGATGGGCGCCGTGGAGCGAGATCTTGGACGCTTACACCCCCTGCAAGGGGTACAAGCGTCCAAGATCTCGCACTGGGCAACTCCCTACGAGCGTGACCACTGACCCGCCGGAGGAAAATCCGAAAGTCGAGGTGCCCGACTCGCGGAGTCATGCGGCTTCTGTCGCCGAACCAAAGCCAAGATCGGCGGGGCGTCCCGGCCGCACCGGTGGCGCGCGGCGTGCCGCTGGGCGGGAGCCGGCCGCCGCCGCGCCGGTGGCCCGGGTCTGCGTCGACGTACCGCTGCCGCACCTCGACCGGCCGTTCGACTACCTGGTACCGGCCGACCTCGACGCCGACGCGGTACCCGGGGTGCGGGTGCGTATCCGGTTCTCCGGGCAGCTCGTCGACGGGTACCTGCTGGCGCGCGCGGAGGCGTCCGAGCACCCGGGGCGGCTGACCTTCCTGGAGCGCGTCGTCTCGCCGGAGCCGGTCGTCGGTCCGGACACGCTGGCCCTGGCCCGTGCGGTGGCGCAGCGCTATGCGGGGACGCTCGCCGACGTGCTGCGGCTGGCGGTGCCGCCGCGGCACGCCCGGGCGGAAGCCGCGCCCGCCGCCGCCCCGGCCGGGCCTGCCGCCGCCCCGCCTGGGCCCGTCGTCGCCCCGGCCGGGTCCGCCAGCACCGTCCCCGCCCCGGCCGGGTCCGCCAGCACCGTCCCCGGCCCGGCCGGGTCCGCCGGCACCGTCCCCGGCCCGGGGGCGGCGGCCGATTTCGCCGGCTGGGCGGCCTACCCGGCCGGTCGCGCCTTCCTCACCGGGCTCGCGCAGCGGCGCAACCCGCGGGCGGTGTGGACCGCGCTGCCCGGCGAGGACTGGCCGGCCCGGCTCGCCGAGGCGGTGGCCGCCACCGTGCACGGCGGGCGCGGCGCGGTGGTCACCGTCGCCGACGCGCGCGACCTCGACCGGTTGGACGCCGCACTGTCCGCGCTGCTCGGGCCGGGCCGGCACGTCGCGCTGTCCGCCGCCCTCGGGCCGGCCGAACGGTACCGGCGATGGCTCGCGGCCCACCGGGGACAGGTGTCGGCCGTCATCGGTACCCGGGCGGCCGCCTTCGCGCCGGTGGCGAACCTCGGGCTCGTGGCGATCTGGGACGACGGCGACGACCTTTACGCCGAACCCCGCGCCCCGTACCCGCACGCCCGCGAGGTGCTGCTCACCCGCGCCCAGCTCGGCGATGCGGCGGCGCTGCTCGGCGGGTACGCGCGCAGCGTCGAGGCGCAGCAGCTGCTCGCGACCGGATGGGCACGGGAGGTCGTCGCGCCCCGCGAGGTGGTCCGGACCCGGTCCCCGGCCGTGGTACCCACCGCCGACGATCCCCGCGACCAGGCCCCGGCCCGGCTGCCGAGCCTCGCGTGGCGGGCCGCCCGGGACGCGCTCGCGACCGGGGCGCCGGTGCTCGTGCAGGTACCGCGGCGTGGGTACCTGCCGTCGGTGGCCTGCGCCGACTGCCGTACCCCCGCCCGGTGCGCCAACTGCCACGGACCGCTCGCCCTGTCCTCGGCCGCGGGTACCGCGACCTGCCGGTGGTGCGGCCGGGCCGCGGCCGGCTACACCTGCCCGGCGTGCGGCGGCCGCCGGCTGCGTGCCTCGGTCGTCGGCGCCCGGCGCACCGCGGAGGAGCTGGGTCGCGCCTTCCCGGGCGTGCCGGTCCGGACCAGCGGCCGCGACGAGGTGCTGGCGACCGTGGCCGACGAGCCGGCGGTGGTGGTGAGCACGCCCGGCGCCGAACCGGTGGGCCGCTACGGCGCCGTCCTGCTGCTCGACACCTGGGCGCTGCTCACCCGGGCCGACCTGCGCGCCGGCGAGGAGGCGCTGCGCCGCTGGCTGGCCGCCGCCACGCTGGCCCGGCCGGACGGTCGGGTGGTGGTGGTGGCCGACGGCGGGCTGGCACCGGTGCAGGCGCTGCTGCGCTTCGATCCCGGCTGGCTCGCCGAACGGGAGCTGGCGGAGCGGCGGGAGCTGGGGTTTCCGCCGGCGGTGCGGATGGCGTCGCTGACCGGTACCGCGGCGGCGCTGGACGAGCTGCTCGCCGCCGCCCGGCTGCCGGACGGTACCGAGCCGCTCGGTCCGGTACCGGTCGCCGACGGGCAGGAGCGGATGCTGCTGCGGGTACCGCGGGCCGCCGGCCTGGCCCTGGCGGCGGCCCTGCACGCCGCGCTCGGCGTGCGCAGCGCCCGCAAGGCGCCGGACCCGGTACGCGTGCAGATCGACCCGCTGGAGCTTCTCTAGACTGGAGCAGTTGTTCCCCGGCGAGGAGGCCACGCGTGACCGTCACCCCCATCCGGCTGCTCGGCGACCCGGTACTGCGCAGCCCCGCCGACCCGGTGGTGGACTTCGACAAGGAGCTGCGCGGACTGGTCGCCGACCTCCTCGACACGCTGCGCGACGAGGAGGGCGCGGGCCTGGCCGCCCCGCAGATCGGCGTCGGCCTGCGGGTGTTCGCCTTCCACGTCGACGAGGTGGAAGGGTACCTGGTCAACCCGGTGCTGGAGTTCCCCGACGAGGAGGAGCAGGACGGGCCGGAGGGCTGCCTGTCGATCCCCGGCGTGTACGTCGACACCAAGCGCCGGCTCAACACCGTCGCCAAGGGCTTCAACCAGCACGGCGACCCGGTGCAGATCGTCGGCACCGGGATGATGGCCCGCTGCCTGCAGCACGAGACCGACCACCTCGACGGGGTGCTGTTCATCCAGCGGCTGGACGCTGAGCGGCGCAAGGTGGCGATGAAGGAGATCCGCGCCAGCGACTGGTACCGGGCCGGCATGACCATCAAGGTCAGCCCGCACGAGACGCGCGGCCGGGTCGGCTGAGATGCGGCTGGTGTTCGCGGGTACCCCGGCGGTGGCGGTACCCGCGCTCGACGCGATCGCCGCGTCCCAGCACGAGCTTCTCGCGGTGCTGACCCGGCCGGACGCGCCGGCGGGGCGGGGCCGGCACCTGGTCCGCTCGCCGGTCGGCGCGTGGGCCGACGCGCGCGGCGTCGAGGTGCTGACGCCGGTCCGGCCGCGGGAGCCGTCGTTCCTGTCCCGGCTCGCCGAGCTGGCCCCGGACTGCGTGCCCGTCGTCGCCTACGGCGCGCTGGTACCGCCGGTGGCGCTGGAGATCCCCCGGTACGGCTGGGTGAACCTGCACTTCTCGCTCCTGCCGGCGTGGCGGGGTGCGGCGCCGGTGCAGCACGCGCTGCTGCACGGCGACGAGGTCACCGGTGCGGCCGTGTTCGAGCTGGAGGCGGGGCTTGACACCGGGCCGCTGTACGGCACCCTGACCGAGCCGATCCGGCCCCGCGACACGGCCGGTGACCTGCTGGAGCGGCTGGCGGTGTCCGGGGCGAAGCTGCTGGTGCAGGTGCTCGACGGGATCGAGGCCGGCACGCTGGCCGCGGTACCGCAGGCGGCCGAGGGGGTCAGCATGGCGCCCAAGGTCACCGTCGAGGAAGCCCGGGTGCGCTGGACCGATCCGGCGTTCGCGGTCGACCGGCGCATCCGGGCGTGTACCCCGGCGCCCGGCGCGTGGACCGTCTTCCGTGGCGAGCGCATCAAGGTCGGGCCGGTGGATCCCACCGGCGGCGCGGCGAACCTCGCCCCGGGCGAGATCGCGGTGGGCCGGTCGGGGGTACTGGTCGGCACGGGTACCGCGGCGGTGGCGCTGGGCGAGGTGCGGGCGGCCGGCAAGAAGGCCATGCCGGCGCGGGACTGGGCCCGCGGGGTACGCCCGGAGCCGGGGGAGCGCTTCGGTGGCTGACCGTGGGCCGCGCCGGCCGGGCAGCACCCGCGACCAGCGTGGCGGCACCCGACCCCCGCGCGGCGGCCGCCCGATGGTCGACCCGGCGCGGCAGGCGGCGTACGAGACGGTGGCCGCGGTACACCGTGACGATGCCTACGCCAACCTGGCCCTTCCCCGGATCCTGCGCGAGCTGCGGGTACACGGCCGGGATGCCGCCTTCGCCACCGAGCTGACCTACGGCACGCTGCGGATGAGCGGCACGCTCGACGCGATCGTCGCGGTCGCCGCCGGGCGGGAGGTCAGCCGGATCGACCCGCCGATCCGCGATGCGCTGCGGCTGGGCGCCTACCAGCTGCTGCACATGCGGGTGTCGCCGCACGCCGCCGTCTTCTCGACCGTGGACCTGGTCCGCAGTGTGGCCGGCCCGTCGGCGACCGGCTTCGCCAACGCGGTACTGCGCCGCATCGGCGACCGGCCGTGGGACGACTGGATCGCCGAGGTGGCGCCCGACCCGGAGGCCGACCGGCTCGGGTACCTCGCCGTCGCCTACGCCCACCCACCGTGGATCGTGCGCGCGTTCGCCGAGGCACTGGGCGCCGAGGCACTGGGCG
>Ga0066709_100004189_pt1 | contig 11397 bp, 9 predicted proteins | sample GraSoiAngelo_158_FD_79665 | JGI IMG/M metagenome (GOLD analysis project Ga0066709, IMG submission 79665) | Grasslands soil microbial communities from the Angelo Coastal Reserve, California, USA - 14_1009_16_30cm | ecosystem: Environmental > Terrestrial > Soil > Grasslands | place: USA... | reverse complement strand
TGTCGGAGCTCGTGCTCTTCGGGTCGCGCGAGCGGGCCGAGGCCGCCGGCCTCGCACCGTGCACGACCTGCCGTCCCGACCTGCATCCCCTTCCCGCCTAGCGTGCTCGCGGGGCGAGGGAGATCTCCCGCCGGCTTCACACCGCTCCCCCACCGGTGTCTTACGGAGCAAACGGAGGTGATCGGAGGATGGAACCGTCGATCCTGGCCGACCTCATGGCCCTCGGCCGCGTGCTCACGATCTTCGCGGCCGTCGTGCTGCCCGCCCTCGCCCTCCACCGGGCCGGGGAGTGGCTGCGATCGCGTCGCCAGCGGGCCCTCACCCGACCGCTCCCTGGGGCGACCGGGCGGCGGCCGGCGTCGGGTCGCGCGAACGAAAGGGCGCTCCGCATCACGCAGGCCCGTTGGAAGCTGCTCCTGTGAGCGAAAGGTGGGTGCGACGATGAACCTGCAGCCAGAGACCGCAATCGCAACCGTGGCCGTCACCGGTGTGCTCCTCGCCATCGGCAGTCTCCTCTGGCTCGAGCGACGCGTCGAGCAGCGGCGGTCGGCGGGCATCGCCCGACAGATCGCGCTTACCGACGCGATCCATTTCGAGCTCGGCGCGGTCGCCGCGCCGGAGGTGCGGCGGGCTTGGCGGGGCGCCTGGACGGTCTCGGTGGCAGTGCCGCTCGAGCGCGAGGGCACCGTCGGTGCCATCGTTCGCATCGCGCACGAGCTCTTCTCGGCCCTCGACCGCGTCGACGTGCCACGGATCCGGGTCGTGCTCAGGCCCCAGGACCAGCGGCTGGCGCGGCTGGCCGCGCCCGCACCGGCGCGCCCGAAGCTCACGAGTGCCGGCGCGCAGCTCAGCTGACGCGCAGAGGGACGCCATGCACATGGAACTCTATCTCGCCCAGAAGCTCACGGAAGCGCGCATCGGTGATCTGCGCGCCGCGAGCGCCAGGGCCGTTCTGCTCGGGACGGCGCGCCCCAGGCGTCGCGGGATCCGGGCGGCTTCTGTTGAGGCTCTCATCCGGGTCGGCTGGGGGATGCTGCGGGATCAAACCACGGGTTGCCCGCCGAGACGACGTGACGCGTCTGCGGGCAGGTGAGGCGGAGCACATGAGTGACATCACACGGACGGCTCGGTTGCGCATTGAACCAGCGCGCCGAGCCCGCACGCGGCCTGAGCCTGCGCTGGGACCGGGCCGCATGGCCAGTTACATCGACCGAGGTTTTCTGGTCCTGGCCGACATCTCGGGCTTCACTGCCTTCGTCACCGCGACTGAACTGGAGCATGGACCACAGATCATCGCGGCGCTGCTGGAGACGGTCATGGGGCAACTCTCGCCCCCCCTCGAAGTCCAGGAAGTCGAGGGCGATGCGGTTTTTGCGCTAGGCGCGGACCGGACCCTTCTGCCTCCGGGCAGCCTCCTCGGCCTCTTCGGGAATGCCTTTGTCGCCTTTCGGAACCGCCAACGCGAGCTGTCGGAGGAGCCCCCAATCTGTTCCTGTACCGCGTGCGAGAGGATCTCTACACTCAGTCTCAAGATCGTCGCCCACTACGGGAGTTTCCTCCGGCAGACGGTCGGCGGGCGGGCTCAAGCAGCCGGGTCCCAGGTCATCCTCGCGCATCGCCTCCTGAAGAACCGCGTGAACCGGAGGGATGGATATCTGCTCCTGACGGACACCGCCCGTCGACGAATGGGGGTCGACCCGACGGGGGCCGGCTGGCGGGCCCATACGGAGCGCTATGAGCACTTGGGGGACGTCCCTTTCTTGATCGGTGACGTAGAGTCCGTGTGGGCCGAGACGTTGGCGTCAGGAGAGATGCGGTGTTGGGACGCTCCAAACCCCTCGAACGGGGAGGCTCGAGGGCGACGCCTCGTCTAAGGCAGGGCGCGTTGGGCCTCGATCCGAAAGGGGCGGGAATCTCACGTCCGGTCACCGATCCCTGTCAAGGACGGTCGCGGCGGCGAGTATTCCCGACGGCTGCCGGAGGCGACCATCCACGACGGTGTACATCCGTGCGCGGGAGGCCCTCGACACCCCTGCCGTGGGATCCCCTCGGATGGGAAGTCTGGCTAACCGGCTCCGTCTGGCCACGGACCGAAGGGGTCCCCGTGCGTTCTGCCGGAGGACGCGCCTAGCGGAGCCTCACTCGTGTCGCCGAGGCCTTGCAGTTGTTTGCATAGTTGCCTTCCGCCACGGTGCGAGTATCGTTGGCGCACGCCAGCAGAAAGTAACTGCCTGTCTTCATGCTCGGGATCTTCACCGCCGCCGTGCCGCTCGAGGACTGGCCCGGTCCCAGGGCGGGCACCGAGCGCGACCCGGTCAACAGCGTGGCGCCGCTCGTCTTGCTTGGGGTCGCCGACAGGTAGTAGCGGGTCACGCTCGGTCCAGCCGTCGCATTGCCCGGGTTCCCGGTCGTGTCGGTCACGGAGAAGCTTGCCCCCCGAACCGCGCTGGCCGGCGGATTGCTGACCGCCGCCTCGACGAGATCCGGCGCCGACACCACCACCCTGGCCGTTGAAGCCGCGCAGTTATTCGCGTAGTCGCTCTCGATCACGGTGCGAGTATCGTTGGCGCAGGCCAGCAGGAAATACGGGCCCGTCTTGATACTCGGGATCTTCGCCGCCACCGTGCCGCTCGAGGACTCGCCCGCTCCCAGGTCGGGCACCGAGCGCGCCCCGGTCAACAGCGTGGCGCCGCTTGTCTTGCTTGGGGTCGCCGACAAGTAGTAGCGGGTCAGGCTCGACCCGGCGGTCGCGTTGCCCTGATTCCGGGTCGTGTCGGTCACGGCGAAGCTCGACTGCCACACCGCGCTGGCCGGCGGGTTGCTGACCGCCGTTTCCACCAGGTCGAGCGTGGGCGTGCAGGACCCGTCCACGGCACACGCGGTGGCCGCGTCGAGGGCGTCGATGTCCGCTCCCAGGTCCTTCCCGTCGGTGCCCGCGTTCTTGTAGGGGCTCGCCGCGGAGAGGTGGTAGTCGCCGCCGGTACGGTTGACGAAGCCGACGGCGTCGAGCGTGGAGGGAAAGAAGTTATCCGCGGGCCAGTTCGTCGAGTGCCCGCCGCCGGCCAGGACATTCCTGACGAAGACCGCACCGGGAAAGTAGGTGTTCAAGGTGACGGTGGCGTTTCCGGTCGTGCCCCTCCCGCCGATGCCATCGATGTTGTCCGCGACCCCGCTACAACAGAGCTGATAGTCGGCGGTACCGATGTTGGAGGGCGAGATGTTGTTGCGGTAGACGAAGCCGGCATTGGCCGAGATATCCCCGTAGACCGCGGGTCCCGTATTGAAGAGGGTGTTGTGGTCGATGGTGACGTTCGCCGCCCCCGTATAGAAGAGAAACCCCGTCCCTGGATAGTTCAGGCGTCCCCAGCGAGCGGTCTCGATATCGTCGAACACGTTGTCCTTGACGAGGATCGCGTGGTCTGCTGCGTGGTGGTCTGGATCGTATCGGTTCCCCGCGTGACGATCACCGAGGCGGAATGCCGCACGACGTTGTGGGTAAATCCCGCACCACGGACCACGGTGCGGCGCCGCCTTCGTTGCGGGGGGTGAAGGTGATCGCGAACCCGGTCTCGTCGGCGGCCACCCACTCGTGCTCGAAGCTGTTGCCGTCCACCAGAACCCGCTGGGCGTTCTTCAGCTCGAAGATGTTCTTCACGACCCAGAGAATGCCGGCATAGCTCGGATCGTCGCTCTTCCACGAGAGCGGCTTGAAGAAGTGGTTCCCTCGGATCTCGATGTCGGAGGGCACGAGATTCGTGATCGCCGGGTCCCCGCCGCCGAACATGAGATTCTCGCTCGATCCCTCGAGGTAGTTGTTGACGATCTTGAAGGGGCCGGGCCCGTTCCAGCCGGCGATCGCCTGGGCGTCGGACGTCTGGTGGTGCGCGTCGGAGATGTAGGAGTCGATGACGGCCGTGGAGGCGCTGTTCAACGCGACGCGGCGGCGAAGCTGGACGCCCGGGCTCCCGTGGACGTACACGCGGTCCAGGATGATGTCGTGCGGCACCTGGTCGAGCGTCGTCTGCGTCTGCCAGGCGCCGAGCTGGACGAGGCCCCCGACACCCGCGTTGTTGGTGACGCCGGCCCCCACGGTGACCTCGAGCCCGATCAGACGGTAGTGATGGGCGCCCGCCTGGGTCGCGATCGCCGGGGCCGGGGTCGCGCTGACCACCTTCGGGAGCATCGCGGCGTCGGCCGGCGTGATGCGCGTGCCCGGGGGCGGCAGGCTCGAGTCGGGGGCGGACGTGCGGATGATGATCCAGCCCGCCCCGCTCTTCGGCGGCAGCGTGTAGTTGCCCGTGAAGGTCGCGCCCGCCTCGAGCGTGATCACGTCGCCGGGCTGCGCCGCGTCGAGGGCCGCCTGGAGGTCCCCGCCCGCGTTGACGGGGCGAACGGTGCCTCCGGTGGGCGCCACGTACGTGGTATCCAACCACACGGCCGGAAGGAACGGGAGGACCGGGTCCGCGGCGGCCGGCGCCGACGCCCGCAGCAGGGAAAGGCCGGCCGCGACCGCCAGGGTCAGGATGCGACGGCGAAGCGACATCGGACTCCTCGAATCAAGGGGGGGGCGCTCTGTCGCCGGCTTGACGGGAGCCGGCACTCAGCGGCATGAAATCAGCCTAGCATCCCGCCGGGATGCCGGCCAAGCTCCAGGCCTCACGCAGGGAGCCGGCCCGTCAAACAGGAGCGACAAAAATAAACGAAATCGCACGGGTGGCCCCAACGGCACGCGATCGAACGTACGCCGGCACCGGGCCGCTGGTTCGCGTCTCCGGCTGAACTCGCGAGAGGAGCACTAGGCGTCGCGCCAGGCGCTCGCGCGGTCGAGGGTCGCGGTCGCCTCCTCGTCCAGGCGGAGGTCGATCCCGCCGAGCAACTCCTTGAGCTGGGCCACGGAGGTCGCGCTGGCGATCGGCGCCGTAATGCCGGGGCGGTGGGCGAGCCAGGAGAGCGCGACCTGGGCCGGCGTCGCGGCGGCCGCCGCCGCCACCTTCTCGACCGCCTCGAGGACGGCGAAGCCGCGGTCGGTCATGTAGGTCTTCTGCACGCCGCCGGCGCGCGCCGTCACGGGCAGGGTCCCACCACGGCGGTACTTGCCCGACAGGAAGCCGCTCCCGAGCGAGGAGTACGGGATGACGCCCACGCCCTGCTCGAGACAGAGGGGCTCGAGCTCGCGCTCGTACTCGTCGCGGAAGACGAGGTTGTACTTCGGCTGGAGCGACTCGTAGCGCACGAAGCCGCGGCGCTCGCTCTCTCCGAGGGCCCGCGCCAGCCGCCACGCGTGATAGTTCGAGGCGCCGAGGTAGCGCACCTTGCCCTGGCGGACCAGGTCGTCGAAGGCGCGCAGCGTCTCCTCGAGCGGGGTGTCGCGATCGTCCCAGTGAGCCTGATAGAGATCGATGGAGTCGGCCTGGAGCCGGCGCAGCGAGGCCTCGACTCCCTCCATGATGTGCTGGCGGGAGAGGCCGGTATCGTTCGGGCCGGGCCCCATGGGCGCCATGACCTTGGTGGCGATGACCACGGCGTGGCGGTTTCGGCGCTCCCGCGTCCACGTCCCCAGCACGGTCTCCGACTCTCCACCCGCGTGGCCCGGGACCCAGCGGGAGTACACGTCGGCGGTGTCGATGAAGTTGCCGCCGGCCTCGACGTAGGCGTCGAGCACGGCCTCCGACGCCTTCTGGTCGGTCGTCCACCCGAAGGTGTTGCCGCCGAGACACAGGGCGGCGATTCGCAGTCCGGAGCGACCCAGCTTCCGCATCAGCATGGCGATTTACCCCCTGGGGCGCGTCCGCGCCGGCCCTATGATAGGGACGGTCCTTCGCCTCCTCAATGGGCGGATCAGAGGTAGAATCGAGGCCGTTCGCGCGCGGCCGAGCCCGGGCGTCCGCACCCTCAGCGAGGAGTCGACCATGACGGCTCAGAATCGCCACGCCTTCCAGCTCCGCCCCGGCATGCGCCGGGGCCTCCGCACGCTGGCCCCGCTCCCGACGCGGCTCGTCTCCAACGAGGAGTTCCCGCCTCTCCCGCAGACGGCCGCCCAGCGCGCGGTGGAAGATCGGATCCTCGCGGCGGCGGGCCGTCTGGCGCCGAGGCTCGGGCTGAGTCGCCGGGACTTCCTGCGGCGGAGCGGCGGGATGGCGACGTCGCTCCTGGCGATGAACGCGGTGTTCGGGCGGTTCTTCGACGTGCTCGAGGTCGAGGCGGCCGATCCGTCGGCGTTCCGGGAGCGTTCGGGCGCGCCCGCCTTCATCTTCGACGCGCAGCTCCATTACGTCAGCGCCGGCTACGACCCCGGCGATGCCGAGGCGGGTCGGAAGGGCGCGATCTCGAAGCCGGGGTTGCTCGGGCTGCGCCAGCGGGCGCGGCGGATGAATCCCGCGCTCGCGTCCGATCGCGGCACCCTCGCCGACCTCTCGTGGGAGAACTTCGTCAAGGAGGTGTTCCTCGACAGCGAGACGGCGATCGGGCTCATCTCGACACCGCCCGGACCGTATCCGCAGGAGGCGGTGGTGCCGCCGAAGGAGATGACCCACATCCGCGACGAGATCAACCGCATCACGCAGTCCCGCCGGATGCTCGCCCACGGCCTGGTCACGCCGCAGCTCGGGCGGGCCGATCTCGACTTCATGGACCTCCAGGCGGCCGCGCTCAAGGTCGATGCCTGGAAGGCGTATACCGGGGCCGCCCCCAAGGGGTTCGATCGCGGCTGGTTCGTCGACGACGAGAAGATCGCCTATCCCATGCTCGAGAAGGCCCGTGCGCTCGGCGTGCGGCGCTTCTGCGTTCACAAGGGACTGCCCCTCGGTCCCGTGGCGGACTACAACCATCCGCGCGACCTGATCAAGGCGGCCACCGACTTCCCCGACATCGACTTCCTCGTCTACCACGCCGGGTTGCTCGGCGTGGCGGCGGCCGCCCCGTCGGGAGACATCCCCTGGACCACCGAGTTCTGCCAGGCGAAGCGGAAGGCACCGGGCCTCCGCAACATCTACATGGAGCTGGGCTCCACCTTCGGGCAGCTCGTCACGACCAATCCCACCGCGTGCGCCCACCTGCTCGGGCAGGTCATCGACGCCTTCGGCGCCGACCACGTGCTGTGGGGAACGGACTCGATCTGGTACGGGACGCCGCAGTGGCAGATCGAGGCCTTCCGGCGCTTCGAGATTCCCGACGCGCTGGTCGAGACGCACGGGTACCGGCCGCTCACGCGCCCGGTGAAGGAGCAGATCTTCGGGTTGAACGCCGCGCGGGTCTTCGCCATCGACGTGAACGCCCGGCGGAACGCGCTCCCGGCGGACTACCTGAGTCGGATCAAGATGGCGTACCTCGAGGGCGGCGCCGCCCCCAGCCACCGCTGGTACGGATGGGTCACGGGATGACGGCGCCCGGCTCGCGGGTCGCCGGCCGCCCGAGGCGGCCGGCGGTCACGGAGCGACTCGCCCGGTGAAGATCACGAGCCTCCGGGCGACCTGGGTCCACGTCCCGATCCCGTACGAGCGGCAGCACGTGAGCGACTTCGGTCGCATCGCGTCCTTCGACTCCGTCCTCGTGAAGGTGGAGACGGACGACGGCCTCGTGGGCTGGGGCGAGGCGAAGGCCGGCGTCGGCAGCGCGGCATCGGGGTACGGCCTCGCCGCCATCATCAACCGCGACCTGGCGCCCCTCCTCGTCGGGCAGGACCCGCGCGACGTGAGCCGGCTGTGGGACGTGATGTACAACACGCCGCGCGAGGGCTTCGCGCTCGATCGCGGCCACGTGCTGCCCCAGCTCGGGCGGCGGGGCCTCTCGATCTCGGCGATCGCCGGCGTCGACATCGCGCTCTGGGACCTCCTCGGCAAATCGCTCGGCGCGCCCGTCTGGCGCCTGCTCGGCGGGCGCCGCGCCGAGCGCATGCCCGCGTACGCGTCGGGGGGCTGGGCCGACGAGGCCCGCATCGGCGAGCAGCTGCTCGGCTACGTGGCGCAGGGCGGGTTCCGCGCCGTCAAGATGCGCGTCGGCGTGATGGACGGCGAGCCGCATCGCTCCGCGGCGCGGGTGCGCGCCGCGCGCCAGGCGCTCGGCCCCGACGTGAAGCTGATGGCCGACGCCCACGGCACGTGGACGGTGGCGGAGGCGAAGGCGTTCTGCCGGATGGTCGAGGACTGCGACCTCTACTGGCTCGAGGAGCCGGTGACGGCCGACGACAAGACCGGCCTCGCCGAGGTGCGCCGGGCCTCCGCGGTGCCGATCGCGACCGGCGAGAGCGAGTTCACCCGCCACGACTTCCGCGAGATCGCCGAGCTGCGCGCCGCGGACGTGCTCCAGCCCGACCTCGCGATCGCGGGCGGCATCACGGAGGGCGTCCGGATCGGCGCGATCGCCTCCGCCTTCAACCTGAGGCTCGCCCCGCACCTGTGGTCCGGCGCGCCCGCCTTCGCGGCCGGCGTGGCCCTCGCGGCGAGCCAGAGCGCCGGGTTCATCCTCGAGTACTCGCTCGGCGCGAACCCCCTGCTGCACGAGCTCGTCCACGAGAAGTTCGCCGTGGTGGACGGCCAGCTCGAGCTCCCGGACCGGCCCGGTCTCGGGATCGAGGTCGACGAGGGCTTCGTGCGCCGCCACGCGCGCGACTGACTCGTCGCCCGCGGGCTCCTCGCTCAGCGCGGCTTCGGCACGTCGAGCGCCGGGTTTTGCGCAAAGAACCCGTCGGGCTCGAGCGTGAAGCTGGCGCGATGCACCGGCATGACCGGCCAGTCTTCGGGACGCGGAATATGGGTCACGCCCAACGTGTACCAGAGGACGATGTCGCGGTCGTCGATCGACCGGTTCGCCCGGACCCAGGTGGCGAGCCCCCGCGTGCGGGGCGCCTGGTTGACGTAGGCGCCCGCCGCGTACATCTCGGCCGGGTCATAGGCGGTGACCCACACGTGGGCCTGGATGAACCCGGCCCGTCGGCCGACGATGGAGTCCGGGCTCGCGTAGGCTCGGACATTCTCGCCGGGGACCAGCGCGTATCCCGCCGGCTGGCCGAGCTCGGTCCGGGAGGCCGGGTTCACGACCCTCCAGCGGCGGCTCGACAGCGGGTCGATCTGGCGGCGGGCGCTCGCCTCGCGCCGGAGCGGCGTCTCCTTGACCGAGAATCCGCTCCCCGGAGGCCCCGGCGCGGGGACGGTCTCGACCTCCACCACCCGATTCTTCGGGCCGTCGACGTCGACATCCAACCGGAAGTTGAACCAGTGCTGGTGTGGCACCGCCGCCAGGTGGGGCGCGACTAACGGAATCGACCGCCCCGGTCCAGCCGTCGCGACGCCCTTGGCGAGCGCGATCCCGGTGAGGATCGCCTCCACGGTCAAGGTCCCGTCCTGGCGGAAGATCCAGTTGAACCCGTACTCGTAGTTGCCCTGGTTGCCGACCCACGTCAGGACCAGCTCGCGCGCCCGCCGGCTCTCGTTCACGCGCGGATAATCGACGTGCTTCCACAGGAGCCCGCCGTCGCGTTCGTAGAGGGCGAGCGCGTTCGGGATCTCGTAGGAAACGCCCTTGTCGTCGGCGATCACGGCGTTCACAAAGACGGCATTCCTCGGGACGTCCGTGCCCGGCTCGAGGCGAGTCGCCCATCGCCCGAGGTCGATCTCTCCCTCGTCAAAGGCGTTTCGAAAGGCCCAGGCCGGGCTCGGGTCGGCGTACTGGACGAAGAGCTCGGACAGGGAGGCGCGGTAGAGAATCGGGCGAAGTCGGCCCGCGTCCTCGTAGGCGACCGTGTAGAGCACCAGCCCCTCGCGCGGGTGCATCGCGACCCGAAATTGCCACTTCTGCCATCGGACGAGGGAGCCCGCGAGCGTGAAGCTCGGGCCGTGCGGCTGGACGACCTCGAGGGAGCGCGGCGGGTCTCGCTGGGGCGCGAGGGACGCCTCGTCGAGCTCCCGCGGCGTGGTCTCCAGCGGGATCACGCCCGAGTCGAGGACGCGGAGGACCCGCTGCGCAGTCAGATCGACGACGGCGATCACCCCTTCGATCGGCCGGGCATACGCGTTGTGGGAGGAGGCCTTGTAATAGGCCACCGCCTTGACGATCCGCCGGTTCCGCTCGTCCGGTCCGAGCGCCTCGCCCGCCGGCCAGGGGTCGACGTACACGTTGGTGAGGTCGCTGATCCCCCGACGGCGCATGGCGGCTTGCCAGCGGGGGTCCTGCCGGACGATGTCTCCGGTCAGGGCATACTCCTCCGTCAAGATCGGGGGCTGGACGCCGGGGATCTGGGTCCAGGAGCGCACCTGCCGCGCCCCCAGGTCGATCGCGGCCTCGAAGGTCCTGTTCGCGGCGCGCTCGTAGACGACGACGAAGGCCTCGCGCCGGATGGGCAGGCCAGGGACGAAGCCGAGCACGTCCTGCTTCGGTGGTTCGCGGAGCGCGACGAGCGAGAGCCGGCTGCCGGCGTTCGTTCGACCGCTCGACGCGAGGATCTCGACGGCGGCCGCGATCTCCTCCCGGGTGAGCGGCTCGAGCGGGTGGGCCGGGACGGACACGTCACCGGCGAGCGGACCGACCCACAGGACCAGGGCCGTGGACGCCAGCCACAGCGAACGGAAGCCCGAGCGCCGTCGTCCTGTCCGAAGAATGTCTTCCTCACCTCCCGGCGTGACCGCTCCCGAGCCGACCGCTCGGAGCCAGGGTCCGACACATTTCGCCCAGGGGCCGGGCCTCGACCCGAGGCAGTCCCCGGGGGCCGGGCCGCGCGTCTGTGCCCATCAGGGATCGCGTGTCGGCTGGCCGATCGCCAGCCATCACCCGTCACGACGTCCTGAAGCTGTTCGCGGCTCGACCCCGCCGCAAGGGTTCCGCACCGAGGAGGAGTTGTCAAACGGTGCGGCCTCGCCTCTCGCCGGGCCCGGGCGGACAGAGCCCCGGCTGCGGCCGGGAGGATGACCGTTGCCGGAGTCGGGGCTTCGGCGGCGCCAAGCGAAGGACGCACCCCGGCTCTCGGGCCTCGAGGGACCGGGCCGATCCATCGCCGGGTGCGACCGGTCGCTCCTCGGCGGGGTTTTTGCGATTGACAATCGACGTTCGCCGGTGGTACTCGTGCGCCCACAAACTTACAGAACAAGTGCAAGGTTTGGACGCTCCCTATCTCAGCATCCACACGACGGCGAAGGCGGCGGGGGTCAGTCCCTCCGCGCTGCGCCTCTGGGAGCGTCGGGGCCTCGTCGTGCCCACGAAGACGGCAAGCGGGCATCGGCGCTATACCCAGGACGACGTGAGCCGGATCCGCGACATCCGCCGGCTCCGATCGCTCCAGGGGCTGAACCTGGCGGCGATCGCGGCGACCCTGGGCGTCAACGGACATGGCCCCGCCCGGGGCGGACCGCCGGAGGCCGTCCGCGAGCTGGGCCGGCGGCTCCAGGCCCTCCGCGCCCGCACCGGACT
>Ga0066709_100004188_pt1 | contig 11397 bp, 11 predicted proteins | sample GraSoiAngelo_158_FD_79665 | JGI IMG/M metagenome (GOLD analysis project Ga0066709, IMG submission 79665) | Grasslands soil microbial communities from the Angelo Coastal Reserve, California, USA - 14_1009_16_30cm | ecosystem: Environmental > Terrestrial > Soil > Grasslands | place: USA... | reverse complement strand
GGGTCCGAAGATCTCCTCCTGGACGGCTCGGGCGTGCGGGTCGAGCCCGCCGATCACCAGCGGGTTGACGAACCACCCGACGCTGGGCTCCGGGCGCGACGACTCGAGCACCACCTGGCCGCCCTCGGCCAGCGCACCATCGATGTAGCCGCGCACGCGGGCCTGGTGGTCCGGCCGGATCATCGGGCCGATGTTGGTGGCCGGGTCCCATGGATCGCCTACCCGTAACAGCTCGAAAGCACTGGCGCTAGCGTCCAGAAACTCGTCGAGCAGACTCTCGTGGACGAGCAGACGTGCCAGCGCGGCGCAGCCCTGGCCGCCATTGCGCGCCCAGCGCAGGTGCATGTCGGCAGCGATCGATCTGACATCCACACCCTCGAGGACGATGTTCGGCGACTTGCCACCGAGCTCGAGCGTAACGCCCTTCAACCCGGCGGCGGCCTGCTGCATGATTCGCACACCGACCCCGTCGGAGCCGGTAAAGGACACACGGTCCACGCCGGGGTGACTGGACAGGTGTTGGCCCACCTCCGGCCCGCCGATCACGAAGTTAAGTACGCCTGGCGGCAGCTCCGCCTCGCGGGTGAGGTCGCCCAGCCACAGCGTGGTCAGCGGTGTGCGCGGTGACGGCAGCACTACCGCCGTGCAGCCAGCGGCCAGCGCCGCCCCCCACTTGAAGATGCCCAGGTTGAGCGGATAGTTGTAGCCGGTGATTGCCGCCACCACCCCGACGGGCCGATAGGCGACCTCACTCAGCGTCGGCACCGGGTCCGACCAGGGTCCGAGCGGTTCGGTTCGATCCCGTTTGGCGGCGTCGGCCTGCCAGCGAAGGTGCGCGAGTCCCAGGCGGACCTGCAGGACCTCGGCGAGTGTGACCGGCGTACCGACCTCGTTGACAATTGACGCGGTCAGCTCGTTGACTCGCACCTCCAGCACGTCCGCCAGACGGTGCATGGCGCGCGATCGCTCGTCGCCAGACAACTGGGACCACCCGCCAAAGGCCGTCCGCGCGGCTCGGACTGCCGCGTCGACCTGCGCCGTCGTGGCGGCGTTGACCACGGCGATGACCTGTTCGGTGGCCGGGTTGAAGACATCGATCGAGCCGCCCTCACCAGCCACCAGTTGGCCGCCGATGGTGAGGGCACGCGTTGCCGGAATCCAGTCGCGCAGCGCGGGCCCTGAGGCGAGCGTCATTGGTGAGGTTCCTCCGTGGGTGCTTTGAGCATCAGGCCGACGCGGCGGCACACGCACACGAGCACGTCATGCTGGTTGTAGCCGCGATGTTCGAACCAGACGATGCCAGAGTCGGTGCGGCTCCTGGATTCGCGCTTTTCGACAATGGTGGTTTCGCCCCGCAGGGTGTCGCCATGGAACACCGGGTGTGGGAACTCCACCTTGTCATAGCCCAGATTGCCCAGCGTGGTGCCGAACGTCAGCTCGAGCACGTGGAAGCCGCCGATGAGGGCCAGGGTGAACAAGCTGTTCACCAGCTGACGGCCGTGGATGGTCTTTTTGGCGAACTCCGCGTCGAGGTGCAGCGGCTGGGGGTTCATGGTCAGCGACGTGAACAAGACGTTGTCCATCTCGGTCACCGTCCGCGTGAACGGATGGCGGTAGACCTTGCCGATCTCGAACTCCTCGAAGTACAGACCGCGCATCTAGTTTTCCCTCCGGGGGTCAACATTTCCCGCTTCTGCCAGCCACTCGCGGGCGGTGTCGTAGTGGGCTTTGTCGATGTGCCCGCCACGGTAGCGGACGGCACCTTCACCGCGCGCGGCGCCTGCCTCGTACGCAGCCGCCAGACCCTGGTAGTACGCGATCTCGTCGGCCGAGGGTGAGAACACCTCGTTGACAACCGCCGTGTGTGACGGATGGATCACGATCATGCCGCGGAAGCCGAGCTGGCGACCCTGCGCGGCGAAGGCCCGCAGTCCATCGAGATCATCCAGCCGCTCCCACAGGCAGGTCAGCGGATGAACGTTTGCTTCGCGGCAGGCGAGCAGCACGCGACTCCGCAGGTACAGCGTTTCGAGCCCCTCCGGGGTCCACTGGTAGCCGACAGCACGGGCGATGTCGGCGTGCTCAGCCGTCGGACCAACCATCGCGCCGACACGTGGCGAGGCCAGCGCGATGTCACGGCAATGCTGGATCGCACTGAGGGTCTCGACCGGGATGATGTATTCCAGCCCGCTGACGCCGGTGCGCGTCTCGAAGTGGTCGACCAGCGCGTCCAGGCCATGCACGTCCGACGCATCGTTCATCTTCGGCGCGAAGACACCCGTCAGGCCGTGCACCAGCGTGGCTTCGAGGTCGGCACCAGTCATCTTCGAGGACAGCGGATTGGTGCGGACGAAGATGCCCACCGACGGACTCTGTTGCCGCAGGTGGCAGATCACGTCGGCGGCCGTCTGCCGCGCGGCGGCCTTGGCATGCTCCGGCACCGAGTCCTCCAGGTCCACGACGATGGCGTCGGGACCCGCGCGGAGCGCCTTGTCTGCCCAGTCGGGTTTGTGGGCAGGCACGAACAGCAGCGAACGGTACGGGCGCATCTCAGTAGCTGCGGGGAAGGCCGAGCACGTGCTCGGCCACGTAGTTGAGCACCATCTCCTGGCTGATCGGGGCGATGCGCATCAAGCGCGACTCGCGAAAGTAGCGCTCGATGTGAAACTCCTTGCTGTAGCCGTAGCCGCCGAAGACGCTCAAGGCGGAATCAGCGGCCTGGAAGCCGGCCTCCGCCGCAAGGTACTTGGCGGCGTTGGCCTCGCGGCCGCAGTCGAGGTCATGGTCGAGCATCCAGGCAGCTTTCTGGCACACGGCATCAGCCGCATCGAGCTTGATCAACGCCTCAGCTAGCGGAAAGGCGATGCCCTGGTTCTGGCCGATCGGACGTCCGAACACCACCCGCTGTCTGGCGTACTCCGTCGCCCGTCGCAACGCGGCGCGGCCGATACCGATGGCAGCATTCGCCGAGATCACCCGCTCGGCGTTGAGCCCGGCGAGCAGCGTGCGGAAGCCGGCGCCCTCCTCACCAACGCGGTCCTCCCACGGGACGAACAGGTCGTCGATGAACAACTCGTTGGTGTCGATGGCGTTGCGACCCATTTTGGGAATGCGGCGGATGTCGATGTGCTCGCGGTCCATCTCGGCGAACAGCAGCGTCATGCCGGCTGTCTTCCTGGGCGAGGCGTCGCGCGGCGCGGTTCGGCACAGCAGCAGCAGACGCTCCGCCTCCTGAGCCTTGGTGATCCACACCTTCTTACCCGAGACGAGATAGCCGCCCTCGACTTTCCGGGCGAAGGTCGAGATATTGGTCGTATCGGTGCCAGCATCCGGTTCGGTCACCGCAAACGATACGTGCAGGTCGCCGCTCACCAGGCGCGGCAAGAAACGCCGCTTCAATTCCTCCGAGCCATGCTTGATGATTGGCTCAAAGCCGAAGATACCGATATGGACCGCGCTGCAACCATTCATGCCCGCACCGGAGGCGGCGATCTCCTGTTCGACAATGGCCGCCTCGGTGACGCCCAGTCCGGCGCCGCCATACTCGGTGGGAACCGTAAGCCCGAGCCAGCCACCTTCGACGATGGCGTTGTAGAAGTCCCAGGGAAACTCCCTGGATTCGTCGTGCTCCATCCAGTAGTCGTCGGGAAAGTTCGCACACACTTCGCGAACGACTTTGCGGATCTCCTCGTGGACGGGAATGGGTGCAAAATCCATACGACGGAACCCCCTCAGCGCGCGCGCCCGGCGGGCATCGCGACAGTACGATCGAAGGTCTCGGAGGTGACGCCGTCATCGCGCAAGACGGACTTGCGCACCTTCTCTGAGGGCGTCTTCGGCAGCACATCGACGAAGCGGAGGAAGCGCGGAATGGCGAACGCGGGCATACGCGCTTCGCACCAGGTCCACAGAGCATCCGGTTCAGTCCGCCCGTCAGCTACCACCACGGCCATGACTTCATCCTCGCCAGCTTCGATGTCGGCTCTGACGCCAATAACGGCACACTCCAGTACAGCCGGGTGGGCCAGGAGAACCTGCTCCACTTCGTACGAGCTGATGTTCTCGCCGCGGCGGCGCAGCGCGTCCTTGTAGCGGTCGACGAAGTAGTACCAGCCGGCCTCGTCGCGTCGCAGCGCATCGCCGGTGTGGAACCACAGGTTGCGCCAGGCTTCGACGGTACGCTCGGGCATGCCGTAGTACCCCAGGCTGCAGGTCCAGGGCTGCTTCGGGCGGACTACCAGCTCGCCGATGTGTCCGATCGGCACCTCCTGGTCCGTCTCGGGGTCGACCAGGCGGATGTCGAACCAGTCGGCGACCTGCAGCCCGGCCGCGCCAGGGGGGCGGTCCTCAGCATACGGCGACAGAATCGGGGCCGACGTTTCGGTCAACCCGAACACCTCGACGAATGCCTCGATGCCATAGCGCTGTTTGAAGTCCTGGAGGATGGAGGAGGCAGTCGGCGCGGCGAAAATGCACCGCAGCGGGTTGTCAGTATCGTCCGCGCGGCGGGGCTGCTTCCACACGAAGTCCATCATCACGCCGAGGAAGTTGGTGACGGTGACACCGCCATCGCGCACCTGGTCGATCCAGCGACTGGCGCTGAACTTCGGCCTGACCACGAGCCGCGCGCCGGCGATGAGCGCCGGGTACGCCGCCATGAACTGGGCGTTGCCGTGGAAGAGCGGCGTGACGGTCATGTAGGTGTCGTCACGCGTCAGCCGTGTGAGTGACACCACCTCCTGGCCGAAGAAGTACATCTGGGCGTGCGGCATGGCCACGCCCTTGGAGGGGCCGGTGGTGCCCGAGGTGAAAAAGACCGCGGCCAGCGAGCGTGGCTCCGGCGCCGGCAGCTCGCGCCGCTGGCCAGCTTCCAGGTGTTCCCACGGCGCGGCCGACCAACCCCGCGCGCGCAGGGTCGCCAGTGCTGCGTCGCGACAACCGGAGTCGATCACCCAGAACTGCTCGATGCCCGGAATCGCGTCCGCGACGGCGGCGAATCGCTCAGCGAAAACATCATCTATGACGGCCCAGCGCGGGGCGGTTGTTTTCACCTGGTGGGTCAGGAAGTCAGCGGTGTAGGCGGTGTTGATGGGTACCTCCACCAGGCCGGCGAAGGCAGTACCAAACCAGGTGCGGATGAGTTGCGAGGAGTTGGCGGCCATGATCAGCACGCGGTCGCCTGGCGCAGCGCCGGCGGCGGTCAAAGCGCCGGCCACGGCTTCGGTCTCGGCGAGCATCTGGTCGTACGTCCAGCGGCGTTGCTCCTCGGGTGTCTCCAGGAACACGGCATCCGGTTGTTCGGCGGCGCGGACGCGCAGGACGCGCGGCAAGGTCCAGTCGGCTGGGTCAGCAAACGTGGGCCGGAGGTCGGCGTAGGTGCGCGTCATACTGCCCGACACGTGATAATCATATGCATAATTTTAGTAGACTGTCAAGCCGCCGTCGAGCGTGATCACCGCTCCGTTCAAGTAGCTACCCGCCGCCGATGCCAGGAACACCACCAGGTTGGCCACGTCGGCCGGTTCGGCCACGCGCCCGGCCGGAATGCTGCCGATCAGTCGCTGACGAACCTCCGCTGTGTGCAGCACGGCCTCGGCCATGCTGGTGCGGACCGAGCCCGGGCAGATCGCGTTGGCGCGAATACCGCGCGCGGCGTGGGTGATCACCAGCGCGCGGGTGAAGCCCACCACACCGGCTTTCGATGCGCAGTACGCGGTGTTCAGCGTACCGATGAACGAACCGGCCACCGAGGCCGTGTTGATGATCGAGCCGCCGCCGCGCGCCAGCATTGCAGGCAGCGCGTAGTGCGTGCACAGAAAACAGCCAGTCAGATTGACGTCGAGCGTGCGTCGCCACGTCGCCAGGTCTAGCTCGTCGGCCGGGCCGTCGCCGCGCCCACCACCCAGGGCGATGCCGGCGTTGTTGTGCAGCACCGACACGCCGCCATGCGCGCTGGCGATCGACGCGAAGGTATCGCGGACCGACGCCTCATCCGAAACGTCGCAGCGCAGTGCAGTGGAGCCGCCGCCGATCCGTTCGACCAGCGCCTGAGCCGCCTCGAGGTTGGTATCCAGCGCGATGACCTGTGCGCCCTGTCGCGCGAGGGCCTCGACGGTGGCGGAGCCGATGCCGCCGGCGGCGCCGGTCACGACCGCCACGGCTCCGTCCAGGCGGTATGGCTCGATCACGGCAGATCGGCCGCGGCCGGCGCGAGTCCGGGCCATCGGCGGCGTAGCTCGGTACGGAAGATCGCCGGCCATTCGTCGGCGGGCGTCGCGTACAGGAACTTCAGTCGACGCTCGACGAATCGCCAGCGGCCCTGCTCGAACCGGTAGCGGTCGTGGTAGCGGAAGGCGACGATCACCAACGTCCCTTCGAGCGCCTGCTCGGCGTGAACCGACACCACGCCGGTCGCCGCGCCGGGTTCGCCCCAGTCGATGGTCTGGATGTGCGGCGAGTGCATCGTCGCGGAGTAGCGCTGCAATTGCCGCTTCAGGTAGTCCACCACTGCGTCGCGGCCTACCGCTGTCTCCGCCGCTCCTTCGAAGACTGCATCCCGCGTGTACAGATCGCGCAGTGTGTCGAAGTCACGGTCGTCGACGGCGAATGCGTACCGCGCCACCAGGTCGTGAATGGCGAGGGTGTCCTCGACCCGCCGCAGGCGCGCCTCGAGGCTTGCGTTGTCCGCCACCGGCCGGCGCCTACTTGGCGGAGTAGCCGCCGTCGACCGGCAGTGCCACCCCGGTGATGTAGCTCGACGCGTCGCTGGCCAGGAACAGAGCCACTTCGGCGATCTCCTCCGGCTGGGACGGGCGGCCGAGCGGAATCTGGGCGAAGAACTGGGCGCGCTGGCGCTCCATATCCTCGGGCGCCGTGCGGCTGAAGAACTGTGGCAGCATCGGCGTGTCGACTGAGCCCGGGCAAATCGCGTTGACGCGCACCTTATCCGCCGCCAGGTGGAGCGCGAGCGAGCGCGTGAGTGCCAGCAGACCTCCCTTCGTCAGCGAGTAGAGCGGACTGTAGGGCGAGCCGACCAGACCGGTGACCGACGAGGTGAAGATCACCGACGCGCCACCCGCGCGGCGGAGCGCGTCGGCCAGGTAGGCGGTCAGGAAAAACCCGCTACGCATATTGATATTGACCGCGCGCTCCCAATCCGCGGCGGTGATGTCGATACCCGCGGCGCCCGGGATGCCGGCGTGGTTGTACAGCACGTGCAGCGCTCCGTAGTCGCGCGCGACCGCGTCCGCGACCTCCTTGAGAGCATCCAGGTCGTTCACGTCGACGACGAACGCCCTGGCCTTGCCGCCAGCATCGGTGATCGCGCGGACCGTCTCCTCAGCCGCCTCGCGTTTGATGTCGGCCACGAGCACGGTCGCACCCTCCTCGGCGAAACGCAGCGCCGCCGCGCGCCCCATGCCCGAGCCGGAGGCGGTGATCAGCGCCGTCTTACCCTCGAGTCTCATCAGCGATCACCTCCCGTAGCTGACGCGAGTGGCACACCCGAGGCGGGTTGCGCCGCGCGCAGCGCCGGCACCACGTCGCGGCCGAGGCGCTCGATCGCCGCCAGCGTCTCCTCGTTGGTCATGCTCGGCCACTGCGGCCTGACCAGCAGCGGATCCACCGGAAACGTCCTCACCAACTCCAGCAGCTTCTGTGTCACCTGCTCGGGCGTGCCGAGGACCGCGTGCTCCTCGACGGTGCGGATGAAGTCGCGCTCCAGCTCATCGCCCGAGTACAGGTCCAGGCCGCGCTGGACATACGTCAGGTAGCGGCCCTTGGCGACGCGGGCATATTCGACGATCGCCTCTTCGCGGCTGTCAGCGACCAGCACGTTGCGACGCAGCGGCTGTGGCCCGAAAGCCTTGCCACGCTCAGAAAATCCCTCGCGAACGGCCTCGAACCGCTCCGCGATCTCGTGCGGCCGGGTCTCGGGCGGCGTGGCATAGGCATCGCCGAATTTGCCTGCCCGCTTCGCCCCCGCCAGGCTGTGGGCGCCGATCCAGATCGGCGGGTGGGGCGACTGCAACGGCTTGATGTGCGGGCGGACGCCTTTGAGGCTCCAGAAGCGGCCGTCAAAGGTGACCTCGTCTTCGGTCCACAGCTTTTTCAACAGCACCAGCGCCTCGTCCATGCGGGGCGCGCGCTCGCGGTACGGGACCCCGAAGTAGTCGAACTCCTCCGCCCGGTAGCCGAGCCCGGCGCCGAAGACGAGTCGTCCTTCGGTCACGATGTCGAGCGTAGCGATCTCTTCGGCCAGCAGCACCGGGTGGTACAGCGGCGCGACCATGATCTGGGTGACCAGCCGCACCCGCGGGCCAACCTCGGCCGCCAGGCGCGCGAGCAGCGGCACCGGCTGCAGCCAGCGCAGGTCGCCGTACAGGAAGTGCTGCCCGATGGCGATGTAGGTGAAGCCGTTGCGCTCGGCGGTCTGCGCCACGCTGACGATGTCCTTGAACTGCTGGGCGGGCGGCACCGTGCTCGGTACGTCGCTCAGTAATAGGCCGACCTGAACCATCGCGCGGAACCTCCTTAGACGCGGGTGAGCACCCGCTGACCGAACAATCCTTGCGGCCGCAGCATGAGCACGACCAGCGCGACCGCATACGACAGCGGAACGGCTGATTGGGTGCCGAACTGAACAGCCGCGACCTGTTGCACCAGAGCGAGCACCAGCGCGCCGATGAACGCGCCCGAGATGCTGTCCATACCGCCGAGCAGCGCCGCCGGGAACGCAAGCAAGCCGACATTCACCAGCGACGGATCGAGCGGCACCTTGCTGGAGTAGGCGAGCCCGGCAACCACCGCGGCGCCGGAGGCCAGCGCCCACGCGCCGCCGTACCACCGCCGCAACTGGATGCCGTGATAGGCCGCCAGCACCGGGTTCTCGGCCGCGGCGCGAAACCCGATCGCGAACGACGAGCGAGTCAGCAACCAGTACAGAAAGGTGCACAGCACCACGCTGACGACCACGATGACCAGGTCGGTCGTCGTCGTCCTCACGCCTGGCAGGTCCACTGTGCTGTTTGGATAGGGCAGCGTCAGGTGGCGCAGATTGCCGCCCCACACCAGCTGCGCCGCATTGACCGCGGCGATCGACAGGCCCATCGTCAGAATCATCTGGATCCAATGCGGCATGCCCGAAGTCCGGTCCACCGACGCGACGTAGATCAGACCGCCTAACACGCTGACGGCGAGGACCGAAACCACCACGGCCACGCTGAAGCCCACGCCATTGTCCGTTCCCGCAAACGTCGTGTACGTGAGCGCGCCGATCAGCATGAGGTCCGGGTGCAGGAAGTTGAAGATGCCACTGGCGCGGAAGACGACCACGTACCCGACGGTGATCAGGGCATAGATTGACCCGAGCACCAGCGCACTGACGAGCAGGTCGAGGTTCATCGGTACGCCTCCTCCGGTCGCGGGCTCGCCGCACGGGTCGTGTCGTCCTCGGACGACGGGGCTACCGCCGTCCCCAGGTATTTCTCGATCACATCGGGATGCGCCATCACCTCGGCGTAGCTGCCGTCGGTGACGCTCGCCCCCGATGCAATCACGTACACGCGATCCACCAGCTTGCCGATGAACGCCAGGTCGTGCTCTACGACAAGTTGAGCGATGTCGCGCCGCTGGCGCGTCCGCGTAATCGCCTCGCGAATGGCATCCTTCTCTTCTCGATTCATGCCGGCGACGGGCTCGTCGAGCAGGAGCAGGCGCGGCTCGCACGCCAGCGCCCGACCGATGTCCACCAGCTTGCGCGTGCCGTAGGGCAAGGCGTCGACGGGTTGGTTCGCCGCGACGCAGTCGAGGATGCCCAGGTGCTCGGCGATCTCCATCACGGCCTCGGTCTGAGCGTGCTCCCAGCGGCCCGCGTTCGGCAGCAGGTAGCGCACCACGCCGGCGGGCATAAACCGTTCGCGGCCAAGCAGGATCAGGTCACGTGCGCCGATACCGCTCATTCTGGACACGTTCTGGAAGGTGCGTCCGATGCCTGCCCGCGACAGCGCATGCGGCACCCAGCCGTCGATGCGCTTGCCCTCGAAGGTCATCGAGCCCGAGTCGTTGCGGACGACGCCCGAGAGGCAGTTGACCAGCGTCGTCTTTCCCGCCCCGTTCGGGCCGATCAATCCGACAATCTCGCCACGGCGGACACTCAGCGAGACGCCATGAAGCGCTCGCAGTCCACCGAAGCGGACGCCCAGACCGTCCACGACGAGCACCGCGTCGTCGGCCGCGCCAGGCGAAGTCACAGTGGCCGGCTGCTCAGGCGTGCTCACCTGGCCTGGGCTCCGTGCCCGGCGAAGTAGTCACCGACCGCCGCGCCGGTCTGACTCTGGAGCAGCTCACCCGCGCGCATCTCGTACAGGCGCGTCGCCAACTCTCGGGTGTTGATGATGTTCTGGTCGGCGAGCAGCACGGCCACGTTCAACTCGGCGGCCACCTGGCGCAAGGCGCCGAGGACCGTCTGGATGACCACCGGCGCGAGGCCGAGCGACGGCTCGTCGATCACAATCAGCGCCGGTCGACTCATGAAGGCCCGCGCGAGGGCCAGCATCTGCTGCTCACCCCCGCTGAGCAATCCGGCTGGCTGCGTGCGCCGTTCGCGCAGGATGGGGAACATGCGCGAGACGTGCTCGTCGTCGACGGCGGCGCTGCGTGGATCGCGTGCTGTCTGACGGCGGGCGAGCTCCAGGTTCTCGGCGACGGTCAGCGTCGCAAACACCTTCTGTCGCTCGGGGATGAAGCACACGCCCGCCCGTGCGATGTTGGCCGGATCCTTGCCAGCCAGCTCCGCGCCGCGGACCTTCACCGAGCCGCTGACGCGCACGCGCTCGCCGGGCAGATAGCCGGCCACCGCGCGGCACAGCGTCGTCTTGCCGGCACCGTTCGGGCCCGCCACGACCGCAATCTCGCCAGCGGCCACGCTCAGCGACGCCCGATCGAGCGCCACACCGCCACCTGGATAGGAGACCGACACGTCGCGGACCTCGAGCACCGCGTCGCTCACGTCGGCTGTCCGCGGCTTTCGATCGGTACGCGGGTCCGCGCCACTGGCCAGCGTGCAAGGATGGCGTCGCCTAGTCTGCTCAACAAGGCCGCCAGGCCGCGCGGCTCGAACAGGATCACCGCGGCCAGGATCAGGCCGACCAGCATGCCACGCACCAGGAAGGTGTTGGCCGTACTGACCACCACGCCGAGACCAAGCACGCCGAAGATACGTTCCAGAGACTGCGCCAGCAGGGTAAGCAAGAAGGCGCCGACGATCGGGCCGTACAGGCTGCCCATGCCGCCCAGTACCACCATGGCGATGTACAGCACGGCCAGGTCGAGGGTGTAGCTCTCGTACGTGGCGGTCGTCAGGTAATACGCCTGCACCGGGCCGGCCAGGCCGACCAG
>Ga0066709_100004185_pt1 | contig 11398 bp, 13 predicted proteins | sample GraSoiAngelo_158_FD_79665 | JGI IMG/M metagenome (GOLD analysis project Ga0066709, IMG submission 79665) | Grasslands soil microbial communities from the Angelo Coastal Reserve, California, USA - 14_1009_16_30cm | ecosystem: Environmental > Terrestrial > Soil > Grasslands | place: USA... | reverse complement strand
GGTGATCATCGAGCCGCTCACATCGGGCCCTTCGATCACCACCACAGCCCCGGCGAGGGCGGCCACGATCCTGTTCCTGGCGGGGAAGCGGACGGGCTCGGCGGGGTTTCCCGGCGGGTACTCGCTCACCATCGCGCCCCGTTCGCGGGCGGCATCCAGCAGCCCGCGGTTCTGCTTCGGGTAGGGGACGTCGATCCCTGACCCGAGCACCACGACGGTCCGCCCACCCGCGCCCAGGGCTCCCTGATGGGCCGCCGCGTCGATCCCTCTGGCCCCGCCGCTCACCACGCACGCTCCCGCTCGAGCCAGGGCCGCCGCCAGCACCGATGCCATGTCTCGCCCGGCGGGGGTGCAGTTCCTGGCGCCCACTACGGCCACGACGGGCCCCTCCACCGGCGGCCCGGGTCCCGAGACGAACAGCCCGGCCGGAGGATCGAACAGGTCGAGGAGGGAGGGCGGGTACCCGGGATCGCCCGCGGCCACCAACCTGGCCCCGGCCGCCTCGAGCCGGCCGGTCATGTCGGCCGGCTCGACGGCCGTTGCGTAGGACCTGTCGGCCTCGCTCCCGGCCCGGCCGGCGCGCACGGCCGCCAGGCACCGGGAGGCGGACCCGACATCGGCGGCCAGCTCCAACAACCTGCGCGGCGTGAGCGACGCGAGACCCAGGAGGACCAACAGCGCCGACCGGTTCTCGGCCCCTGCGGCGAATCCCTTCGGCCAGCTGAGCTCGATCCGCTCCTCCGGGCCCCGCCATCCCCCTCGGTCTTCCCTCCTCAGGTCCGAAGGGGTCCGAAGACGAGAAGTCGAAGCGCGGCTCATCCCACCCGTGCCACCTCCCGCTGCTGCCACATCGCCCGGAATCCCAGCGCCTCCCGCACGTGATCCCGTTCCACCCGGTCGCTCGCCGCGAGATCGGCAATGGTGAGCCCGACCTTCACCGTCCGGTCGAACCCCCGGCCGGACAGCGAGAACCCCTCGATGGCGTCCGCCAGCGCCGACTCAGCGTCCGGCGCCAACCGGGCGTGCCTCCTGGCGAAGGCCCCCGGAAGCTGGCCATTGCAGGCCCACGGCGTACCCGACAACCGAGCCCCCTGACGGACCCTGGCTTCTTCGACCCGCTCCCTGACCACCGTCGAGGGCTCCGCGGGCTCGGTCCCGGTGAGCTCTCCGCGGGTCAGGCGCGGCACGGAGAGCTGGAGGTCGATCCGGTCGAGGAGCGGCCCGGACAGCCGTTGCCGGTACAGCTCCGCTCGGTGCGGCGGGCAGCGGCACGCCCGTCGAGGGTCCCCCTCGAACCCGCAAGGGCACGGGTTCGACGCGGCCACCAGCACGAACCGAGCGGGGAACTCCACCGCCCCGCTCGCCCGGACCACGATCACCCGGTCGTCCTCGAGGGGTTGGCGAAGCCCCTCGACGGCATCTCGCCGGAACTCCGTCACCTCGTCGAGGAACAACACGCCGTTGTGGGCGAGCGAGACCTCGCCGGGACGGACGAACCCGGTCCCGCCCCCGAGCAGACCGGCCTGGGAGATCGAATGGTGGGGAGAGCGAAACGGCCGCACCGTCACCAACCCGCCGCGGCCGAGGAGGCCGGCAACCGAATGGAGCCGGGTCACCTCGAGGGCCTCCTGCCGGGTCATCGACGGCAGGATCGTGGGGAGTCGCCGGGCCAGCATGGTCTTGCCCGCCCCGGGCGGACCGACCATCAGGAGGTTATGGCCGCCGGCCGCGGCGATCTCGAGGGCCCGGCGGGCCAGGCCCTGGCCCCGGACGTCGGCCAGGTCGACGGAGGTGAGATCCGCTCCCGACGGACCCGGCGCCTCCCGGCCCTCCTCCGGTTCGGGATGCTCGCCCGAGGGTTGCCAGGTCCCCCTGAGGAACCCGACCACCTCGGCCAGAGTAGCGGCTCCGATCACGCGAAGCCCTTCGACGAGCCCGGCCTCGGCCGCGTTCGCCGCCGGCACGATCACGCCTTCGAGCCGGGCCCGGGCCGCGGCCATGGCCACCGCCAGGATCCCCGGCGTCGAGACGAGCTCTCCCTTCAACGACAGCTCCCCCGCGAGGGCGAACCCCGCGAGGCGTGCCGCGGGGACCTGGGCCGACGCTGCCAGCACGCCCATGGCGATCGGCAGGTCGAAGCCCGGCCCCTCCTTCCGCACGTTCGCCGGCGACAGGTTCACCACCACCCGGCGCAGCGGCCATTCGAGGCCGGCGCTCTCCACGGCCGGCCGGACCCGCTCTCGCCCGTCCAGCACCCCGGTGCCGGGCAGCCCGGCCACGGCCAGCGCGGGCAACCCTCGCCCCACGTGCGCCTCTACCCTGATCAGGTGTCCCTCCACGCCGATCACCGCCACGCCGTAGACCCGTCCGTACATCGCGGCCGACGGTACCGACCCCCACTGACACACAGGTCCGCCGGGCTCCCGACCAGCGGGGACGCGACCCCTACGCATTCGCCGGGGCGGGCCCGGCCGCCGCAGAGGCGCTCAAAAGGCGTCTTCGAACAGGTGGACCGTGGGCTGGCCCCTCCCGTCGACGGTGACGCTGGCCACGTCGAATCGAACCGAACCGGGCTGGGTCGACGCCGCCAGGAGAAACACCTGCGCCAGGTCCCGGAGCTTCCGCCGCTTCGCCTGGTGCACCGCCTCGAAGGGCTCGCCGAAGGAGCGCCCCCGCCGGCATTTCACCTCGCAGAACACGATGAGGTCCCGGTCTTCGTGGGACACGACTAGGTCGAGCTCGCCGAGGCGGCAGCGCCAGTTCCGCGCCGCCAGCCGGTACCCGAGGTCGAGGTACCGGGCCAGGGCGGCCTCCTCCCCGATCCGCCCCAGATCCGCCCGCGCGATATCGGTCACGGCTCGAGTGTGGCCGGTGCCACCGACACGCTTCGGAACGGCTCGTCGGCGCGACCGCGAGGGAGACCGGGCGGGTCCGAACGCGAGCTACGCGGGTGCGCCGTCCTCGCCCGGCTCGCGGAGGGCGTCGGCGGCCGACAGCTCCTTCTGGGACAGCTCCTCGACGTTCACGTCGTTCGTGGTGACCACCTCGACGTGGCTCACGAACCGGGTTGGGCGGTACATATCCCAGACCCACGCGTCGGACAGCTCGACCTCGAACCACGGGGCGCCGGGCCCCTCGTGCTTCTCGACCCGAACCTGGTTGGCCAGATAGAACCGGCGCTCCGTTTCGACCACGTACGCGAACATGGGGAGGACGTCGCGGTACTCGCGCCACAGACGGAGCTCCAGGTCCTCCTCGAACTGCTCGATGTCCTCTTCGCTCACCTCTCATCCACCTCCATGGCGGGCTCACCGGCCGGGGCTCCGTACAGCGCCTCGTACCTGCCGGGCTCTTCTGCGTACATCTTCAACCCCTTGAACGACAGGCGGTGGATCGGCGATGGGCCGAACCGGGCGATTGCCGCCCGGTGCTCGGCCGTCCCGTAGCCCCGGTGCTGGTCGAAGCCGTATTCGGGAAAACGGCGATGGTACCGCTGCATGATCCGATCCCGGGTCACCTTCGCCACCACGGAGGCGGCCGCCACCGACGCACACACCGCGTCGCCCTTCTTGATCGAGAGGTTGGGCAGCTTGATGGTCCGGAGCCTGAAGCCGTCGCTCAGCACGAAGTCGGGCCGGATCTCGAGCCGGTCCACCGCCTGGCGGAGCAGCTTCAGGTTCGACACGTGGAGTCCCCGATGGTCGATCCTCCGGGGGAACGCCCGGCATACGGCCACCGACACGGCCTCGGCCCTGATCCGTTCGAACCACAGGTCCCGCTGGAGCGCGGTGAGCTCCTTCGAGTCCCTGAGGCCCTGGACGACGAATCCGTCTGGGAGGATGACCGCTGAGGCGACCAGTGGGCCGGCCAGCGCGCCGCGACCGGCCTCGTCGACCCCGGCGACCAGCGCGAATCCCTCGGCGCGCAGGCGCCGCTCGTACAGGTCGATCTCTCTTACAACCCGTGGAGCCATCGGATCCGGGACGGCGGCCACACGGTCACGAAGGCCCGTCCGATCACCTTGTCGAACGGGATCATCCCCAGGGAGAACCGCGAGTCGAGGGAGTTCGTGCGGTTGTCGCCCATGACGAACAGGTTGTCCGCCGGCACCTTGATCGGTCCGTAGTCGCGGAGGTCCTTGATCGGGTTGAGATAGGGCTCGTTCACCCGCCGGCCGTCGATGAAGACCACCCCCCGCTTCATCTGCACCGCTTCCCCAGGGAGCCCGATCACCCTCTTGATGAAGTCCTTGTCCGGCCCCGTGGTGACCCCCAGGCCGTCGGTGAGCCAGTGCCACAGTCCCGTCACCGCGTTCCGATGAGTGGTGACGAGGGGGTGGGGATCCGAGAACACGATGATGTCGCCGCGCCTCGGCGGGTGGAGGTGGTAGACCACCTTGTTCACCAGCACCCGGTCGCCGACCTGAAGGGTGTTCGTCATCGACTCCGACGGGATGTAGAAGGCCTGAACCAGGAAGGTCTTGATCAGCAGCGCCAGCAGGAACGCCACCACCAGCAGCAGCGGCAGTTCCTTCAGTGTTCCTGCGAAGCCGCCCTTCGGCTTGGGCTGCGGTTTCCCGCGTCGGGCCGCGCCGTCGCCGGCCGGGCCGTCGGTCGATTCCGTCACCGGTTGCGGCTCGGCCACGTCCTTGACCGATGTGGGGTTCGCCGGGGCTTCCCGGCGGGCAGCCGGCGGGTCGCCGGCCTGAGGCTCCACGTACTTGGCCAACCCGCCGCCTAGCCCTGCTCCGGCTCGGCTCCCTCGGCAACCGCGGTCGCGGCGCCGCGGGAGGGGAAGGGCTCCCGCCGTTCCCTGATCCGGGCCTTCTTCCCGCGTCGCTCCCTGAGGTAGTAGAGCTTGGCGCGCCGAACCCGGCCGTGGGTCAGCACGTCGATCTTGCCGATGGTCGGGGAATGGACGGGGAACGTCCGCTCCACCCCGATCCCGAAGGAGATCTTTCGAACGGTGAAGGTCTCCCGAAAGCCGCCGCCCTGCCGGCGGATCACCACGCCCTGGAACACCTGGATCCGCTCCCGGCCGGCTTCCGCGACGCGCACGTGCACACGAACGGTATCGCCCGGCGTGAAGTCGGGCAGGTCATCTCGCAGGCGTGGCTTTTCGACGAGGTCGAGTCTGTTCATACGCGTTTGCCAATGCGATCTGGGGAGCGGCCATTGATGATAGCACCGGCCCGGGAGGACCCCGGGGCTCCGTCAGCCCCTCGCCCAGTTCAGCCGGGGACCGGACCGCCATCATCGCCCGCGATGCTCCGCAGGTCGGGGCGGTTCCGGCGCGTCTTGTCCTCGGCCGCCTCCCGCCGCCACCGTTCGATCCGAGCGTGGTCGCCGGAGACCAGGACCTCCGGAACCGCCATCCCTCGGAACTCCCTGGGCCGCGTGTAGTGCGGGTGGTCCAGCAGCGCCCCTTCGAACGACTCCACCGACAGCGATTCCTCGTTGCCGACCACGCCTGGCATCAGCCGGGTCACCGCCTCGAGCAGCACTAGGGCGGCCACCTCCCCTCCCGACAGGACGAAATCCCCGATCGAGACCTCCTCCGCGGGGAGACCATCCACCACCCGTTCGTCGACCCCCTCGTACCGGCCGCAGATCAGGACGAGCCATGGCTCGCCGGCCAGCTCCTTCACCAGGGCCTGGTCGAGACGACGGCCCGCCGGGGACAGGAGCAGGATCCGCTTCGGCTCCTCGCCCAGGGCCTCGACCGCGGCGAAGATGGGCTCGGGCTTCATGACCATGCCCGGTCCGCCGCCGAACCCGTAGTCGTCCACCTGGCGGTGCGGGTCCGTGGCGTGCTCCCGGATGTCGTGCACCCGCACGTCCACCAGCCCGGCCAGAAGGGCCTTGCCGAGCAGGCTCTCCCGGAGCGGGCTCTCGAAGATCCCCGGGAAGATCGTCAGGACGTCGACGCGGAGTGGCCGCCCGGACCCGTCCGCGGTCATGGCGACGTGAGCCCGGGAACCTCGCGAACCACCACGCGGCTCGCCTCGAGGTCGACCGACGTCACCACGTCACGGAGCGCTGGCACCAGCACCTCGCCCCCGTCGCCCTCGACCGCCCACACGTCGTTGGCGGCGGTATGGATGACCTCGCGGATGCGGCCCAGGCTTCGGCCTTCCTCCGTCTCCACCCGGCAGCCGATGAGCTGGTGGGGCCAGAATTCGCCCTCCGGAAGGGACGGGACCTGGGAGGCGGCGATCATCAGGTACCGGCCCTGCAGTCCCTCCGCCTCGTCACGGCTGGAGACCTCGTCGAAGGTGACCAGCAACCGGTGGCGGTGGGGGCGGGCCGACGCGACGGTGAGCGGCCGGTCGGACCCTTCGACCAGCAGGCGCGACCCATGCTCGAACCTGGCTTCGACCTGTGAGAGGGGGAGGACGGCGACCTCTCCCTTGATCCCATGAGCGTGGGTGACCCGGCCCACGGCGATGAGCGAGATCTCGTCTCCTCCCGAAGGGGTCACTCCACGATCTCGACCGATGCCGGGACCCCCGACGTGGTGGCCGCAGCCCGGACCACCGCCCGGATCGCCCGAGCGGTCCGTCCCCCGCGGCCGATGACCTTCCCCATGTCGTCGGGACCCACCCTCAACTGGAGCAGGACGCCGCTCTCCGACCCGATCTCGGTCACCTCGACCGCGTCGGGGTCGTCGACCAGGTTGCGGGCGATGTATTCGAGGAGCTCCTTCGCCGCCATCGGCTAGGCTGAGGGGGCGGCGGCCGCGGCGCCGCCCTTCGTGTCGCGGAACCGCTCCCAGATCCCCGCCACCTTCAGCAGGTTCTGCACCTGCCCGGTGGGCTGGGCCCCCTGCGCGAGCCAGTACAGCGCCCGATCGGCGTCGATGTCGATGAGCGACGGGTCCTCCAGGGGGTGGTACTTCCCGATGTTCTCGATGAACCGGCCGTCCCTGGGACTTCGGGAGTCGGCCACCACGACCCGGTAGAACGGCCGCTTGGTCGCCCCCATCCGCATCAACCGTATCTTGACCATGGATTCCCTTTCCTTCGCGTCCTTCGCGTTCAGGCTCCCGGGTACCCCAGGCCGGGGGGAAGCTTCGGGAGTCGCATCCGCCCGCCCCGGCCCCCCATGCCCGCCAGCCCCATCATCGACTTCATCATCTTGCGGGCCTGGGCGAACTGCTTGAGCAGGGCGTTCACCTCGTGGGTGGTGGTTCCCGACCCCCGGGCGATGCGCAGCCGCCGGGGCCCGTTGATGATAGCCGGGTTCCGCCGCTCGTCCGGGGTCATGGAGCAGATCATGGCCTCGGCCCGGATCAGCTCCCGATCGTCGACCTGGAGGTCTTTCAGCTGCTGTTTCGCCCCCGGCACGCCGGGGAGCATCGCCAGGAGGTCCTGGAGCGGGCCCAGCTTCCGGACCTCACGCATCTGTCCCAGGAAGTCCTCCAGGGTGAACTGGGACGCGGCCATCTTCTCGGCGGCCTCCTGGGCCTTGTCCTGGTCGAGCTCCTTCTCGGCCTTCTCGATCAGCGTGAGCACATCCCCCATGCCGAGGATCCGGGAGGCCATCCGGTCGGGATGGAACGGCTCGAGGTCGGACGGCTTCTCGCCCACCCCGGCGAAGAAGATCGGCCTGGCGGTGACGTTCGTGATCGAAAGGGCCGCCCCGCCCCGGGCATCCCCGTCGAGCTTCGTCAGGATGAACCCGGTCACGTCCACCTCTCGCATGAACTCGCGAGCCTGGATCACGGCATCCTGGCCCGTCATGGAGTCGCAGGCCATGAGGACGTGGTGGGGGTGGATGGCGTCCCGGACCCGCCGGGCCTCCTTCATCATGTCCGGGTCCACGTGCAGCCGGCCGGCCGTGTCGACGATCACCACGTTCCGGCCCTCGCGGGTGGCCGACTTCACCGCGTTCTTGGCCACCTTCACGGCATCCTTGCCGTCGGAGACCACCGGCACCCCGATCTCGCCCCCCAGCGTGAACAGCTGCTCCACGGCGGCCGGGCGCTGGAGGTCCGCCGCCACCAAGAGCGGCTGCTTGCCCTTCTCCTTCAGGTGGAGGGCGAGCTTCGCGCATGCCGTCGTCTTCCCCGAGCCCTGGACGCCGGCCATCATGATCACCAGCGGGTTCGCCCCGGGAAGCCGGAAGGGACGGTGCTCACCGCCGAGGGTCACCACGAGCTCGTCGCGAACCACCTTGATCACCTGCTGGGCGGGGGTGAGGGACCGCATGACCTCGTCGGACGTGGCCCGCTTGCGGACCCTGGACAGGAAGTCGTCGACCACCTCGAGGGCGACGTCGGCGTCCAGCAGGGCCGTGCGGATGTCGTCCAGGGCCGCGTCCACCTGTTTCGGGTGGAGCTTGCCTCTGGCCCGGAGGCGCCGAAAGACGCCGTTCAGGCTTCGCTCGAGGGTGTCGAACATCTCCGTCTGTCGTGGTGGGGCGTGCGTATGCTACCGGTGAACGGCCATTGTACCGGCCGCCCGCCGGAGGGCAGATGATCGGGACCCGAGCCGTCGAGTTCGAGCAGGCGAGCCGACTCGAGCGCGGCCTGGTGATGGTCCGGTGGCTCGGCGTCGCCCTCGGCGTCTATCTCATCTCCCAGACCAACGCCGGCGACCCCCACTACTTCCCCTTCCGCGCATCGTCCACGAGGATCGACATCGGCTACGCGATGATCGCCGGCCTGGCCCTGGCGAACCTGGCCGTCTGGCGCGGCACCGAACGGGCCAGGAGCGCCAGGCGGATCAGGCAGATCGGGATGGCCGCCTTCGTCGTCGATGCGGCCGTCCTCCTCGGGCTGGCCTGGCTGTACAGCTACGACCCTCGTGGATCCACCTGGGTCGTGATCTATCTCCTCCCGCTGGAGGGTGCCATCCGGTACCGGCTGGTGGGCGCGCTGGTCGCTGTGGGCGTCTCGCTGGCCAGCGAGCTGGGCCGGGAGGGGTACCTGGCGGCCACGTTCCCCGGATACCGGTACGAGTTCTCGAACGTGGCCTTCACCATCGGGATCCAGACCCTCGTGGCCCTGGTGGCCGGGTTCACGGCCCGGTCCCTGGCTCGAGAGGCCGAGAACGCGGCCGACCAGGCCCTGCGGTTCCAGGAGGCCGCCCGCCGGGAATCCATGGCCCGCCGGGAGCTGGCCGCGTTCAACACCGCCATCCTGACCGGGGTGGCCGCCGAGGACCTCGATTCCTCGATCGAGCAGATGGCCAGCGCCATCGGCCGAGACCTCGGGTTCGAGAGCTTCACGATCATGCTCCGCGAGGGCGACGAGCTGATTGTCAAGGCGATGTACGGCATGCCCTTCTTCGAGGACCGCGTCCCCCTCGGCCGTGGCGTCACCGGCACCGTGGCCATGACCGGGCTGGCCCTCTCGGTGCCAGACGTCGAGCAGTTCCCCGGATACATCGCGGCCGACCCCGAGATGCGCTCGGAGATGGCCGCGCCCCTTCGGATCGGCGAGGAGGTGATCGGCGTCGTCGACGTCGAGAGCCGCCAGGCGGCGGCGTTCGACGAGCCGGCGCTCGGGGTCCTGACCCGCCTGGCCGACCAGATCGCCCTGGTCATCCACAGCGCCCGGCTGCATGCGCAGCAGCGGGAGACGCTCGACCGCCTGCGCGAGCTGGACCAGATGAAGTCCGACTTCGTGGCCATCGCCAGCCACGAGCTCCGAACGCCGCTCACGGCGATCCACGGGTACGTCCGCACCCTGGTGCGCCGATTCGACTCGCTCGGTCCGGATGAGGTCCGACACTTCCTCGACACCATCTCCCGCCAGAGCGACCGGATGAAGCGCCTGGTGGAGGACCTCCTGTTCGTGTCGAAGATCGAGGCCGGGGCCATTCGGGTCGAGGTCGAGGAGGTCGACCTTCCGGCACTCCTCGAGGCCACCGTGGAGTCCCTGGGGCCGGGAGAGCGGTCCCGGATCACCATCGTCGCGCCCGCTCCCGACGGCCCGGTGCGGACCGACCCGGACCGCGTGGAGCAGATCCTGCGGAACCTCATCGGCAACGCGCTGAAGTTCTCCGACCCCTCCTCCCCGGTGAAGGTGGAGGCGTCGGTCCGGGACGGTCAGATCGGCCTCTCGGTGACCGATCGAGGGGTGGGGATCCGGCCCGATGAGCTGGGCCACATCTTCGACCGGTTCCACCAGGCCAGCGAGGTGCTGACCCGGGAGGCCCAGGGGGCCGGCCTGGGGCTGTACATCACGAAGCGCCTGGTGGAGGCCCTTGGCGGCAGCGTCGAGGTGGACTCCACGCCGGCGGAGGGTTCCACCTTCACGGTCCAGCTCCCGCAGGGCAGGGAAAGCCCCGACGGCGGTCGTCGGGACCCGGACGCCGCTCCCGAACCGGTCCCCGCGCCCGCCCCGGCCTCGTCACCCTCCTCCGTCCCTTCGTGACAGGGCTCGGCGCAGCTTGCCGAACTCGTCCACCAGCGCGGGCAGCTGGTAGTGCGCGTTCAGCCCGCTGGGGTTCGGCAGCACCCACACTCGGGCCTTCCCCAGGCGCTGGGGCTGCGGCCCCACCGTGGCTCCGGGGATGCCGAACGCGGTGCGATACGCCCCCACCCCGAGGAGGGCGACGAACCGGGGCCGGGTCCGCTCGACCTTCCCTCGCACCGCGGCCGCGCCATCGCGAAGCTCCCGGTCCGACAGATCGGCCGCGCCCGCCGTGGCCCTCGCCACGAGGTTGGTGATCCCGAGGCCGTGACGGACCAGCTCGCGCTCCTCGAACGGGCCCAGCAGGCGGTGGGTGAAGCCCGAGCCGTGGAGCGCCTTCCAGAATCGATTGCCCGGCCGGGCGAAGTGATGGCCGACGGCGCCCGAGTAGAGGCCTGGGTTGATCCCCACGAACAGCACGTCGAGGCGGGACGCGATCACGTCTGGGACGGTCCTGCCCTCCGCCGCCGCGACCTCGACGGGCGAGGGCCGCCAGGGACGATCGCTCACGGAACGAGGTACCGGGTCAGTCCCTCCCGGAGCGGGGTCAGGCGGAGGCCCTCGAACGCCCGCAGGAGTGGACCCGTGTCGGCCAGCGCGTCTCCGGTCAGGAAGTCGACCGCGTCCGGCGACAGGGGCGGCTTCGGCAGCGCCTGAAGGAAGAAGCCGGCGAGCTTCGGCAGGACCGCAGGTACGTGCACCAGCGGCTTCCGCTTTCCCCGCACCTCCATCATCGCCTCCAGCACCTCGTCCATGGTCATGACCTCCGGCCCGCCGATCTCGAACGTCCCTTCCGGGCCGTCGGGGTCCGCTCCACGGGCCAGGGCCTCGGCCACGTCGTCGATGAGAACCGGCTGGAGCCGCTGCCGGCCGGCGCCGACCACCGGGACGAACGCCAGCCGCCGGTGGAAGGCCACGAACCGGTTCAGCGCCCGATCCTCCGGACCGTAGGCCCACGACGGGCGCAGGATGCAGTGGG
>Ga0066709_100004184_pt1 | contig 11400 bp, 5 predicted proteins | sample GraSoiAngelo_158_FD_79665 | JGI IMG/M metagenome (GOLD analysis project Ga0066709, IMG submission 79665) | Grasslands soil microbial communities from the Angelo Coastal Reserve, California, USA - 14_1009_16_30cm | ecosystem: Environmental > Terrestrial > Soil > Grasslands | place: USA... | reverse complement strand
TCTTTCCGGCTCGGGAAGCGCAAGTGCCGCATCCAGGACAACTTGGCATTGTGTGCTCATTGACGGCCCTCTTCACGATTGAAACGCTTATACTCACTTCACATCGCCAATCCCAACATCAACGTACTGTCCGCCCGTCGTCTGTTTGCAATGCACCGCGAGGTGGTTTTTCCCCAGCTTGAGCGTCGCCAGGGCTTCGGGGCTGATGGGCATCTCCTCGTAGTCGGTTAGGAAGCCCTCGGCCTTGGCGGCGAGGACGCCGTTGAGATAGATCTCCACATCCTCATCGTGGTGCACGATCAGGTGCGGCTTGGCCAGCTTGCCTTCAGGCAGCGTGAAGTCGCGGCGCAGCCAGATGTTGGCCGTCTTCCACTCGGTGCGGACGACGGCGCCGGGCGTACCTTTCGTGCCGAAGCCGCCCTTGCCTTCTTTCCACGTTGCGTCGTCGAAATCCGGCTTGAACCAGTCCGCGGGCGGCTCGTCGAGCTTGTAGCGCCATGGCTGACCTTTCTCTCGCGAGGTGGGCACCACCTCGATCACTTCCGGGACGCCTGAGAAGTTGCCCCGATTCGCGGCGGCCACGCGCTCGGCGTGCATCTTGGCGACCGCGCGGTCATAGGTCAGCAGACCGTTGGCCTCGGTCTCCACGTCGGTGGTCTGGGTATATACAGCGGCGCTCAGGCCAGGCTTGTCCTTGAGCTTGTAGACGCCGCGCAGGAGCTGCTCGTACTTGCGCGTGAGATCGTCCTTGTTCTTGGTGCCGCGGTATCCCCAGTTCTTGCTCGTCCACATGTGACCCTCGGTCGCCAGGCCGAGGCCGCCGAATTCGCCGAGCACGGCGGCGCGGTTGGGCTCGGGCTTTGGCGAGCCGGGACCTGGATACACGTGGATATCGTGCACGTCGCCCGCCTTCATATCATTCCAGCCGCTGGCGCAATTGGCCAAACGGCTGGGATCGTACTGCTTGGTCCAGTCCGTGATGCGAACGGTGTCGAACTGGCCCCAGCCCTCGTTGAATACGACCCACATGACGATGCACGGGTGGTTATGCCGGCCGTCGATCATGCGTTGCAGCTCCAGTTCATACTGCTTCGCCGACGCGGACGTGCGCGTGATTTCGCCCTTGCCCGGCGCCACTCCTCGGTCGCCGCTGGGCATGTCTTGCCAGACCAGCAAGCCGAGCTTGTCGCACCAGTAGTACCAGCGCTCCGGCTCGACCTTGACGTGCTTGCGGCACATGTTGAAGCCGAGCGTCTTGGTCATCTCGATGTCGTATTTCAGGGCCTCGTCGGTCGGAGCGGTATAAAGGCCGTCCGGCCAGAAACCCTGATCGAGCGGGCCGACCTGAAAGTACGGCTTGCCATTAAGCAGGATGCGCGTTACACCGCGCTCGTCCTTGCCGATGCTGATCTTGCGCATGGCACAGTAACTCTCGACTTCGTCGAGCTGCGTGCCGGCTTGCTTCACGGCTATACGCAAGCCATAGAGGTAGGGAGATTCGGGGGACCAGTGAGTGGCATCGGCGAAGGGGACCTGCACGGGCTTGTTTACATCATTCGCAAACGTCCAGGTGGCGCGTGGCTGGTCGCCTTCAACCACCGTGACTTCCAGGGTGTGGGCCGCCGGAATGTTCTTACCGTGAACGGTGAGATGCAGTTTGCTCGCGTCCAGGTCCGGAACGATCTTGAGCGACTCGATGTAACTCGTGGCCACCGGCTCGAGCCACACCGACTGCCAGATGCCGGTGGTCGGGGTGTAATAGATGCCGCTCGGCCTGAGGACCTGTTTGCCGCGCGGCTGCGTGCCGGCGTCGGTCGGGTCCCAGACGCCGACGATCAACTCCTGCTCGCCTTCTTGTTTCAAGGCTTCACTAATATCGAAGCTGAAGCCGTCGTAGCCACCCTGGTGTTTGCCCAGTTCCTTGCCGTTAACCCAAACCGTCGCCTCCCAATCGACCGCGCCGAAATGGAGCAAGAGGCGCTTCCCTTGCCATCCCTTGGGCACGGTAAACAGGCGCCGATACCAGAGGCGGTCGCCGCGCTTCATGACACCGGATAAGGCGGATTCAACGGGATAAGGCACGAGGATCCGCTCCGGCAGGTCCTTGCCCAGGGGCGGCTCTTCCCCTTGCTTGGCGAAGGCAAGCTGCCACAGCCCGTTCAGGTTCAGCCAGTCCTTGCGGACCATTTGCGGCCGCGGGTATTCCGGATGCACCCTGTCCGGCTGCACGTCCTTGGCCCAGCGGGTCAGGAGCGGTCCCTTGGCCGCCTGCCAATCCGCGCGGGCGGGCAAGGTAGGGTAAGTTGCAAAAGCAAGGAAGAGAAGCCAGGTTTTCATCGAAGATCCCATCCAAGCACCCCAAAATGGTCACCGAGCAGTAGTTCTTACACAAGACGCGGTGCGGATTTTACAAACTCGGCCGCGGCACGCCGAGCCGCCTGCATCCCGAAGCTATCGAGGTTATATGCCAAAGCATTGCCTAAAGGCAAGTTGCGACACGGCGGCTAGAAGACACCAGGCTTTGGCACGCCCCTTGCCTAAGAAGAGACCCGACCTGACCAACAATGCGGAAGCAAAGGCCAGGTAGTCGCGTCGCCTCCGAGTTGTTCCCCCAACGACTCGGGCGGATTCCCCCGTCCGCGACAGGGCCCGGAGTGGTTGCTGGAGGTTCCCGGCCTCTGGACCCACGATTGCTCCGGGTCCGTGAAACGAGGCGCACCTGGCACTGCTTCCACCTGCCAGTCTCCCCTCAACGAGCGCTGCCCGCTGAACCCCCTTGGGCCACTTGCACCCCCGGCAAGTGGCCCTCTTCTATTCAATGTCCCAGTTGAAGACGCGCAGCAAGTTAGAGTAATCGTCTGTCCACAGGCCCACGCTGGGACGCGTCTCCAGGTTTCGCCACCGCGGGTCGTGGAGCAACTCACCGAACGCTTTTTCATCATGTGCCAGAATTACGACCTGGGTGGGGTACTGCTCGGAATCAGTGATCTCGGCGAGGTCCTGTTCTTGAATTCTGCCGGCAATATTCGCCTTCTCCTGAAGGCGGGCAATCACCGGTTCCAGGCTCACATAGCGATTCGAGATGTGGAAGACGATGATCCCGTCCTCGGTTAGCTTGCTGAGATAATCCTTCAAGGCGTCATAGGTGATCAGGTGGATCGGGATTGCGTCCGAGGTGAAGGCGTCGAAGACAATGACGTCGAACCGATCTTCCGGGCGGGCAAACTCAATCTTCTTCAGTTGCAGCCGGCCATCGCCGAGAACGACCTTGAGGTCGATGCCGCGTTTCTCACAGTCGCTGAGAAACGTGAAGTAGGCGGGGTTGCGGGCGATCTTTTCAACCGCCGGGTTGATTTCGAAGAAGGTCCATTTTTGCCCGCGCGTGGCGTAGCCTGACAGGCCGCCTGTTCCCAGGCCGAGGATGGCGATGTTCTTCTTGGCATGGTCCCCGTGGAAGGAGAGGAACAACTGGCCATAGGGTGTGTTGGGATGAAAATACATGACGGGAAATTGACTGGCGCGCGTCCAGATTTGCTGGCGGATAAGCGTCCACAAGGCCGCATCCTGCGGGCGGCAGGCGGCCACGGGGGCGAATATCTCCGCAGTCAGGTGCTCCGGCACGAACATGCGTTGCCAGCCATGCTCAATGTTGCCGTGGACCAGCCGGTGATAGTTGCCGTCGCCTTCGTAGTCGTCGACGTGCATGCTTCCGTAGAAGCTGCGCTCGCGGTGCAGGACGTTTGCATTCATGGCAGTCACCAGGCTGCCAAATAGGAACAGCATCCCCACGCCGAGCCCGAGCTGCATCGGCCTGCGCAGGAACAGCAAGCAAAAAAACACAGGGAGGCCATAGCTCGCTACTCCCCTCGTCCCTGTCAGGCTAAACCAGTCGGGGAGCCGGAGGAAGGAACGCCAGGCAACGGCATTGAGAAAACCCAAGGTGGGCGGGGCCAGATGAAGTCCCCAGATCGACCCCATCACGAGGAATCCGAGGAGGATGGGCAGCACAATGTCAAAGAGGCGGTCGAGATAGGAGCTTCTACTAAAGAGAGCATAGCCGGCAATGACCAGAAGCAGGCCCAGAGCGATAGCCAGCGTATCTCGGTTCAGACTGGCCGCACCGATTCTTGGCAAATTCAGGTATCCGTCGCGATAACCTAGCCTCACCAGCCAGGCACCCAGTACGCCGATCGCCCACGCCAACGCGAGTTCCCAGCAGAAACCGAGCGTCGAGCGCCGCGGCGAGCCGAGGAAGGGAAGAAGCAAGCAGGCGCCTATCAGGGCCAGACGGTACTCCTGGATCGTGACAAAGATCAGCGGCGCCACCAGCGTGTTGAAAATCCCACCCAGAACCCCGCCGAGTGACATCAGCAAAAAGTATCCCGTTAGGTATTGCGTCGGCGGCCTGTCCCGAGCGAGTTCGCCATGACAGACCATGGACACCAGGAAGAGTACTCCGAGGTGCATCAGCATGGCCTGCCAGATGTAAACCCTGGTGTCCAGCAGCATGAAAAGCGCCACTCCGATTACGGCAAACGGCATGAACCAGGCCAGGACATCATGGACGGCGGCCGGCAGTCTGGAGAACACGAGAATAAAACTCAGCAGATACAGCCCCAGCGGCACCACCCACAGCAGCGGAATGGCCGCAACATCGGTGGTCATGTACGTCGTCACGCCCAGCATCAGGCTCGACGGCACGAAGGCCAGAGCAATCCAGCGCAGTTTCCGGCCCATGCCGGGTACGTCGTCCGTTTTGCGTTGTTCATCGTCCAGCGTCTGCGGCTCACCGTCTGCAGCGGACAGCGGGCGACGGACGGCAGGTAATTTGGGCGAAAGCCAGAGCAGCACGGCACAGAAGACGATCAGCATCGCCAGGGCGAAGTAACCGATCATCCACAGCCTGGATTGCTGCGGCAGTGTCTGGTTCGGTTCGAGCAGCAAGGGGTAGCCGATCAGGGCAAGCATGCTGCCCAGGTTGCTCGCCCCGTAGAGAAAGTAAGGATCGGCGGCGGCCGGGTGGCCGGTGCTGGCGAACCATTTCTGCAGCAAGGGCGCGCTGGCCGCCACGACAAAAAACGGCAACCCCGCCGCAACGAACAGCAACAGCAGCACGCCGAACACCGGATTCGCCTCGCCCTGCGGCGCCAGCGACGCGTTCACCACGATCGGCAGCGCCAGGACCGGCAGGAATAACAAGGCCACATGGAGGAGCGCCTGCTTGCGAACGCCGAGCCAGGTGCTGGTGAGGTGCGCGTACAAATAGCCCAGGAGCAGCATCGCCTGGAAGAAGACCATGCACGTGTTCCACACGGCCGGCGTGCCGCCGAGCAAGGGCAGGATCATCTTGCCGACCATCGGCTGCACCAGAAACAGAAGCGTGGCACTGACAAAAAGCGTGACCGCAAAAACGAGCAGCATGAGCCCGTAGAAACCGCGCATGGACATCCCTTCAAGAGCGTGAGCAGACACGAAGCCTGTCAAACGATAATCGTAAACCCAAGACGCCGCAAATGGAAAACACAACTCAGGCCCTTGTTGCTCGGGTGGCGCTTGAGTTACACTTCCATCCAATCATTTTTCCGTCACCTGAGGTCTGTTGCGATGGCTCAGCGGTTGGTCCTGGCATTCCTTGTCACTGCACCATTGGTTGCTTACGCTCGAGCCGAGCCTCCCAGGAAGGAGGACGCGGCCAGGAAAGCCGAGCCGGTCAAAAAGCCGAAGCCGGACGTGAAACAGGTCGTGCAGGCCCTGGTCAAGGCCTACGAAGATAACAAGAGCAAGGACCTGGCCCCCTTGTGCAGCAAGGAGTTTCTCAAGCACCTGCCGCCAGCGCAATTCGAGTCTTTCTTCCGCTCCTTCAAGGTCAAGTACGGCAATCTGAACGGTGAAGCGACTGCCGTTAAAGATAGCCGACTCGTCTACGTGGTCCCAGCCGAGAAACAAGCGTTCTTCCTCAAGATCACTCTGGACGGCGATGGCTTGCTGGCAGGCTTGCAGTTGGTCCCTGCCATGCTGGAAAACTTGCCGGCCGGTCCGCTGACCCTGGCCGACGTCCAGGAGCGCCTGCGGCAGGCCATCGAGCAAACGATGTACGCGCAGCATGTGCCGAGCATCTCGCTGGCCCTGGTCAAGGGGGACAAGATGGTCTGGACCAAGGCGTTCGGCTACATGAACCTGGCCAGGTCCGTGCCGCCGGATGAGGACACGGTGTACATGACCGGCTCGATGTTCAAGGTGGTCGTCGCCAGTGCCGTCATGCAACTGGTGGATGAAGGGAAACTCGATCTCGATAAGCCGGTCAACACCTACCTGAAGGGCTTTCAGATTCCGAGCGCCTTTGACAAGGAAGCGCCGCTGACAATGCGCCATCTCTTGAGCCATCACGGCGGCATCCCCAACCGGGCGCAAATCGTCAACCTCTGGAGCCGCGAGTTACCGATCACCATGGACGAGCTGATTCACAAGCAGATGAAAGTGTCGACGAAGCCTGGGACCAAGTTCGAGTACTCGAACCTCGCCTACACGTTCAACGCCTTCCTGGTCGGCCAGTTGTCGGAGATGAAGTTCGCCCGGGCGATGCAGAAACGCATCTTCGAGCCCTTGCAGATGACGCGCACCGTCTTCGATCCGACGCCGGAAATCAACGAGAACCTGGCGATCCCGTACACGAACAGCTCCACTGGCAAGGATGTCCTGGCGGTGCCGCGCGTGCGCCTGGACGTGTGGCCGGCAGGCGATGTTTATTCAACGCCTGCCGACATGGCCCGGTTTCTCATCATGCATCTCAACGAGGGCAAATACGCGGGCAAACAGGTCCTGAGCGCGAAGTCGGTGGCGGAGATGGCCACGCCCCAGTTTGCCGGCAAGGGCGCGAAGGACGGGCAAGGCCTGGGCTGGATGATTAACATCTCCTTCAAGCGCCGCGTGCTCTGGCATAACGGCGCGATACCGGGCTTTTACGCGCAGATGGCGATCGATCCGCGGAAGAAGCTGGGTGTGGTCCTGTTCTGCAACAAGTTTGACACGCTGGCGACGGCCCTGGGCGTCGCACCCGATGTGCTCGTGGACTTGCGAGACCTGGCTCTGGAGCTTCTTGATCGCTGGGACACTGTCAAGACCGAGGCCCGGAGGTAAATCAAGACCGCCAACCGCCGAGAGCCCGGTTTGCGCGACTGAAAACCGGTTCAAGGATCAGGTGACGACCAGCGCTCCCCAGCCGTCGTACTTGACGCCATGTTCCTCGGCCGTCTGGGCATGGGCGAGCGATTCCTCGAAGATCTTGTCCACATCCAGTTTCATCGCCTTGACCATGACCATCTCACCCTGGTCGAAGTCCAGCTCGCGCAGCGGGCGATAGCCGCGGCCGCGGAGTGCTTTGGCCGTGGCTTCCAATCCGGGTCGTTCACCGACGAAGACGAACTCGAGAGCATGCTCCTTTTGCGGGTCGCTGCCGTTCTTGATCAGGTTGTCGACGACACTCTCGTCCGCCAGGTAGAGCCACCTCTCCGGGGTGGGCCGGATACAGTCATTGAAGAAGTCCCAGCCCTCGTGCTCGGAGACATCGATGGCATAGTCCGCATGCGCCTGCATCCACAAGCCCACTGGCGCGCGGAAGCTCTGCCAATCGTCCAGTTGAAATACGAGCTCCCGAATGCCCTGATGGGTAAGCCGGCCGACCAACCGGCAGAGAACGCCATGCTGAGCCAGCGCGCTGCAAAGCTCATCCTCCATGTTCCAGAGCAACTCGCTTTCCGGTTTTACCGGTCCGCCGTTTCGATTCGGCTGACGGATGGGAATAATGACCCGAGCACAATGTTCGAGCGTATCGGTCAAATCCTTGAGGGCGGCCTCTTCATCGAAGGAGACGAAGAGCGGGCCATCGTCGGTTTCCGAAACGTAAGTATTCCAGGCTGGGAAGACGATCTGACAGGGCTTTGTGTCCATGAGCACTCCGACACCTGAATGGGGAAGCATCGTCGAAGAGCGGTTCTGGCCGTGCTGCCAGGTCCACGGCGTAGCGCTTTCCAATTATAGTTCAATTTGCCGGAGCCGGAGGGAGTTGGCAATCACGGACACGGAGCTGAGACTCATCGCGGCGCTGGCCAGGATCGGAGGCAAGATGCCCAGGGCCGCCAGGGGGATGCTGAGCACGTTGTAGACGAATGCCAGGAATAGATTTTGGTAGATGGTGCGCATGGTGGCGCGGCTCAGGCGGCGGGCGCGGGCCAGGGCGCGCAGGTCGCCGCGGACGAGCGTGAGGGCCGCACTCTCCATCGCTACATCCGTGCCGGTGCCCATGGCAATGCCGATGTGGGCCTGGGCCAGGGCGGGGGCGTCGTTGATGCCGTCGCCGGCCATGGCCACAATGCGGCCTTCGCGTTGTAGCCGTTGCACGATGGCGGTCTTCTCCTGAGGCAGGACTTCAGCAATCACCTCGTCGATCCCAAGTTCGCGGGCGACCGCCTCGGCCGTGGTCCGGCTGTCGCCGGTGACCATGATGATCCGCAAGCCGTCGGCATGCAGCAGGCGAACGGCCTCGGGCGTGGTCGGACGAATCGGATCGGCCACCGCCAACAGGCCGGCGAGCCGGCCGTCCACGGCCAGGAGCATCACTGTCTGACCTTGCGTTCGCAATTGCTCGACGCGAGCGTGAACATTAGCCGGCTCGATCCCTTGCTCTGTCAGGAAGGCGGCGTTTCCCAAAATCACCCGACGCCCTTCGATCGAGCCGATCACGCCTCGGCCTGTGACGGATTGGAATTCGCTCGCAGCAGGCAGGCTTCGGGACTGAATCCCGAGCGTTTCTGCGCCCTGGACGATCGCGGACGCCAGCGGATGTTCGCTGCCGCGTTCCAGGCTGGCCGCCAGGCGCAGCATCTCTTCTTCACTGAAGCCGCCGAGCGGGTCCGCGCTGACGAGCTTCGGCTTGCCTTCGGTCAGCGTGCCGGTCTTGTCCACGACCAGGGTGTCGACCTTGTGCAAGGCTTCGAGCGCCTCGGCGTCGCGAATCAGGACGCCGTTCTCTGCGCCCTTGCCGGTGCCGACCATGACCGCCATCGGCGTCGCAAGACCCAGGGCACAGGGGCAGGCGATGATCAGGACCGCGATCGCGCAAACCAGTCCATTGGCCAGCCGTGGCTCGGGCCCCCACAGGCTCCAGCCCGCAAACGTCAGCACGCTCGCGGTGAGGACGGCCGGCATGAAATAGGCCGCCACCTGATCGGCCACGTGTTGCACCGGCGCCCGGCTGCGCTGGGCCTCGCTCACCAGGCGGACGATCTGCGCCAGGAGGGTGTCCGCCCCGACCCGCTCGGCCCGAATCACGAGGGTACCGGTGCCGTTCACGGTGCCGCCGATGACCTGAGCGCGCACTTCCTTCTCAACTGGCAGCGGCTCACCGGAAATCATCGACTCATCGATGGCGCTTCTGCCTTCGACAACCACGCCGTCCACCGCAACCTTCTCGCCAGGCCGAACGCGCAGCAACTGGCCAGGCCGCACCTGCTCCAGCGGCACGTCTTCCTCGCGGCCGTCGGGCAGAAGGACCCGTGCTGTCTTGGGCGCCAGGCCCAGCAGCTTGCGAATGGCCGAGCCGGTGCGGTGGCGGGCGCGCAGCTCCAGCACCTGTCCGACCAGCACGAGCACGGTGATCACGGCTGCCGTTTCGAAATACAGCTCCACGCCGCCATGCGCCGACCTGAACCCCGCGGGCAGCAAGTCGCCTGCAAAGACCGCGAACACGCTGTAGAAGTAAGCGGCGCCGACGCCGGTGGCGATGAGCGTGAACATGTTCGGGCTGCGATTGATGACCGAAACCCAGGCCCGCTGGAAAAACGGCCACCCGCACCAGAGCACGACCGGCGTGGCCAGCACGAACTGCACCCAATCCACCCAGCGCCCTTCGAGGAAGGGCAGCCGTGAGCCCAGGAACATCTGCCCAATGTGCAAGAGGACGAGCGGCAGCGCGAGGGCCACGCCGATCCAGAAACGCCGGCTCATGTCGACCAGCTCGGGATCCGGTCCTTGTTCCAGGCTGACAGTGCGCGGCTCCAGCGCCATGCCGCAGATCGGGCAACTTCCGGGCCTGTCGCGGACGATCTCGGGGTGCATGGGGCAAACGTATTGAGCGCCGGTGACTGGTGAGTGGTAGGTGGTAGGTGGTGGCTGGTGAGTGGTCGAGGGTGCGTGGTCGAGGGTGGTTGGCGAGTGCTGAGTACTGGGTACTGAGTACTGAGTACCGGTTGCTGATTCTTGACCTCCGACACCCGGGCCGGTTTTTGCAAGATACCGGGAGGGGTCGGCTTCGAACTTTTGCTGGCAGCGCGGATTGCAAAAGTAGTAGGTCTGGCCTTCGTACACAGTCGAGCCGGCAGCGCTTTCCGGGTCGACCGTCATGCCGCAGACTGGGTCCACGGCGTAGTCATTGCCGTGTCCTGTTTCGGCGTGCGTGTCGTTAGGAGCCGCACGCCGCAGATAGCGTTGCGGGTCGGCCTGGAACTTCCGCAGGCAACCGGGAGAGCAGAAGTAATAGGTTTGTCCGCCGTACCGCGTTTGCGCGCGAGCCGTGGCGGGGTTCACGGTCATTCCACAGACCGGGTCCACGGCCGCGGATTCAGCATCGGGAATCACGGCAAAAGGATCATGTTTCGGAGCTGGCGGCTGACGCGACTGGCTCATGATCGCCTACCAGATGCTGGGTTCCGAATGTGGCCAATCTTCCGGACGCGCCACGGGTAATTATAGGCGGAGCGCAAGTGTCCGTGGCTGAGCCCTCGTCCGAGCCGCGACCGTGAGGGTAGTGGGCCCAAACCGCTCCCTCGACCGTGAGGGTAGTGGGCCCAAACCGCTCCCTCACGGTCGCGGCTCGGGACGAAGACTAGCTTTGTTGGAGCTGTAGCAGTGCAGATTCGCGCTCGACGCAGCGAGCCACCGCAAACCTCAGGATTTCGCGCTTGCCGGCGATGATGGCCAGCTGGCGGGCGCGGGTGATTCCGGTGTAGACCATCTCCTTGGTCAGCAGGCGTTTGCCGCCCGTGGGCGGCAGGACGAGCAGCACCTGGTCATATTCCGAGCCCTGGCTCTTATGGACGGTGCACGCGAACGCCGTCTCGTGCGCGGGCAACACTTCGGCGGGAAACGACACGTAACCTTCGGGCCGCTGGAAGACCACGCGGTAACCGCCGGCGCCGCTGGGCAGGGTGATGCCCACGTCGCCGTTGTAAAGGCAGCGGCTGTGGTCGTTGCGGGAGATCAAGATCGGCAGGCCGGCAAAGAAGCGGCCGCTGGCGCGACGATCCAGGTGCGGCCTCAAATGTTTTTCAATGAGCTCGTTGACGCCATCGCAACCCCACGGCCCCTCGCGCACCAGCGTCAGCACACGTCCCCGGCCCAGGAGTG
>Ga0066709_100004182_pt1 | contig 11404 bp, 9 predicted proteins | sample GraSoiAngelo_158_FD_79665 | JGI IMG/M metagenome (GOLD analysis project Ga0066709, IMG submission 79665) | Grasslands soil microbial communities from the Angelo Coastal Reserve, California, USA - 14_1009_16_30cm | ecosystem: Environmental > Terrestrial > Soil > Grasslands | place: USA... | reverse complement strand
CGGCGTCGGTGCCGGGGAGGATCGCGAGCTCCGCCAGGGTGAGGAGGATCGCAGGAATGCGGGCGACGGTAGCGGGGGGCCCGTTCAGGCGGCCGGAGCCGAGGCCGATCGCGATCGGGATGAGCGCGACGACCTCGACCGGAATCGACGGGTGGTGCACGAGCGTCGCGGCGACGAGATAGCCGCAGAGCCCCACGATCGAGCCGACGCTCAGGTCGATGTTGCGAGTGAGGATGACCATTGTCTCGCCGACCGCGACGACGACGACGATCGAGACGTTTTGCGCGATGTCCTGCCAGTTCGAGCCGGTGAGGAAGTTGGTCGCGCGTGCACCGAAGAAGATGACGACTCCGACGAGGGCGAGCACGATGCCGAGCTCGCGCAACCGGAACGCCGCAGCCGCGAGCTCCTGCGGCTTCATCGCACGGAAGCGCGCGATCATGCGACCGCCTCGACGCCCGCGGCAGCCTGGATGACGCGCTCCTGCGTGGCCTCGTCCCGCGACAGCTCGGCCACGAGCCGGCCCTCTCGCATGACGAGGACGCGGTCGCTCATGCCCAGGATCTCCGGGAGCTCCGAGGAGATGAGCAGGATCGTCAGGCCCTGGGTCGCCAGATGGGAGATCGTGCGGTGGACGTCCGCCTTCGTGCCGACGTCGACGCCGTGGGTCGGCTCGTCGAGGATCAGGATTCTCGGTTCTGCCGCCAGCCACTTGCCCAACACGACCTTCTGCTGGTTGCCGCCCGAGAGGCTGCGCACGACCTGCGCCGGCGACCTCGCTTTGATGCGCAGCTGCTCCATGAAGCGCCGGGCGAGCGCCCGTTCCCTCCGCGGCCGGAGGAACCCTCCGGGGGTCAACCCCGGCAGCACCGCCATCGAGAGGTTGTCGCTGACCGACATCGGCTGGACGAGCCCCTGGTGCAGCCTGTCCTCGGGGAGGTACGCGAGGCCCCGGTGGAGGGCGGCGCGCGGCGAGCGGGGGCGGAACGGGCGTCCCAGGATCTCGAGCCGGCCCGCGTCGAGCGGGTCGACGCCGAAGATGCTCATGGCCACCTCGGTCCGGCCGGCTCCGACGAAGCCCGCGAGACCGACAATTTCCCCGCGCCTCAGCTCGAACGAGACGTCGGCGAAGATCCCGCGGCGCGTCAGGCCCTTCGCGCTCAGCACGACGTCGCCGATCTCCGCGTCTTCCTTGGGGAAGAGCGCGTCGAGCGAGCGCCCGACCATCAGCCGGATGATCTCCCCGTGCGAGAGCTCACGGGCCGGGCGGGTGTCGATGTGCCGGCCGTCGCGCAGCACCGTGACCGTGTCGGCGAGCTCGCCGACCTCCTCGAGGCGGTGGCTGATGTAGATCACCGCGACGCCGCGGTCTCGCAGCTTGCGCACGGTGACGAAGAGATTGTCGACCTCGTTCGGAGAGAGCGCCGCGGTCGGCTCGTCCATGATCAGGAGCCGCGCGTTGGTCGAGAGCGCCTTTGCGATCTCCAGGAGCTGCCTGTCGGCGACTCCGAGCCCTCGCACCGGGGTGTCCGGCCCGAAGTCGACACCCAGCTCGCGGAGTATCCTCTTCGCCTCCGACTGCATGGCGCCCCAGTCGACGGTCCGCATCCGGCTGCGCGGATGGCGGCCCGCGAAGACGTTCTCTGCCACGCTCAGGTCGGGGAACACCGTCGGCTCCTGGTACATCGCGACGATTCCGAGCTTGTGCGCTGTCTGCGCGTCGCCGATCCATACCGGCTCGCCGTCGATCAGGACCTCGCCTTCGTCCGGCTCGACGACGCCGGTGATTATCTTGACCAGGGTCGACTTGCCCGCACCGTTCTCACCGACGAGGGCGTGCACGGTTCCTGCCCGGATCGCAAAGCTGACGTCGGCGAGCGCGTGCACGCCGCCGTAGCTCTTCGTGATCGCCCGAAGCTCGAGCAGCGGCTGCGTCGTCGGGTCGCTCATCGCGGGTACGCGGCGGTCACGCCGCCGTCGACGTTGATGACGTTGCCGGTGGACTTCAGGGAGCGCGGGCCGGCCAGGAACGCGATCGCCTCGGCGACGTCCTCGGGGTAGACGTTGACGCCGAGCCGCGTCCGACTCCGGTAGAAGCCGGGCAGGTCCTCCTCGTCGATGCCGTACGTGCTCGCGCGTTCGGCCTTCCAGTCGGACGACCAGATGCCGGAGCCCTGGATCACCGCATCCGGGTTGACCGTATTGACGCGGATCCCGTGCGATCCCCCCTCCTCGGCGAGACAGCGGCCGAGGTGCAGCGCCGCCGCCTTCGCGGACGAGTAGGCGGAGGCATTCGCGCCGCCCACGAGCGCGTTCTTCGAGCCGACGAAGACGATCGAGCCGCCGGTGCCCTGCTCGAGCAAGATGCGGAACGCCTCGCGTGCGGCGAGGAAGTAGCCGCGCGCGAGGACGGCGAAGTTGAGATCCCACTCGGCGACGGTTGTCTCGGCGACCGGCGCACTCGTCGCGAGTCCGGCGGACGCGACGAGGATGTCGAGGCCGCCGTACGCGAGCACCGTCCGCCGGACCATCTCCTGCACCGCCGTCTCGACGGTGACGTCGACCGGCACGGCGAGCGCGCGCCGCAGGCCGTGCTCGCCGACGAGCTCGTCCGCAACGCTCTCGGCGCCTTCGAGATTGAGGTCGGCGACGACGACGTGCGCGCCGCGCGCGGCGAGCACGCGGGCGGCCGCGCGGCCGATCCCGCTGGCGCCGCCCGTGACGAGCGCGATGCGCCCCGCAAGCTCGCCGCGCGGCGGCGCCTGAGCGAGCTTGTACCGCTCCAGCGGCCAGTACTCGATCGCGAACGCCTCGGGCTCGCTCAGCGACTGGAAGCCGCCGAGCGCATCGGCAGCGTCCTCGACCGCGATCGCGCGGTGGTAGAGGTCGCGGGCGAAGCGCGCTCGGCCGGCGTCGGGCCCGCTCGTGACGATGCCGACGCCCGGAACGAGCACGACCCGCGGGCCCGCGGGATCCATCGGGTACGGTCGGGTCTCATCGTCGAGATGCCGCTCGTAGTAGCTCCGGTACCAGTCCGCGTACTCGCCGGCGCCCGTGCGGAACGCCTCGCGCAGTTCGTCGGCCCCGTCGCGGGCGGGATCGAACGCGACGACGAGCGGCTTGTGCTTCGTGTTGATCAGGTGGTCGGGGCAGGGTGCTCCGATCTGGCTGACCTCGGGGACGCGCGCGGCCGACGCGAATCCCACGGCCTCCGGACTCCGGTCGACCTCGAGCACGACGCCGTCGGCATCGGCGAGCAGTGCGCCGCGGAGCGCCGGCAGCGCCGCCTCGAGCAGGGCGTCGGCATCGTCGAGCGGCTGGGCGCCTGGCCCGCCGAGCCCGAACCGCCCTCCGGCCGCCTGCTCGATCGCCTGCGCCGCGCGCGTGACGAACTCGATCGTGTTCCGGTAGCTCTCCTCACCGGTCGCGCCCCACGTGACGAGCCCGTGCTTCTCGAGCAGGACGGCGCGCGCCTGCGGATCGGCCTCGAGCAGCTGCGAGATCCGGCGCGACATGGCGAAGCCGGGGCGCTGGTAGTCGAGCCAGACGATCTCGTCGCCGAACGCCTCCTCGGCGAGCCGCCGCCCGTCGGGCGTGGACGTGAGCGCGATCACAGCATCGGGATGCGTGTGGTCGACGTGGTCGGCATGGACGAACGCGTGCAGCAGCGTCTCGATCGACGGGCGCGGCTGGTTCGGCGTAAGCGCCGAGCGAAGCAGGTAGTCGACCATCGCAGCGTCGTCCATCTGCTCGCGGTCGCGCAGCGGCAGCACGTCGTCGAGCCGGATCGCCGCGAACCCGCCGGCGGCGATCGTCGCCAGGTCCGTGCCGGATCCCTTCACCCAGAGCACGCGCGTCTCGCGGCCCGCGTGGTCGGTGATCGTTCCCTTCGCAGACGTGTTGCCGCCGCCCTGGTTCGCGAGTGCGCGGTCGGCGCCGAGCAGGTTCGAGCGGTAGACGAGTCCTTCGAGTAGGCCTGCGGGCGCGGCCGCGTCGTCCCAGCGGTCGGCCGGAGCGGGAATCCCGTGCAGCACCCTCACGGGCGGACCTCGAGGGCCGGATGCGCGGCGACGGTCGCGAACCGCTCACGCGCTTCGTTCCACTGCGGGACGCCGGCGGGTTCGACCACTGCGGGCGCGAACGAGCGCCGCACGACCTCCCGCGCCTCGTCGAGCGACCCGAGCTCGCCGAGCGCGATCGCCTGGACGAGCAGGTTGCCGATCTCGGTCGCCTCCTCGGGCCCGACGAGCACCGGCAGTCCGGCCGCCTCCGCGGTCCAGCGGCAGAGCAGCTCGTTGCGCGCGCCGCCGCCGACCATGTGCACCTCGGCCGGCGCCGCGCCGGTCGCCTCGCCGAGCAGCTCGATCGTCTGCGCGTGCTTCAGCGCGAGGCTCTCGAGGATGCACCGCGTCACCGCGCCGGGGTCGCCGGGTTCGGGCTGACCCGTGCGCGCACAGAACTCGCCGACGCGCCGCGGCATATCGCCGGGCTCGGCGAAGGAAGGATCGTCGGGCTCGACGAACGCGCGCAGCGGCGGCGCGTCGCCGGCGAGCGCCACGAGCTCCTCGAACGCGTACTCGTGTCCCTCCGCGGCCCACGCGCGTCGGCACTCGTGCACGAGCCACAGTCCCGTGACGTTGCGCAGCAGCCGGAACGTCCCGCCGACGCCGCCCTCGTTCGTGAGGTTCGCGGCGAAGGTGCAGTCGTCGATCACGGGCCGGTCGACCTCGAGGCCGACGAGCGACCACGTGCCGGCGCTGACGTACGCGGAGCCGGGGCGGCGGAAGGGGATCGCGGCGACCGCCGACGCGGTGTCATGCGTCCCGGCGGCGATCACCGCGGCGCCGTCGAGTCCCGTCTCCGCGGCGACGTCGGCCGCGATCGCGCCGAGCCTCGTTCCAGGCTGGACGACATCGGGAAGCAGGGAGGCCGGGATCCCGAGCCGATCGAGCAGTTCGATCGCCCAGCCGCCCGCGCGCGGGTCGTAGCACTGCGTCGACGTCGCGTTCGTGAACTCCGACACGCGTGCACCGCACAGCCAGTAGTGGACGAGGTCGGGGATCATCAGCAGCGTCTCGGCGGCCTCCAGGACGGGGTCGGACTCGGCGGCCATCGCCGCGAGCTCGTAGATGCTGTTGATCGGGATCAGCTGGATGCCCGTCCGCTCGTACAGCTCCCGGCGCGGCACCTGCGCGAAGACCCGTTCGAAGGCGGCGGCGCGACGGGCGTCGCGGTAGTGGACCGGGTTCTGCAGGAGCCGTCCGGACGCGTCGATCAACCCGAAGTCGACGGCCCACGAGTCGACTGCGACCGCGTCGACCGCACCCGCCTCGCGCGCAGCGGCGCGCAACCCTGCGAGCACATCCTGGTAGAGGCGCAGCACGTCCCACTGCAGCGTCCCGCGCGTCCGCACCGGCACGTTCGGGAAGCGGTGGATCTCGCTGACCGACAGGCGCTCGCCGTCGAAGCGGCCGAGCGCGACCCGGCCGCTTTGCGCGCCGAGATCGACGGCGACGAGCGTCCGCATCACGCGACGCCCCGCTCGGGCGGCGGCATGCGGTGGAGATCGCGGGCACGCACCGGCGAGCGGCCCCGCCCCGCGACCTCGGCGACGACGACCTCGACACCCTGCGCGCGCCAGGCTGCGACTTCGTCGGCCGGCGCGGCGGAGTCGGTGACGATCGCGTCGACCCGGTCGGCGGGGACGAACGAGAGCAGCGCGCTGCGATGCCACTTCGTGCTGTCGAAGATCCCGATCACGCTCTCGCACGCGTCCGCCATGCGCTGCTTGAGCCGCACCTCGTCCGGGTTGAGGTCCATCAGCCCGCGCTCGAGGCTGAGGCCGCGGGCGCCGAGGAAGCCCTTGTTGATCCGCGTGGTGCTGAGGACGTCCGCGCCGAGATCGCCGACGAGCGACATCGCCGACACGCGAAGCGTGCCGCCGGTGACGACGACTGTGATCCCCGGCGCGTCGGCGAGCGCCGCGGCGATCAGCAGGCCGTTCGTGACGACGACGAGCTCGCGCTTGGAGCGCAGCTCGTGTGCGAGGTAGTACGCCGTCGTGCTGGAGTCGAGCGCCACCGCCTCGCCCTCGCCGACCATCGCGGCGGCCGCGCGGGCGATCGCCTGCTTCCGGTCGGACTCGAGCCGGAGCCGCAGGTCGAAGCCGAGCTCCGACTGGCCGCGCTGCAACGCCCGCACGCCGCCTCGCACCCGCGCGACCTTCCCCCTCCGCGCCAGCTCGGAGAGGTCGCTCCGGACCGTCACCTCAGAGACCGAAAAGACTTCCGCAAGTTCCGCAACCTGGACGGAATCCCGGCTCTCGAGCATCCGCAGGACCTGTTCCATCCGTTCGTTCTGCGACAGAGTGAGGCCGTCCTGCGTGATCGGCCGACCGTACGCCTCCCCCATCCGGCTTGTCAATGGCTTCGTCTGCTTTCGAAACTGGCGGGAAACGAAAGAAGATTCGACAGGCCCTTCGTTGCGCGAGACTCGCAGCGGTGAGGAAGCTTCGGCTCGGGGTGATCGGCGCCGGCTCGTGGGCCGTCGCGTCGCATCTGCCGAACTTCGCCAGGCGGCGCGACGAGGTGCAGTTCGTTGCGGTCGCACGTCACGGCGAGGAGCTCCTGCACCGGATCGAGGAGAACTGGGGGTTCGAGATCGCGAGCGAGGACTACCGCGACGTGCTTGACGCCGACGTGGACATCTGCCTCGTCTCCAGCCCGACGGCGTTCCATCACGAGCACGCGAAGGCGGCGCTCGAGTCCGGCGCGCATGTCCTCGTCGAGAAGCCCGTCGCGATCGAGCCGGCCGACGCGTGGGACCTCGTCGAGACTGCGGAGCGGAACGCCCGCCACCTCGTCTGCGCGTTCGGCTGGAACTTTCGGCCGATGGTCCAGGACGCGAAGCGCTTGATGGACGATCGCGGCATCGGCGAGGTCGAGCAGCTGGTCGTGCACATGTCGTCCCATACGCGCGAGCTGCTCTCGAACCGGGGCGCCTACCCCCTCGCCGCCGCCGAGGCGGTGCCCGAGCAGAGGACGTGGACCGACCCGCGCCTGTCCGGCGGCGGCTACGGCCAGGCCCAACTCTCCCATGCGCTCGGGCTCTCGCTCTGGCTGACCGGCCTGCGTGGCAAGGACGTCTTCGCATACATGTCGACGGTGCTCGACTCGCCGGTCGAGCACTACGACGCGTGCGCGCTCCGCTTCACGAACGGGGCGATAGGAACGATGGCCGGCGGCTCGGCGCACCTCGGCTACGGCGACAACAAGAACGAGCTCGCGATGCGCGCGATCGGATCGGAGGGCCACCTCGCGTGCGACCTGCAGCGCGAGCTCGTCTGGCTGTACCGGGCGGGAGGCGAGGACGTGCGCCTGCCTGTGAGGGAAGGCGACGGTGTCTACGACTGCGACGGCCCGCCGAACGCACTCGTCGATCTGGCCCTCGGCAAGGACGTTCGCAACTGGGCGCCGGGGGAGCTGGGAGCACGCACGGTCGAGATCCTCGACGCCGCCTACCGGAGCGCGGCGACCGGCAAGGCCGAGCCGGTCGCTTCGTGTCAGACTCGCGCTTCATGAACGACGACGCCGTCCTCGCAAAGCTCGCCGCGCTCGAGATCGAAACCCCGTCGTGGGGCTACGGAAACTCCGGCACGCGCTTCCACGTCTATCCCTGGCCCGGCGCGGCGCGCAACGTCTGGGAGCGGATCGACGACGCGGCGCTCGTCCACCGGCTGACGGGCTGCTGCCCGAGCGTCGCGCTTCACATCCCCTGGGACAGGGTCGATGACTGGAGCGCCCTCGGAGACCACGTGCGCGAGCGCGGCATCCGCATCGGCGCGATCAACCCGAACCTGTTCGGCGACGACACGTACGGGCTCGGGAGCCTGTGCCACCCCGATCCCTCGGTTCGCCGGCAGGCGCTCGACCACTGCCTCGAGTGCGTCGAGATCGCACGCGAGCTCGGCTCGACGATCATCAGCCTCTGGCTGGCGGACGGCACGAGCTATGCGGGCCAGGACGACCTGCGCGGCCGTCACGCCCGGCTCGTCGCCGGCCTCAAGGAGCTGTACGCGGAGCTACCCCAGGAACAGCGATTGCTCGTCGAGTACAAGTTCTTCGAGCCGGCCTTCTACAGCACGGACATCCCCGACTGGGGGACCGCGGCGCTGATCTGCCGGCGCCTCGGGCCACAGGCGCAGGTGCTCGTGGACACCGGGCACCATCCGCAGGGCACCAACATCGAGCAGATCGTCGCCGTCCTGCTCGCCGACGGCCTGCTGGGCGGCTTCCACTTCAACAACCGCAAGTACGCGGACGACGACCTGATCGTCGGCTCGGTCGACCCGTTCGAGCTGTTCCGGATCATGCGCGAGATCGCGCTCGCGCAGGCCGAGCCGTCCACGGCGTTCATGATCGACCAGTCGCACAACATAGAGGGAAAGATCGACGCGATGATCCAGTCGGTCATGAACATCCAGACGGCGTACGCGAAGGCGTTGCTCGTCGACGAGTCGCGCCTCGCCTCGGTGCAGGAACAAGGGGATGTGCTCGGCGCGCACCGCGTGCTCCTCGAGGCATTCGAGACGGACGTGCGCCCGCTGCTCGCTCGACTGCGGGCGGAGAAGGGGCTGCACGCCGACCCGGTTCAGGCGTTCCGGGACGGCGGCTACTTGGAGCAGAGGACACGCGAGCGCGGCACAGCTTCGGTCGAGAGCGCGTACGAGAAGCTTTGACCGAGGCTCCCGCGCAGCCCCTTCGCGTCGGGGCGATCGGCGTCGGCGTGCACGCCGCGACGTCGATCCTGCCGAATCTCCCCGCCGCCGGGATGGTCCTCGCGGCGACCTGCGCGCGCCACCTCGACCGAGCGGAGGCCGCTGCCGCGCGATTCGGGGCCGGATCGGCGTTCGACGACGCGGAGCGGATGCTCGACGAGGTCTCGCTCGACGGCGCCGTCGTCGTGGTCCCACCCGACCAGTTCGCGGGCGTGATCCGGGCGTGCATCCGCAAGCGGGTCCCCGTGTTCGCCGACAAGCCGGCGGCAAACGACGCGGCCGAGGCCGCCGACCTCGCGGCGGAAGCCGCGGAAGCGGGCGTACCCGTCGTCGTCGGATACATGAAGCGGTTCGCGGGCGCCTACCGCCTCGCGAGGGAGATCGCGGCGAAGCCCGAGTTCGGCTCGCTGACGATGGGCTCGTTCACGTGGTCGATGGGGCCGTTCGCGCACCGGTTCGACATGCGCGACTGGCTCTTCGAGAATCCCGTGCACCATTTCGACCTCGCCCGCTTCTTCTTCGGCGAGCTCGAGGACGTCCATGTTCGGCGCGGCAGGGGAGACGAGCACACCGTGGCGATCCTCGCCTCGTCGGAGTCGGGTGCGCTGGTCAACATCCGCGCGAACACGACGGGCAGCTGGGAGCAGCACAACGAGGCCTTGGAGATCTTCGGCGAAGGCCACTCCCTCTTCGTCGACAACGTCGACACCTGCACCTGGCGGCCGCCGACGCGCCCGGAGCGCACGTGGCGCCCGAACTACACGGTGCCGGTCGCCGCCAACATGACCGCCGCGACCCTGGGCTTCGGGCCGGAACTCGAGCACTTCCGGCGCGTCGTCAGCGAGGCCATCCCGAACGAGTCCGACATCGCGAGTGCTGCGGCGACCCTCGCGCTGACGAGCCGGATCGCGGAGCAGGTGCTGCGGTGACACAGCGCAGCGCGTTCGTGCTCCGCGTCCGCCCGGAATGCGTCGACGAGTACGTCGAGGCGCACCGCGAGGTGTGGCCCGAGATGCTCGAGGCGCTCAAAGGCGCGGGCATCCGCAACTACACGATCTTCCGCGCCGGGAGCGAGATGTTCGGCTATTTCGAAGCGGACGACCTCGACGCCGCCGAGCGCTATCTCTCGCAACAGGAGATCTGCACGCGCTGGCAGGACGCGATGGCGCGCCTGCTCGAGGAGCGGGTCCCGGACGGCGGACCGCCTCCGCTGCTAGAGGTGTTCCGGCTGGAGTGAGTGTGCGAGCTCGTGCAACCGGTCCGACGCACGCTCCGTGATCGGATCGCCGTGGCCGACGCCGACGATCTGCGGCTCGAGCTTCGCCATCTCCGTCAGCGACGCCGCGTGCTGCACGCGGTTCAGGTTGAACGCGTGCCAGCCGGCGCAGAGCTCCGGCCACGTCGCGACCGCATCGCCGGCGATCAGGAAGCGCCGCGCCGGCCAGTAGAACGCCAGGTGTCCCGGCGAGTGCCCGGGAGCGTGGATGACCTGGAGCGGACCGAAGGCGTCGCCGTCCGCGAGCGTTGCGTCGACGGGGTGCGGCACGTGCTTCGGTCGGTTCAGCCACAGCCCGATCTGGAACGGCCAGAGCCGCAGCTTCTGCCTGGGCAGGATCGTGACCGGCTGCGCGTGCCGCTCGCCGCCGACGATGTCGGCCTCCCACTCGTGCGCGTGGACGGTCGCGCCGCTCGCGCGGGCGAGCGCAGCGAGGCCGCCGAGGTGGGAGCGATGGCCGTGCGTGATGACGATCCGCTTCAGGTCGGTGACGCGCCGGCCCAGGCGGTCGATTGCCCGGAGCACGGCCCCGGCGTCGCCGTCGAAGAGGGTGTCGACGAGCGTGAGCTCACCGCCGTCCTCGAGGAGGAAGGCCCGTACGTGGCCGCCCTTGCCGCTGCCGAGGCTGTGGATGCCCGGGGCGAGCTCGGTCATGTCGAGACGATACGTCGATCGAGAGGTTGACGGATCCCGGCGGGCGCGCTTTGATCGGGCCCAGTGACTCCCCGTCCACCCGCGGTCCCGCGGGGTGCGGCAGGAAGGGCGGTCGACGCTCCGTTAGGAAGGACGCCCGATGCGCCAGTCGCTCGTCTCCCGTCTCTACAGCTCGGCGACCGAGGCCGTCGATCGCCGCATCGGCTGGCACCGGCTGCCGTGGCCGCTCGGCATGCTCATGCTCGTCGGCATCCGCAACCGCCTGCGCGCGCTCAACCTCTACGACTCTGGTCGCGGCCCGCTCGACCGGCCGGCGGCGGACAGCCCCGACCATGCGCGTCACCTGACGGCGCGGACGCTCGACGGAACCTACAACGACCTTCGCGAACCGCTGATGGGCGCCCTCGGCAGCCGCTTCGGCCGGAACGTCCCGCTCGACCGCGTCTACCCGGAGCCCGAGGAAAAGGCGCTGTCGCCGAACCCCAGGACGGTGAGCCTCGAGCTGCTGACACGCGACACGTTCAAGCCGGCGACGACGCTCAATCTCCTCGCCGCGGCCTGGATCCAGTTCGAGGTGCATGACTGGTTCAGCCACGGCGACAACACGAAGGCGAACCCGTGGCGCGTGGAGCTGGCACCCGACGATCCGTGGCCGACGCATCCGATGGAGATCCAGCGGACGCGGCCCGACCCGAGCG
>Ga0066709_100004181_pt1 | contig 11405 bp, 9 predicted proteins | sample GraSoiAngelo_158_FD_79665 | JGI IMG/M metagenome (GOLD analysis project Ga0066709, IMG submission 79665) | Grasslands soil microbial communities from the Angelo Coastal Reserve, California, USA - 14_1009_16_30cm | ecosystem: Environmental > Terrestrial > Soil > Grasslands | place: USA... | reverse complement strand
TCGGCGTGGTTCACGAAGCCGCGGCGGACCGCGCCCGCGCCGCCGGTTTGGAAGTGGTCATGGATCGCTGCATCCTGCAAGATCACATGCAGTATTTCTAAAAACCTGAAGGTTATGAATCCTTCGGATTTCTCGTATTTGCTTTTCTGGCTTTCTTCTTCGTGGCGGCTTCGTCCAGACGGCGTTTCACTTCGGCTTCTTCGCCAATGTCCTGGCCGTGATAAAACTTGCGGCCTTTGAGGGAGTCGGGGAGGCAGTCCATGTCGGCGACTTTGTCTTCCAGGTCGTGAGCATATTGATAGCCTTTGCCATAGCCAATGTTCTTCATCAAGCGGGTTGGGGCATTGCGAATGTGCAGGGGAACCGGATCGTTGCGGGTGTTCTCGACGTCGGAAACAACCGCATCGTAGGCGGTATAGACCGAATTGGATTTCGGTGCGGCCGCCAAATAGATCACGCACTGGGCAAGTGCAAGTTTTCCTTCCGGTAGGCCAATGAAATTAAAAGCGTCCTTCGCGTCCAGAGCCACCCGGAGGGCGCGAGGGTCAGCCAGGCCGATATCTTCGGAAGCAAAACGGACCAGGCGGCGTGCCACATAGAGCGGGTCTTCGCCGGCTTCAAGCATTCGTGCGAGCCAGTAAAGAGCGGCGTCGGCATCGGAATTCCGGAGAGATTTATGAAGCGCTGAAATGATGTTGTAATGCTCCTCACCGGCCTTGTCATACAAGAGGGTTCTCTGTGAGGCCTGTTCGATTGTTTCTTTAGTGATCGGCTTCCCTGGAGCGGTGCCTTGTACAGCAAGTTCAAGGATGTTCAGAGCCGTTCTCGCATCCCCGTTGGCTATCGTTGCGATTCCTTTCATGGATTCTTCATCGATGTTGAACTTCTCACGTGAGACCGCACGCTGGAGCAGCGTCAAGACATCGCCGTCGGTGAGCGCGTCGAGGACGAAGACGCGCGTCCGCGAGAGCAACGCCGAGATCACCTCGAATGATGGATTCTCGGTGGTCGCACCGATCAACGTAATGTTGGCGCGTTCGACGTGGGGCAGAAACGCGTCCTGCTGCGCCTTGTTGAACCGGTGAATCTCGTCCACAAATATGATGGTACGCCGACCTAAACGGCGGGCTCTTTCGGCCGCGGCCATGATTTCTTTGATCTCCTTGATGCCGGCCAGGACCGCGCTGAATGGGACAAAAGAGGACTTCGTCATCTTTGCAATGATTTGGGCCAGCGTCGTCTTTCCAACGCCGGGAGGTCCCCATAGGATCATCGACGGTACCTGATCCCGTTCGATTGCCGTTCGCAACGGTTTGCCCGGATCCAAGAGATGTCCTTGGCCGACGATCTCGTCCAGCGACTGCGGCCGCATGCGGTCCGCGAGCGGCGCATCCGGCGGAGGGCCGCCAGGTTTTTCGTCTTCTTCGAAAAGCGATCCACTCATGTTTAGTTTCTTTGCTTGAAGGCTTCGTACAACACGACAGCCGCCGCAACGGCGGAGTTCAGCGACTCGACCGTCGTCCTGTGCGGAATGCGAAGCACCGTATCACAATACGCGAGTTCTTCGGAGTTCAAGCCACTGCCCTCGTTTCCAACCAGCACGGCTGTGGGTCGACGCCAGTCCCATTTGTCGATGGTCGTTGTCGCGGCCGGTGAAGTGCCGATAATCGCGATTTTCCTGAGGCGTAAGGCCCGGACTGCCTCATCCGAATCGGCATTCCCGGTGTGTGGGAAACGGAATACGCTGCCGGCGCTGGCCCGCATGACTTTGTTGTTGTGGAAACTGACCGAACCGCGAAGCGCGATGCATCCAGTCGCGCCAAACGATTCGCCGATCCGCAGAATCGTGCCGGTATTTCCTGGATCTTGAAGACGGCCGAGAACCACCACCAAAGCCGGTTCGGCGTTCAATACATCTTCAAGAGTGAACCGAGGTGGCCGCACCGTCGCAATGACACCCTGAGAGTGTTCGGTGTCCTGGATTGTTTTGAATACCTGGGCCGGAATTGGATACACCGCCTTTGCGAGCACTTGTGGCATTGCCACTCCCGGCCGAACAAACACGTCGACAATCTCGATGCCGCTCCGGTGGGCCTCTTCCAGGAGTATCGGTCCTTCCACGGCAAGCAGCCCGTCATCCGTGAGCGTTCCGTTCCGGATCGCTTTCCTCAACTCCACCAATTTCCGGCTGTGCTTGCCGATTTGCATTACCGCTAAAGAGCGCAGGGGAATACGTACGTTTTGCAATTATTCGGTTATGTCCCACTACGGGTACAAATATATAGCAATGCGGCCGTAGTACAATCCGCACGTGAAGGTATTTCGGGCCGACACCTTAGAGGAGGCTGGCTATGCTGAGATTGTGTCATTGCTTCATGCGGGATCGGTCATTGCCTTTCTAACAGATACGGTATATGGGCTGGGCGCCAATCCGTTCAATACGAAATCGATCGATCGGATCTTTGAAATCAAGGGTCGTCGAGAGACCAAGCCGATCCTGCTGCTGGTGAATTCTGTAAGGATGGCGGAATCGGTGAGCCAGGGGAATACCATGTTTTATACCGTTGTACGGCGATTCTGGCCGGGACCGCTGACCGTGATTGTCCGGGCCGCGGACGGTATTCCGTCGAAGCTGACGGCCGGCCGAAACACAGTCGGCGTACGGTGGCCCGTTGCTGCCTTCGCCACGACACTTGTGGGGCGGTTTGGCCTGCCTATAACGGCCACAAGCGCGAACCGCAGCGGAATGCCGTCAGCGATCACGGCAGAGGAAGTCCGGATGCAACTCGGCGAATCCGTGGATGTCTTGATTGATGGTGGAACCCTATCCTCGCGCACAGGCTCCACATTGCTTGACTTGACCAATGACCCGCCTGTACTTCTTAGAGAAGGTCCGATTTCATTTGAGAGTCTCCATGCGCTTTTCAAGGGCAGGATTCGGAGACAAATGGCATGATCGTCCGCGTCTTCAAATGGGGAGTTGTTTTCGGCTTCGCTGTGCTCATCAGCTTGTCGATCTACTGGACCTACCTCTACCGTCAAATTCGCGATTCGGCGGTTCGCGACGAAGCGCAGCCGGCCGACGCCATCGTGGTTCTCGGCGCCGCGCAATATAACGGCAGGCCGTCGCCTGTCCTGAAAGCCCGTCTTGATCACGCCTATGAGCTTTACAAGCAAGGAAATTCAAAAAAGGTCATCACCACCGGAAGCTACGGCCCCGACCCGAATTTCTCCGAAGCTCATGTGAGCACGCAATACCTCATTCAACATGGTGTGGATGTCGCCAATATCATCACGGAACAGGGGAGCGGTAGCACCTACGACAGCATCCAGGCCGCGGCCGGCCTCATGCACGCGAAAGGATGGAAGACGGCGCTGGTCGTAAGCGACGGGTTCCACCTGTTCCGCATCAAGAGGATGTTCCAAGATAACGGAATCCTTGCCTATACCTCTCCCGCGCCCAACAGCCCGATCGAAATCGCTTCCTCCCAGCGTTTCTGGCATAGCCTGCGGGAAGTCATCCTGTTTTCAGCCTACCGTTGGATGGACCTCTAGCGAGTCGGCTAAGGCGGAGTCTACGGTGCCGAATCCGCATGTGCCCATGCTTTTCGGAAGTCTGCGCGAACGGATTCCGCTTCCGATGTCTTTCCTTCTCCGGCCAATGCTTCTGCAAGTCCCGACAATGCGCGGCCGCTTCCAGGTTCGCGTTCCAGCAGTTTCCGGTATCGAACCTCGGCCGTTTTGAAATCGCGATTGCGGAGTGCGAGTCTGCCCGCGGATTCCAGAAACGGCCGGGGATAGGTCGGCGGATCGGTATACAACGTGTCCGCCTCCAGCGCGAGCACCCTCTCGATGGCGGTAGGATCGGCGGACACGGCGGCGTCAGCTTCCGCGCGCGCGACATAGAGTTGAGCGGGGATGAGCGTCAAGAGTCCTTTGAGTCGGTCGAGCATTGCCTCCATATTGCGCAATGCTTCGACAGCGTTCGCCTGGTTTCCCTGGGCGGCACTGGCAAGCGCCCGCGCCCAGTAATACCACGATGCCTCGCGTGGTTTGTTGTAGAACGGCAGTGTGGAACCATCGAGAATTTCGTCCCACTTTTCGAACCGCACCAGCGTACGCATGAGTGAAAACCAACCGCTGCGGTAGAAGCTCGATCCTTCAACCGCATCGCGCTCGCGCTCATTCTCCGGCACGGCGATGAGCTTGCGGCTTTCATTGACCGCGTCACGATAGCGACCGAGTGAGCCAAGCACATAAATCAGAAACTGCTGGTTGTGAAAGTAGTGGTCGGGTGGATAAAGCGGATCGGCGTCCATATAACTGCGTTCATTCCCGCCTGCAATCTCGAAAGCCTTGAGAGCATCTTCGAATCGGCCGGTCTGCGCGTAGATGTGGCCAGGCATGTGGAGGGCGTGCGGGATATTCGAGACAAGCTTCGGATAGTGTTCGCTCGAAGCCCAGGCCTCGGCGGCGCGCGGGCTGTCTTCGTAGGCATGCATCAGAAAATGATGCGCGCCGACATGGTCCGGCGCCTCTCGAAGGATCTCTTTCAGGAGTGTGATGCTTTCTTCCGTTCCAGTTCGTGGCTTCCTGGTGACCGTCTCGTAGCCATTATCGATGGCCAAAGCCAGAATGGCCCTGGCATTCGCATCGTTCGGAAAGGCGCCTGCAAGTTTCCGCATCAGGTCGACATAATCGCCTTCGGGATTTCTCGCGCGGGGATTGCGCCGCGCGGCGACAGCATCGATATACAATTTCTCGCGCTCCGTCAATTTGGACTTCAGCTCGCGAGCTTTTGTGATCGCTTCGCGCGCCCGGGACTCGCCGGATCCGGGCGTAGGAATGAGCGGAACGCTGCGGAAAGGATTCAGCGCGTTCTGATACGCGGGCTTGAAATCGCCTGGTGCGGCCATGGCGATGCCCCAGTAGGCCATGCCCGCGGATGGATCGATCGCTGCGGCCTGCATGAACGAACGCTCCGCTTCGCCAAACCAGAATGCATACAGCTGCGAGACGCCTTGATTGAAAAAAGCCTGAGCTTCAGGCGATGCCGTCGTCATCGGAAAATCGGACTTGCCCATTCCGGTCATCAATCTTGCCGGGAGGGACGGCCGGCCATCGGAGGGTAGCGCGCAGTGATCCGGCTGTTGGATGGGAATGAGCAAGGCGGCGACGAACGCCAGAACTGACATCATAGTGGAAAGTCATTGAATCGAGTCGCGCACAATAGTACATTCCGCCTCGACCAACTTCAAGCATGCAAGTAAGATGCAGTGCTGCCCTGCTGATGTGTGCGTAGGAAACCTGAGGGGAGACGACCATGCGTATTCAGCGAAATTTATTAGCTATCCTTTCGCTCGTTCTGGCCGCGACACCGGCTTTCGCTCAGTCCTTTCAAGGCGGACTTCGAGGCGCCATACACGATCCAGGCGGAGCCATCGTTCCGGGAGTCGAGGTTTCGTTAGTCAACGAAGCAACGAATGTTCCTCGAAACACAGTCTCTAACGAGACCGGCGAATTCGCGTTTGCGTCCGTTGCGCCGGGCACGTACAAGCTGCACGTTGTGATGCCTGGGTTCAAGACGTTCGACCGTGCCGGCATTAACATCGGGACGCAACAGTTCATTACGCTCGATGTGAATATCGAGGTCGGAGCCCCTTCAGAAGAAATATCCGTGGTTGCCGACGCTCCGCTGATCGAGACTTCAACCGCGAGCAACTCATCATCACTGCCCAGCTTTTTGCTGGGCACGCTTCCCAATACCAGCCGCAATGCATACATGGCCGCTTTGACTGTGCCAACGGTCATTACAGCCGGCGATCCGCATTTCAGCCGGCAACAGGACCAGAACGGCGCCACGGCCATATCCATGGCTGGGGGACCGGTTCGCGGCAACAATTACCTGATGGACGGAGTGCCTATCAGCGATCTTCGAAATCGCACCGTGGTCTTTCTGAACATCGAGTCCATCGCGGAAGTGAAGGTCCAGGTGAATACCTACGATGCCGAAATGGGACGCACCGGAGGCGGCGTCTTCAACACGACGATGAAGTCCGGAGGGAATGATTGGCATGGCACAGGCTACGTCCAGCAAAGACCGCAGCCCTGGTCGGCAAGGAATTTCTTCGATCCCGTGAGGTCGGATTTCACGTACTGGCTCTACGGGGGAGCCGCAGGCGGCCCAATCGAGAAGGACAAGACTTTCTTTTGGGCATCGACTGAAGGCTATAGAACAGGGACGCCTCGTTCCATGAGAATGACGGTGCCAACCAAGGAAATGAAACAGGGCGATTTCTCCGCCGCCGGCATCAATATATATGACCCGCTCACAACACGGCCGAACCCAAATTTCAACGCTTCGGCCCCGGAGTCGGCCGGTAACCTTCGGTTTCTCCGTGACTCATTTCCAGGCAACAAGATTCCGGCGGAACGCCTGGATCCGGTTGGTCTTGGCCTGATGCAGTTCTATCCGGAACCGAACACCCCGGGACTCGTCAATAATTTTGTCAAGACGGACCTACTTCACGACAAGGCGGATCAGCTCACTGGAAAGGTGGACCATCACTTTAACCCACGGCACACGATAAACGGAACCTACGCGTGGTATCACAGCCGGGAACCCTTCCAGCTCTTCTTCCGAGGCACGCCGGGTGAAGTCGCCGATAGAGGAAACTATTTTGCCTTCCGGACGGTTAACGCACCGGTCGTCAACTACACGTGGACACCCGACACCACATCGGTATTAACATTGCGCTACGGGTGGAACTCTTTCAGAGATGACTGTATCCCTCAAAGCGAGGGACTCGATCTGGCTAAACTTGGCTTCGACCCCGCCTTCGTCACCGCTCTGAGCACAAAGCAGGTGCCGACGTTTCTTTTTGACGACTATCGGCAGATTGGAGGACAAAACAGCTTTCTGGCCAAGTTCAAATCTCAAAACTACCTCGGCAACTATTCCAAATTTATCGGCCGCCACAATGTTCGCACCGGCGGCGCTTACCGGCAACTGGGTGTGGATTTCACCGACAAAGGCACAGCCACTGGAACGTTCTCGTTCGACAAAATATTCACGCAGCAAAGTCCAACCCTCGCCGTGACGAATCAGGGCAACGCGATGGCGAGCCTGCTTCTCGGTTATCCGGCAACGGCCAGCCTGACGACTGCTGTGCCGCTGCGCTTTTTTTCGCGTTACTACGCGGGTTACGTTCAGGATGATATCCGCGCCGGTTCACGCCTTACGATTAATGCGGGCCTTCGTTATGAGTACGAAACCGACATGCAGGAAAGGGACAATCAGACGACCGTCGGTTTCGACCGCACGGCGACGAATCCTGCCGCTGCGAAGGTTACAGATGCATCAATCAAAGATCGGGTCAAGGGTGGTCTGATGTATGCAGGACTGAATGGTAACAAGACACACCAGGGCGATCCCCAAAAGCTCGGCTTCCAGCCTCGATTCGGATTTGCTTACTCGGCGACGAAGGGGACCGTTATCCGCGGCGGATACGGTATTTTCTTTTCGCCGCTGCAAATCTTTGCCCCCAACACCGCCGCTTACGGATCTCTGGGGTTCGCCGCGAGCACATCGCCGCTCGCTTCAACGGATGGCAACCAGACCCCTGCGCTTCGCCTGCGCAACCCATTTCCGCAGGGCCTGAACAAGCCGGCCGGTAATACGCTTGGTCTGCTTCAGAATGTGGGCGATGTGGTGCGATTTGTTGACCAGAACAACAAGCGTGGCTATGTCCAGCAGTATTCGTTTGATATTCAACGCGAACTGCCCGGAGGCATCGCATTCACGGCGGGTTACGTGGGCAGCCGGCTGCTGCACATGTCTTCAGGCGTCGGCAACAACACTACTGTCAACATCAACCAGCTTCCTGTTGAGGCCTTATCCCTCGGAACTGCGCTGACAGCATCCGTGCCCAATCCCTTTTTCGGAATTAGAGAGTTTGGCCCGCTCAGCAGCTCCTCCACCATCGCACGTGGACAACTGCTGCGTCCATTTCCGGAATTCCAGGACGTGCTGATGGTCCGGCCGAGCATTGGAAACGGTTACTACAACTCAATGATCTTAAGAGCCGAGCGACGGATCGACAGGACGGGACTGGGTTTCCGGGTGAGTTACACTTTCGCCAGGGCGCTTGACGATTACTTTGGCGACAACAGTTTCTTCGGTCAACGTTCTGGAATCGCGTTGGACAATTACAACATCCGCCGGGAGTACGGTCTTTCGGTGAACGATGTCCGGCACCGGTTCATCGCGTCGCCTATATGGGATCTGCCATTCGGTAAAGGCAAGCGATGGGCGAATTCCGGCGTCGCCGATAAAGTCGTCGGTGGTTGGAATCTCACTCCAGTTATCACGCTGCAAGGGGGCATACCGGCCTCGATTTGGCAGAACAATAACAATGCAGGCACGTTGGGCGGGACGCAGCGTCCCAATGTGGTCCCAGGTGTTGATGCTTGCAGTTCCGGAAGCGAAGGCGACCGGTTGAACCACTGGTTTAATGACGGCAGGGATGGGCGTCCTGCCGCGTTCACCAGTGCGCCGAGCTTCACGTTGGGTAATGCGTCCAGAACAAGCAACTGCAGGCTCCCGCACCAGTACAACCTGGACGTCGCTCTCCATAAGGCAATCCCGTTGACGGAAAAAACACGGATCGCCGTCCGGTTCGAGGCGATCAACTTCACAAACACACCCAAATTCACCGCCCCGGAAAGCCGATGGGCAAACGGGTCGTTTGGCACTGTTGCTGCACAGGCGTCATTCCCGCGCCTTGTTCAGTATATGATTCGGTACGAGTTCTGAAACGCTGACCGAAAAGTTTAACCGTCGCCAAATGCTGGCAGCGGCGGCTGTCTTCGCGCTCGCCGGCATTCCGCGAAACCTTTGGGCGCGAAGGATCCTGGTAACCTGGGCAGGATGATAGATGAAGCAATGAGAAATATCTCGGCGAAATTGTCGCCGTCAGTTCAGGAGAGAGATGCATGAAAATCAAGTTCGGCGTTCTAGTCGCTCCAGTTGTAGGCTTTGCTCTCGCGGCCACGTTACCATTACTCGGCCATCACTCGTTTTCCGCTCAGTTCGATGGGTCCAAGGCAATCCGGCTGCAGGGCACCCTGGCCAAGATCGAGTGGACAAATCCCCACACCTATTTTTATATCGATGTGAAAGGCGATGCAGGCGATGTCGTTCGTTGGGGATGTGAAGGCGGTGCTCCGGCCGTACTCTCTCGCCGCGGATTCAAGCGAGGCGATCTCAAGTTGGGAGATACGCTTATCGTTGATGGGTACCGCGCGAAGGACGGGTCTCATTTGATCGATGCCAGGCGGGCCACGCTACCTGATGGTCGAATTGTCTCCGGCGCCTCAGAAGGCGACGGCGGTCCCCAGCTTCCCGACCCTGCTGGCAAGAAGCCGTAGATCAACCGTAGCGGCGGTCTATTGTTTTGAGACTGCGCGCTGTCGCGCTTGCGCCTCGCGGACCGCTGGCGATCCGCAAGTTACAGTAATCGGATGCTGAAAGGAGTTTCGAGTGAAGACCTATTTCTTCGTGACCGCGGCAGTGTCGTTGTTGCTTTCGCCCGTCAGCGCCTTCTGCCAACAAAACAATCCCAACGTCGAAACCGCAAAGCCGGGTCCCGCTCCTCGGACCGCCGATCGGCATCCCGATTTAACCGGCTACTGGAAGAGTACGCGTGATTCGAAGTTCTTTTGGCACATCGGCAAGGATCTACCTGACAGAAAGCTGCCCTTTACGCCCACAGGGGAAGCGGCATTGAAGCATAATCAGACGGCCACGAAAGATCCCGAAAGCCTCTGTATCATTGGTGGGACTCCGCGGCATAACGTCACCAATATGGCTTTCGAGATCTTGCAGGGTAGCAGGAAGGTTGCCTTTCTGTACGGGGACGGCAGTTATCGTCTGATTCCCATCGATGCGCAGCGGAAGCATTCCGAAGACCCGGACCCGTCTTTTTTCGGCGAGGAGCTTGGCCATTGGGAGGGGGACACGCTGGTTATCGACTCCATAGGATTTAAGGATGAGAAGATCTGGATCGACGAGTACGCCCATCCAATGAGTGATGCCCTGCATGTTGTGGAACGGTGGACCAGGCCAGATGCGGATCATGTTGACGTCGAAACCTTGATTGACGACCCGAAGTTCTATACGAAAACCTTCACCTACTCGCGGACCTGGGTGATTGGGGAGCCCGACGAGCAGGTGCGTGAATTCTCTTGCAGCGAAAACAACGTAGACGAAGAACATTTAGGGTTTGGGCCCGGTCCGGTTCGAAAAGACGGGACGATCGGCTATGAAGATCCCGCACCGCTTCCTCCGCCAATTCCAAGAGTACCTGCGCCCGTAAAATAACGCCTGGACAAGTGCGTTTTACGTAGAAGTCTACTTCCTCGACATGTACCCGTAGGCTTTGGCTCCTTTCAAAAGCTGATGGACGTTCGGCAACGTCCGGAAAGGGCCTGGAGCAACTGTGTGTCAAAGGTGGCGCGGATAGCGTTCTGCAGGATTCGTCCAGTTTTAATTTTCTCTCCCCTGAGGGCACGATTAGTCAAGTAAGTTAAGTAAGTTGGTGCCCTTTTAAAGGGGGAATGCCCTCCCGCTTATAATTGTTGACAATAGATCACTAAGATTTTATGATAAATCTAGACTCAATAGTTATTCCAACTGAATTGACGCTTAAACCCTATTTCCAAGATTTTTTGAAGTGAGGAGTTGCGTTATGACAATTTTGACACGTCGTGAATATTCCACCCTGCAAGACCGCGTGAACCGTATTTTTCGTGAGTCGTACAGCCCCGAAGTCTCCAACGAGGCGTTGACAACCGCCAATTTTGCACCGCCTGTGGATGTCTACGAAGACGAACACAACATTACCCTGAAGATTGAAGTGCCGGGTATCGACGAAAAGGACATTGATGTCAGCATCGAAAACAATACGCTCACCGTCCGCGGCGAGCGCAGGTTCGAGAAGGAAGAAAAAGAGGAGAATTTCCAGCGAGTCGAGCGGCAATACGGAAGCTTCACCCGCTCGTTCATGCTGCCCAACTCGGTGGATCCGGAGCAAGTAAGCGCCCACTATCACAAGGGCGTGCTGAAGATCCGCCTCGCGAAGAAGACGGAAGCCAAACCCAAGCAGATCAAAGTGAACGTCGACGCCGAGAAGACCCCGGAAGCCAAGGGCACCAGCAAGTCGGCGGTTGCTTAGTGGCCAGTGAAAGCCAAAAGGGAGGCGCGGCTGCAATCGGCACCGTCTCCCCTTTCGCGGGGCCGGTGACAATCGTTTAATCCGCTTTAAACCCCCCAAGGATGTGGCACGACGAGAAATGCACCGGGCCGGCCGACGATTTGAGCAATGGAACCGCGCCTTGACGGTCGG
>Ga0066709_100004178_pt1 | contig 11407 bp, 9 predicted proteins | sample GraSoiAngelo_158_FD_79665 | JGI IMG/M metagenome (GOLD analysis project Ga0066709, IMG submission 79665) | Grasslands soil microbial communities from the Angelo Coastal Reserve, California, USA - 14_1009_16_30cm | ecosystem: Environmental > Terrestrial > Soil > Grasslands | place: USA... | reverse complement strand
CGACTGCCGCCATCCGTGATGTCTGCCTCGAACTCGGGGAAGTGCGAGACCACGGTGTCGTCGAGGTCCAGTAGACCCTCAGCCGCGGCGAAGGCAGCCGCGGTCGAGGTGAACGACTTGCTGAGCGAGTACAGACGATGGGGCCTTTCGGCGCTGAAGGGACGCCACCAGCCTTCAGCCACCACGTGCCCGTGTCGCACCAGCATGATGCTGTGCATCTCGATGTCAGGTCGAGCCTCGAGTGCGTCGAGGAACGCGAGGACCCCGGCTGGGTCGACGTGCTGCTCGGCGGGCGAGCTCCGCGGCAACGATGCTGGCACGAGCGCCAGTCTAAAGGATCACTGCGCGCCAGTGCCCCAGCGCACCCAGCGGCCGTGTAGCGGTCACGAAGCTGGCCAGTCCGTCCGCCTCGCGGGCCCGCAAGGCCCCGGGGAGCGGGCTGGACACGTCATGAAGAAAAAGGACTGCTTCGCGCAGCGGGCGGTCGTCGCCGGCGTCGAGCACCTCGGCGAGCGCCGATGCGCTCAGAAAAACCAGCTTCAGACGCTCGGCTCGCAGGTGCTGTCTATCGTGGGCGATGGTCAGGTTCGTGTCTCGTAAACCCTGGCCTACGTGGCGTGCCAGAACCGCGAGACACGCCAGTGCCACGTCCGGCGGTCCAATCAGTAGCGCGCTGCACGATGCATCCGGCACCAGCGGCAAGTCCGCCAACACCTCCCGCACCGCCGCCCGCGCCTGCTCGCCGACGCCGAGCGTGACGAGACCATCAAGGTCCATGTGCAGCAACTCTCGCGGAATACGAACGACGCGCGGCTCCACTTGTCTGTAGCACTACACGGGTTTGGCGCAGTCTATCTCTTGACGCGACGCACCTTGCCTAAGCCGTCGATGCCGCCCGTCTAGCGTGAGCCTGGCGTGCGTACATCCACCGGGCGGGCGAGTGGCCGGAGCGTCATCGGCATCGTGTGTAGCACGGCTACCGCTCGGGGCGTGTCGGGGTCTGCTCGCCGACGAGCTCGTAGAGGTGTTCGGGACGGCCGGTCGAGCCGTAGCGCAAATCCAGCGTGGCCTGACCGCGTTGCTCCAGATACTCGAGGTAGCGCCGCGCGGTGCCGCGGCTCACGCCCGTCCTGTCGGCCACCTCCTGGGCGGTCTGCGGCGCGTGCTGGCGCATCAGGTCGCGCAGAATCAGGTCGAGCGTCGGGCCATTCAACCCCTTGGGCAGGTCTCCGGCCGGCGGCGTCATGAGTCGGAATAGCCGATCGACATCGGCCTGAGCCACCACTGCGCGACGCGCTCGCTCGTCGCGAAAGCGGCGGTAGGTCTCGAGTGTCTGGGCGAAGCGCGCGAAATCGAAGGGTTTGACGATGTAGTGCAGCACACCGCCCTGCATGGCTTGCTGGAGTGACGGCATGTCCTTGGCCGCGGTGACCATGATCACGTCCACATCTGCCCCGTCGCGTCGCAGCTGCTGGAGGACGGCCAGACCCGACTGATCGGGGAGGTAGATGTCGAGGATGACCAGGTCCGGGCGCTGGCGCTCGATGGCAGCCAGAGCTTCACCGCCGGAATGGGCGATCCCGACGACCTGGAACCCGGGCACGCGTGCCGTGAAGTCGGAGTGGAGCTCTGCGACCATGAAGTCGTCGTCTACCACCAGCGCGCGGATCATCTCACCCGACCTCCCTGTTCGGCCGTCCCAACCGGCTGGAGAACGGGCACCGCCCGGGCCACACGCGGCAGCACCAGCTCGAACACGGCGCCATCCTCGTTGTGCACGCTCAGCTCGCCGCCCCACCGCGCGACCGCCCGCCGCGCCAGCACCAGGCCCAGACCACGCCCGCGGACCCCATCCTGTTTCGTGCTGAATCCCTGTTCGAAGATCCGTTGGAGGTGATCCGGGTGGACCCCCGGGCCGGTGTCGCGGACGCGCGCCTTGATCTCCTGGCTGTCATCGCCGATGTCAATCCGCACGACCCGCGCGGGCCGCCCCTCGACCGCATCGAAGGCGTTCTCGATCAGGTTGCCCAGCGCGGTCATGAGATCGTCGGCGCATTCACCCACCGGACCGAGTCGGCTGTCGGATGCAACCTCCAGGGTGATTCCGCGCTCGGCGGCGACGCTCGTCTTGCCCAGCAGCAGGGCGGCGACCGCCGGTTCCTGAATGCGCTGGGGCAGCTCCTCGATCAACACCTGCTGCTGCTGCGTGGTGGCCCGAACAAGGGCGACCGCCCGCTCCGGCCGACCCATTTCGATCAAGCCCGAGATGGTATGGAGCTTGTTGGCGAACTCGTGGGCCTGCGCGCGCAAGGCGTCGAGGTGGCTCCGCGCGCCCGAGAGCTCGCTCGCCAGACGCTGGACCTCTGTCTGGTCGCGGAACGTGGCGATGGCACCGACGAGCTCACCCCGCACGTGGACCGGCATGCGATTGACCACCATCACACGGCCACTGGGTGCCAGCAGCAGCTGGTCCTCCGCCGGCTGGCCAGTCTCGACCACCGCCGGCAGGCCCGAAGCGGGCACGACGTCACGGATGGAGTGGCCGGTGGCGCTGTCTTGCAGATCGAGCAAGCGGCGCGCCTCGTCGTTGACCACGTCGACCACACCCTCACTGTCGATGGCGATCACTCCTTCGCGAATGCACCGCAGCATCGCGTCGCGCTGCTCCAGGCGGGTGGCGATCTGGCGGGGCTCCAGACCGAAGATCTCACGCCGGATGTGGCTGGCCAGCAGCCACGAGATCCAGCCGCCGACGACTAATGCGCCCAGGGCGACGGCGCCAATCTGCGGCCAATAGGACTGCAGCAGATCCTCAGCGCTGCGACCCAGGATACCCACCGTCGCGACGCCAATCACCTGATCGTCGCGGTAGATCGGCACCTTGGCCCGGATGGCTCTGCCAAGGGTGCCCGTCTCATCGGTCGTGATCTCCGGGATGCCTTGCAGCGCCAGCCGGTCGTCGAAGGCAACGATTTCGCCGATTCGCTGCGGGACCGGGTGGGAGTAGCGGAGGTGATCGCGGTTGCTGATGACCACGAACGTCAGCCCAGCCCGTTCGGTAATCGCCTGCGCCAGCGGCTGGATGGTCGTGCTAGGGTCGGGGTCGTCGAAGGCCTGCACGATCGGCGGCATCAGTGCCACCGTCTGGGCGACGCTCATGACGCGGTCGCCGTACTCGCGCTCGATCAAACGAGCGAGGATCGCCAGATAGGCCGCGGATACCGCGGCCACGACCAGCAGGACGATGCCCGCCTGAATGGCGAGCACCTGCGCCCGAAGCCCGAAGCGCACACGTGGCCGCACGGGTTTCCCTACCGACCAGTGTAGGCGGCCCCGTGGACACTATGGACAAAACGGACCTTATGGCGAATTTCGCCGCTGTTGACGCAAGGATGTACGCGCCAGGGGCGACCAGTCTAGGCTCGCCACATGTCCTTCTCCACCGCCACCCATCGCCGAAAGCCGTTCTACGCTCACCTGTACGTGCAGGTGCTTGCCGCCATCGTGGTCGGCATCGCACTGGGCGTTGTGTATCCGTCCCTGGCCAAGGAGATGAAGCCGCTCGGCGACGCCTTCGTGAAGTTGATCAAGATGATGATCGCGCCGATCGTCTTCACCACCGTGGTCGTCGGAATTGCCAGGATGGGTGACATGAAGGAGGTGGGCCGCGTCGGGCTCAAGACCCTCCTGTACTTCGAAGGCGTTACGACACTGGCGCTGATCATCGGCCTGGCGGTGGCCAATCTGCTGCGCCCGGGCGCGGGTGTCAATGCCGACCCGGCGGCTCTGGACCCGAAGGCCGTGGCCTCCTATACCAGCGGCGCCCAGCAGCTGCACGGGGTCGACTTCCTGCTGAATATCATCCCGACCAGCGTCGTCGATGCGTTCGCCAAAGGCGACATCCTGCAGGTGCTACTGTTCGCCGTCCTGTTCGGCCTGGCCCTGGCACGCTTTGGCGACTCCGGCAAGCCAGTGGTGGATTTCCTTGACCGCGTTGGGCATGCCCTGTTCGGAGTGATCGGGCTGGTTATGCGCATCGCGCCCGTTGGCGCCTTCGGCGCGATGGCATTCACGATCGGTGCCTATGGCGCCGGGTCGCTCGTGTCGTTGGGCAAGCTGATGGCAGGCGTCTACGCCACGTCGTTCCTGTTCGTCTTCGTCGTGCTCGGAGTGATCGCGTACCTGACCGGCTTCAACCTGTGGCGCTTTCTCGCGTACATCAAGGAAGAGATTTTCCTCGTCCTCGGGACCTCGTCTTCCGAATCTGCCTTGCCAGGCCTGATGAAGAAGCTCGAGCATGCCGGCGCCGCCCGAACTGTGGTCGGTCTGACTGTCCCGACGGGCTACTCATTCAACCTTGACGGCACGTCGATCTACCTTACGATGGCGGTAGTGTTCATCGCTCAGGCATTCAACGTCGACCTGCCGCTCGGACAACAAGTGGGCATCCTGGCGGTGCTGCTGCTGACCTCCAAGGGCGCCGCGGCGGTGACGGGGGGTGGCTTCATTACCCTGGCCGCTACGCTGGCGGCGACCGGCACGCTGCCGGTCGAGGGACTGGCGCTGCTGGTGGGAGTCGACCGGTTCATGAGCGAGTGTCGGGCGATCACCAACCTGATCGGCAACGGCGTGGCGACACTCGTGGTCGCCCGCTGGGAGGGCGCGCTGGACCGCGGCCGCCTCACCGCCGCCCTGAGCAATGAATCGGACCTCGTTGTGGATGAGCGGCCCGCGGCGGTACCGCGGGTTCAGCCGCTGGCGGTGTGACACTGCGATGATCCAGCCGGGGCTGCGTGAACGTCCATTCTCGGTCGGGCGGGGCCCAAGCGGCCCCGCCCTGCAGGTACGCGCACGTGGCCTCGACGTGCTGACCACGCCACTCCTGAATCGCGGCACGGCGTTCACTGCCGAACAGCGCGAGCAGCTGAGCCTGACGGGCCTGCTGCCGTCTGCAGTGTTGTCGCTGGCCGATCAGTCTCGTCGAGCGTACGCCCAGTATCAACGCCAGCCGGACGACGTGAGCAAACACATTGCGCTCACCGCGCTGCACGACCGCAACGAAGTGCTGTTCTACCGGCTGGTGTCTCAGCACCTGCGGGAGATGTTGCCGATCGTCTATACGCCGACGGTCGGAACGGCGATCGAGCGCTACAGCCAGGATTACCGGCGCCCGCGCGGCGTGTACCTGTCGATCGATCAGCCGGAGGCGATCGAAGCAGCGTTCCACAATTTCGGGGCCGGGGCAGACGATGTGGACCTGATCGTCGCCACCGATGCGGAGCAGATCCTGGGTATTGGTGATTGGGGTGTTGGAGGGATCGCCATCTCGATCGGTAAACTTGTCGTGTATACCGCCGCGGCCGGCATCGACCCGCACCGCGTGATCCCGCTGATGCTCGACGTCGGCACCGACCGCCAGAGCTTGCTGGACGACCCGCTCTACCTGGGGAACCGCCACCAGCGAGTCCGAGACGAGCGCTACGACGCGTTCGTGGATGCATACGTCGAGACCGCCACGCGGCTGTATCCCAAGGCTGTGTTGCACTGGGAAGACTTCGGGCCGGCCAACGCGCGGCGCATCATCGAGAAGTACCGCGACGAGGTCTGTACGTTCAACGACGATATGCAGGGCACTGGCGCGATCACCCTGGCGGCCGCGCTGTCGGCGGTGCGAGTTTCGGGCGTCCCGTTGCGCGAGCAGCGCATCGTCATCTTTGGCGCGGGTACGGCGGGTATCGGCAATGCCGACCAGCTCCGCGCAGCGATGATCCGCGATGGGCTGTCGAACGAGGAAGCCAGTCGCCACTTCTGGTGCGTCGATCGGCCCGGGCTGCTGACCCAGGACTTGGCGTCCACCTTGCGCGACTTCCAGATGCCGTACGCTCGATCAGCCAACGACGTAAACGGCTGGGCCCGCACCGGGCCGGGCGGTGGGATTGATCTGGCCGAGGTGGTGCGCCAGGTCCACCCGACCATGCTGATCGGCACATCCACCGTCGGCGGCGCGTTCTCCGAGCCGATCGTGCGCGAAATGGCTGCGCATTCCCAGCGGCCCATCATTCTGCCGCTTTCCAATCCGACGCCGCTGGCCGAAGCTACGCCAGCCGATCTGATCCATTGGACCGAGGGGCGCGTCCTTGTGGCAACTGGCAGTCCGTTCGATCCAGTGACTTACAACCACGTCACGCATGTCATTGGCCAGGTCAACAATGCGCTGCTGTTTCCTGGACTTGGGCTGGGCACCATCGTCGCCCGCGCGAGTCACATCAGTGATGGCATGCTCGCCGCGGCAGCCGCCTCGGTGGCTGACCTGGTGAACGTCAGTCAGCCCGGCGCGGCGTTGCTGCCGCTGGTGGAAGATCTGCGCGAGACGTCGGCCGCGGTCGCGGTGGCGGTCGCCCGGACGGCGATCCAGGAAGGCCTCGCCCGCGAGAAGCTCGGCGATAATCTCGATCGCGCGGTGCGCGACGCAATGTGGCAGCCGGAGTACCCAGAGATCGAACCGGTCTGATCACCCATTACCGGTGGCCCCGCCGAAGAGCATGTCTGAGATCACAAGGCGGCCGGGCACCGGCCAAGCGGCGTCGTGGCGGCTGAGGCGAAGTGCGATGATGGACTGGTGAGAGATCAGATCCATGGATAAGTCTCAGTTCGGGGTGCAGCTGTACACGCTGCGGTCAATTACCGCCACGGACATGCTTGGCACGCTGGGTCGCGCCGCCGAAGCAGGTTACGGAGCCGTCGAGTTTGCCGGCTTTGGCGGGGTTCCCGTCTCAACGCTCCGCGCCAGGCTCGATGAACTGAACCTCCGCACGGCCGGGGCGCACGTGCAGTACACCGAGTTTGACAGTGACGTCAAGCGCGTGTGCGAGGATGTGCTCACGCTCGGCGGGGAATATGCCATCGTCCCGGCGATCCCACGCGACATGCGCACCGATCCGAGCACCGCCCGTGAATTGCCGGCCCGCCTGGAGCAGTGGGCCAAGGCCTGCCATAACGCCGGCCTCCGCTTCGCCTACCACAATCACGACTTCGAGTTTGCTCCGCTCGGCAACACCGGCGGAACAATTTTCGACGCGCTGCTCACCACCGATCCATCGGTCGTTGACCTCGAACTGGACGTGTTCTGGGCGGCCTACGCCGGCCGAGATCCGCTGGCGCTGATCCGTGAACACCGCGACCGAATCCGGCTGCTACACCTCAAAGACATCGCCCCGGGCCAGACTCCACCCGATGTTCCGGTGGGCCGCGGGACGCTGGATTGGGACGCGATTCTCGATGCCGGCGGCGGAGCGGGGGTGCGCTGGTACATCGTCGAGCAAGATAATCCACGCGACCCGCTCGACGACATCACCCAGAGTGCGCGCTACCTCCAGCGGCACATCCGCACCTGATTCGTCCAGCGCTCAAGAGTCTTCGGCGATGATGTTCTGCAGTGGCACGGCATGCGGTCGCTCAGAGCGACTCTGAACCGCCACCGCGCGAGCTTCGTACGCCGATCGAAGCAGCGACTCCATGACGTCCAACACGTGAAATGCCAGCCTGCCGCCGGCGCGAGGCTCCTGGTCCGCGGCGGTACAGGCCAGGTCGTGCACTCCGAAGCCGCGTGATGCGCCGACGTAGCCGGCCGAAACTGGCAGCGTGTCCCAGTCTGTGGTGGCGAGAGTTCTGACCAGGACATCACCGTCGAAGCGGTTCGGGTCGGGCACCACCAGAGATCCCTCCTCGCCGTGTACCTCGATCCGGGCTGACTGCGTGGCGACCGTGTCGAAACTCATATAGATCGTTGAAAGCACGCCAGAGGCGTGGACCAGAACACCCGTGACGTGGGTGTCGGTCGAAACTGGAATTACCTCGCCTTGACGCGGGCCCTTACCGATGGTGCGGCTGGCCCGTGTACGGCTGGCCGCGCCGACCACCGACATGACGGGTCCCAGCATGGTGACAAGCGCAGAGATGTAGTACGGACCCATGTCGAGGAGCGGTCCGCCGCCCGGCGAGTAGTAAAAATCCGGGCTGGGATGCCAGCGCTCGGGACCGGCAGTACCCAGCGTCGCGGTGGCGGGGATGGGCGAGCCTATGACGCCGTCGTCGATCGCCTTGCGGGCCGTCTGGATGCCCGTCCCCAGCACCGTATCCGGGGCGCATCCGATCCGCACTCGGGCGAGCGTGGCCTCGTCCAGCACCCGGCGGGCCTCGGCGGTGGTCGATGCGAGCGGCTTCTCGCCGTACACACTCTTGCCGGCGGCCACTGCTCGCAAACCAATGTCGGCGTGCGCGGCTGGGATGGTCAGGTTCAGTACCAGGTCCACCTCGTCATCTGCCAGCAAGTCGTCAACGCTCAAAGCACGGACCCCCGGATGATCTCTCGCAACCGCTTCAGCGCGCGCCAGGTCCAGGTCGGCCGCGGCGACGACTTTGACGGTTGAGAGTCGACCAAAAGTGTGCAAATACGCGGCGGCAATGGTGCCGCATCCGACAATGCCGACCCTTAGCGGCTGGCCCACAGCATCCCTCTTTCAATGATTGTTCGCACGTTCACGTTCTCGAGAATTTCCACCCGATGGCCGGGGGTGCACACAAAAATCCTGCCCTGGCCCCAACGCCGCGTCCATATCGCCGGCGAAGTGACCGGCCGCGTCCACGGATCCCACTCACGAACGGCCTGGGTCGTAGTCGCTAGCACGTCGATGTAGCTGTCGACGAGCACCCAGTACTGCTCGGTCACCAGGTCGAAATCCGCGATGCCCTGGGTGATGGGATGGTCGGCGGCCTGAGGTAGCATATTGATGCGGTACGGCACGTAGTTGTCGGATTGTTCACCGGTACGTTCGGCGGGGTGCTTGCCAGGGTGGCAGGCAAACTGACCACCGATCAGGTGCAGATAGTCCGACGAATTGCGATACGAGTCTGCGATGCCGCCATGCCAGCCGGCCATGCCGGTGCCGGCCTCGATTGCCGATCGCAAACCCTGTAGTTGCTGGCGCTCGATGGTAGCCATCGTATTGCACTGGACGATCAGGTCCACGGTCAGCATGTACTCGGAATCGGCGTAGACCGCGGGCGATTCCTCGATGCGGATCGAAAAGCCGTTGGCTTGCAGGAACGGGATGAAGAGCTCGGTCGCCATCTTCGGCTGATGACCCTCCCAGCCGCCGCGCACAATCAGCGCTCTCCTGCCAATCATCACACGTACCTCGCCACCATTATGAGCATACGGGTCGGGGGAGCCCTGCGGGCCCCCGCGGAGCGTGGAAGGCGCTGGACGTATGTTCGGCACCATAACGTAGAACGAGCTCGGTTCCGTTGCCATCCGTCGACGAACCTCGTCGGTGATTACACCCTGGGCGACCTGGTTATGGCCGCTCAATCGACCTTCCGGCCGAGCTTACCGAGGCGCAGCTCGACGGATCACCCTGAACGCGGAACCGCCGTCTGGTGGCGACGAATCTCGACGTGATTCAAGGCGGACTCCAGGCCGTCCAGGATGCGGTAGCAGTCGTGGCGCAGGGTGTGCGGGTCGGGCGCTCGGAGGAGGAGCGTGCCTGCGTAGTTTCGGGTGCCGGCGGTGGGCGAGAAGGCGGGCATGGGCGCGCCGTTGGGGCGCGACTGGGTGCGGATGAGCTCGACCTGCGTCCCGACGGACGTCAGGCTGCGCCAGTCGAGCTCATCGGGTCGGAAATCCGGCAGGGTGGACCATGGCTTGCCGCGCGAATCCGTCGCGAGGAGCATGAGCGACGCGACGGCACGGCTGGCACCGCTTGACGTGAGCATGGAGTGCGGCAACTCCGCGTCTTTGTCCAGCAGCGTGCACACGAGCATTTCCAGCAGATCCACCCCGAACGCCTCGTGGACCAGGCGTGGGATCATCGCGCCGCCGAGCCGCGCGGCGTTTTCGAGCAAGCACAGGCGACCATCGCGCTGCAGCTTGAGCTCGGTGTGCGTACCGCAATCCTCGAGTCCAAGCGCGTCGATTGCACGGCGGACCTCGGCCTCGATGATGCGCTGCTTGTCGACCGATAACACCGTGGGCACGTGGAAGCTCGACTCCACGAACGGCGGAATGGTCGGCAGGCGGGCAGTGATGCACACCGGGTGGTAGCGTCCGTTGCAGACAATGCCTTCAACGCTGACGTAGTCGGCATACCCGTCATCGTCGTACCACGACTCCGTACTGGACTGGATGATCTCCTCGGCGATGAACTGCGGGCCTCGACCGATGGGCATGAACTCGCACAGATTGACGCGCTCCATGTCCTCAACCGCGGTGGCAGCGATGCGCCACGCCGTCGCCAGGTCAGTGTCGCGGTCGACGATGACCTGTCCCTGGGAGCCGGCCAGCCAGGTCGGTTTGAGCAGGAACGGCCGGGGCAGCTCGCGCGCCGCGCGCTGGAGGTCCTCCAGCGAGCGCACCGCGACATATGCCGGACCAGGCAGCCCGTGTTGCCGCCAGGTGGCGCGCATCTCGACCTTGTCGCGCGAACGGACGACGTTCGGGCCTGGACCGCGCAAGCCGAGCACCTCGCTGGCCTTGGCTACGGCGACGATCGCGAACTCGCTGAAGGCGACAATCGCGTCGGCCGCGACGTCACGTGCCGCGTCGACGACACAGTAAGGCATGGCATCCAGGCTGCCGTAGCGGACCGATGTGCACCATTCGTCGAGCATCGGCGTCAGGGCGGGTGAGGGCGGAGCGACGAGCAGGGCGTGGACGTCCCCATGGCGTCGGAGTCGAGGTAAGGCGAACTCCGGCGGCGGCCCGCCGACCGGCGGGATGACATACAGAATGGAAGCGTTCGTCATCGGGATACCTCGGAGCGCTCAACAAGCGCGAGAACACGCGTGGGACTGCCGGAGCCGCCTACAATCGGTAGCGGCCCCGCGAATAGGACAGCGCCGCGGGGTGGAAGTCGGTGCAAGTTCTGCAATTGAGTGAGGCCGTACTTGTTTGCGCCCTGCATGTAGCAGTGGCACGGAAAGGCCGGATCGAAGTTCATTGCCTGGCCGGCGTCAGTGCCCACGGTCTCCACGCCGAGACCAATCACAGACGTCTCCTGAGCAAGCCAGCGGGCACACTCCGGAGCGACGCCGGGCGTGTGTCCTCCGTTGAGGAACTGCTCGGCGTCGTCACGTCTGGCGTCCCAGCCGGTGCGGTACAGGAGCCAGGCGTTCTCCGGAAAGTGGCCGTGTTGCGCCTGCCAGGCCTCGACGTGCTCGCGGCGCAGCAGGAAGTCCGGGTCCGCGGCGGCCTCCGCGGAGTAGTCGAGCACCACGGCCGGTCCAACGAGCCGACGCGCTGGCACCTGAGAAACGTCGTCGAGATGGCGACCCGATAGCCAGTGGATCGGCGCATCGAAGTGCGTGCCGGTGTGTTCGGAGAGGCTGATGTTGTTCCAGTACACATTCT
>Ga0066709_100004176_pt1 | contig 11410 bp, 8 predicted proteins | sample GraSoiAngelo_158_FD_79665 | JGI IMG/M metagenome (GOLD analysis project Ga0066709, IMG submission 79665) | Grasslands soil microbial communities from the Angelo Coastal Reserve, California, USA - 14_1009_16_30cm | ecosystem: Environmental > Terrestrial > Soil > Grasslands | place: USA... | reverse complement strand
GGCGGCAGCGCGAACACCGTCACGCCGCCGATCAGCATGCCCGTCAGCGCGCGCGTCTCGTCGGCGGAGGCAAACGACACGCGGTTGGTGTTGAGCAGGCGGCGCACGGCGTGGTTCACGTCCAGCCGCGTCGTCGCCTTCACGACGCAGGCCGCGAACTGCCGCGGCTCCTTCTTGGAGGCCACGATGATGGTGTTGGCGGCGCGGTCGAGCGGCACGCCATAGCGCTCGCAGTAGGCGGCGGTGTCGGCGAACGCGGGATCGATCGGCTCCAGCGTGTAGGGCACGCCGAGGCCGTCGAGCACGGCGGCCACGCGCTGCTCGACGTCGCGCCCGTCGTCGCTCATGCGCTCAGTGCTGGGCGGCCGGCGCCCACGCCGTGGTCCGCCCCCCGATCGTCTCCCAGCGAATGCGATCGCCCCGCGCCGTCCGCGCCAGCGGATCGTGATCCCACCGGCGATGGAAGAGCCACGGGCGCGGATAGCGATCGCTGTCGGCACCCGCGCGCACGGCCGTGCGCAGCACGGCGCGCAGGCGCAGCCGCACGCGCGCCGACTCGGCCGGCGTGAGCGTGCGCGCCGGGCGGCGCGGGTCGATGCCGGCCTGGTAGAGCACCTCGTCGGCGATCCAGTTGCCGACGCCGGCGGCGAACGTCTGATCGAGCAGCAGCGCCTTCATGGGCGCCGTCCGGTCGTGGAGCAGCTCGTAGAAGCGCGCCGGCGGCGGCAGCTCGTGGAGCGCGTCGAAGCCGAGGAGCGAGAGCGGCGGCTCCGCGCGGGGCCGCTCGCGCAGGCGAATGCGCCCGAGCCGGCGGCCGTCGGCCAGGGCCAGCTGGCTGCCGTCGGCGAAGGTGAGCCGCAGCTTCGCGAAGCGCGGCGGCCAGCCCGCCGGCCGTGCGCCGCGCGTGGACATGAGACGCAGCGGGGGGCGCTGTGGCACGTGCAGGCCGCCCGTCATGCCGAAGTGCATCAGCAGCGCGGGGCCGCGATCGAGCTCGAGCCAGAGATGCTTGCCGTGACGGCGCGCCGCCCGCACGCGGCGGCCCGCCAGCGCGGCGCGCACGCGCGCGGGCGGCGTCTCGAACACGATGGGATCGGCGGCGCACCAGACGTCGGCGATGCGCCGGCCGACCGCCACCCGCACGGCCAGTCGCCGTGCGGTCTCGACCTCGGGCAGCTCGGGCACGGCCGGGGCTTACGGCACGATCTCGAGCAGCTCCACCTCGAAGACGAGCGTGGCGCCCGGCTTGATGCGCGGCGGCGCGCCGCGCTCGCCATAGGCGACGTCGGCCGGGCAGACGAGCCGGCTCTTGCCGCCGACCTTCATCTGCTGCACGCCTTCCGTCCAGCACTTGATGACGCCGTTGAGCGGGAAGGTGGCCGGCTGGCCGCGCTGCACGGAGCTGTCGAACACGGTCCCGTCGGTGAGGGTGCCGTGATAGTGCACCTTCACCTTGTCGGTCGCCTTCGGCGACGGGCCCGTGCCCGGCTTGAGCGTGGTGATGATGACGCCGGAGTCGAGCTTCTTGGCGCCGGGCTCGGCGGCGGCCTTGCCGAGATAGGCGTCGCCCGCCTTCTTCTCGGCCGCCGCCACCACCGCGATGCGCTGCGTGCGCAGCTCCTGGATCTTGGTCATGTACTCGCGCGGCTCCGCCTTGTGGGGCCGGTTGAGCGCGGCGTCGGTGAGCCCCGCTTTGACCAGATCTACCTCGGCCGGCGAGAGCGCGAACGGCGCGAGCTGGCCGGCCAGCGCCACGCCGAGCGCGTACAGGGTCTTGTCCTCATCGCTCTTCAGCTCCTGAGCCGCGACGGGCACGGCGTGGACGACCAGCAACGCGACGACGGCGACGAGCGCGCGACGCATGAAGGCTCCTCTCAGCTCAGCACCGCGGTCTTCAGCCGCGTGATGAGGTCGAAATCGATGGCCGCGCCCAGGCCCGGGCCGGCCGGCGCGTGCACGAGGCCGCGCGCGTCCACCTCGATGTCCTCGCGCAGGCCGTACTTCTGGGCGGCGGCCGGCAGGAGCACCTCGAAGAACTCGCAGTTGCGGATGGCCATCGTCACGTGCAGGTTGGCGACGTTGTTGAGCGAGTTGCCGCCGTGGTGGATCTCGAAGTTCATGTGGAAGGCCTCGGCCAGGTGGGCGCTCTTCACGAGCGGCGTGATGCCGCCCTTCACGGCGACGTCCCCGCGCAGGTAATCGGTGGCGCGGGCGACGATCCACGGCGCCAGCGCGGTGAAGCCGCCCGGCGCGTACTCGGTGGCCAGGATGGGGATCGCGAGCTGCTGCTTGAGCTTGACGTAGTTGTAGAGGTCGTCGTCGGCCAGCGGGTCCTCGTACCAGTAGAAGCCCAGGTCCTGGGCCACGCGTCCCACGCGCAGCGCCTCGGGATACTGATAGGCCCACGTCGAGTCGAGCATCACGGTGAAGCCGTCGCCCACCGCGCGCCGCACCGCCTGGCACACGGCGATGTCGGTGACGGGATCGGTGGGCGGATGAATCTTGTAGGCGGTCCAGCCCTCGGCCTTGAAGCGAGCGGCCTCCTCGGCGTAGGCGTCCTTCGAGGGCAGCACGGCCGACGAGGCGTAGGCCGGCGCGCTCTCGCGATAGCTGCCGAGTAGCCGGTGGATCGGCATCCCGGCGATCTTGCCGCCGAGATCCCACAGCGCGACGTCCACGGCGCCGATCGTGCGAATCGTCGTCGCGCGCTGGCGCTGCCACATCGCCTGCCACAGGCGCTCGCGGTCGAGCGGATCCTGGCCGAGGACGATGGGCTTCAGCACCTGCAGCAGCGCCTGCGCGTCGAGCGCCGCGCTGCGCATGGCCGAGCCGAGGAAGGCGTGGCCCTCGAGGCCGCTGTCGGTGCGCAGGGTCAGCAGACCGAGCTCGCTCTGGCCGCTGAAGCGTCCGGTGTGGCGGCCGTACGTCGTCGGCGGGATGTCGCCCCACGCAAACAGGGTGAGCGTGACGTCGCTGATCTTCATTGACGAACCGGCGTAGCCTACCACGCCCGTCGCGGGCTTTCCCGCACGAGGGTGGCGCCAGTGGCGCGTCGCTTGCACACGTGCTCGAGCATGAACGTGGTGGCCCGCAACTGGTGGGCGCTCGTGCTGCGTGGCGTGCTCGCGGTGGCGTTCGGCATCTTCGCTCTCGCGCTGCCGGGCGCGGCGTTCGCCGTGCTCGTGCTGGCCTTCGGCGCCTACGCGCTGGTGGACGGCGTGTTCAACATCGTCGCGGCGCTGCGCGACGCCCGCGGCGAGCGCGGGTGGTGGACGCTGCTGCTGTCGGGCGTGGCCGGCGTGCTGGCAGGCCTGGCGGCCCTCCTGGCCCCGGCGCTGACCGCGCTCGTGCTGCTCTACGTGATCGCCGGCTGGGCCGGGCTGACGGGTGTGCTCGAGATCGCCGCCGCCGTCCGCCTGCGTCGCCACATCACCGGCGAGTGGATGATGGCGCTGCAAGGCGGCCTGTCGGTCGCCTTCGGCGTGCTGGTCATCCTGGCGCCGATGGCCGGCGCGCTGGCCGTGGTGCTCCTCATCGGCGCGTACGCGCTCGTCTCCGGCCTGGTGCTGCTCGCGCTCGGCGCCCGGCTGCGCAGCGCCGCCCGACGTCCCATTCCCGAGCGCGTGATCCGGAGGGCCGCGTGATGAAGAAGAGCCGCCGACCGCCGATGACCGATCCTGAGCGTCTCACCACCGACGAGCTGCTGGCCGCGCACGAGCGCATGTTCGGTCCGCTCGAAGCCCAGGCCAAGGTGCGCATCCAGCGCGCCGCCGACAGCGCGCGCGTGACGCGCTGGGAGGGCATGGACGGCCTGGCTGCTTGACATCGGGGCCCGAGATGGCCCCCAAGCCCCCAACGTTCGCAGCGTCCCGGGAAACCCGTGACGCTGCTCTTCAACCCGTCAAGGCTTCCTGGATCACGGCGCCGAGACGGCGCACGCGCACCGGCTTCTGGACCCACGCGGTCACCCCGTCCACGTGGCCGCGCGCGGACTCGTTGACGTAGCCCGACATCATGATCACCGGCACCGGGACGCCCCGCTCGCGCAGCTCGTGCACCAGCCGTAACCCGCCCATCCCCGGCATGATGAGATCGGTGAGGATCAGGGCCACATCGTCCGCGTGCGCCGCGTGCAGCTCCAGGGCCTGCTCGGCGCAGGTGGCCGCCAGCACGCGGTAGTTCAGCTCGGTCAGGATGTGGGCGAGCGACGAGCGCACCGGCGCCTCGTCCTCCACCACCAGCACCGTCTCGCCGTGGCCGCTCAGGACTTCCGCGGCCGCGCCGATCTCGGTCACGATGCCGGCGCCCTCGTCGGGCAGATAGACCGTGAACGTGGTGCCGGCGCCGGGCCGGCTGTCGACGGCGATGTGACCGCGGTGCTGGGTGACGATGCCGTAGGCCTGCGAGAGCCCGAGCCCGGTGCCGCTGCCGGGCGCCTTCGTCGTGAAGAACGGCTCGAAGATGCGCTCGCGCACGTCGGCCGGAATGCCGGGGCCCGTGTCGCTCACGGCCAGCGTGGTCCACGCGCCGGGCCCGGGCGCGGACTCGCCCTCCGTCTCCCCGCGCTCCTCGCGGCCGAGACGGAAGCGCAGCTCGCCGCCGAGCGCCATGGCGTCGCGGGCGTTGACAGCCAGGTTGGTCAGCACCTGGCTCAACTGGTTGGGATCGGCGTTCACGACGAAGCGGGCCTCGACCGGCTCCACCACGATGCGGATCGTCTCCGGCAGCGTGCGCCGCAGCAGCGCCACCGTCTGCTCCAGCAGCGCGGCGAGATCCACCGTCTCCAGCGCCGGCGAGGACTGACGGCTGAAGTCGAGGATCTGGCGTACGAGCGCGGCCGCGCGCTCGCCCTGCTCGACGATGATGGACAGCCGGCCGTGACCAAACGCCGCATCGTCGTACCGGCGAATCGCCAGCTCGGCCGAGTTCACGATCGTCATGAGGATGTTGTTGAAGTCGTGCGCGATGCCGGCCGCGAGCTGGCCCACCGCGGCCAGGCGCGCCTGCTGCTGGGCGACCTGCTGCGCCTCGCGCTGTCGCGTGACGTCACGGATGACCAGCACCACGCCCTGGGCATGCTCGAGGGGCTCCGCGGCCACCTGGAAGACGCGGCGGTCCAGCGCGACCTCGCGCGGCTCCACTCGCGCGGCCAGCAGGCGCGCGAGCGTGAGGTCGCCGACCGTCGTGACCTCGCCGGCCGGCGACAGCGCGCCGATGGTCGCGAGGTGCGCGTGGCCGAAGGCGTTGGCGATGGCGACGCGGCCGTCGCGCTCGAGCAGCAGCACGCCCTCCGGCAGATGCTGGACCACGGCCTGCAGGCGCGCCTGCTGCCGGTCGAGCGCCGCTCTCAAGGAGGTCTGGTGGATGGCCACCGCGAGCTGGTTGGCCACCTCGCTGACGATCTGCGTATGGTCGGCGTCGAAGCCGTTGGCGGCCGGCGAGGCCACGCACAGCAGGCCGATGGTGGTGCCGCTGGCCACCAGGGGCGCGCTGATGAGGCTGCGGGTGCCGCCCTCCAGCAGCTGCGCGAAGACGGGAAAGCACCGGTAGCGGCCGCCGGTGAGATCCCCGATGTAGCGCGGGCCCTTGGTCTGGAGCACCTCCGACGACGGCAGGGCATCGATCGGAATCGCGCTGCCCTCGGCGGGCGCGCCGTCGCCGTCGGTGACCATGAAGCGCGCGACGGCCGCCTCGAAGATCAGGATGGCGCCCCAGCGGTACGGCACGATCTGGCGCAGCCGCGGCAGCGCATTCCGCGCGATGGCCTCCGCCGACTCGGCGGCGAGGATGCTGCGGTCGATGTGCTGCAGCGCCTCCAGGCGGTGGGCGGTGGCCGACAGCTCCTGCGTCTGCTCGCGGACCTTTTCCTGGAGATTCTCGCTGAGGTCGCGCGAGCGCCGCACGTAGCGCTCCACCACGGCCGAGAGCTCGCCGATCTCGTCGCCGGTGTCGATGCGGAGCACGGTGTCGTCCACCTGGCCGGCCTCGACGCGCCGCACGGCGGACGAGAGCGCGCGTACCGCCTGCGTGGAGGCGCGGCTGGCGAACACCAGCATGCCCACCGTCACCGTCAGCACGAAGGCGCCGGCGAGCGCGAGCAGGCGCGCGGCCGCGCGCAGCGCGCCGTAGGCGTCCGTGTGAAAGGCCACGCCGACGAGCGTGCCGCCCAGGCGCGGCGCGTCCACGAAGCCCACCACCTTCAGATCGCGCCGCGAGTCGTGCACGATCCCGCGACCGCCGCCGGTCACCCGCCCGCGCGTCTCCGGCGAGAACTCGTCCGCCGGCAGGCCCTCGCCGGGCCGCAGCAGGAGCAGGCGCCCGTGCTCGCCCCAGCCGTGGTACGCGCCGAGCTGGCGGGCGGTGTCCGCCGCGCGCGCGAGCCGGCCGAGGTCGCGCGTCAGCACGGTGGCCGCGGTGTCGGCCACCATCGCCTGGAAGGCCTGCAGCACGAACAGGCTGATGAGCGCGAAGCCGCTGACGGCGACGGCGAGGCTGACGCCGAAGATGCGCCCGGCCACGGTGCGCGCCACGATCGTGCCCAGCCCGCCCTCGCGCGCGATCTGCGAGCGCGCCGGCTCCAGCACGCGGTCCAGGCCGAGGTGATAGAAGACGGCCAGCAGGAGCGAGATGACCACGCCGTTGCCGACGTTCTTGATCTGCTCGACGAGCGGCAGCGCCGCGAAGAGCCGGAGCTGCAGGGCGCCGATGGCGTAGCCGAGCAGCGTGAAGGCGAACAGCAGCGAGCCGACGAGCGTGGGATAGCGCATCACCTCGCGGTAGCGCCGCGCCGGATCGGTCGACAGACGGCGCCGCGAAGGATAGAGTCTCTGCGCCGCCAGCACGAACGCGCCGCCGACGACCGGGACCTCCCAGAAGAACGCGAGGGCCGTCCATTGGAGCTGGAGCCGATCGAGATTCATGGTGAGCAGGAAGTAGATGGGCGCCGGCAGCCAGTACCAGAAGGCCAGCCCGCCCCACGACAGCAGCGCGGCCTTCATGCGCATGGACAGGTGTTCGCGCTGCCGCCAGATCAGCGCGCCCGCGGCGACGTGCACGAGCTGCAGCCAGACGAGCCACCCGAGGAAGATCGGCACGGTCATCGGCGCCATGCCGGAGATCGACAGCAGCGTGTAGGCGGACGGCGCCAAGATGCAGGCGAGGACCATGGCCATCGCGCCCGCGAGCGAGACGCTGGGCATGGATCGGCTTGGACTGCGAGGCGCGTGCCACGCGTTCCGTTCTTTCGTGACGCACAGATAGCCGAGGGCGACGGCCGCGATCGAGGATGTCGCGGTCAGGTTTTGACCGGGCCGGTGTCGTGCTGACAGCCGAGACGGACATCCTGGTGGTGGGCGGCGGCATCGCCGGCACCTCCGTGGCATACCACCTCACCGCGCTCGGCCGGCGCGTCACGCTGCTCGAGCGCGGCGAGATCGCCTCCGGCGACTCCGGAATCAACGCCGGTCAGATCGATTCGATCGGCTGGGGCCACAAGCCCGACCTGCAGGCGCATCTGACCACCGGCAGTCTCGACATCTTCAAGAGCATCCAGCTCGACCTCGGGGAGGACGTCGAGTTCCGTCAGTCGGGCGCGCTGCAGGCGATCCACACGGAGGCGGAAGGCGACTTCGAGCGCGAGCGCGTGCGCGCGCTGCGCGAGCGCGGCCATCGCGTGGAGCTCCTCGCCAACCGCGAGGCGCGCAGCCTCGAGCCGGGCTGGTCGCCGCGGCTGCTCGGCGCGATGTACTCGCCCGAGCGCTCGCAAGCCGATCCTTGCCGGGCCACGCGCGCGTTCGCGACGCTGGCCGAGCGGAGCGGCGCGCGCGTGCTGACCTCGCGCGAGGTCACCGCGCTGGCGCCGCGGCCGGGTGGCGGCTGGCTGGCGCGCACCAGCGGCGGCGACGTTGCGGCGGGCTCGCTCGTGCTCGCGGCGGGCGCCTGGTGCGGACCGGTCGGCGCGCTGCTGGGCCTCGACATCCCGCTCGTGCCGGTGCGCGGCCAGATGTGGGCGACGGCGCCGGTGGCGCCCAGCGTGTTCCAGACGATGTCCTCGGCGGAGTCGGCGCTGGCCTGGCATCGTGACCCCGGCACCGACCCGCCGTTGCTCACGCTGCGCAAGGGCGCCAGGCTCACGCGCCATCTCTACGGCCGCCAGCGTCGCGACGGCGAGATCATCTTCGGCGGCGACCGCGAGCTGGCCGGCTGGTCGGCGACGCCCGATCCGGCCGGCATCGAGGTCAATCGCGCGCACGCGATCGAGGTGCTGCCGTTCCTCGCGGGCCTGCCGATCGCGCGCACGTGGGCGGGGCTCATGCCGTTCCCGCTCGACGGCAAGCCGCTGATCGGCCGCATCCCGCTACGGCCGGATCTCTGGATCGTCGGCGGCCTGGCCTCCTCCGGCTTCGGCCGCGGGCCCATGGCCGGCAAGCTGCTCGCGGAGTATCTTCACTCGGGGCGGCCGGCCGCCGTGCTGGCCGAGGCCGATCCCGCCCGTTGCGTCGTCGAGCGTCACTGACCGGAGGCCTTCATGCGTGCCACGCCGCTCGCTCTCGCCCTCGCGCTGCTCACGCTCATCGCCGCCGTGCCGGGCCACGCCCAGGAGACGCCGCGCATGGGCGGCGTCCTCAAGGTGGCCGCCATCGGCGAGCCGCCCACGCTCGACATCGCCATGTCCACGGCCACCCAGGTCTACGAGATCATGTGGCACGCCAGCGAGTCGCTCTTCACCTACGACCGCAACTTCAGCCCCATCCCGATGCTGGCCGAGAGCTACACCGTGGGCGACAAGGGCCTGCGCTACACGATCACGCTCCGCCGCGGCGTGAAGTTCCACAACGGCAAGGAGATGACCTCGGCCGACGTGGTCCCCTCGCTCAAGCGGTGGTCGCAGCTCGCCTCCGTCGGCAAGGTGCTGGCCAAGAGCATCGAGGCGATCGAGGCCAGGGATCCCTACACGGTGCTGATGCATCTCAAGCAGCCGTCGGGCTCGCTCATCTACGGGCTCTCCGAGCCGCACGCCGCCGTCTATCCCAAGGAGACGATCGAGGCGGCCGGCGAGGGCACGCTGAAGGACTTCATCGGCACCGGCCCTTACCGCTTCGTCGAGCACCGGGCGGACCGCCACATCAAGTTCGTGCGCTTCAACGACTACAGCGCGCGCACCGACCCGCCCAACGGCTTCGGCGGCAAGAAGACGGCGTACTTCGACGAGATCCTCTTCCTGCCCGTGTCCGACACCGCCGTGCGCCTGGCCGGCGTGGAGACCGGCGAGTACCACCACGCGATGTTCGTGAAGCAGGACGCCTACGAGCGCATCAAGTCGCTGCCGCAGATGCAGTCGCGCATCGTCAAGCCGCGCGGCTGGGCCGTCGCCGTGCTCAACCACAAGGCCGGCGTGATGACGAACAAGAAGGTCCGCCAGGCCATGCAGGCCGCGCTCGACATGGAGCCGATCGCAGTGGCCGGCTTCGGCTTCAAGGACTTCTATCGCCTCGACCCCGGGCTCTTCTTCCCGGAGCAGCCGTGGCACTCGACGGTCGGCGCCAACCTCTACAACCAGAAGGACAAGGCCAAGGCGCGCCGCCTGCTGCAGGAGGCCGGCTACGCCAGGCAGCCCGTGCGCTGGATGGCGACGAAGGAATACGAGTTCATGTACAAGAACGCGCTCGTGGCGCGCCAGCAGCTCGAGGAGGTCGGCTTCGTCGTCGACCTTCAAGTCGTGGACTGGGCCACCCAGAACCAGCGGCAGGAGAAGGCCGAGCTGTGGGACGTCTTCTCCACCGGCTTCGTGTTCTCGGCCGACCCGGCGCTGCACGTGGCGCTGCGCTGCACGTTCGCGGGCTGGTGGTGCAACGAGGAGAAAGAACGGATGCTGACCGAGCTGCGCGGCGAGGGCGATCCCAGGAAGCGCAAGGCCATCATCGAGCGCGTGCAGGCGATCTACTACGAGGACGTGGGCACCGTGAAGATCGCCGACTACTTCACGCTGGACGCCGCGCGCCGCGAGCTGCGCGGCCCCTTCCGCACCGCGCCGCGCATGTACTTCTGGAACTCGTGGCTGGCGAAATGACGCGCGTGACGACCGAGAAGCGCCCCGTCCACGCCACCCGCGGCATGGTGGTGACCAACCACCCGCTCGCCTCCGCGGCCGGCGCCGAGATGCTGGCCGCCGGTGGCAACGCCGTCGATGCCGCGGTGGGCGCGCTCTTTGCGCTGAGCGTGGTGGAGCCGATGATGGTCGGCGTCTTCGGCGCCGGCCACGCGCAGATCGTCACGCCGGGCGGCCTCCACACGGTGGTCGACGCCTACACGACGGCGCCGGCCGCCGCGCGGCCGGACATGTTCCGGCCGCTGTCCGAGACGTGGCCCAGCTACATGGAGGCCGAGGGACGCGAGAACAGCGTGGGGCTGCGCTCCGTCGGCGTGCCGGGCACCCTGGCCGGCTGGTGCGAGATGCTCGAGCGCTTCGGCACGCTGCACCTCGCCACCGTCATGCAGCCCGCCATCCGTCATGCGGAGCGCGGCTTCCGCGTGACCGGCTATCTCGCCGAGTGCCTCGCGGAGGCGGCGCCGGACCTCGCGCGGTTCGAGGCGAGCGCACGCGTGTTCCTGCCCCGGGGCGCGCCGCTGCGCCGCGGCGATCTCCTCGTGCAAGGCGACTACGCGGCCACGCTGCGCGCGATCGCCGAGGACGGGCCGGCCGCCCTCTACGGCGGCGCCATCGGACGGCGCGTGGCCGACCACATGGCGCAGGCGGGCGGGCTCATCACGCTCGAGGACCTCGCGCGCTATCGCACGATCGAGCGCGCCCCCGTGCACGGGACCTATCGCGGCGTCACCATCGCCGGCTGCCCGCCGCCGACGGGCGGCGGCATCCACCTCATCCAGATGCTGAACCTGCTGGAGACGTTCGACGTGCGCGCGCTCGGCTTCGGCACCGTGGACGGCATCCACCTGCTGGCGGAGGCGCTGAAGATCGCCTTCGCCGACCGCGCGGCGGCCACCGGCGATCCCGCGTTCGTCGAGGTCCCCGTCGCCCGCCTGATCTCCAAGGACTACGCGCGCGCACGCCGCGGACAGATCGAGATGGGCAAGGCGCGCGCTCACGCCGCCGGCGTCGCGGCCGGCGCCGGCTCGAACCACACGACGCATCTCACCGTCGCCGACGCCGAGGGCACCGTGGTGGCCGCGACGCAGACGATCAACAGCCTGTTCGGCTCGCGCGCGATGGCGCCGGGAACCGGCATGCTGCTCAACAACACGATGGCGCTCTTCGATCCGCATCCGGGCCACGTGCTCTCGGTGGCGCCCGGCAAGCGGATGACGAGCTCGATGGCGCCGACCATCGTGCTGCGCGACGGGCGGCCGGCGATGGCGCTCGGCCTGCCGGGCGGCGTCCGCATCTTCGCCT
>Ga0066709_100004175_pt1 | contig 11412 bp, 10 predicted proteins | sample GraSoiAngelo_158_FD_79665 | JGI IMG/M metagenome (GOLD analysis project Ga0066709, IMG submission 79665) | Grasslands soil microbial communities from the Angelo Coastal Reserve, California, USA - 14_1009_16_30cm | ecosystem: Environmental > Terrestrial > Soil > Grasslands | place: USA... | reverse complement strand
TGATCGCCGTCGCGAGCGCGGCGTCGACGGCGTTGCCGCCCCGGCGCAGTACCGCCAGGCCCGCCGACGCGGCCAACGGCTGGCTGGTCGCGACCACCCCGTGGGGCGCGTACAGCGGCTTGCGGTTCACCGTCATCCAGGCTCCCGGGTCCAGGTTGCACGTCTTTCGGATACTGTATGCAAAACGCTGTGGGCAGCCCGGCCGGAGGAGCGCGCGTGGACGGCGGCATCCCGAGCATCGGCGCGTCGCACCGACCGCTGCGTGACAAGGTCGTCGACGAGCTGCGCCGGCGCATCATCGACGGTGCCTACGAACCCGGCCACCGGCTCACCGAGGAACGGCTGGCCGACGACTTCGGGGTCTCCCGCAACCCGGTCCGCGAGGCCATCCGGGTCCTTGAGGCGGAAGGTTTCCTGCGCGCCCAGCCGCGCCGCGGCGCCGTGGTGGCGCAGATGTCGGTACAGGACGTGGAGGACCTGTTCGACGTGCGGATGTCGCTGGAGGAACTGGCCGCCAGACTCGCGGCGCAGCGGCTCGGACCGGACGACTCCGCGGTGCTGACCAAGCTGCTCACCAGGGCGCAGACCACCCGCCGGATGGCCGACCTCGCCGCGCTCAACACCCGGTTCCACGCGGCGGTCTGCGCGCTGGCCGGCAACCGGCTGCTGACCGGGCTCATGGAGTCGCTGCACGGCCGCCTGCAGTGGGTGTACCGGCAGAGCGTCGCCACCCGTGCCGAGGACTCCTGGGCCGAACACCGCGAACTGGCCGCCGCGATCCTGTCCAAGGATGCCGAGGCGGCCGGCCGGGCGGCGCGCAGCCACGTGCTGGCCGCCCGCGAGTCGGCGCTGGCGCTGGCACTGCGCGTCGCCGGGTCCCGGTAGCCGCGCCCGCCTCTGGTCGCGCCCGCGCGGCGGGCGCCACCATCTCACCCAAGGCGCGGTCCCGTCCCGTCGTCGGCCACGAGGTGGCAGGCGACCAGCGCGCCGGCCGGGCCGACCGGGCGCAGCGGCGGTACCACGACCCGGCACTCGTCCACCGCCACCGGGCACCGCGTGTGGAACCGGCACCCGGCCGGCGGGTCGACCGGGCTCGGGATGTCGCCGGTGAGCACGATGCGCCGCCGGGTGCGCTGGGCCGGCGGATCGGGGATCGGGGCGGCCGACAGCAGCGCCTGGGTGTACGGGTGGCGCGGCGTGGCGAACAGCTCCCGCCGTGCCGCGACCTCGACGAGGACGCCGAGGTACATGACCGCGACCCGCTGCGCGAGGAACTCCACCGAGGCGAGGTCGTGGGTGACGAACAGGCAGGCGAAGCCCAGGTCGGACTGCAACCGGCCGATCAGGTTCAGCACCGACGCCTGTACCGACACGTCCAGCGCCGAGGTCGGCTCGTCGGCCACCAGCAGCGCCGGGCCGGCCGACAGCGCCCGGGCCAGGCTGACCCGCTGCCGCTGGCCGCCGGACAGCTCATGCGGGTACCGGCGCCCCACCCCGGCCGGCAGGCCGACCTGGTCGAGCAGGTGGTTCACCCGGCTGCGGCGGCTGGCCCCGGTGCCGATCCGGTGCAGGCGCAGCGGTTCGCTGACGATGTCGGCGACGGTCATCCGCGGGTTCAGCGACGACGACGGATCCTGGAAGACCATGTTGAAGTGGCGGCGCAGCGGCCGCAGTTGCCGCCGGGACAGCTTGGCGATGTCGGTACCGTTGATCCGCACGTGTCCCGACGTGACCGCGACCAGGCGGGTCGCGCACCGGCCCAGGGTGGTCTTGCCGCTGCCCGACTCGCCGACCAGCCCGAGCACCTCGCCCGGCGCCACGGCCAGGCTGACCCCGTCGACCGCCCGCACCGCGCCGAAGTGCTTGACGAGATCGACGACTTCCAGCACCGGCCGCGTCATGCCGGCACCGCCGGTTCGGGGACCGGCAGCGGGTGCCAGCAGCGGACCGGGTGGCCGGCCGGCCCGGGGGACAGGTCCGGCCGGTGCCGCCGGCAGGTCTCGTCCGCGCGGCCGCAGCGGTCGGCGAACGTGCAGGCGTCCGGCGAGTCGGCGAGCACCGGTACCCGGCCGGGGATCTCGCGCAGCCCGCCGTCGGCGTGCCGGGCCGGGTTCGGTACCGCGTCCAGCAGCCCCCGGGTGTACGGGTGGCTGGGCCGGGCGAACAGCGCCGGCGCGCCGGCCGTCTCGATGGTCCGCCCGGCGTACATGACGACCACCCGGTCGGCGATGTCGGCGACCACCCCGAGGTCGTGGGTGATGAGCAGCACCGCCATGCCGATCTCGGTACGCAGGTCGCGCAGCACGTCGAGGATGCCGGCCTGGATCGTCACGTCGAGCGCGGTGGTCGGCTCGTCGGCGACCAGCAGCCGGGGCCGGCAGGCGACCGCCATCGCGATCATCACGCGCTGGCGCATGCCGCCGGACAGCTGGTGGGGGTACTCCCCGATGCGCCGGGCGGGCAGCGGGATGCCGACCAGGTCGAGCAGCTCGATCGCGCGCCGGCGGGCCGCGGCGCCGTGCAGTTTCTGGTGCTGGCGCAGTACCTCGCCGATCTGGCGGCCGACGGTGAGCACCGGGTTGAGCGAGGTCATCGGTTCCTGGAAGACGTAGGCGACGTCGCGCCCGCGCACCTCGCGCAGTGCCGACTCGGGCAGCGCCGACAGCGTCGTCCCGTCGAACGTGACGGTACCGGCGACCGTCGCGTTGCGCGGCAGCAGCCGGGTCAGCGCCAGCGCGGTCACGCTCTTCCCGCAGCCGGACTCGCCGACCAGTGCGAGTACCTCCTCGGCGGCCACGTCGAAGGAGACCGCGTCGACGGCGAGCACCGGCCCGTCCTCGGTGCGGAACCGTACGGTGAGCTCATCGACGCGGAGCAGGGTCACCGTCGGCTCTCCTGCGGGTCGAAGGCGTCGCGCAGGCCGTCGCCGAACAGGTTCAGCGCGAGGGTCAGCGCGACGATCGCCACGCCCGGGAACACCGCCATCCAGGGGCCGTCCCGGAAGAACGGCTGGGCGCTGGCCAGCATGATGCCCAGCGACGGGGTCGGCGGCCGTACCCCCAGTCCCAGGAACGACAGCACGGCCTCGCCGATGATGGCGGCCGGGGCGGCGACGGTCGCCTGCACGATGAGCGTGTTCATCGCGTTGGGCAGGATGTGCCGGCGCAGCACCACGGTGTCGCTCGCGCCGCCGGCGATGGCCGCGGTCACGTAATCCATCCCGCGCAGCCGCAGCGTCTCGCCGCGGGTGACCCGGACGACCTGCGGGATCTGGCCGATCCCGATGGCGATCGTCGCGGTCGCGAGCGACGGGCCGAGGATCGCCGCGAGGCCCACCGCGAGGATCAGGAAGGGGAACGCCAGCAGCGTGTCGGTCAGCCGGGACACCGGCGGGTCCAGGAAGCCGTAGTACCCGGCGAGCAGGCCCAGCGGTACCCCGAGCGCCATCGACAGCCCCACCGACATGACCGCCACCAGTACCGAGACCCGCAGCCCGTACAGCACCCAGGAGAACATGTCGCGACCGAGGTAGTCGGTGCCGAACCAGTGCTCGGGCGACGGCGGCTGCAGCGCCGCGCTGAAGTCGGTCTGCGCGTACGGGTACGGCGCCACGACGTTGGCCAGCAGTGCGGCGCCGACCGCGATGAGCACCACGACCGCGCCGAGTACCGCCAGCGGGTTGCGCAGCAGCCGGCGCAGCACCCGGCGGCGGGTGGCCGGCAGGGTACCCGCGGCCGGAGCCTCCACGGTGGACAGATCGAGGACGGTCACAGCACCGCACCGCCCACCCGGATCCGCGGATCGATCACCGAGTACAGCAGGTCCACGAAGAGATTGATGCCGATGTACGCGGTCGTGGTGACCAGGACGACGCCCTGGATCATCGGGTAGTCCCGGGTGAACACCGCATCGAGGGTGAGCTTGCCGAAACCGGGCAGCACGAAGATCTGCTCGGTGACGACCGCCCCGGAGATGAGTACCCCGAGCTGCAGCCCGACGATGGTGACCACCACGATGAGACTGTTACGCAAAGCGTGGCCGAGTACCACCCGGGAGCCGCCCAGTCCCTTGGCCCGCGCGGTGCGCACGTAGTCGGCCGACAGCGCCTCCAGCATCGCCGAGCGGGTCTGCCGCATGATGACCGCGGCCAGCGCCGTACCCAGCACGATGGCCGGGAGCAGCAGGTGCCGGAAGCTCTGCACCGGGTCGTCGAACAGCGACACGAAGCCCGACGCCGGCAGGATCGGGAACGCGATCGCGAACACCAGCACCAGCATCAGCCCGAACCAGAAGTTCGGCACCGACAGCCCCAGCAGCGCGACCGAGTTCGCCGCCCACTCGGTGGCGGTGCGCCGGCGTACCGCGGCGACGACCCCCGACCCGACGCCGATGAGCACCGCGATCACCATCGCGAACATGGCCAGTTGCAGGGTGACCGGCAGCGCGTGCCCGATCGTCGAGCGTACCGGCAGCCCGGTGCGCGCCGACCGGCCCAGGTCACCGGTGAGCGCCTTGAGCACGTACCGCGCGTACTGCACCGGCAGCGGCCGGTCCAGCAGGTAGTCGTGGCGGATCTGCGCGACGGTCGCCGGGTCGCTCTCCTCGCCGGCCAGTGTCCGGGCCGGGTCGCCGGGCAGCGCCCGCACGCCGAGGAACACCACGATCGTCACGAGGACGAAGGTGACGACCGACTCGAGCAGCCGGCGCAGCAGGTACCGGCGCATCGTGGATCAGGCGGCGAAGCCGGCCGCGCCGAGTCGGATCAGCCCGTCGCCGTACACCTGCACGCCGGCCACCTTGCTGGACACACCGGTGAGGTTCTTCGCCCGGTACAGGTACATCAGCGGGACGTCCTCGTGCAGCTTGGTGATGAGCTGCCCGTACAGGTCGCGCCGCTTGGCGGTGTCCGGCGCCGCCCGTGCCTGGCTGAGCAGGTCGTCCACGGCCGGGTTGCTGTACCCGGAGATGTTCTGCGAGCCCTGGGTCTGCACGAAGCTGGCGATGTTGCCGTCCGGGTCGATGCGGCCGGACCAGCCGATGCGGTACAGCTGGAACTTGCCGGCGTCGGTCTGGTCCAGCGAGGCGGAGAACTCGGTCGGCTGCAGTTGCAGGTCGAAGCCGCCCTCCTTGACCTGGGCCTGGAGCGCCTCGCCGAGGCGCCGCTCGACCGGGTCGTTGGCCTGCACCATGCTGACCTTCACCGGCGTGGCCACGCCGGCCTGGGCGAGCAGCTGCTTGGCCGCCGCCGGGTCGTGCTTGGGGCAGGCCTGCGCGGCGTCGGAGGACAGCGGGCTGGCCGCGCTGATCGGGCCGCACGCCGGGGTGAACTGGCCGCCGAACACCACCGTGTTGAGGGCCGCGCGGTCGATGCTGCGCTCGAACGCCTGCCGCACCTTGGCGTTGGTCGCCAGCGGTCCAGCGTAGGGCGCAGCCAGGGTACCGGCGGGCTTGCCGACCCCGTTGGCGTTGCCGAGGTTGACGGTGATGCCCTGGTACCCGAGCGAGTCGGAGGTGAGCAGCCGCAGGTTCGGGTCGGACTTGAGCGCCTCGACGTCGGTGGTGGCCACCGTGTCGAGCACGTCGGCGTCGCCGGAGCGCAGGTTGTTGAACCGGGTCGTGGCGTCGGCGATGATCCGGTACACCACCTTGTCCAGGTGTACCTTCGCCGCGTCGTAGTAGTTCGGGTCCTTCACCACCTCGATGCGGTCCTGCGCGACGCGGGTGGCGAACTTGAACGGCCCGACGCAGACCGGGTTCGTGCCGAAGTTCGCGCCCGCGGACTTGAGCGCCGCCGGCGACATGATCATGCCGGACCGGTCGGCGAGTACCGCGGTCAGCGGTACGAACGGCGACTTCAGCGCGATCGACACCGTGGCCGGGTCGGTCACCGAGACGCTGGCGACGCTGGACAGCTCCGTCTTGCGCGCCGACCCGGACAGCGTCATGTGCCGGTCCAGGCTCGCCTTCACCGCGGCCGCGTCCAGCGGGGTACCGTCGGCGAACTTCACGCCGCTGCGCACCTTGATGGTGACCGTCTTGCCGTCGCTGGAGAACTGCGGCAGCGCGGCGGCCAGTTGCGGTACGACGTTGAGCTTGGCGTCGACGTCGTAGAGCTTCTCGCAGATCGCGTTGAACACCGTGCGGCCGACGAGGGTCCGCGCCAGGGTCGGGTCGAGCTTGTCCGGCTCGGCGGACAGCGCCACGGTCAGCGTCCCGCCGTTGCGGACCGCCCGGTTGTCGCTGCTCGGGCCCGCTGCCGGGGCACCCGACTTGATGGAGCTGCAGCCCGCACCGGACAGGGCGAGCGCGGCGGCGAGCGCGGGTACGGCAGCGGCGCGAATCAACGTCGGTCTGCTGGGCATTCGTGTGCCTCCCCAGTCCCGGTCCTGGCCCCGAACGTATCCTGTATACAAGATACGGGTCAAACGATCGCCGGTAACGTATCCGCATACGTCGAAGCGCCCCGGGTCCGGTGACGGCCCCGGGGCGCTGCGTGTCGTGCTGTCAGGTCACCTCGCGGTGACAGGTCAGGTGGTGATGAACCCGTTCGGGTTCGCCGGGTTCGGGTCGAGCCACAGGCCGCGGTACTCGTCGTGCAGCCCGCTGTTGTGCACCTGGATCGCCAGCGGACCGACCCGGGCGGCGGTCTTGTCCATGAAGTCGAGCACCTCGACGCCCTTGCACGTGGTCGCTGTCGTCGCGTTCGGCGGCAGCGGGCAGCACGCCATCCGGGCCACGCCGGTGCTCATGTTGCCGACCAGCTCGCACTGGCTCCACGCCTTTGTGTCGATCTTCGTGTGGGTGAACGTCTTGAACTCCGACCCGCCGCCGTTGTTGTGCCCCGGCCGGTAGTCCCAGTGCCCGCCGTTGGGCGGTTGGAACTGGATCGCGGACAGCGCGTCGCGGATCGGGTTGGTGGTACCCCAGATCAGCACCGTCGGGGCGTGCCCCTTCTTGCCGGCATCGGTGGGGAGCTGACGGAGCTGGAAGATCCACCGGAAGGTGCCGACCTGCTTGTTGAAGTAGATCCAGCCGCGGCTGGTGCCGTTGCCGTGGATGGCGCCACCGACGACCGACCAGGCGCCCGCGGCGTGCGGGGTCCAGCCGTCGAGGCTGCTGCCATTGAACATGGACACCAGGTGCGGGTCGCCGTACGGGTTGCCGCCACCGCCCGGTGGGGTGTGCACGGTCAGCGGCGCGCTGGGCGCGGACGCGTCGCCGGCCGCGTTACGCGCCTCGACGGTGATCGCGTGGTCGGCGTCCGGGCTCAGCCCCGCGCAGGTACCCGTCGTCGCGGTGCCCGTGACGCTGCCGCACGCGGCGCCGTCGCCGAACAGGTCGTAGGCGGTGACGCCGGTGCTGGTCGACGCCGTCCAGGACACCGTGGCGCTGGTGGCCGTGACGCTGACCCGGGTCACGTTGGTGGGCGGGTTCGGTGGGGTACCGCCGCCGCCGAGGGTGCCGAAGACGTCGAACTCCTGCAGCGAGTACCCGTGCGTGGCGTCGGCACGGCAGCGCTTCGTGCCGTTCATCCGCACGTACCGCCCGGAGCCGGTCAGCCCGGTCCGGTCCTCGACGCCGCCCTTACCGGCGCTGGTGGAGAAGACAGTCGTCCAGGTCGCGTGGTCGGTCGAGGTCTGCAACTGGTACGCCACGGCACAGGACTTGTCCCACTGCAGCCGGATCCGGTGTACCTGGGCCACGGCGCCGAGGTCGACGTAGATCCACGACGGGTCCTTGCCGGCCGCGCTCGCCCAGCGCGTGGCGGAGTTGCCGTCCACCGCGTTCTTCGCCGGACAGCACGCGCCCGACGACGACACCGTGACCGGCTTGTTGCGGGACAGCAGCACGTCGGCCGCCGGTGCGCCGGCCCCGGCGTTCGCGACGGCTGTCGTCAGTCCGACGGCGAGCAACACCGTGGCCCCGGCCAGTAAGGCCACGCCTCGTCTCCGCCTGTTCATGTGATCCTCCAAGGTCGCAAAGGTTTTCACAGATTTGCACGCATGAATCAATAGCCTCAATGCCCCGGCCGGGGGCCGCTGCCGGGCCGGCCCACCGGGGCGGCCGCGGGCAGCCCCGTTCTCCCGGTTGCGCAAGGGTTTCGGTGGCCGGCGGGGCATCGACGCTGGTGGAATGTTTCGGCATCGTTTCCGCGCGACGGCAAGCAGGATTCCGCCTGACGGCGCGTCAGGGCGGCTTGACGTCAGGCTGTCCTGACGGAATGCTGGACGGCATGATGACGCCCGACGCCGCCGAGCGGCAGCATTCCCTGCGCACCGCGGTCGCCCGGTACGACGACCTGCGGCTGCGCGACTCGGTCGGCGAGGCCGACCCGCTGACATACGTTGGCGGCTCAGCCGCCTGCCCGCGGTCGCCGGGAGCAGCAAAGAGCACGCCGCCCCCGGCGATCGCGGTCAGCCGCCGCGGCGCGGAAGCTGAGCCGCTGAGCCGCGACGAGGCACTCGAACTGCTCGCCCTCGGCGAGGTGATCGCCCGCAAGGCCGGCTACGGTCGGCAGCTCACGGTGCGGACCGCCCGGGCGGCGGGCGCCTCCTGGTCACAGATCGGCGCGGCACTGGGTACCACCAAACAGGCCGCCTGGGAGACGCACCTGAGGTGGATCGCGGACCAGGAGGCGGCCGCCCCCTAAGGGCGGCAATCCGGGTAGGCGCCGGACCCGCGGCGCGACGCCGGTCGGTACCGTCATGGCGTGGCTCTCATCGAGATCAGCGGGCTGACGAAGCGATATCCCCGGGTGACCGCGCTCGACGCGCTGACCGTCGACGTGCAGTCCGGGATCGTCGGCCTGGTAGGGGCGAACGGCGCGGGCAAGTCCACGCTCATCAAGATCCTGCTGGGGCTCGTCGCGCCGACGACCGGCCAGGTGCGCATCCTCGGACTCGATCCGGCGCGCGACGGCGACCAGGTGCGGGCCCGGGTCGGGTACATGCCCGAGCACGACTGCCTGCCGCCGGACCTGGTGGCCGCCGAGTTCGTCACGCACCTGGCCCGGGTCAGCGGGCTGCCCCGGGCCGCGGCCCGCGAACGCGCCTCCGAGGCACTGCGGCACGTCGGGCTCTACGAGGAGCGGTACCGGCAGATCGGCGGCTACTCCACCGGCATGAAGCAGCGGGTGAAGCTGGCGCAGGCGCTGGTGCACGATCCGGACCTGTTGCTGCTCGACGAGCCGACCAACGGCCTGGACCCGGCCGGCCGGGAGGCGATGCTGACCCTGATCCAGCGGATCGGCACCGAGTTCAACATCTCCGTGGTGGTCTGCTCGCACCTGCTCGGCGAGGTCGAGCGGATCTGCGACTGGCTGGTCGCCATCGACGCGGGGCGGCTGCTGCGCGCCGACCGGGTCGCGGCGATGACGGTGCAGCGCGACGTGCTCGCCATCGAGGTCGACGAGGGTACCGACGAGCTGGCCAAGGGGCTGGCGGAGCTGGGGCTGACGGTCGGCCGGGAGGCGCGGCTGCTGCTGGTGCCGCTCGAATCCGACGAGACCTACGACGTCATCCTCGGCGTGGTCGCCGCGCTGGACCTGCCGCTGCACCGGCTGGACCAGCGGCGGCACCGGGTCGCCGAGCTGTTCACCGAACCGGAGGTCGTCGATGTCGTCCGTTGAGCCGGCGCGCGCCGGGGTCATCCACGATCTCGGGTACCAGCGCTACACCGGGCCGCGGCTGGGTCGCCGGTACGCCACGCTGTCGCTGTACACGCACAGCCTGCGTACCGCGTTCGGCCTCGGCCGCAGCGGCAAGGCCAAGGTGTTCCCGTGGCTGGTCGTCGGGCTCGTCTTCGCCGTCGCGATCGTCGCGGTGGTGGTGCGCTCGCAGACCAACGTCGTGTTCATCAGCTACCTGCAGTACCCGGACACGGTCGGGGTACCGGTGCTGCTGTTCCTCGCCGTCGTCGCGCCCGAGCTGGTCTGCCGGGACCTGCGCGCGCACGTGCTGCCGCTGTACTTCTCCCGGCCGATCGCCCGGCCCGACTACGCGCTGGCCAAGCTCGTCGCGATGGTGAGCGCGGTCTGGCTGCTGCTGGCCGGACCGCAGCTGCTGATCCTGCTCGGCGGCATCTTCGCGCAGACCGGCGGCTGGCGCGGCGGGTGGCACGAGTTCACCGACTTCCTCGGCGGCGTGGCGTACTCGGGCATCACCGCGGTGGTGTACGCGTCGGTCGCGGTACTGGTCGCGTCGCTGGCCAGCCGGCGGGCGCTGGCCGCGGCCGCGATCGTCGGTACGTTCCTGGTGACCGCGCCGGTCGTCGGCGTGCTCTCGATCGTCGGCGGCTCGCTGCGCGAACTCGCCCCGGTGCTGAACCCGGTGACGCTCGTGGGCGGCGTGAAGCGGTACCTGTTCCACACCAAGGTCGGCCTGGATCTGGGCATCTACGGGCCGATGTACGTCGCGGTCGCGCTCGCACTGGTCATCGTCTGCACCACGCTGCTGCTGGCCCGGTACCGAAAGGCGGGAGCGTGAGCGGGCGGGCGCGGCGTCGTCTGGACCGAGGAGCGCAGCGACGAGGGAAGACGGCGCACCGAGGCGCCCGCGCGAACCTGGAGGACACATGAGCGAGGTTCAACTGACCGGCGTCTCACGCTGGTACGGCAACGTGGTCGCGGTCAACGACGTCACGATGACCCTCGGCCCCGGCGTCACCGGGCTGCTCGGGCCCAACGGCGCGGGCAAGACGACGGTGCTGCACATGATGTCCGGCTTCCTCGCCCCGTCGCAGGGCGAGGTGCGGGTCGACGGCCGGCCGGCGTGGCGCAACCCCGACGTGTACCGCACCCTGGGCCTGGTCGCCGAACGCGAGGCGGTGCACGGGTTCCTGACCGCGTGGGAGTTCGTGCTCGCCAGCGCCAAGCTGCACCGGCTGCCTGATCCGGCGGCCGCCGCCCGCCGCGCCATCGACCTGGTGGACATGCGGGAGGCGCAGGACCGGCGGATGCAGACCTTCTCCAAGGGCATGCGCCAGCGGACCAGGGTCGCCGCGGCACTGGTGCACGAGCCGCGGGTACTGCTGCTCGACGAGCCGTTCAACGGGATGGACCCCCGGCAGCGGCTGCACATGATGGGGGTGCTGCACAGCCTCGGCGACACCGGCCACACCATCCTGTTCTCCTCGCACATCCTGGAGGAGGTCGAGGAGGTCTCCGGCACGGTACAGGTCATCGTCGCCGGGCGGCTGGCGGCGTCCGGCGACTACCGCACCATCCGGCGGCTGATGACGCACCGGCCGCACGTGTTCGCCATCCGGTCCACCGACGACCGGCGGCTGGCCGTCGCGCTGGTGGCCGAGGACTCGGTCGCCGGACTGGACGTCGGTACCACGGGGCTGACCGTCCGGGCCGGTGACTACGGCGCCTTCACCCGGGCGCTGCCGAAGATCGCACTGCGTGAAGGG
>Ga0066709_100004173_pt1 | contig 11413 bp, 9 predicted proteins | sample GraSoiAngelo_158_FD_79665 | JGI IMG/M metagenome (GOLD analysis project Ga0066709, IMG submission 79665) | Grasslands soil microbial communities from the Angelo Coastal Reserve, California, USA - 14_1009_16_30cm | ecosystem: Environmental > Terrestrial > Soil > Grasslands | place: USA... | reverse complement strand
TCCCTACTTTGATGATTCTTATGCGGTCAATTCAGAAAATCTCGGGCCCTATGGCGATGCCATCACGCAGGAACTGATTCCCTATGTCGAAAAGAAGTTTCGCGGCATCGGCGAGGGATGGGCGCGAGCTGTCTATGGCGGGTCGACCGGCGGCTGGGAGGCGCTGGCTTCGCAGGTGTTTTATCCGGATACTTATAACGGGGCGTGGGTCTTCTGTCCCGATGTCGTCGACTTTCGCGCGTACATTACCGCTAACATCTACGAGGACAAGAACGCTTATTGGAGGGAAACGCCCTACACGCACGTGCCCCGGGCATCGATGCGGCAGCCTGATGGCACGATGCTCTCGACAATGGAGATGATGAATCGATTTGAATTAGTGGAGGGCACGCACGGGCGTTCGGGCGAACAGTTCGATATCTGGGAGGCAGTGTTCAGCCCGGTGGGCGATGACGGATATCCCAAACGCATCTTCGACAAGCGCACCGGCGTGCTCGATCACGAAACGGCAAAATATTGGAAGGAGCATTACGACCTCAGCGCCATCATCCAGCGTGACTGGAAGACGCTGGGACCCAAGCTGGCGGGCAAGCTGCATTTCTACGTGGGCGAGGCGGACACGTTTTATCTGGATCGCGCGGTGCATCTGCTGAAAGACTTTCTGGAGTCTACGACGGACCCCTACTATCGCGGCAGCTTTGAGTTCGGCATGCGCAAGCCGCACTGCTATGCGGGCGAGATTGACCCAGCCGCAGGAATCAATCAGCACTATTGGCCCGAGATGGTGAAGCACATGGAGCAGACGGCGCCCAAGGGCGCAGACTTGCAGAGTTGGAAGTATTAGTGTGTGGAGCGGACACTCCGGTTCGCTGCTTTTGCCTTTGCTTTTGCCTGATCCTGCCTTCCACAAAAATCAACTTCAAAAGCAGCGGACAGGAGTGTCCGCTCCACACAAGCAAGGTCAGGTAACATAGTTGTGTGGCGATTCGCGCTCCTCGGAAAACAAACTCCAAGCAAGCGAAAGTCAACGTTGTTCGCGCCCACCATCTGAGCAAATTGTCTTGGTTGGTCCACGGCTTCTCCACACGTGTGGGTGGATTCTCCCGCGTGTATGGCGGGCAGAGTCTTAACCTTGGCTTCACAAAGGATGACTCGCCCAGCACCGTGGGCCGCAATCGAATCGCGTTTCTGCGGGAACTGGGTGCAGGCGATAAGGGGCTCCGCCGTCGCGCATCTTCCGAAGGTTGGTCACTGATTACGCTGCGACAGATTCATTCCGACGTCATTCACTTCGTTGACGGGGAGCAGGAACACCGGTTGACCGGGGATGGGTTGCTCACGGCGACTCCGGGCTTACTTCTAGCCATCCAGACGGCGGACTGCCTGTCCGTCATTCTGGTTGACGCAAAGAGCCGCGCGGTGGGCGTGTTTCATGCGGGTTGGCGAGGAACGGTCAAACGCATCGTTGAGAAGGGCGTGGGAGAGATGCATCGGTGGTTCGGGAGCAGCCCTGTAGATATCAAGGCGGCGATTGGACCCGGCATTCACGGATGCTGCTACGAGGTAGGCGAGGAAGTCTGGACAAAATTCGAGTCGCAGTTCTCGTATGCGGATGTGCTTTTTCGCGAGGTCAAGGAATCGGATCCGGTCCGCGAAAAATATCCGCTGCTGTTTCTCACGGCCCGCGCTCCCGGGCACGGCGAACTGCCGAAGAAGATTTTCCTGGACCTGGTAGAAGCCAACCGCCGGCAGTTAATGGCTGCGGGCGTACGGGCGAAGAGTATCGAAGCTTCCTCTCTGTGCACAAACTGCCGGCCCGACTTGCTGTTCTCGTACCGCGCCGAGAAGGGCAAGACCGGGCGCATGATGGCCGTGGCTGGAATTCGGGACTAGCGTGGTTTGAATGTGGCGCGGGCGCCTCGCCCGCAGGAGTTGTCTGGGCTGCTACCATCTTTGGGTATCGTTCGCCCAGTTTCCACTGAGGGCCCCAGTGATAACCCCAGTGATAAAAAGATCAGCCATCACGCTGCTCGCTTCCGTGCTGACCGTGTCTGCCCACCCCGCAGTGGCTCAAGTCTCGGAAAGTCAAATCGATGCCATCTTTACCAGTCTGAAATCCACCAACGCTCCGGGAGCCGCCGTGCTCGTTGTTCGCAACGGTCGCACTGTTTTCCGTCGGGGGTATGGCGTTACCGATCTTCGCAGCCGGCGCAAGATTGACGAACATACCAACTTCCGGCTGGCTTCATTCACCAAGCAGTTCACGGCAGCCTGCATCATGCTGCTGGTGCGGGACGGCAAGCTTCACTACGACGATCACCTCACCGACCTCCTCCCCGAGTTTCCCGCTTACGGCAAGGCGATCACGGTTCGCAATCTGCTGAACCACACTTCCGGACTGCCGGACTACGAGGATATTCTCATGAAGCAGTATCCCGACACGCCGGAAGAGAAGATTCCGCAGATTCTTGATGCGGGCGTGCTGAAGCTGCTCGAACAGCAAACCACCGGCAAGTTTCCGGCGGGCGCGAAGTGGGAGTACAGCAATTCGGGCTATGCGGTTCTGGCCATGATCGTGGAGAAGGTTTCGGGCAAGCCCTTTGGACAATTCTTGCACGAGAGGGTTTTCACTCTGCTGAGGATGACAAATACGCTTGCCTACGAGAGAGGCAAGAATGAAGTGCGGGACCGGGCTTACGGCCATATCAGGAAGGGAGATGGCTGGCAAGAAACCGATCAGAGTCCCACGTCGGCTGTTCTGGGAGACGGCGGTATCTATTCGTCACTCGATGATCTGGCGAAATGGGATCGAGCAATCAGCGATCACACGCTGCTCACTGCCGCCGAAATGCAGCCCGCGCTGACGCCGGTTCGACCGACGGACGGGCCGGCGAAGTCTCCCGAGGGAAAAGTCGTGAGTTACGGCTTCGGCTGGTTTCTCGATCCGCGTCAAGGTCACAAGCGAATGTTCCACGACGGGGAGACGATTGGTTTCCGGACGACTATCCAGCGCTTTCCGGACGATCAGTTGACGATCATTGTGATGGCAAACCGGGCCGATGTTGATCCTGAGCAATTGGCGTTGAAGGTTGCAGACCTTTATTTGAAGAGCAGCGTCTCGAAAATAGGGACCGGGCGCGCAAACCTAGGCCGTGGGCGGCGCGGAAACGGCGGGTGCTGCGCTTGCCGCGCCGGTATCGCCTTCGTTCACCAGGTCCTTCAATTCCTTGCTCGGCTTGAAGAAAGGGATTTTCTTCGCTGGCACTTCCACGCGCTCGCCGGTCTTGGGATTGCGGCCGACGCGCGGTTTGCGCTGGCGGGTGCGGAAGCTGCCAAAGCCGCGAATCTCGATTTTGTCGCCGGCGCGCAGGGAGCGCACCACGCTGTCAAAGATAGTCTCCACAATTACTTCGCTGTCTTTGCGGGTAAGTTCCGCTAAACGTGAGACTTCATCGATCAGATCGGCTTTGGTCATAGCGCCTCTTCTCTCCTGGGGGTTTGTGCTGGGCCTGCGGCTGAACCCTCATAACCTTCTCAAATTTCAGGGGTTGGGCGCAAGTCACGGTTTTGAGGCACAGCCTCTGTGGTTCAGGGGGACGGAAGTGCGCGGGCTTCCGGAGCGCCGACACAGCGTCGAGACGGCTACTTCCAGAGGAAGTAGAAGCCTACCTGCTGCTCAAGCGTCTTTTCCCGGGTAGGCAGGTATTGAGAGACGTCGCCGAGCAGTAGATCGAGCACGGTTCGGCGATCCTTCTCGGGATGGACCAGAGTTGGCTCACCCTTGATGCCCACGGACTTTGCGGTGTCGGCGACCGCGGCTTCGAAGTCGCCGACTTCGTCGATCAGCTTCATGTTCAACGCCTGCTCGCCGGTCCAAACCTTTCCGTCGGCGATGGCTTTGACGTTCTCGAACTTCAAACTGCGGCCATCGGCCACGGCGTGAACAAACTGCTGAAACATGTTATCGATCAGCGACTGCATGTAAGCCTGCTCCGCGGGAGTGAGGTCGCGGGTGGGATTTCCGGTATCTTTGAATTCGCCGGTCTTGAGGACGACGTCCTTCAACTTTGCCCACTTCAGCAGGTCGCCGTAGTTGACCCACTGGGCAATGACGCCGATGGATCCGACGATGCTGCCGTGGTCAGCGTAAATCTTGTTCGAGGCGGACGCGACATAGTAGGCGCCGCTGGCCCCCACGGTTTCAATCGAGACCACGACTCGTTTCTTCTTTTCGTCGCGAAGGCGCTTGACTTCGCGATAAATCTCTTCCGAGGCAGCCACGCCGCCGCCGGGCGAGTTCACGTGGAGGATGATGGCTTTGATGGAAGAAGCGTCGCCGAACTTCTTCAGCTGCCCTACGACCGGCTGCGGCGAGAGGATCACACCGTCGAGATCGACTACGCCAATGCGGTCGCCGAAGCCGCCCAGGCCTGCATCACTGGTGCCGGCATGCAGAGTGAGGTAGACGAGCGAAAACACGGCCAGCACGAAGAGGAAGAAGGCTCCTCCTCCGATCAGGATCCAGAGCAAGGTACGTGAGCGTCCTTCAGGCATGGAGAAAGTTTAGCACTGGCCAGCTAGGGAGTAATCACCTTCAGTGCTTTTGCCTGGAGACCGACTTCGACCGGGGTTTGGCAGACGTACTCGCCGTCGGCGTAGACGTCGAGGGGATGCTCGGTTTCGACGCGCAGGCACGCGGATTGAAAGTAGTCGACCTCTGACATGCTAAGGTGGCGGCCGAAATATACGGTGGGGAACAACGAGAACAGTTTGAGCTTTTTGATCTTGGATACGAGACAAACGTCGAGTTGGCCGTCATCCATGCGCGCGCGGGGCGCAACTTTCATACCGCCGCCGTAGACCGGTGTGTTGGCAAATACCGCTAGTACGGTGGGTTCGTCGCTCCGTGTTATCCATTTCGCTCCGGCCTGCGCGGGCGGTTGACCGTCAAGCGCTTCCGTTCGCGTCTGGATCTTCATCTGTAGAGGCGCAAAGCGGAAGATGGCCGGAGCCAGGCTCATCACATACCCGCCGTGGGCCCGCAGCCAGCGGGGCAACTGGTTTGCGCGGCGCGCCACCTCGCCGTCCAAGCCAACGCCGGCGGCACAGCAGAAGTATCGAGCACCGTGGACCGCGCCTGGTTCGTGTGGCGCGGACCTGCCCTGAGCGATAGTCGAAAGGGCTTCACCCGCACTTTCCAGCGGCGTAATGTGCCCCAAGTCGATTGTGCGCACGTTGTCTGGCCTCGTGCAGAAGCGCCTCCAGGCGGCGATGGAGTCACTTACGCGATGAAGGCCGAGGGCTCGGGCGAAGTCGTTACCACTGCCTTTGGGCACAACCAGTACGGGAGCAGCTAGCCCCACTAGTTGGCTGAGATGGCGATGAATGGTTCCGTCACCGCCGAAAAGCAAGATGACATCCGGGGAATCCGCCGCCGATGGCATGCCGATGCGCCAATCGATGGTCTTGTCGGCAGTCTTGTGATCCTGAAATGGCTTGAGGTATTTCGGAGAACATCCCAGCCCGAGAATAGCTGCGGCGCGCATGTGCGCGGATGAGGGTAGCAGAATCCGGCACAATGTGGGGACGGCCGCCGTCGGCTGTCCGGGCGGAGCGCAGCTCCGCTGTTTTTGGAAGTGTAGTCGGAGTTAAGGTGAAGCGGATGCTGCAGTTTCACTAAATTGTCGATCAATTCCAGATTGGGAAGGATGGTTGACAGCAAAAAGACAGGCGAGCTTTGCTCGCCCGGACAGCCGGGAGTGGCTGTCCCCATGAGTACCCCAAGCCGTACTATTCGGATTAGATCTCAATAATCGCAGACTTGATCTTCTTGCCCACTCTGACGACCAGTTTGGTGGGCATGCCGTAAAAATTAATGGGAAGGTGGGGAGCCGTCCAAACCTCTCCTCGCAACGTGTTTGGTTGGAGCAATTCCACGGAAGAGGCCTTGAGTTTTCTCCCAGCGTCAGTGGTCGAGTCCGCCATCCCGCAGATAACCAACAGCCGATCGAGTCGTATGTAGAGATAGGAGTCGGAGCCGGGCGCCGGTGCATCAGGCAGTCGAATTTTGTCGTACGCGACCCGAACCTCCTCGATATCTTTTGGGAGATTTTCGGCCAAGAGTTCCCGGTGCCGCAACTTCGCCCAATCCTCTGCCGCCTTCGTCGCTGCTTCAGTCGAGTGAAAGTCCGCCACAATGCGCCGGGCGAGATCTTTCTTCGCCTGCATGGGATGCGCGTCGCGCTTCATCTTCTCGATGTCGGCAACCTGCACATCCGTGAGCCGCTCGTAGTAGCGCCACATCATTTCGTCGGAGATACTCATGATCTTGCCGTACATTTCAAGCGGCGGCTCGTGGATGCCGATCGCATTGCCGAGCGACTTCGACATTTTCTGCACGCCGTCGAGGCCTTCCAGAATCGGCGTAGTCAGCACTACCTGCGATTCCTGGCCGTAGGCGCGCTGCATTTCGCGGCCTACGAGCAGGTTGAATTTCTGATCGGTGCCGCCGAGTTCGACGTCGGCTTCGAGGGCTACGGAGTCGTATCCCTGGACCAGCGGGTAGAGGAGTTCGTGTACGGAGATGGGTTTTTCTTCCTGGAAGCGATTGTGGAAGTCCTCGCGCTCGAGCAGTTGCGAGACGGTGTACTTCGCGGTCAGGCGGACGAAGTCGTCGGAGGTGAACTTGCCCATCCAGCGGCGGTTGAAGTCGATGACGGTTTTCTTGGGATCGAGAATTTTGAAGACCTGGGTGCGGTAGGTTTCGGCGTTCTTCTCGATCTGCTCGACCGAGAGCGGCGGGCGCGTGGCGGATCGGCCGGTGGGATCGCCGATCATGCCGGTAAAGTCGCCGATCATGAAGATGGCGGTGTGGCCGAGGTCCTGAAAGTGTTTGAGTTTGCGCAGCACGACTGTGTGACCGAGATGCAGGTCGGGAGCGGTCGGGTCCATGCCCAGCTTCACCCGCAGCGGCTTGCCCGTAGCCCGGGCCTTCTCGAGTTTGGCACGGAGTTCGGCTTCGCGGATGATTTCAGCGGCGCCCTTCTTTAGATACGTCAGCTGTTCGTCTACTGGGGCGAAGGTTGACATGGGAAACAGTCATTATATGGAATGCAGAAGCTAGAAGTCAGAATGGATGCAACGAACCACGTAGAGACAGCTGCCTCGGCTGTCCAGCCGAACGCAGCCAGGCGCGCCATCAGGACCCTGAATTCTTCCTCATCAGATTCCCGATCAGGTGTCCCAAGCGGCGAGCTTCGCTCGGCTGGACAGCCGAGGCGGCTGTCGCTACGTGAGCCTTGCCGCTTCGAACACACGGACTCTACTTCTTCTTGAGCCTTCGGCCCACGATTTCGAAATTCCCAGCCAGAACGATGTTGACCGCCTCGGTGTAGGCGATGTGTTCCTGCTCGAGAATGCGTGCTGCCAAGGTGTGCTCGTCGTCGGTTTCCAGCACGGGACAGGTTTTCTGCACGACGATGGGGCCGTGATCGAGCTCTTCGTCGACGAAATGCACGGTGCAGCCGGAAACTCTGACGCCGTAGGCGAAGGCCTGTTCTTGCGCTTCGAGCCCGGGAAACGCCGGTAACAGGGAGGGGTGGATATTCAGAATTCTCCTGGGAAACTGTTGTACAAACCACGGGGAAAGCAGGCGCATGTATCCGGCAAGGCAGATTAGGTCAACGCCATTTTGCGTGAGCGCGGCAACGACTTCACGGTCGTGCCGTTCGCGGGGCTTGTCTTTCGACGGAATGACTAGTGCATTGAGCCCGCATTGGCGCGCGGTGGCAATTCCTGGCGCCTCTGGCTTGTTGGAAATGACGACGGTGATGCGGGCGTCGGGAATCCGTCCCGCATCGATGCTGTCGGCTATGGCGATGAAGTTGGAGCCGCGTCCGGAGAGGAGGATGCCGAGGGATTTCATGGGAGCTTTCAGCTGTCAGCTCTCAGCTTTCAGCCAGTCCATCATAGTTCACTCGCCGGGGACAGACTGAGAGACGCGAGTCGGACGCGGGAGGAAGCCGCAAAGCTCAGCTGTACATTACTTTTCGTTCACCCTTCACGATGCGGCCGATGGTGTAGGCCTTTTCTCCCACACGTTCGAGCACGGTTTGGGCTTTCTTGAATTTTGCCGAGGGTACGACCAGCAACATGCCCAGACCCATGTTGAAGGTGCGGAGCATCTCGTCCTGGGGGACGTTCCCTAGTTGCTGCAGGTGTTCGAAGATGGGCATGACTGGCCATGTGCCGAGTTCGATGACAGCCGAAGTTCCGCGGGGCAGCACTCGCGGCAGATTTTCCGTGATTCCCCCTCCGGTGATGTGAGCCAGAGCCGCGACGCACTGGCCGTCAATCAGCTTCTTCAGCGAAGACCAGTAACTCTTGTGCGTCCTCATGAGCTCGTTGCCGACCTTGTTCTTGATCTCATTCACGTAGGTTTCTGGCGAGTAGCGGGCGACTTCAAAGAGCAGCTTGCGGGCCAGGGAATATCCATTGGTATGCAGGCCATTTGAAGGCAAGCCGAGAACAATGTCGCCGATCTGAACGTCCTTGCCGGTAATGATGCGCTCGCGGTCGACGACTCCGACGATGAACCCGGCCAGATCGTATTCGGCATCGGGATAGAAGCCGGGCATTTCGGCGGTCTCGCCGCCGATCAGGGCGCAGCCATTGTGCTTGCAGGCGTCGGCGATGCCCTCGACGACCTGCTCGGCAATCGAGGGGTCGAGCTTGCCGGTCGCCAGATAGTCCATAAAAAACAGTGGCGCGGCACCCTGCACAGCAATGTCGTTGACGCAATGGTTGACCAGATCTGCGCCGACCGTGGAATGCAGGTTCATTTCGAAGGCGACCTTCAGTTTCGTGCCCACGCCGTCGACGCTTGAGACCAGCACGGGGTCCGCATATTTCGTCTTGTCCACTGCGAAGAGGCCGCCAAAGCCGCCGATTTCGCTCAATACTCCGCGGGTAAAGGTCTTGTGGGCCAGGTACTTGATACGCTGCTTGGTGCGGTTGGCGCGGGTAATGTCCACGCCGGCGTCGGCGTAGGTGATCGGGGTAGGAGTAGACGTGGGAGTCTTGGCCACAGCATCTTCCTTCGTGCTTCTTTGCAGTGCTTACGTGTGGGGAAACGCCGGATCGCGCGAACGCCAGCAGCTCCTAAGGCCGCTCATTGTAGCACGTTCAACTGGGTCTTCTTTGGGGAAGCCGCGCACGTGTCAGCGTCCCGGGCCGCATGCTCGGACACACCTCAAGATTTTCCGCGGACGCGCACGTCCGTTCGAGACCGCGGAGCCGGACTAGTGGGAGATGAAGTCCGAGAAGAAGTATGCCAGAAGGCCGAAAAGAGCCAGGCCGGAAATGCCGTAGGCGGTCAGTACCCAGGCGCCGCGGCCTTCGCGTTTGCGGGTGGTGGTGGACTGCTGAACTGCAGAATTGACGACAGGGGCCCGATCTTCCATGCGAGAAAAACCTCCAAGGGAAACACCGTGGCGCAAGAACGTTATGCGTCACGCCTGCCGGCGTCATGGCCGTGGGCAGGACTATCTGGGCGGGATTTTACTACTGTTTTGGGCTGGCGAAACCAGGAAATTGCTATCGCAGGCTAGGTAAATAACTGACCCAATGAAGGCGCACACATAGTACACCGGTGCGGCGGCGATGCGCGCGAGATCCTTCGCTCCGCCTGAAAAACGGCTACGCTCAGGATGATGCCGACCCTCCCACGGTATTACTATCGCGTTTCCGCCAGTTTTGATCCGACAGGACCACGGAGGTTTTAATTTGGCGTTCGGGAACATTCCAATACTTTTTGAGCAGCCGGACTTTCTCCTGGGGAACCACAAGTTGAAAGCCGTATCTTTCGTAAAAGTGGATCGCCCAGACCGCATCCGCCCACGTGCCGATTAATACCGGGCCGCTTGCCAGCTCCCGCAGATGAGACAGCAAGTTCCCTCCGATCCCCCGTTTCTGGCTTCTGGTGCGAACATAGGCGTGTCGGATCAAGGTCACATCCTGGACCGCTTGAATGCCCATTACGCCCGCCAACGTCCCGGTCTCCTCATAGCCCCAGAACACAACACCCTCGTCGATTTCGTGTTGCAGTTTCTCTCGAGACATGTACGGATCTGTCCAGCAATCTGGAGGGATGATTCCTTTGTAGGCCTGCGCGCCATCGTTGATGATGGCCCAAATCAGGTCAAAATCGCGGTCGTCACAGCGTCGGATCATCCTACTCAGCCTCGTGCCCCAGCATCCGGAAGTTTCCGGTCAGGAAGTCATACTCGTCTGCGCGAACCCCCGAGCTATTGCCCTGTGCAGTTGGCCTTCAGGGAACTTTGTCATCATGCCGAATCGGCCTGTTAGTAAGCCCGTGGTCCCCTTGCGCACAGGCTCGGCTTGGGATACAAACGGCGCAGGGCCTGTCCCTACCTATGCGGAATTGTATCCTCGTTTTGGTCGTGTCCTGTCTGTGCGGTTTGCCCCTTGCTGCCCAAGAGTCAAGGCCGGTTCCAGCGCGTTCTGCTTCCAAAAACTCGAGCGGTCCGGACAAGTCCAAGAGAGTGGCGCAAAAGCCGGAGACTCCCACCGCCAAGCCGCCTGAAGGCGAATCGGCCAAGGCAGCCGAGAAGGCGCACGAATACTCCCAGGAAGCTTTTGTCATCGAGCAGTTGCGCTCCCGCTACCGGTTTGAGAGCGACGGTACGGGCCGCCGCGAAACTATCGCGCGTATACGAGTTCAGAGCGAGGCGGGCGTCCAGCAGTGGGGGCAGTTGCAGCTGGGCTACAACTCGGCCAATGAGCGAGTGGAGATTCCTTACGTTCGAGTGCTCAAACAGGATGGCAGCGTGGTCAAAGCCGGCGACGATGCGGTGCAGGACTTGAGTGCGCCGGTCGAGCGTGAAGCTCCGGTCTACACCGACTACCGCCAGAAGCACATCACCGTGCCGGGACTGCGTCCGGGGGAGGTCTTGGAATACGACCTCATCACCGTTGTGCATACGCCTCTGGCTGCGGGGCAGTTCTGGACCGAGTACGAGTTCGATAAGAACAATATCGTGCTCGACGAAGAATTCGACGTCGATGTGCCCTCTGACCGCACGGTCAAGCTGAAGAACAACCCGGGTCTGGATCCGAAAGTGTCGGAGGAGAAGGCGCGGCGCGTCTATCACTGGTCCGGTTCGCACCTGGAGCGCGAAGACGAAAGCAAGGACAAAGACAAGGACAAGAAGAAGAAAAGGAAGAAGAAGCTGGAGGACGAGCGTCCCGATGTTCAACTTACGACGTTCAACAGTTGGGAGGAGGTCGGTCGCTGGTATGCGTCGCTGGAGAGAGACCGGCGCGCTCCTTCGTCGGAAGTGCGTACCAAAGCGAATGAGCTGACCAAGGACTTCACTGCGGATCTGGACAAGAC
>Ga0066709_100004170_pt1 | contig 11416 bp, 9 predicted proteins | sample GraSoiAngelo_158_FD_79665 | JGI IMG/M metagenome (GOLD analysis project Ga0066709, IMG submission 79665) | Grasslands soil microbial communities from the Angelo Coastal Reserve, California, USA - 14_1009_16_30cm | ecosystem: Environmental > Terrestrial > Soil > Grasslands | place: USA... | reverse complement strand
GGGGTCACCACGCTGCTGGTGTGGGCGGGGCTCGTGACCGAGCGGCGGGTGATCGACCGGGTCGTGGCGCGGTTCTTCCCGATGTACCACAACGCCGCGCCGACGCTGTTCGTGGGGCCGGCGGAAGCATGTCGGGACGCGATCCTCAGCTCGGCGTTCGCGCTGGGTGAAGAGTGCCGGCCGGTGGGGTTCGTGGACGTGCATCTGCCGCCCGCCCCCGATTCGCTGGGCCACGCGGTGGACTTCCGGACGCTGCTGCAACGCACCGGCGCCGAGGTGGTGGTGGTGGCGGGCTATATCCCGGACAATCGGTTCCGCGAGGTGGTGGCGGCGTCGCTGGAAGCGCAGTCGCAGCTGCTCTCGGTTCCGCGATCGATCGCGATTGCCGGGGTGCAGCCGAATCTGGTGTGGCGGCGGGGTCAGCCGCTGATCGAGCTAACGGCGCCGGGGCTCAAGGGCTGGCAGCTGCTGCTCAAGCGGATCGTCGACCTGGTCGGATCGGTGCTGGGACTGGTCGTGGCGGCTCCGCTGATCGCCGTGATCGCCGGGCTCATCAAGCTCGACTCTCCCGGTCCGGTGTTCTTCCGTCAGGAACGGATCGGCACTGGGGGACGGCGGTTTCGCGTGTGGAAGTTCCGGACCATGCGTAATGGCGCCCCGGACGACGCGCACCGTGAGTTGATCCGCAAGATGTTCAATGGTCAAGAAGCGGAAGCCGGTCGCGGCAACGGTGACGGAAAGCCCGTCTACAAGCTGGTCAACGACGACCGCGTGACGCGCGTCGGCCGCTGGCTGCGCCGCACCTCGCTGGATGAGGTGCCCCAGTTGTTGAACGTCATCGGTGGCGAAATGAGCCTCGTGGGACCGCGGCCGCCGCTTGGATACGAATTGGATGCCTACGACCACTGGCAGTTCGACCGCCTGAAGGTGTTGCCCGGCATCACCGGACTGTGGCAGGTGTCCGGTCGCAATCTCCTGACCTACCGACAGATGTGCGAGCTCGACCTGGAGTATGTGCGGCGCTGGTCGCTCTGGCTCGACTTCAAGATTCTCGTCAAGACCATCCCGGCGGTGGTCTTCAACTCGGGCCGCGCGGCCTGATCCGCCCAGTCGTCAGTGGAGGTGAGTTGTGAAATCGATTCGTGTCGGCGTGATCGGCTGCGGGTACTGGGGACCGAACCTGGTGCGAAATTTTGCGCGGCACCCCTATAGTGAAGTCGAAGCGGTGTGCGATACGCGGTACGAGCGGGCGGCGCGGGTGGGGGCCGAGTACCGCATCCCGATGGTGACCGACCATCCTGCCGAGCTGTTTGCGAATGCCGACGTGGATCTGATCGTCGTGGCCACACCGTCGTTCTCGCACTTCCCGCTCGCCAAGGCGGCGCTCGAGGCCGGGAAGCACGTGCTGGTGATGAAGCCGCTGGCGACCCGGACGGAGCATGCGGAGGAGTTGTGCGCTCTGGCCGAGCGGCAGGGGGTGCTCCTCGCGGTGGATCACACGTTCGTGTTCACCGCGGCGGTGCGGAAGATGCGCGAGCTGATCGTGTCGGGCGAAATCGGGGACTTGTATTATTTCGATTCGGTGCGCATCAATCTCGGCCTGATCCAGACCGACGTGAACGTGGTGTGGGACCTGGCGCCGCACGATGTCTCGATCATGGACTATCTGATCGGCCAGGAGCCGGTGACCGTGTCCGCCACGGGGGCGGCGCACGGGGGCAGCCCCACGGAGAACATCGCGTACCTCACGGTGCGCTACGAAGGGTCGCTGATCGGGCATGTGCACGTGAACTGGCTGGCACCGGCCAAGGTGCGACGCACGATTCTGGGTGGATCCAAGAAGATGATGATCTACGACGACATGGAGACGAGCGAGAAGCTCAAGGTGTATGACAAGGGGTTTTCGATCGCCACCGATCCGACGCTCGAGAAGGAATACCAGCTGATGATTTCGTACCGGTCCGGCGACATGCATGCGCCGCAGCTCGAGACGCGGGAGGGCCTCGCGGTCGAGGTGGAGAACGTCATCCGGGCGGTCAACGGTAAAGAGCCGCTGGTGGCGGATGGCATCGCCGGGTGGCGGGTGGTGCGGATTCTCGAGGCGGCGCAGCAATCCATCCAGCAAGGTATCACGGTGCCGGTCAGCGGCGCCCCCGCGGTATTGCATCCCTGATGCCAGAATGGACCTCCGAGGAGCGTGACGGGCTGCTTCGCCGCATCGCCCCGGACGTCAAGCTGGGGCGCAACGTCCGGATCTACGCGTTCGTCAATCTGTACGGCTGCGAGATCGGGGACGAGACGTCGATCGGGACGTTCGTGGAGATCCAGAAGGGCGCCAAGATCGGGGCGCGCTGCAAGATCCAGAGCCATAGCTTCATCTGTGAGGGCGTGACGATCGAGGATGAGGTGTTCGTAGGGCATAACGTCAGCTTCATCAACGATCTCTATCCCCGCGCGACCGCCGATGGCGGTCAGATTCAGACGGAGCGCGACTGGACGGTCATCCCGACCTTCGTAAAGCGCGGTGCGGCGATCGGGACGGGAGCGGTGCTGCTCGGGGGCATCACGATCGGCGAGGGTGCAGTGGTGGGAGCGGGGTCGGTCGTGACGCGGGACGTCCCGGCCGGAGCAGTCGTCGCCGGGAACCCGGCGCGCGTGCTGCGCATGGCGGAGTCGGTGACGCAGCAACCAGAAAGAGGCTAGGGGCGAATGCAGGTACCGTTTCTCGATCTGAGGGCCCAGCACGGGCCGCTGGAACGCGAGCTGACCGAGGCCTTCCGCGCCATCGTGCGGGATGCGGCTTTTGTGGGCGGGCCCGAGGTCGAGGCGTTCGAGCACGAGTTCGCCGCATTCTGCCACACGGGCGGCGCCGTTGGGGTGGCGTCCGGGACGGACGCGCTGCGCTTTGCCTACTTGGCGATGGGCATCAAGCCGGGGGACGAAGTCATTACCGTCCCGAACACCTTCATTGCCACCACGGAGGCGCTGACGCAGGCTGGTGCGTCGGTCCGGTTCGTGGACGTGCTGCCGGACACGCTCTTGATGGATCCGAGCCAGCTGGCGGCGGCGATCACCCCACGCACCGTCGGGATTGTGCCCGTCCACCTGTACGGCACGCCCGCGGATATGGACCCGATCCTGCGGTTGGCCGAGCGGCATGGACTGTGGGTCGTCGAGGATGCGGCCCAGGCGCACGGCGCGACCTACAAGGGCCGGCACGTAGGGACGATGGGAGCGATGGCGGCCTTCTCGTTCTACCCTGGAAAGAATCTGGGTGCGTGCGGGGAAGCGGGAGCGATCACATCATCGGACGCCGGGCGACTCGCCTTTGTGCGGAAGCTGCGCGAGCACGGCCAGGCCCAGAAGTACTATCACGACATCGAGGGCTACAACGGCCGTCTCGACGCGCTCCAGGCCGCCTTCCTGCGGATCAAGCTGCGGCGCCTGGCGCGGTGGAACGAGGCTCGTCGGTCGATAGCCACCCTGTATCGGAAACGACTGGCGGCAACTCCCGACGTGCGGGTGGTCGCCGAGACGGCGGAAAGTCGCTCCGTCTATCATCTATTTGTCGTGCGCGTGCCCGAGCGCGATCGGGTGCGCGAGTTCCTGCAGAGCCGGGGTATCGCCACCGGGCTGCATTATCCGTTGCCGCTACATCAGCAGGTTGCCTATCGCCACCTGCACCTTCCTGACGGGGCGTTTCCCGTGACCGAGCAGGCGGCGGGTGAGATCCTGAGCCTACCCATGTTCCCCGAGATGACGGCTGATCAAGCCGATCGCGTAATGGACGCCTTGGCGGCGTTCTTTGGCGGTGTGCGGCGGACGGTCGTGGTGGCGGGATCAACAGTCACAGCAACGCGGTCACACGCTGCGCGCGCTGTCGCGACGTAGTGCAGAGCGCTCCCGTGCTCAAGATCGTTTCGGTGGTGGGTGCCCGCCCGAATTTCGTAAAGCTGGCGCCGGTTGCCCGTGCGTTGGCCGCACGACCCGGTGTCACGCACGTGATCATCCACACGGGACAGCATTACGATCCCCTGTTATCCGACAAGTTTTTCGAGGAGCTAGCGATTCCCGCGCCCGACTTCAATCTGGAAGTTGGGTCCGGGACCCATGCCACGCAGACTGCGGCTGTTCTTGAAAGAATAGAACCGTTGTGCCAGCGAGTGAGGCCCGACTGGTTGCTGGTGTACGGTGATGTGAACTCGACAGTTGCTGCGGCGCTGGCCGCGGTGAAGATCGGTGTGCGGGTGGCTCACGTCGAAGCCGGCCTTCGCAGCGGCGACAGGACGATGCCCGAGGAGCACAATCGGATTGTAACAGATCATCTGGCGGACTTGCTGTTCGCTCCCTCTCGCGATGCTATCGCTAACCTGGAGCGAGAAGGAATCAAGCAGGAGCGGATTGCGTTCGTAGGGAATGTCATGATTGACTCGTTGGTGCGTGCACTCCCGGCGGCCAGGTCCTTGAAGACCCACGAGGGATTGCAGCTTCGCTCTGGTTCCTTTGTTCTCGTCACGCTACACCGACCGTCGAATGTCGACAACCCGGCGGTCCTCGGAGAGCTGTGCGACGCACTGGCGGAGGTGCAGCGCCGACGCCAGGTCGTGTTTCCGGTGCATCCCCGCTCACGGGAACAACTGAAGCAATGGGACCTGACACGTCGGCTGGGCGGGGTGTGTTTGACTGATCCGATACCGTACTTGGCAATGCTCGGCCTGATTGACGCTGCTGGAGTGGTCATTACGGACTCGGGAGGGGTCCAGGAGGAGACCACGTTCCTGGGCGTCCCGTGCCTGACGGTGCGCCCGAACACAGAGCGGCCGATAACCGTGACCGAGGGGACGAACCGACTCTTGCCCGCCACGCGCGAGGCGCTTGTCGCGGCCTGTCAGAACGGTCTGTCACGTCGTACGCCCGCACCGTCGCTGGAGAGGTGGGACGGACGAGCCGGTGAGAGGATCGTCCAGGCTTTGTGCGACGGCGCTCGCTTCGACTAGCGGGGCCTAACGAGCAGCCTCCAATGGCCACCGGGTGGGTCTGGTTCGATTTTGAGAATACTCCTCAGGTGCTCTTCCTCGAGCCTCTCATCCGAGCAGTGGTCGCCGAGGGATGGGATGTCCGAATTACGGCAAAGCCGCAAGCACAGACGTTGGAGCTCGCCGCATGCCGCGGCCTCACGGTCGAGGCGATTGGCTCGGGCGATTTCGTGGGACTCGCTCGAAAGGTCACGGGCACTCTCGGTCGAGCGGTCCAACTCTTCGCGTGGGCCGTGCGGCACGGCAGGCCGCGTTTGCTCGTGTCAACCTCGCGCAGCGCCTCGCTCGCGGCGCGCGCACTGGGGGTGCGCGCGATTGGCATGCTGGACTATGAACACGCCGAGCAGGCTCTCCTGGCGCTTAGCTGTGACTCCATATGGTTCCCCGACGTTCTTCGCGGGGTTCGGCTGCCGAGGCTGAGCAGGCGAATTGCGCGCTATTATGCAGGGTTGAAGGAGAACTTGTATCTAGACAGCTGGCCGGTCGACCGGGCCCGGGAGCGAGCCAAGCTCGGCGCCTCGAACGGCGACGTCCTTGTTGTTGCTCGGCCGCCTGCGGATACGGCGCATTACGCCTCCGGGCTCAGTAACCGTCTGTGGGCTCAGGCCCTGACTGGTCTATCAGCGCGACGAGCTGTGCGTACTCTGGTCATGTCGCGAAGCCCTGCGCAGCGTCGGCAATTGATGGAGGGGCTAGGCGCCTTGGACCGCACAGAGTTTCTGGACCATGCCGTTTCAGGCCCGGAATTGGTTGCAGCCGCGGACCTAGTCGTGGGTGGTGGTGGGACGATGAACCGAGAAGCTGCCGTTCTGGGCGTTCCGGTGTGGAGCGTATTCGCGGGGCCGACGCCGGCCGTGGACGAGCAGCTTGCGGCGGAAGGTCGCCTGCGGTGGGTCCTGTCGGAGGAGCAAGTGGACCGCGCGCTTAGCAGTCCGCTGCCCGGGCCGATGCCGCGGCGAGGGCCGTTTCCAGAGGGACTGGCGACAATCATGCAGTACCTCAAGGGTTGGCTCCGGGAGGCTTAGGGAGGCTGGCGTGACACAACCTGTGGGATCGGCGTGCAAGGTGGCGCGGCTGCTGGCTCTACTGGGAGCGGTTGCGTTCTCACCGGTGGTTTGTTCCGCTCAACAGGCCGGGCCCTCTACCTGGCTGCTTGTGTATGCAGGGGGACCCAAACGGCTCAACTACTCCGTGAACGATTTCGTGCATCTGATCGCTCACGTCGACACAGCTGGAAGGCCGGCTGGTTGGTTGTGCACCGGGACGATCTTCCTTGAGATCTTCGCTCCCTCGGGGAAGGTGTTCGCGACCTGGATCGGTGGACAGCCCGCCGGGGGCAATGATTGGAGCGCGTACCTTGATACGCTCTTCGATACCGGCGGAGTGCTTCGTCGCCTGGACTCCACAGTGGCTCTCGTGAGTGTGCGCGCAGGCGCTCCCCGGGAGAGGTTCTCGGTAGCAATAATGATCCCGTATCCCGACTCGAGTGTTTCGAGGCTGGACGCGCCATGGGGAAGCTACGAGCTCGCGGGAATCGACGGTCGCCTAAAGGCGGTTGACTCTTATATCAACGAGGTGCTGCACCGCTTTCGCACGGGCAGCTATGCCCACCTCAACCTCGTAGGCTTCTATTGGCTGAGGGAGTCTATCGCGGACGCTGATGTTCTATTGACCAATGACGTGGCCAAGCGAATACATAAACTGGGCCTTCGTTTCTTGTGGATACCATACTATAACGCCCCCGGTACTGTGCTGTGGAATTTCATCGGCTTCGACCAAGCCTGGCTCCAGCCGAACTACTTCTTTCACCCTCATGTACCAGCCCTCCGCATGGACTCCGCCGTGGCCCGCGCGCGATCGCTGGGATTAGGACTTGAGATTGAGTTCGACGTCCGGCTCTTTACAGGGGGCGAAGAGTTTTCCGGTCGATTGGATCCCTATTTGCATGCTCTGGGACAGGCACCCGATCTGCGCCGTAAGTCTGTCGTCATTTTCGATGGAGCAGGAGCGCTACTCCAGCTATCGAGTAGCAAGGATTCTGTTTACCGGGCCCTGTATTCACGTCTCGCGACAACTCTTATGGTAGAGCCATGAGCTCACGGGGCGTCAAGACAGGGATCGTCAAGGGTCTGTTTGACTCTCTGATGTTAGGACGCCCTCGGAACGTGGCGCGCAAAAGACGGGGTTCGTTCTTGAGCTTCGGGGCATGCGTCGTTCTTTCAGTGGGCAACTTGGCGTGCCTGGATCGCGCGAGTTCGCTGAGCGTTGGCCCTGTTAGGAGTGCAGACGCCGTCGGGCGCTGGGTGATACACCTATCGGGCGGTCGCTTCAACGAACACGTGCAGCTGGTGAGCATCCAAGCTGGGCCGGAAACCGAATGGCCATTGACGCTCAACGCAATCGGCTTGCGAGAGTGGAGCGGAATCTCCACGGCCGACTTGGCATCAACGTCGGCCCGGGGCAGGATTGCTCAAGACAGGTTCGAGTGGCGCCTCGCGCTTGCTTCCGGTGATAGTGTCGAAATGAGCTGGCGGGTCACCGGAGACAGCGCGCGGGGGATCGTGTGGTCGATCAACGGTGACCGCTTAGAAGCGGACAGTCTCTTCGGCGTCCGGATCTCGACGGAACTACTTTGGCCGGTTTACTCTGCGTCTTCGCCTTCGTCCCCTCTCTCCCTGGACTCTACGCCGCAGATTTTACTCCGGCTGGATGACATTCCTAGGAGTGACCGGGATTTTGTGGGACGGCTCCAACAACGAGGTCTGGTAGCTGAGATTTCGGTACCGACGACCTGGGTCGGCAAGTACGGGCGGCCGTCCTGGAGTGAGCTGCGAGCCTGGGTACATGGTGGTTTTAGCGTCGCGGCACATTCGCGCACGCATGGCCGCAATCCCAGCGGCGACTTGGGCTTCTTTTCGGAAGTTCTCGGCTCGATTGGTGATTTGCGCTCGCACGGCCTGCCCGCCTCGGTGTTCGTGCAACCCGGTTCTTGGAGCGATTCACTGAACTTCAACAGCTCTACAAAGCTACGGACGTGGCGAGGTTCACTACTGCACTCGTTCACACGTGTGTTTGAAGGTTATGTGTATCCACCGCCGGTGAGCCAGCCCACCCCGGACTCCGTCTCTCTTGGATTAGGCCACATCACAATCTCGGGCGGCGCAAGCGTGGACTCCATCTTGCGAATCTGGAACCTTGCGGTGCGGCCGAACGGCTTTGCGGTGCTGCTCGTGCATACAAGGGACTTGGCGAGGCCAGACGCGTTGGACTGGTTCTTGGACACTCTGGCGGCCGCGCACGCGGAGGGACGTATTCGTGTTGTGTCGTCTCCGGTCGCCGTGCTTGGCGGGCTCTAGCAAGGTTCTATGTCGTTTTACTCATTGCACTACGCTTTTGATTGACCTGCTATACTGTCATGGCCAGGCATGACGCGGCGGGACCGGCCCACGCTGATCCAACTTGGCGGTGCGAAGAGGTCCCAGACTGAGGACGTGGCTGCCAAGGTTGTCGAGCGCGCTCGCGTCCGGCGATGCTCTGTGCTCCAGTGGCGGAACTCTTCCGGCGGCTTCTACACCCTTAGCCTCGGGAACACGATGGGGTTCGGCCGTACGTGGTGCGTGCCAGCGGATGTCCCAGAGAACACGACCACCGGGCGAAAGCTTGCATGACGGGACTGTACGTTGGATGGGGGCGGCCGAACTCTTGGGGAGAGGCGCTTGCTGCCGATCTAGGGGCACAAGTCATGTTCACGCAGGAGGCAATGACTGACGCAAGGCTGATCTGGGAGAAAGCGCCGATACGCTACCTTGCGGATGTCCGCCGATCGCTTCGGGCGGTCGCCGCGTGCAAGCCCGCGTTCCTCATGTGGCAAGTGCCTCCGTCGGTCGGTCCAATTCTGATTCAAGGCGGCTGGCAGGGCAGAGTGCCTTGGGGGCTGGATGTTCATTCTGGAGCAGTGAATCTCTGGAGGTGGAAGTGGCTCCTTCCGGTTCTTCGGTCGGTTGCTCAACGGGCGGCCGTTACCGTCGTGCACAACAGGGAGATTGCAGCCCTTATACGACCGTGGCCCTCGCCGGTTGTTGTGGTGGATAACTATGTTGTGCGGGCGTCCGAGGCTCCGGCACCAAGAGAGCGACAACGACAAGGCCCGGTCATTGTCGTCGCTTCCGGCGCCGTAGACGAGCCGTTGCACCTGGTTGTGGGCGCCGCAGAACTCTTGGGTGACGAGTATGAAGTCATCGTCACAGGTAGGCGGCGCGCCGTTCTGAGGCGGCTCGGCCGTGGTCAACTGCCTACCAACGTCCGCTTAACTGGGTTTCTCTCGCGCCCTGAATACTTGGATTTGCTCGCCTCCGCGTGCATGGCTGTTTGTCTGACGGACAGAACAGCAACGATGCAATTGGGAGCATGGGAAGCGGTCTCCCTGGGCTGCCCGGTGGTTGTGTCTGAGCAGTCCGTCTTGCGAGAGTATTTCGGTGGAGCTGCGGAGTTCACTGGTCATTACCCCGACGCTTTGGCCGCATGCATCCGACAAGTGAGGATGGAACACCCCCGGTACCTCGCAGCGGCGAAGACCATGGCTGCGGCGATGCGGGAGTTTCGAGCGCGCCAGCTGCAGGAGGTGCGACACCGGCTAGGCCTGGTGCGGGCAACGTGATCCTCCAATACTCTGTCGGGACAAGTAGGTCCAGGAGTTACACTATGGGCAATTGTCGCTTGCGATCGCCTGCGATTGGCGTGAGAGGGGCGCCCTTAATTCCCCTGTCCGAAGACATGAGGCAATTGTGAGCAATTCGGCCGACGCTCGGATGGCGCACTCCGGTATGTCGACAACTCAGCCACGTTCATCGCTCCATCCGCCGGCCGCAGCAACTGAAGGCGATGGCTCGCTGATTCAGATCGCTGCGTTGGTTCTCCAGTATCGACGGGTTCTTGTACTCGTGCCGTTGATTTGCTCCGCTATCGTCACTGGGGTAACGCTCCTGCTTCCAAAGAAGTACACAACTACGGTCTCCTTTGCGCCCGTCTCGCCTACGATAGCTTCGGGGATTGGAGGACTTGCGTCGCAGCTGGGTGTCTCGCTTCCCGGCATCGACGCATCGCAGTCACCCGATTTCTACGCGGACCTGCTCGAGAGCCCCGAGGTGCTTCGGCGCCTGGCTCTGACGGAGTACAAGGTCTCGGACGGAGCGGACACTCTCAAGGGCACTTTCGTGGACCTGTATGGGATCGAAGAAGGCGATTCAGGCAAGACTCTCGCCGAGGCGATTCGAGTTCTGGACAAGAGGATTCTCAGCATCGGGTTCAATCGCCAGACGTCCATCGTTTCTGTGGACGTGAAGACGACGTGGAGGGATCTATCGTATGAGGTCGCCGCGCGGCTGCTTGAGCTAGTTAATGATTTTAATCTCAACAGGCTCCAGCTCCAGGCCAGCCAGGAGCGTCGCTTCTTGGGGGAGCGCCTCGACACGGCGCGAGCAGAGCTCCGTCGGGCGGAGGGCGCCCTCGAGGAATTTCTCCAGCGCAACCGTTCGTATCCCAATAGTCCGGCATTGCTGTTTGAGCATGATCGGTTACAACGGGAGGCAGGACTGCGCCAAGAAGTTTACAGCATGCTGACGCAGGGTTATGAACAGGCCCGCATGCAGGCCGTGCGAAACACGCCATCGATATCGCTCATAGACCATCCGGCCCCCGCCCTACGATATGACCCGCGGCACATTGCTCTGAAAGCGTTGGGGGGGTTTTGGGGTGGGGCGGTCCTGACCTTCTTAGTGCTCCTCGGCGCTGAAGCGGCTCGAGAACAGCGGGCAAAGGCGCCCCAGGACTTCGAGCGATTGAGCCTGCTTTGGGCGTCCACGCGTCAGGAGATTGGGCGGCTGGTCCCGCATCTGCGGCGGCGCCGCGACTAGATCCCCATAGGAGGACCATGAGACTTTCACGTCACGCCCTTCCATAGATCCGGGCGTCGGCGCGCCCCATGATGAAACTATGTTCCGTAAACACGGAGGACGAGGTCACTAGGTTGGAAGAGATCGGGCCCCTGTCGACGCCGGCGCGCCCTAGCGGTTTCGACGCCGAGTCGCTTGAGCGAATAGTCATGTGCGCCGCGATGTTCTTGCTTTCCGGGGCGGTGTTCCCGCTTCTGCACTCGCCAGGCGCCACTTTGGACGTCACGGTAGGTGGTGACTCCGTTGGGGTAGCGGCTAGCGGTATTGCCTACGTCGCTACGGGGCTTTTCGCGCTTCAGTACGGAGGCCAGATACTTTCGACGATCCGACAATCCGGTTGGGTGTGGCTCCTAACTGGACTCGCTCTGGCGTCGGCGGCGTGGTCCACGGACCGCGACGTGTCGCTCAGGTCAGGGTTGGCGCTTTGCG
>Ga0066709_100004169_pt1 | contig 11417 bp, 12 predicted proteins | sample GraSoiAngelo_158_FD_79665 | JGI IMG/M metagenome (GOLD analysis project Ga0066709, IMG submission 79665) | Grasslands soil microbial communities from the Angelo Coastal Reserve, California, USA - 14_1009_16_30cm | ecosystem: Environmental > Terrestrial > Soil > Grasslands | place: USA... | reverse complement strand
TTCGATTTCCAGCCCAACCGCTCGGCAAAAGTCCGGTCGCTTTCGCCCTTCGCCGTGAAAGCGATTGCCAGGGCCAGCATTGTCCCCCAGAAAGCTCGGCGTTTTGTATTCATACGCCTGTCTAGCAGAATCGGCCCGATTCGGGCGAATTTTTTGGATCATGAACCGTAGCCGCTGCTTCAGAGCGGTATGTGTCAAGCGGGGGCCATGATGTCCTGGCCCGGGCTGGATCACAATAAACTGGCGGAATCGGCGTCGAGGAACAGCAGGCAATTGGCCTGACGGCGGAGGACGGACGCAGGACACGCGGTGCCAATTGGTCCGTGCAGCGCGGCTTGGACGGCTTGGGCTTTGCGTTTTTCGGGCACCACACAAATCATTTTCCTGGCCGAACAGAGCGCGGGAATGGTCAGCGTGAGTGCATACTGCGGGACCGATTCCAGATTCGGGAAGTAGCCTTCACCGACCTGTTGGCGCTTGCAGGCGTCATCGAGCTTGACGATTTTGACCGAGCGATTGTCATTGAAGTCGGCCACCGGAGGGTCGTTGAAGGCGAGGTGCCCGTTCTCTCCGATGCCGAGGCAGCAGAGATCAATCGGTTGCGCGCGCAGCAGTTGTGCATAACGTTCGCATTCTTTGATCGGCAGCAAGGCGTCGCCTTCGAGGTAATGAAAGACCTTGGGTTGCACCAGGCGCGCGACCCGTTCGCGCATGTAATAGCGGAAGCTGGCCGGGTGATCGGCGGCAATCCCCAGGTACTCGTCCATGTGGAAAAGTGTGATCTTCGACCAGTCCGTGCCGCCGAGTTTGACCAGGCACTCGAGGAAGCGAAGCTGGGAATTGCCCGTGGCCAAAATCGCGGCCGCGCGGCCATGGGCCAACAACGTTTCCCGCAGAAAAGTCTGCGCCTCGCGCGCGGCGTCCTGCACCATCTGGTCCTGCGTGGCATAGACCCGCACACGCAGCGAATCGGCGACAAATGTTTTGGTGGGTTGGGCCATAGTAGTCAGTGGTCAGTGGTCGGCGAACACGAATCAATGTCGGGCCGTCTCGATTCTTCTGCACGATCCGGAAACGCGTTGCCAGGCTCATTCGAGGCTGCGGAACTCTTCCCATTCCGGTTCGGTGGCGAAGATGCGGCGGTAATATTCGGAGGCACCGAGTCGCTGGGCCGCCGGTTCGTCCACCACGACCGTACAACGCGCATGAAGTTGGAGGGCCGTGGCTGAGATCATTGCGGTGATCGGACCTTCGACGGCTTTGGCAATGATTTCCGCCTTTGCGGGGCCCGAGGCCAGGAGCAGGCAACGGCGGCTTTCCAGGATCGTCCCGACCCCCATCGTGATTGCCCGGCGCGGGACCCGGTCCGTGCCGCCGAATGATTGCGCATTTTGTTCGAGCGTCAGCGGCGCCAGTGCCTTGACGCGAGTCCGGGAGCGAAATGCGGATAATGGTTCGTTAAAGCCGATGTGGCCGGCCTGGCCGATACCGAGGAGTTGGAGATCGATTCCACCGAACCTGGCGATGGAGGCCTCGTAACTCCGGCATTCGGCATCGAGATCGGGCGCCTGGCCGTTGGGCAAATGGGTGTTGCGCAGGTCCACGTTCACGTGCCGGAACAAGTGCTCGTTCATGTAGTGGCGAAAGGAGTGCGGATCGTCCGGGTACAGGCCGACGTATTCGTCGAGGTTGAAAGTGCGGCAGAGCGAAAAATCCAGGCCCTCTTTGCGATGCATCCGCACCAGCAAACGGTAAACCGACTCCATCGTGCGTCCGGTCGCCAGACCCAGGACCAAATGCGGGTTGGCCCGCAGTTCCTTTGCGATGATGCGTGCCACCAGAGCCGCGGCGGCGTCTGCGTCCGGTCGAATAATCACTTCCACGTCGCGGAGTTAACCACGAACGGACGCAGCGCGGCAAGCCTGCCCATGAACCGCGCGGTAGTGGGGCCCGTAGCAGCCGAAAATTCGGCTGTGGCGAGGGGGCGCATTGGCGCTACACTGACGCCAGATTTATGGACGAGCGGATCCTGCGAAATGTCGCTGCGGCGTTGGGACTGGAAAAGTATCGGCGGCATATCTTCCTTTGCGCCGACCAGACCGAACCGAACTGTTGCGCGAAAGACGTCGGGCTTGAAGCGTGGGAGTTTCTGAAACGCCGGCTCAAGGAATTGAAGCTCGTCGGGCCCGAGCCGGTGGTGTATCGAAGCAAGGTGAATTGTCTTCGCGTTTGCGCGCATGGCCCCATCGCGGTGGTCTATCCCGAGGGCGTCTGGTATCACTCGTGTACACCCGAAGTATTGGAGCAAATCATTCAAGACCACTTGATCAATGGGCGAGTGGTCGAAGAGTATGTGTTGGCGGTAAATTCGATGAAAGGCGAGGGGGCGGAGAGTGGCGGCGCGTAGGCCATTACTCAGGAGGCTGTGGGATTCACGACACCGTGCGCTGAATTGCCTCCTTCCTGGGAGAGGGATAGACTCTTCGCCAATCTTACGAGTAGCTATCCCGCAGATTGATCAGTAACGGTTTTCTGAGCAAGGTCTTCGCGGTGCCGGACCATGCAGACAGGCAAAAATATTTATTCAGTGCTGGCCGACCTGGTGTTGCTGGTTCATTTCGGCTTTGTCGCGTTTGTCGTGCTGGGGTTCGTCCTGATCTGGGTCGGTTACTTTTGCCGGTGGCCGTTCGTGCGCGACCTGCGGTTCCGCATCGCGCACCTGGCGGCCATGGGCGTGGTGCTGGCGGAGTCCCTGGCCGGTTTTATCTGTCCGCTGACCACCTGGGAACACCGGCTGCGCATCCGCGCGGGAGAAGGAACGGGCTATTCCGGCTCGTTTATCCGGCACTGGTTCGGGCGGATTCTCTTTCAAGACTGGAGCGAACAGACATTTACCCTCATTTACATCGCCTTCTTCCTCTTTGTCGCGCTCACGTTTCTGGTGGTGAAACCGCGACGGCGCGATCCCGCTCAACGGCATTGAACCAACACTCTGAAATCGCGGCCCAAGTGTTCCGGGTGAGTGAGCGTCTGAAATTGCCGGGTGCGCTTCGGGGTCCATTGACCGAAGCAGGAGTCGGGTCGCCATGTCTGCGCGGCGAGGCGTGTCAGGAACTGCGCTTGGGAACAGAGTTCTTCGGTTCGAATACCCGCGGAGGAGCCTGCCGATTGCAGGGCCGTGAAATTGACATGCGCGCTGAGGTCCTGCTCCCCGAGGTGGGCAAGCAGATCATTGGCCGAATGATGCCGATGAAAGGCGCGCACGGTGCCGTCGGCGCGGTGAGGAAGAAAGAATTCTCCGGCGTTCAGACCGTAATCGAAGGTCAACAAACGACCATGGTTCAGAGCCGTTGCGGCCCGACGCCACCAGGCACGCGCGGCCGGTGAAACCTCGGTCGTGAAATTGTCGGGCAAAAGGGACAGCAATTGTGGGGCGATTCCGGCGGCGTCTCCTGACATTCCCAATAGCGCTTCGAAATCCGGGCTCGCGGGGAACAGGAACCCACCCCCGACCCCTCCCAGGAGGGGAGCAGACGTTCGTCCTCCCCCGATCAGTTCCCCTCCTGGGATGGGAGGAGGCGTTCGTGCGCGTCCGGTCAGTTCCCCTCCTGGGAGGGGTTGGGGGTGGGTCGGTTCACGGAGAGTTGAATCGAGGGGCCGTTTTTGCCAGACAAACCTCTCTTGCTCCCAACCAACAGCCCATTCAAACCATTTTTGTTCGCGCGCATTCCAGCCGAGTCGGTGAACGGGGAAGGCATCGAGCAATTCGTTGGAAAAGATGACTCCCTGCGCGCCCGGCGGAGGCAGGGCATCCCAGGAATCGAACCACCGGACGCTGGCGGCGAACGGCTCCAATGTTTTTTTCTGCCATTGCCGTCGCCGGCAGGATGGCTCGAGAATCCAGTATTCGAGCTGGCTGATCAGATCGGGCCGCCGGGTATGGAACCAGAGGAGGATATCCGCGGCCAGGCGGCCGTCGTGAGCGCCCGCTTCGAGGAGTTGAAATTTTTCCAGGCCGTCCTTCTCGACCCAGCTCGAGAATTGAAAAGCGAGCAGTTCGCCGAACAGGCTGCCGACGCTGACGCTGGTATAGAAATCTCCGCGCCGGCCGGGTGTGTTCGCTAATCGTTCATAATATCCAAAAGCTGGACAATAAAGTGACAGCTCCATGAAGCGGGCGAACGAGATGGCGCCGCAGGTCTGGACCTCGCGTCGCACAATTTCACGCAACTCGTTCATGCTGGCAGTAACATTGCTTGCAGTGGTCCCGCGAATCAGTTAAAAAATGGGTGATTGAGTAACTCAGCACGCTCTTATGGCCAAAATTGATGCCTTCTTTAACTTGATGTTCGAGCAGAAAGCCTCGGACCTTCACCTCTCCGCGGGCAACTCGCCCATGCTTCGCATCAATGGCGAGCTGCACCGGGTCGATTATCCGCCGCTCGAAAACGACGGGCTCAAGGCGATGCTCTACGAAATCGCGCCCGATTACAAAATCAAACAGTACGAAGAGACGGGCGACGTGGACTTCGGCTACGAAATCCCCAACGTCTCGCGGTTCCGGGCGAATTTCTTCAACCAGAAACACGGCTGCGCGGCCGTCTTTCGCCAGATTCCGTCGAAGGTGTTGTCGTTCGAGGATTTCGAGAAATTTGACGCGCCCCTGCCGCCGGTGCTGAAAAAATTCGGGATGCTGCACAAGGGACTGGTGGTGGTGACCGGCCCGACCGGGTCGGGCAAGTCCACGACACTGGCCGCGATCGTTGATTACGTGAACAAAAACCGCCGCGATCACATCATTACCGTCGAAGACCCGATAGAGTTCGTGCACGAAAGCAAGAACTGCCTGGTCAACCACCGCGAGGTCGGGGTGCACACCAAATCCTTTGCCGCCGCGTTGCGCGGCGCGTTGCGCGAAGACCCGGACGTTATTCTGGTGGGTGAAATGCGCGATCTGGAGACCATCGAGCTGGCCCTGACCGCCGCCAGCACCGGGCACCTGGTTTTCGGCACCCTGCACACCCAAAGCGCCGCCAAGACGGTGGACCGTATCATCGACGTTTTCCCGGCGGACCAGCAGAACAAGATTCGCGCCACGTTGTCCGAGGCGCTCAAGGGTATCGTCGCCCAGAGCCTGTTCCGGCGCATCGACAAAAAGGGCCGGGTCGCCGCCATGGAAATCCTCGTGTTTACCACCGCCATTGCCAACCTGGTTCGCGAAGGCAAGACCCACCAGATTCCGGGCATGATCCAGGTAGGCAAGAAGCTGGGCAATCAGCCGCTGGACGATTCCATCATGGAGCATTTGCGCATGAAGCGAATCGCCCCGGAGGAGGCCTACGACAAATGCCTCGACAGGAAGAAATTCCGGCCATTCCTGGCCACGCCGCCGGATGACGATGACGCCTGACCGAAAGGAACTCCTATGCGCCGAAACGAACTCGATTTCATATTGACCAACATGCTGGAGTCCCAGCAAGAGGTGTCCGACCTCAATTTTACGGTGGACAAGCCGCTCCAGGTTGAATCGTTCGGGGAGCTGGTTCCGGTGCCGCTGGAGCCGGCGATCGACCGGCTCACCCCTTTCCAGACGGAGATGATCGCGCTGAACCTGATGGGAGGCAGTCGCCGGCTTACCGAAGAGTTGTTGCGGGCCGGTTCCTGCGACTCTTCCTACACGCTGAGCAGCAAAGCGCGATTCCGCGTCAACATTTTCTCGCAGCGCGGCAACTATTCCATCGTCCTGCGCAAGCTGAACACCCAGATACCGACCCTGACCGGGTTGGGATTTCCGGAGATATTCCATCAGGTGACCAGGGAGAAGACCGGGTTGATCCTGGTCACCGGCGCCACCGGTTCGGGCAAGACGACCACGCTGGCCGCCCTGCTCAACGAGATCAACGAAAACAAATCGGTCCACATCGTGACTCTGGAAGACCCGGTCGAGTACGTCCATCCGCAGAAGAAAGCCACTTTCAATCAACGGGAGCTGGGCGTCGATTTCAATTCGTTTGCGGGCGGTCTGCGCGCCGCGTTGCGCCAGGCGCCGAAAGTGATTCTGGTCGGCGAAATGCGCGACCGGGAAACGGTCGAGATCGGGCTGACGGCCGCCGAGACCGGCCACCTGGTGATGGCCACGCTGCACACGATCGATGCCGGCCAGACTATCAACCGGATCATCGGCATGTTTGACACGGAGGAGCAGGAGCAGGTCCGCGTGCGTCTGTCCGACACCCTGCGGTGGATCATCAGCCAGCGGCTGGCGCCCAAGGTCGGCGGCGGCCGCAGCGCGCTGCTGGAAATCATGGGGAATAATCTCCGGACCAAGGAGAGCGTCCAGTTGGGCGAAAGCGAAGGCAAATCGTTTTACGAAATCATCGAAGCGAGCTACACGTTTGGCTGGCGAAATTTCGATCACGCGGCACTCGAGGGCTTCGAGGAGGGACTGATAACCGAGGAGACGGCCTTGCTCTACTGCACCAAACGCGGCGTCGTGTCGCGCGGGATCGACAACGTCAAAAAGAAGCGGGGTGATTCGACATCGGACGGGTCCAGCCTGCGGATGAAAACGATTCAGGAGGGCAAGAAGGGCGCCGGGCCGCCGATTCCCACCACGTTGAAATTGAAATAATCCCATGTCCTACGAACTCGAATTCATCGGGCCGAACGACAAACCGGCGCTGCTGGCTCTGAGCACGCCCGAATGGCTGGACGCCGCGAAGAATGTGCTCTCGGAAATCGGTTACAAGGTCCATGCCGCCAGCAATCATGACGATTTCATGGTCCGGTTCGGGCGCATCCAGTATCAGGTGGTGCTGATCGAGGAACTGTTCGCCTGCAATGCCCCCGAGGACAACCTCACACTGCAATTCATCCAGCATATGCCCATGCCCCAGCGCCGCCACGCCGTGTTCATCCTGCTGGGAAGTTCCTTCGGCACGCTCAGCGCGCTTCAGGCCTTTCAACAGAGCGTCCACGCCGTGGTCAACCGCGAAGAACTCGGACTGCTCGGCCCCAATATCCTGGGCCCAATCGTCCAGCGGGTCGTCGCCGGAAATGACCTCTTTCTCAATGTCTATCGGGACACCCAGTTGCGCGTCGTCCAGGGCAAGATCTGAATGAACGCACCATGCGGAGCGCGGAATGCGGAATGAACCTGACCCGCGCTCGGATGCTGCCCGGCCTCTATTCCGCCTTCCCCCCTCTCCGTTCCGCCTCTCCCATGCCCCGCCTCGATCAAGCCCTGGTTGACCGCGGTCTGTGCGAAAGCCGGGAAAAGGCCAAACGCTCCATCATGGCCGGCCGCGTCCGAATCAACCTTCAGACTGCCCGCAAACCGAGTGACCTGGTCCAGCCGGACGATCAGCTTGCGCTGGAGGCGGGCGACAAATACGTCAGCCGCGGCGGCCACAAACTGGAACACGCTCTCCATCATTTTCAACTGAAGGTGGAGGGGTTCGTGGCGCTGGACCTGGGCGCCTCCACCGGCGGCTTCACCGATTGCCTGCTGCAACACGGCGCGCAAAGGGTCTTCGCCGTCGATGTCGGACAGGGCCAGCTCGCCTGGAACCTGCGCCGGCACCCGCGCGTGGTGGTGATGGACAAAACCAACGCGCGCGACTTGACTCCGGTCCGTTTTCCGCAACCGTTTCAGCCGGTCGATCTGGTGGCGATTGATTGCTCCTTCATTTCGTTGAAGAAAATCCTGCCCGCCGCCACGGCGCTCTTAAAGGCCGGCGGCAAGGTGGTTGCCCTGATCAAACCGCAGTTTGAAGCCGGCAGGGCCGAGGCCGACAAAGGGGCCGGGGTCATCCGCGACCCGCGGATTCACGAGCGCGTGTTGCGCGAGCTCGAGGCCTTTGTGACCGGGACCGGACTGCGCTGGCAGGGTGTGGCCGAATCACCCCTGCTCGGTCCGGCGGGCAACAAGGAATTTCTGGCGCTGCTTGAAAAAACCGGCTGACAAAATCAAACGCGTTGGCCTGATTGCCAACCCGGACAAATCCGCCTGCCGCGCGGTGGTGCAGAGAGCGGCCGCGCTGGTCGCGGAGGCCGGGCGCATTGTCCTGGCGGACAAGGCCACCGCCGACCTGGCCCGGCTCAAGGCAACTGTGGGGCAGGACGTTCAGCAACTGACTCGCCAGGCCGACCTGATCCTGGTCTTCGGCGGAGACGGCACGATGCTGCGGGTCGCCCGCGACGTGGCCGGATTCAACACGCCAATTCTTGGAATCAACGTGGGCGGCCTGGGATTTCTGACGGCGGTCTCCTCGGAGCAGTTGCCCGGTGCCCTGGCCTCCATCTGGTCCGCCGATTACATCGTCGAACCGCGCTCGTTGATCGAGGCGACCGGCCAGGCACAGAACCGGCCGATCCAACAATCCGCGCTCAACGATTTCGTCATCAGCCGCGGCACCGTGCCGCGCCTCATCGAGCTGGAGGTCAGCGTGGACGACGCGGTCCTGACGCGCTATCGCTGCGACGGCCTGATCGTCAGTTCGCCCACCGGCTCGACCGCTTACTCGCTCGCCGCCGGTGGCGCCATTGTCAGTCCCAACGCCGAGATTTTCGCCTTGACGCCGATTTGTCCGCACACCCTTTCCAACCGTTCCGTCATCGTGAGCCTCAATTCCGTCGTGCGCGCCCGCATCCTGAGCCGGCGGGTGGAGACCATTCTGTCTGCCGACGGCCAGGTGCAGACGCAGTTGTCAGCCGGCGACAGCGTCGAGATCCGGCGCAGCCAAAGGTGCGTGCGGCTGTTGCGGCTGGCCGGGACTTCGTTTTTTGAAACGTTGCGGCAAAAGCTTCATTGGAGTGGTTCCAATGTTTGACGCGATGAAACCTCGGAGACCGAAGCGAGGAGGAGCCGCTGCCCCGACGCCCGGGCGACTTTCGGCGCTCGCGCCCGGCCAGTTGCATCGCAGCCGATAGCATGGTCCGGCTCAAAGACATTGCGGAACAGGCAGGCGTCTCGGTCATGACGGTCTCGAAGGTCCTGCGCGACGCGCCGGACATTTCCGAGGCCACCAAGGCCCGCGTGCGCGCCCTGGCCCGGCAGATGGGCTACGTGCCGGACTCGCTGGCCCAGGGCCTGCGCACCCGCACCACCAAACTCTTTGGCCTGGTCATTTCGGCGATGACGAGCCCGACTTTTTCGCGAGTGGTCATGGCGATTGAAGAGCGGGCTCACGAATTGGGATACGAAGTGATTCTCAGCCACACGTTGAACCTGCCTGAGCGCGAAGAGACCGCCATTCGACGGCTCATCTCACGGCGCGTGGACGGCCTGTTTCTATCACCGGTTTACCGGTTGGAACCTCAGGCCTCGATCTACCAGGAATTGCAACGCTGCGGAATTCCGACCGTCATTCTCGGCCATTCGGCTCCGTTTTGCCGCCAGTTTGTCAACGTCGAGACGGAGGACATTCTGGCCAGTATGGCCGCCGCGAAACACCTGTTGGACCTGGGCCACCGGCGCATCGCTTTTTTTACCGGGCCGCAGGTTGCGCCCTGGGCGCAGGAACGTTTCGAGGGTTATCGGCGCGCGCTGCGGGAGGCCGGGACCGAGGTGGACGAAAAACTGGTGTTCAATGCCGGCGCCACCATCGAAGAGGGTGAAAAAGCCGCGTTGCAAATGCTCGACGAAGGAACCCAGGCCACCGCCGTGCAGGCGGTCAATGATCTGGTGGCCATCGGCGCTGCCAAAATATTTTTGAATCAGTCCATCAGAATCCCGGAAGACCTCTCCCTCATCGGTTTCGGCAACGTGCTGATCAGCGAATATTTCCGCGTCCCGCTGACAACCATTCGGCAGCCGAAATTTCGCCTCGGCGTGGCCGCGATGAACTCGATGCTCAAGCTGATGCGTGGCGAGCGCCCGGAAACCAAGCGCCTGCCGGCGGAGATGATTGTTCGCGCAAGCACGGCGGCCCCTTCGACCGCCGACCGTGCCCACTCAAACCCGGTCGAGAAATCGGAAATTGAAACCTCATGAAACAGACAATTGCGATAAGCGTGGCCGTATTGGCACTGCTCGGAAGCGGATTCTGGTTGGTGAAAAGCAATAGCCAGGTCCGAGTTGATCCCAAGATCACCGAGTTCAACGTTCGCGCCAACAAATTGATCGAGGGACTCCAGCAATACAAAGAGTTCTTCAAACAATATCCCACCGGTACCACGGCCGAAATCTCCAAAGCCTTGTCCGGCCAGGCCGAGGGCGCCGCGGGCAAGGTCATCATCCTGGCGACGGCCAGCGCCGACAAAAACGACAAGGGCGAGATCGTCGATCCCTGGGGAACAGCCCTCCAGTTCTACTTCTCGCACAACAGCGTGTTGATCCGCTCGGCCGGACCAAACAAGGTCTTTGAAGACAGTCGCACTGCTTCGGACGACCTGTTCCGCTCCGAGACGAAATAGCGGCCGGAGCGCAGAGCTCCAGCTCTGCGCGAGCCAAACGCAAGCACCGTCACGCGGAGCTGGATCTCTGCGCTCCTATCCCAGCAACTGCCGCAGCACGCAGGGCAAAATCCCGCCGTGCCGGTAGTACTCGATCTCGATGGGCGTATCGATGCGGCAGCGGACGGGGATGTTTTCCACCGAGCCATTGGCGCGGGTGATGCGCAACGTGAGGTCTTGTTGCGGTTTGAGGTCCACGCCCAGACCGACGACGTCATACAGTTCGGTCCCGTCCAGTTTGAGGGTTTGCGCGGAAACGCCTTCCTTGAACTGGAGCGGCAGCACACCCATCCCGACAAGGTTCGAGCGATGAATGCGCTCGAAGCTTTGCGCCACGACCGCTTTGACGCCCAGCAACGCGGTGCCTTTGGCCGCCCAATCGCGCGAGCTGCCGGTGCCGTATTCGTGACCCGCAATCACCACCAGCGGGACGCGCTCCTGTTGGTATTTCATCGCGGCGTCATGGATGGACATCTGTGTGCCCTCGGGCATGTGGCGCGTGACGCCCCCTTCAATGCCGGGCACCATCAGATTCTTGATGCGCACGTTGGCAAACGTGCCGCGAGTCATGACGCGGTCATTGCCGCGGCGGGAACCGTAGCTGTTGAAATCAACGACGTTCACGCCATGGTCCATCAGGTATTTGCCGGCGGGTGAAGTCTTCTTGATCGAGCCCGCGGGCGAAATATGGTCGGTGGTCAGGCTGTCGCCGAAAATGCCGAGCGGCCTGGCGCCTTTGATCTCGCGAATCCCTCCTGGCTGCAGGGAAAAGTCTTTGAAGAAAGGCGGTTCCTGGATGTAGGTACTCTGCGGGTCCCAATCGTACACCGTGCCCGTTTCGGAAGGAATCTCGTTCCACTTCGGGTTCTGGCTGGCGAAATCGCGGTAAAGCTTCTGAAAAACCCCCGGCTGGAGCGCCGATTGCATCAATTCGCGGATTTCCTTCAGCGTCGGCCAGAGGT
>Ga0066709_100004168_pt1 | contig 11417 bp, 7 predicted proteins | sample GraSoiAngelo_158_FD_79665 | JGI IMG/M metagenome (GOLD analysis project Ga0066709, IMG submission 79665) | Grasslands soil microbial communities from the Angelo Coastal Reserve, California, USA - 14_1009_16_30cm | ecosystem: Environmental > Terrestrial > Soil > Grasslands | place: USA... | reverse complement strand
TGCCGTGGATTGAAGTCGAGGGCTGGAACTATTCGGCATTTCCACGTGGGACACTGCCAACTGCGAAGGACCTCCAGGGATTGACCGGCGGACGTCCGGCGTTTCTGGTCGCGTACGACTATCACACGATTTGGATGAACCGAGAAGCCATGCAGGAGTTCGGTATCACCCGGAACACCGACAAAGTAATTTTCGCTGAAAGGGTGGAAAAAGACGCAAGTGGAGCGCCCACGGGGATAGTCACTGGCTTCGGCAGCACTGGGCTTTCGGAAGATGCTGAGGCAGAATTACGCAAGCACCTGCCGTCTCACGCGGCTGGACAGGTAGAGCGCGGCGTGCAGTGGAATATGAGCCAGGCAGTGAAGGCAGGAATAACCACGATTGTTGACCCGCAGTCGTACTTAGAGGACCTCGAAATCTTTCAACGGTTGCGGGAGGAGGGGAAACTCCCGGCTCGGCTGCAGGTGGCACTATTTCACCGGCGCGGGACGTCTGAAGCAACGCTGCACAAGTTCGACGAGGCGAGGCGAAAATACAACGACGACTGGCTGAGGGTCGCGGCGGTTAAATTGTACATTGACGACGTGATCGAGCCGCATACGGCGGCGTTGTTGGAACCGTACGCGGATCGGCCAGAGACGCGTGGGGAACTGGACTATCCGCCGGACGAGTTCAAAGAAGTTGTGGCTCGGCTGGATCGGATGAAGTTCCAAGTCTTCGTGCATTCGATCGGGGATCGGGGGATCCGCACCGCGCTGGATGCGATTGAGTACGCAGAGAAACAGAATGGGCCGCGTGACCGGCGGGACGAGCTAATTCATATCGAGTGTCTGAACGAGAAGGATATTCCGCGGTTCAAGCAGTTAGGTGTGATTGCGTGCATGCAACCGAGGCACTGCGCGCCTGATATCACCGGGCAGTGGGCGAAAGCGGTCGGTCCGATGCGCTGGAAACATGCATGGGCATTCCGTAGTTTGCGGGATGCTGGCGCTACGCTAGCGTTTGCTTCGGACTGGAATGTCGCCGAAATGGAGCCCCTGATTGGTATCTATACGGCTCTGACGCGAAAAGGACTCGACGGCAAGCCCGAGGGCGGATGGGTGCCAGAGCAGACGATTGACCTTGAGACCGCGATTCGCGGGTACACGATCAATGGAGCCTATGCGAATTTCGCTGAGCAAAACCGGGGATCGATTACGCCGGGGAAGTACGCGGACCTGGTGATGCTTTCGGATGATCTCTTCAAAATTCCGCCGGACAAGATCAAGGACGCAAAAGTTGAGTGGACAATGGTGGCGGGCAGAGAAGTGTGGAAGAAATACTAGGTGATCAGGTCTTCAGATTAAACCGCATCTCGTTAGCCCACAACAACCTCCTCTCCTCCAATGAATTCGCCCGCGCTCGGGCGCTGCCGATCGTTCTTTGATGGTTGCACTCATAACCCACACGTCGGTGTACGTAAGAACGCTAACGAAATCGCAAGGCGTGTACGTGGAGGTTGATAAGGGGAAGCTCGCGAAAGTCCACACACCTCCATCTGGAAATCTCGAATGTATTTACATCTAGCGCGTGCCTTGCAGATCCAGCGACAGTCGGTTCTACTAGGCAGCGCAGTTTCTGCCCGGTTGAAGATGCCGTTATTCGGTTCGACTCCAGCGGTACAACACCTGCCGACCACGGTGCTCGCCGGGCTTTGGGCGCCCTGAATTAACTGGTTGGCTTGGTACGTCGGGCAAGGCGCGGAAAAGGCGAAAAGCCAGCCCTTTCTACAGCAACTCCATGCCCAATGCGACCCGGCACGCAAAGCGTGCAGCGCTGGCCTGAGCGAGTGGCGCAAAATTTGGCAAGTGACGTAACCCGAGCTATCATCCGCAAGATTGAGAGTTACGCTTAGATCAATATGCTCCGACCGGGCTGGTTTGTGATTCGTCCAACACTTCTCCACGCCGGTGTCGTTTTGTTAGTCCTTTCAATTTCATACGTGGGGGCACAACAGCAACCCGTCGCGGGGGCTCCAGCCTCAGACATCAGCAACATCCCCAAGCCCGCCGCCGATACGCTTGACAAAATTACCTTGCGTAAGGGGCTTAGCGATTCTCAAGCCAAGGAGAAGGGCATTACAAGAGACGAAAGCTGCCTGCTTCCACCGCTGACCTTGATGGGTAGTTCAATAATTGCCGTTGAGCAGTTGCAAAGAACAGCGAAGGCAAGAAATGAATATCAGCAGGGTTGTACGGCCCTTGTAATGAAGAGAATGGCCGATGCGGAGAAGCACTTTTCGAACGCTCTTCGGGAATATCCGCAATATGCTATGGCGTGGGTTACGCTGGGCCAGGTATTAGCAATGCAGCAGCGGACCGACGAAGCCCGCAATGCATGTTTGCAGGGCTCGAAAGTGGATCCGAGCTACGTGCCAGCTTACCTTTGTCTGGCAGACATAGCCGCTCGCGCGAATGCGTGGGACGAAGTACTGAAGTTGAGTGGACGTGCGCTCGAACTGAATCCTGCTTCGAATGCTGTCGCTTATGAGTATCATGCCGCCGCTAACCTGAATCTTCGCAACTTGCAGGTGGCGGAGAAAAGCGGACTGCGCGCCGCGGAGATTGATAAAGAACATCGCGAGCCTCGCATATGCTTTGTCTTGGCGCAAATTTATGAGGCAAAAGGTGACTCTGCAAACGAAGCTGTGCAGCTGCGTGAGTACCTCAAGTACTCCGATAATGCCCCGGATGCAGATATGGTGAAACAGTTCCTGCTGGACCTGGAACGACGAGCCCACACAAACGCAAAAATGGATACTCCGGCGGGAAACGGCGTAATTGACTCTCTGCGGTCATCGACGCAAGAGTGGGTACCGCCGGATGTGGACGCGAGGGTTCCTCCTGTAATACGTGAAGGTGCTTGCCCATTGCCGCAGATTTTGAGAGAAGCGAGCAATCATACTTTAGACCTGATTGACAACATGCGCCGCTTTAGCGCGAGCGAGCGCATCGAGCACATTGACTTCGGTAAGAATGGAAAAAGGCGGCATTCGAGCACACAAACCGTGAACTATGTGGCTGAGATCGAACAGAATTCTGCCGGCTATCCGAGTATCCATGAGTATCGATCTGGGAGCACTGGAATCCGGCAGGCATCGGTAATGGACTCTGGCGCGACAGTATTCGCATTGATTTTTCATCCTAGTCACGTAGGAAACTTCGAATTCCGGTGTGAGGGATTGACCGAAGTCCTGGGTTTGCCTGCGTGGCAGATACACTTCGTAGAGAGCGCTGACCCCAACAAGTCATTCACCGCGATACGCAGCGGGGCATCGATCAACCTGACGACATTTAAGGGCAGGGCATGGATCACGACTGATGGCTATAACGTGTTGCGAATAGAAACAGATCTGGCAGCCCCTATTGAACAGATCAACTTGCAACGAGAGCATCGGGTCATCACCTACGCCCCGGTAGACTTCCCGAGCCGCCACGTTCGGCTGTGGTTGCCTGAGAGCAGTTCTCTCTATATTGCATATCGCGGGCACCGTTACGAACGGGTTCACAATCTCAGTGAGTTCCAACTCTTCTCCATTGAATCAACTGAAGCGGTTAAGGAGTCGACTGCCAACAAGGTTTTCTTTTTCTGAGACTCTTGATCTAACGGTCTTTCCGCTAGACACCAGTCCTGTTAACAGCCGCCAACTAAGGCTTGATGTTAGAAAGCGAGCTTGAACGCGAACGACATAGAGGCGTACCATTCCACCGGATCGAGCACAGTCAAACCGCCCCAGAATGAAAAGCATCATTTCACGTCGTGAGCTCCTACTGCGAGCTCCGGCCGCGATCGGAGCCATGGTAGTAGTTCATCCGTTGCTTAACTTTGGGGCAGACTACGGTTCCGCGATTCCGGGTAAGCAGGGAATGATCGTACGATCACTCCGGTTTCTCGATTTAGAAATGCCGGTCGAATACGCCGACTCGTTTATCATTCCGCTGGAACGATTTTTTGTCCGCAATCACATGCACGAGCCGAGCGCGCTGGATATCGGACAGTGGCGCCTGACCATAAATGGGGAAGTAGAGAAGTCGCTGACCTTTACGCTTGCGGAGCTAACGAAAATGGAGCAGCACACGGTCATCAATACCCTGGAATGTGCTGGTAATGGCCGTGCGTTGGCTGTTCCGCATGTGCCAGGAGTGCAATGGGAGAAGGGCGCGATTGGGACTGCTCGTTTCAACGGACCACGTTTACGGGACGTACTGCAGCGTGCAGGAGTGAGACCAACAGGAAAGCACGTCATGTTTCGCGGGCTGGATGAAGTGCCGGGGAAAGTGCCACCTTTTATCCGCAGTATCCCGATTGAGAAAGCCACCGATGAAGATACCGTAGTCGCGCTGCGGATGAATGGTTTGCCATTGACGAAGCATCATGGATCCCCGGCGCGTGCGCTGGTGCCGGGGTGGATCGGTGCTGCCTCTTGCAAGTGGCTGACGGAGATCAAAGTGCTGGAGAAAGAATTCGAGGGCAACTTCATGAGCCCCGGATATCGCATGCCCAATATGCCAGTTAAACCTGGAGAGGCGGTGAGAGTAGAGGATACCCATCCAGCTACCGCCTTGAATGTGAAGTCCATGATAACCAGCCCGCGTGCCGGCGCCATTGTGAAATCCCGCATCGTAGCGCAGGGCATGGCCTGGGCGGGCGAAGCAGATATCGCGAAGGTGGAGGTTTCGATCGACTCGGGCGCAAACTGGCAATCAGCTCAGCTTGGCAAAGAACACTCGCACTACGCGTGGCGTCTTTGGAGTTACTCCTGGAATGCGGTTAAGCCGGGTTCATACATAATCATTTCCCGCGCTACCGACAGTACAGGCCGCATGCAGCCAGATTCGGTGCAGTGGAACCCAAGCGGATATCTCATCAACGTCGTTGACAGCGTGCAAATCCATGTTCAGGCTTAATCTATCGCTCGCTTTACTCCTGTCACTCACATGTCTGCCTCTTTTGCACGGACAGTCCACGGCTTTGCCATCCGGACCGCTGCAGTCCAAGATCAAGACAGCATGCTTGGAATGCCACGACACAGGCATCATCGTGCAGCAGAGGTTGGCGAAAGCAGCCTGGACGAAAGAAGTCGACAAGATGATCAAGTGGGGCGCCTTGGTCGAACCTAGTGATCGAGATGCCTTCATCGAATACCTGAGTACGAGCTTTCCGCCTGATAAGGAGCGCTACACGGCGCCGCGGACGGTAACGGGAAACAATAAGAGATAAAGTCGGGCTTAGGTACTGAGTTTCATCAAAAATGAATTCATATCAGCATCCTGAGCGGGTCGCCATCGCCTGTTGCCATCGCCTGTTGCCATTCTTTTGCCTTTTTATGGATGAGCTGTTCTGCCGGGAAAGCGGCAAATGTGCCCGACTGGCGGTTCTCGCTATGGCGAGGGAACGGAGGGCTAGATGAAGATGCTGGTGCTGCTGACGACAAATGGGCTTCTACCTGCAGGAACGCGAACTCGTGTACCTTAAACGGATGGCGTGACGTCAGACCTCGGCTGATCCAATGGATTTTTCAGAATACGCCAATCATTTATTGGCTATTTTAAACGGAAACCAGTCTTACTTCCGCTGCTTCGCTGCAGCCTCCACTTTCATCAGGATCTGATCGAGTGCCGCACGATCAAAGAGCCGGCCGTGGGCGATAACGACTTTGATTTTCTGGGTGTTCCGAATGTGTTCGAGCGGATCTGCGCTCAGCAGCACTAAATCCGCGATCTTGCCAGGTTCGATCGAACCAAAGCTGGTTTCCAGCCCGAGAAACTTTGCCGGATTGCTCGTCGCTGTCTGCAACGCTTCCATCGGCGTGAAGCCAGCTTCCACAAAATTGGTTAGTTCATCGTGCAGGCTGAAGCCCGGCATGACGTAAACACCTGGGGCTGTGTCAGTCCCTGCCATGAACGGCACCCCGGCCTGGTGTAGCGCACCGACCATCTGCAGGTTGCGCGTAAAGTATTCCTGGCGTAGCGCGAGCGGGTCGCGTAGAAGTTCGGGCATCATCTCATCGGTGAAGCGGCGCCAGGTTACATCCCGCCAATAGACTGGAACGTACTTGTCCATTGGCTGGTGCTTCAGGTCGCGTTGGTCGAGAAATGTTCCGCCACGTTGCCACGCTAGCGTGGGCACCTGCCAAGTTTGGTTCTGCGCGAGCAAGCTGGTGAGCGAGTCGCATCTTTGCCGGTCCTGCGTGGTGAGCAGCAGCTTCAGGTTGCCTTCGCCCTTGATGAATTTGTCCTCTTCTGTGGAACAACCCTCAAAAATGCCCATCAGGTGCTCGATGCTGCTTTGGCCCGCTTCGACAACTTCCTTAATGCGAACTTTGTCCGGCACATGGCCCACAATGGGCAAGCCTTGTTTGTGCGCTTCCGCTGCAGCTGCAAGATAGGCATCGTGCGAAATGACGGACTGGACTTTAATAAAGTCCGCGCCCTGCGTCTTGAGCGAGTCCACGGCAGCGACCGCACTGGCCGGAGTAGTGATGGCGATTGAACTGGGGAAGCGCAGTTTACCGTTCGGTAGATACCCATCCAGCATGGGGCCAGAGATGATCATGCGCGGGCCGATGATTTGACCTGCAGCGATCTCTTTGCGCCACTCCAACAGAACCGGAGCGTCTCCGCCCATATCACGTACGCCGGTGACACCGTTGGCGATGAAAAGAGGCAGGATGATGTCGCGTCCGCCGGGAAACCAATTACCAAAGGCGGAGTGCACATGCATATCCCAGAGCCCCGGAATCAGATATTGGCCAGTGGCATCGATCACCCGCGCGTTCCTCGGCAAGTGGAAATTTGCCGTATCGGAAACAGAGGTGACGTGATCGCCGGTGATGACAACCGTCCGATTTTGCTGAACCGATGACGTACCGGGATTGATGACGGTCGCGTGAGTGATCACAATCAGAGCTGGTGCAGGCTTGTGTTGTGCAGTGCTCAGTCGCGTTGGCAGCACACAGACGGCGATCACCCATGAGAGCCAGAACGCAGAAAGAATGCGCATGGGTCAGAGAGTACTATGAAAACTCGACAACAGATCGCTTGCCGCGGGTATCTCAGGCAAGACCCATTGGAGTTCAATACGCTCTGCATCAGCAGTTAGCAGGAAAACTATCGAAATTTCAACCCGCAATCGTAGCCACATTCGAAGGACGAATGCGCTTCCGAACTGGGGCTGCGCCTCGAGGTGCCCGGTCATGGGGTCTTCCTCTGAGTGTCGGTACTGACGTGCGGTCCGGCGGTCCACTTCCGACTGCCAATAATTCGAGAGCAACCCGTCGACTGACCGCGGTTGACTTCCCGGAACTCGACTTCCTGGGCAGCGACGGCGTAGTGACAACGCTTGCATCAACTCCGCTGGCCAGATTGTTGGGAAGTATTACAATCCCGATGGATCAATTCATGGGTTTCTAGCAGTATCCGCCCAGAAGGGAAGACCGCAGTAGGCTGTATCTCCTTGGGGTTGGCGATTTGAGACCTTCTAAGCGCATTTCACAGTCACTGCACTCTCAATGTCGCACGAAGCCATTCCACAAGCTTCTGCTTATAAAACATCCACTCCACATGTCCTTCCCAGTTCTCCATTCCGTGAGGCGCGTTCGCAAGGAGAATTAACTCGAATGGGACACCCAGGGCTTTGAGTTTGCTGGTGTATTCCATCGTTCCTCTGTAGAGTTCGTCCTGGGCTCCTTGGATAAGAAGCATGGGCGGCTGGTCGGCGCGCGAGTTAAAGATCGGCGAATAACGCTGTAGAATCGCCGGTGTCCAATCGCCAAATAGCCTTTTTAAGGCAGCTTTTTCCTGATGCGATCCTTGCGGCCAAGCTGTGAAATCAAAGACACCGTAAAACGAAACCACAGCCTGTACTTCGCAGTTGGGACACGGTTCCGAAGCGACTTGCGTCACCAGTTGTCCGCTGGCCGATTCACCCAGCATGGCAATTCGAGTCCGGTCAATGTGAAAGCGATCTGCATGCGAGCGAATGTAGCGGATGGCCGCGCGAACGTCTTCCAGTTCCTCTGGAACATGGACATAAGGAGTGAGCCGGTAATCAATGGAAAACCACGCGAATCCCGCTTCGGATAGCAGCTTGAAAATGGGCGACACGTAGGTGACCTTGTTGCCGGCCTCCCAGCCGCCTCCGTGGACAATGATCACGGCGGGAAATGATCCGCTGCTCTCTGGAAGATATGCGTCCATGAGCAACTCACGTCCGTCCGGACGACTGTAAACAATATCCTTCCAAAGACCGCGACGGTCCTGTCTCAACCAAGCGATAAGATCGTCTTTCCATTCCCATTGATCGGGATGCCAGTTCTCAAAATTGTGGATGGCACCGGCAATACCATGAAAAGTGCAATGCGCCAGCTGTTTGCAAAGAGCCTCTGCTAGCCGAGGCGGGGCTTCTTCATCGGCGGTGCCATGAAACATGAGCACCGGCAATTTCAGACCATTTTTAGAATTTGCGCTCCACTCTTGTAATGGACTTTCGCGAAAGTTCGTGCCGAAGCCTACCACGCCCCTGAACTCAGAACGATCGGCGAGGGTCAGGGCGATTGCTGCGCCAGTATCTTCACCGATCAAAACCATTTCTGAGGTGATGTTGAAACGCCCCGGGCAGCGGATATATTCGATCGCGTCGCTTACATCTTCGGCGGACTGGTAATCAACGGAAAACCAGGCGAAACCGGCGCGAGCCAGTACTTCAAACAGCTGCGTGACATGCGTGCTTTTATTGCCTTGACTGCCGTGAATGGTAACGGCAGCAGGACGGGGCTCACCCGCTGGCGCGTAAGCGTCCAGGGCAAGTTGGTTATGGTAGATCACGTCACGTAGCGCACCGGGAATGATGTAATGTGGTTGTCCTCCGAGCGGATGGGAGCAGGGTGCAAAGCTTGTTGCAATCGCAAGAATCAATACGGGAAGCTGATTCATCAGGAGAAGCGGAAGAGCAACGGATGGAGGAGCAGTAGAACTGTCGTTCCCGACCGCCCCTCCCTTTTAGCACTAAAAGCGGAAGTGCAGACCCCACTGCATTTGCCGCATATCCGTCGCGGCGTAAGTGATTTGTCCCGCACCGGAAATATCTACGGTGGAATTGGGCAATCCCAGGTTTGTGTGATTGAAGGCATTGAAATTCTCCCAGCGGAATTCCAACGTCTTGCCTTCCGTAATCACGAAATTTTTCGACAACGACAGATTAAACAGATATTGAGGCGGCCCACGGAGCGAGCCCTTCGAAGCGGTACCGTTGCGGAACGGTTGCTGTGGCGAAGTGAAAGCAGCGGGATTGAACCACAGGTTACGGTCGGCGTTCTCGACATGAGGATCGCTAATCACGTCGGGCCGCACGTTGTTGAAGTCCGTGTTTAACAGTGGAGCATTGGACACGAAAGGCGTAAACGCGGCACCGGACAGCAGCGTCGTGACGCCACTAAACCTCCAACCTCCAATAAGAGCATTCGCTGCCTTGCTCGTGTTAGAAGCCCACCGGCGCTGCTTGCCAAATGGAAGGTCCCAGGTATGAAGCAAAGTTAGCGCGTGCGTGTGGTCCCAACTTGCGGGCCCGTGATCGCCGCGAATGTTGTAATTATCCGAGAAGTTGTAGCCTCCCTCGGAGTTGGTCATCGCTTTGGACCAGGTATAGGTTAGGAGGAAATCCAATCCATGCGAGGTCCGTTTCTGAAGCTTTGCCTGCAGCGAGTGGTAGCTCGAGTTGTCACAGTTGCAGACGTCGTACACAGCTTGGGAAAGACCGAACTTGGTAAAAGGACGACGTAAAGCGAAATCGCCAGGGCCGGGCACTGCCTGGTTGGTATTGCGGTTGGCGAAGAGGTGGCGGCCGACATTTCCCACGTACGCGACTTCGGCTGTTAGATCTGAGCGAATTTCATGCTGTAAAGACAGATTCCAGAAATCTGCGAGCGGAATACGGTAGCGGTCAAGTGGATAGAAGTAGAAGTAGACACCCACCCCATCGGGAAGTGGAAAGCGGCCGTTTGAGCCGATTGGGAACTGGGGCGGCAGCGGCGGGCCCGTGCTAAGAAAGTTGGTCACCGCCGGTGAATAAATGTTCGGTGCGCTGAGGAATTGGCCAAACTGCACCGGTGGATCTAGTTCTGGGTTCTGACCGAAAACAGCTCCGACACCGGCAGCGTTGAAACTCCGGCCATACCCCGCGCGCACGACGGTACTCGACCGGAGTTGATACGCGAGGCCTAGTCGCGGAGCGAATCCGAAATTGTATGGCTTGACACCAAAGTTTGCCGGGACCGAACCGACACCCGCCACGAGGACATCACCGGTGGTTGGATCAAAGCTCCCGCCACTCCCCGGCTTGGCACCCGTTTGCGGCAGATAGTTTTCATAGCGCAAACCGTAGTTAACGGTCAGCTTCGTCGTGGCTCGCCACGAGTCCTGTCCAAAAAAGAATAGACGCGTCTGGCGTATGCTGGGATAGAAACCAGTACCCGTGAAATTGCGGGCGATGAAATCGGGCTGGCCTAACAAATAAGTCGCCAGGCCGAGACCTGTAGTAGCGCTGCCCGCGGCGACACTATCCGCATCCGCGCTGCCTGTAACGCTTTCATCAAACGTTAGCTCTCCAGATCGGTGGTTACCACTATCGATGCGCGTTGTTTGCGCTCGGCGGACATCTACGCCCCATTTGATCGTGTGGTTACCGGTTTGCTTCGTCCAGTTGTTCACCCACTGAAATTGATTCTCCGTTTCGTTCAACGGGCAGTTGCACTGGTTGACCGTTAACGAGTAGCCGAAGTTAAAGCCGCCATCACCTTGGACGTAGAACGCCGGCATGCTACTCGTTTCGGGAGTGCCACGATTTAGCCCAATGAGGCCGGCGTCGCTTGCCGGATTGCTGCCAAACCCGCCGGGCTGCACGCGAATCCGATATCTGTACGTTCCAAACCGAAAGTCGGTTATCAACGTTGGATTTAAAGAGTATGTGTAAACCAAAGCGAGGCTCTGGTTGCGCGCCAGCGAGCGGCCGGCAAAATGGAAAGCGGTCGGCCCTCCTGCAATATCTCCATATGCACCGGGCGAATCCTTAGTGAAGTTTGCGATACTGTAACGTCCGAAAAAGTGGTGCTGCTCAGAAAAGTTGTAATCTATTCGACCATCGTATTGGTCGGTATCAAATTTCTCAGAGAAGGCAGCCGCGAAGTTGTTGGCCACATCATCTGGTCCCCCGAAATTCGGCATCGGCAAAAAACCAAGCAACGTTACCATCGAAGGATCCGGAACGGGTAGTACATTGACCCGCCCTCCCGAAGAAATCGCTTTGCGCCCGGTCCCGTCGAAAACACCAGTCACGGGATCAAAATTTCCCGACGTGGGGTCAAAAACCATTCCCGCTCGCGC
>Ga0066709_100004167_pt1 | contig 11418 bp, 10 predicted proteins | sample GraSoiAngelo_158_FD_79665 | JGI IMG/M metagenome (GOLD analysis project Ga0066709, IMG submission 79665) | Grasslands soil microbial communities from the Angelo Coastal Reserve, California, USA - 14_1009_16_30cm | ecosystem: Environmental > Terrestrial > Soil > Grasslands | place: USA... | reverse complement strand
TCCTGTTCGATCCGCTTGGGGTCGAGCGGCTCCAGCATCGCTCTGAGCTCGGGATCGTCGGCGAGCGCGAGGTTGAGACGCGAGTACAGGCCGGCAACCAGATGGAGAGTTTTGGTGATCTCTTCCTCCATACGGAGATTCACCTGGAGCGTCAGCTCTTCGCGCAGCTCCCCTATGCGCGACTCGCGGCTCTGCGTCATCAACACGAAGATGGACAGAACGATGGCCTCGAGCGAGACGACCATCGTGAGCATGCCGTAGGGATAGGGATCGAAGAGCGGCAAGCCCGAGAAGGGCAGATTCCAGTACACCCAGCCGGCGAAAAGAAGTCCGTGAATGGCCAGAAACGGCGTGGAGCTGGCAATCGAGATCATGCGGTCGGCGAGAACTTCCATCGCCGAGCGATTCGCCGCGTGCTGCGCTTTGATCGCGCGGAACGCTTTGTTGATGCCCGCGCTGCGGCGCATCCGCCTCTCACCGGTCGTGGGTGTTGCGGGTTCAATGCTCGTAAGCGGTTCGATGCGCTGGTCCATGTCTCCTGAAGATGCAAAGTTTTGACCCAACAGCCAGGGCCACTTCCTGTGCTTGGATAAACCCGTCACCTTTCAACCATGAGCAGCTCTTTCACAGTCGGATTGGTCCAGGAATCTGTCGCGAATGACGTTCAGAAGAACGTCGACCGCGCAGTTGCGCGCGTCCGCGAAGCGGCGGATCGCGGAGCGCAAATCGTGTGTCTCCAGGAGCTGTTCAACGCGCCGTACTTCTGCAAATCGCAAAAACACGAGCGCTTCGATCTGGCCGAGCCGATCCCTGGCCCCACTATCGAGCTGATGCAGAAGCTCGCTCGGGAGCTCGAGCTGGTAATCATCGTGCCGATCTTCGAGCGCCAGGCCGCTGGTGTGTACCGTAACTCCGCAGCGGTAGTCGACGCCGACGGTTCGTACCTCGGGGCGTACAGAAAGATGCACATCCCCGACGATCCGCTCTTCAACGAAAAGTTTTACTTCACTCCCGGAGATTCGCACATTGCCGATGACGGCGATCACAAGGGCGCCAGTGGTTTTCGCGTCTGGAAGACCCGCTACGCCAGCATCGGCGTTCTGATCTGCTGGGATCAGTGGTATCCGGAAGCCGCGCGCATCACGAGCCTTCTCGGCGCCGAGATCATCTTTTATCCGACGGCAATCGGTTGGCACCCTTCCGAGAAAGCCGAGCACGGCGAAGCGCAGGTAGATGCGTGGCGCACTGCACAGCGCGCGCACGCCATCGCAAACGGCGTGTACGTCGCGTCGCCAAACCGCGTCGGTCACGAGGATGAGCCCGGCACCGACGGTATCGAGTTTTTTGGACACTCATTCATCAGTGATCCGTTCGGACGAATTCTCGCCGAAGCCGGGACAGAGCCGGCAGTGCTCGTGGCGAAATGCGATAGAGCCTTGATCGAAAACACGCGACGCAACTGGCCGTTTCTGCGCGATCGACGCATTGACGCCTATTCCCCGATTCTCAATCGCTACATCGGATGACGAAGCGGACCGCTACCGCGAGTAAGCGCAGCGAAAGCGCCGCCCCGCAGGGAAGCGGCGCTTTGACTATGGAGCTAGCGCTGGCTCGACGAATGCCTGCAGAGTGGGAGAAGCACGACGCAACCTGGATTGCGTGGCCGCACCATGAGCCGGACTGGCCAGGAAAGCTGGCTCCGATTCCGTGGGTTTACGCGGAGATCGTGCGCGCGCTCAGCGAGCACGATCGTGTGGAAATACTCTGTCACAACGAGGCGGTTGCACACAACGCGCGTGTGCTGCTCACCGCTCACGGAGTGAAGGACCACCCAGATAAGTATCGGTTGCACATCGCACCGAACGATCGCGTCTGGCTCCGTGACTCGGCGCCCACAGCGGTGCTGCGCGCCGACGGGAGCGTGGAGCTGATCGATTGGCAATTCAACGCCTGGTCGAAGTACGACAACTATAGTATGGACGCCGACATCGGGCGGGCGATCGAGCGCATCACCGGATTGCCGCGCGCGGAAGCGGCTCGGCCCGACAACGGCCAACGCCTGGTGCTCGAAGGCGGAGGAATCGAGGTCAACGGCGCTGGTTCGATGCTGGTTACTGAGGAGTGGTTGCTTACAGACGTTCAGATCAGGAACCCGGGCATGACCGCCGGTGATTACGAGAAGGCGTTCAAGAACTATCTGGGCGTGACCGACACTATATGGTTGGGTGAAGGTGCGATCGGTGATGACACGCACGGTCACGTTGACGACGTCGCCCGTTTCAGCGCACGGGATACGATAATTCTGGCGTACGAGTCCGATCCATCGGATGAAAATCATGCGCGGTCGGTGGACAATCTCCGTCGCTTAAAAGCCGCGGCGAAGACTCGCGCATTGAGGATCGTCATGATTCCCTTCCCGCGCCCGGTGACGATGAATGGCGAGCGGCTACCCGCGAGTTACGCGAACTTCTACATTGCCAACGGCGCCGTTCTTGTGCCAACGTTCAACGATCCGAACGATCGCGTGGCGCTCAACGGGATCGCCGAGGCATTTCCGCGGCGCACCGTAATCGGTATTCACGCGGTAGATCTGGTGTGGGGATTCGGCACGCTGCATTGTCTAACGCAGCAACAACCCGCGCCGATGGGGAGGACGTCATCAAAATGAAGATCACTCTCACAGGCGAAGAGTCGCTAAGACTCGAGCCGATGTCCGGGCCGCTCACCATCGAAGCGCAATCACACGACCAGAGCTATTCGCCTTTTCACATGCTCGGCAGTTCGCTCGGTATGTGTACGTTCTCGGTGCTGCAAAGCTGGGCGGCGAACAAAAACCTGGCGGTGGACGACCTCCGCATCGACGTGAGTTGGATCTTCGTCGAAGCCCAGCACCGAATCGCGTCAATCAACATCAAACTTGATTGGCCATCGCTGTCTGCCGAGCTTTGGCCGAGAGCGATTCGCGCGGCGCATCTGTGCGGAGTACATCAGACGCTGGCGCGCCCGTTTGCAATCTCAGTGACCGCCGTTGGCGCGGAGTCACCGTCAATCGAAGCTCCGCTGGATCTTGAATCAACGCGTGGTACTAGTAGATCCACTACTACCGCAGTGCCACAGGCCGACGGACAACCAAAGGCCACCAGCGCGCCGTGACCGTTCCCGTTGTTCACTTCACAGTTGGCGGCGAAGAATTAAGCGTACCAGTCGCGCCCGCTGTCGGCGAGGCCGGTCGCGGCTACACGGTGATTTACGATGGTCACTGCAAGGTCTGCGGCCGAATGGTAAAGTTCCTCAGGAAGTGGGACAGAAATCGCGAGCTCGAGATAATTCCTTCGCAGGCGCCGGGAGTGAGGGCGAGATTCCCGTGGATTCCGCAGCGAGCCTACATGGAATCCGTGCAGGTTATCCGGACGGATGATGGGATGACCTGGCAGGCGGCTGCCGCGCTGGAAGAGCTCCTAAAGGTGTTGCCGAAGGGACGGCTATTCGCGTGGCTCTTCAAGATCCCGTTCATGCGTCCGCTCGCCGACCGATTCTATCGGTGGTTCGCGCGGAATCGGTACAGAATGGGTTGCGGTGAGCACTGCGCCGTGCGCCCGGCTGACTTGGATTACGACGACAGCTGAAAGTTCCCGTAAGAACGAGGGGCAGCTCATAGGCCAATTCCGTCCAAGCGAAGAAATTCGCTTGGAAATTGCAAAGGAAGTCATCGCGGAACGAAGCAACGGTCTCTCTACTCTCCAGCGGAGGTTCCATGCTTGGCACGATACTGATTGTCTTGTTGGTTCTGCTGCTTATCGGTGCTTTGCCGAGCTGGGGTCACAGCCGAAGTTGGGGCTACTACCCGAGCGGCGGACTGGGGCTCATCGTCATAATCGTGCTGATTCTACTGCTGTTGGGTCGTATTTGATCTCGAGTTTCTCCTATAGCTCGACACGGGTAATTGAGGACCGAAAATCGTCAGCGCAGGCCTTCGCCTAGATCAATTTTCGCGTGACTTCCGGACCGCGGACGGCCGCTGCGCGTAAAGCATTGCAGCGACTGAAAGAAGGCAATTCGAGATTTGCCGCCAATGTGCGCGGGTCCGACGCTTTCGTCAGTCACACCCGACGCGCCGAGCTGGCCGCTGGGCAACAGCCCTTCGCAATCATCCTTGGCTGCTCGGATTCGCGCGTTCCCGCCGAGATCGTCTTCGATCAGGGGCTGGGCGATCTTTTCGTGATTCGTGTCGCGGGCAACATCGTAGCTCCGTCACAGGTCGGCAGCGTCGAGTTCGCAGCGGCACGATACGGTACGCGGCTTGTCGTAGTCCTCGGACACTCTCAGTGCGGCGCAATTCTGGCGACTCTCGAAGAGCTGCGAACGCCAACAGAGAATCAGTCGCACAACCTGCGAGCAATCGTCGACCGCGTCCGCCCGTCAGTTGAGGGACTGTTAGCGACAGCTCTCCGACATGACCCCGATGCGCTCGTGAAGGAGGCGGTCCGCGCCAACATCCGCGCCTCGGTCAGTCACCTGCGGCACGGGTCGCAAGTCCTTGAAGAACTGATTGCGAACGAGGGGCTGCTCGTGCTGGGCGCCGAATATTCTCTGGAGAGCGGCGTGGTTGATTTCTTCGACGAACCGACGAGCTCGGAATGAACTGCTCAGAACGCTGCCTCGCTGAAGACTGTGCTCCCGTCCCTCGCCCGCGTCACCGTCCCACTGAATAGCCCGAGCTCCTGTCGACGCCACCATGCGCCTGTCTTTCGCTTGGTCTCAAGGTCGGTGACCCAGTACTGCCACAGGACTGTGCGCACCATCGAGGGCGGCTTCCCATGAAATGGATCGGCTCTAAAAAGCTCCAGCACGCTGGGACTTCCTTCGAGCAATCGCTCCTGCGCGAGCACTACCCACGGCGATGCCCGCCAAGGGACGAGTGACGCAAACCACAGGTTCCAATCGAAGCGCGGCTGGTATGGAGCGTAGAAGCCGGGTCGCTCCTTCGGATCCTGCGGTTTGTAGCGGAAGGGATACGCGATCCACGTCCTTCCGTCATTGCTGCCCTGAAACTCGATCTCGTAGCGCGCTGGAGTCATGACCGCAAAGAGGCCATAGGCATTGGCAATTCGGAACGGCTCGAGCAGACGGTTGGGAAGAGCGAGGATCGAACCGGAACCGCCAAGGAGAAACGCCGCCACCGTTGAGTACAGCGCAATGCCGAGTGTGACGCTTTCAACGCGCCGGTAGATTCGGAACCTACGCGTCGATTCCGGCGCCGCCGGCGTGACCACTGGAAATCCAAGTCGTGCCAGGGGGCGGTCGTCGAGCAGGAGCACTCCCAGAGATAGCACCAGGTAGTTAAGGAAGCAGTAGTTAGCGGTGGTGATTATTCCGATCTGCAGCGCTGTCACCACAAAGAAGCAAACAATGCGAAACCGCCTCGGTAGGAAGAGCGCCCACACGAGACCAAGCTCGACGCCCAGCGTAATTGCGACGGTGCCGGCGTGGTACCAATGCGGGAGCTGCTGGACGTACCAACCCATCCAGGATGGCAGCGGACCGTTTTGATAGTACTCGTCCATCGCGGTGAAATCGCGCCAGTGCGGGTCGCCGCTCAGCAGCTTCACCAATCCGGATTCGAAGTAGATCCGGAACCACTCCCACTGCAGCATGAAAAGACTGAACCGCGACGGAGGATCGCTGGCGCCCAGGGCGGGCCGGATACCACGTGGCGCAAAGAAGAACGACAGAAATCCCGCTTCCAACAGCATTCCATCCGACTGGTAGGACGAGAAGTCCTGGAGCGCTGCAATGCACGAGAGGAAGAGAATCTCGCACACCGCGATTGTGAGCCTTGGCCAGAAATTGAAGACGAGAAGGAGCGACGCGATCAGTCCGGCGCCAACGATCAGGGTCAACGCACGGTCGCTGGCATTTAGCCAGAGCAATGTCGGCGCATACCACATCCGCGCGATCGCTCCAAACGTGGTCGACAGTTCATAGAGGTAGAAATCGGCGGGAAGAATTCCGCGCTCTCCAATCAGCCCGTGTATCTGGAACGCGAGGGAATAGAACGCGGAAAAGAAAATCAGCCCCAGCGCTCGGAGAAAAAGCCAGCGAGGCCAAAGGCGGGCGTCTTCCGACGTATCAGCTAGCTTGGGCTGCGACTCCGACATAGCAGGATTTCATAGCAATCGGCATTCTTGAAGCGCATGAGTGGACCCTTACAACTCCGATGCGCAGCCGTGCTATTCGATCTGGACGGCGTGCTGGTGGATTCGGCCGAATGCGTCGAACGCACATGGCATCGGTGGGCACTTGAGCATCGGCTCGACCCCGTTCAGGTAATAGGAGTGGCCCATGGCCGACGGACCCTTGAAACAGTGAAGCTGGTTGCCCCGCAGCTCGACGCCGCGGAGGAAGTCGCGGCTCTCGAGTCGGGCGAATCGACCACCACTGACGGTATTTATGAGATGGCTGGCGCTCGAGAGCTGCTTCACACCTTACCGCCAAACACCTGGGCGATCGTAACGTCCGGGACATGGGCGATTGCCAGTCTGCGCATTCGACACACTGGCCTTCCGATGCCGAGGGTTCTCGTTTGTGCGGACGAGATTCAGCGCGGCAAGCCCGATCCCGAAGGATATTTGTTGGCAGCATCGCGGCTCGAACGGGCGCCAGAAGAGTGCGTCGTTATTGAGGACACGCCTGCGGGTCTCGAAGCGGCAGGCGCCGCCGGCATGTGTGCGGTCGGAGTGTGCGGAACATATTCAGCAAACGCGCTCGCGATTGCAGATTTAATAGTTCCGCGTCTGATTGCGTTGCGCATCGCTGAAGGCGGCAACGGTTCGGCGCTCGAGATCACCGCGACGGGGACGATATGAAGCCTTTGATCGGGAGAGTCTGGATCTTCATTGTCATGTGCATTGCTGGAGGACTCGGTGCCGCGGTTGGCTCCGTGGTTGGGCACTCCTTCGGCTCGCGAGGTCTTTTTATTGGAGCAGTCGTCGGCGGATTGTTGGCGGTTGCCCTTGTCGCCCGATTTGCCGTGTGGCGCGGTTGGATTGCTCAGTCTCAATGGCGCATGACAACGTTGGGTGGGATGCTCGGATTTCTCCTCGCGGCTTTCATTGCGACACGCACGCTCTCGAGTCCCGCCGGACCAGCTCTGAGCTCCCTCCTGATCGGGACAGGGGCAGTGCTCGGCGCAGGTATCGCCGCGAGTCGCCGACCAGACTCTCTGCCCTAGCGCTGCGTCTTACCTTCTGCTGAAGGAGGTGCTTCCCCGGTTGGCGAGGACTTATTCAAACTCGCGATTGTGACGTATGTCACCGTGTCCCAGGCGTTGTGAATGCCGATAAACAGCAGCAACAGCGCTGCGCTGCCAATTCCAAATAACGAGACCGTTTGGTAGCGCGGAAGTATCGCCGCAGAGATCAGAATGGCGAGATACGACACCATAGGGAGACATGCGTGCCAAATCCAATCCTCGAGCACCGGTTGGTATATCGTCGTGCGGCGCGCTCGCCGTATGACGATCGAAGTGTAGACGACCCCAAACGCCCCACAGACGCCAACAATAGTTGCGGTGCTCGAGAGGTTCGGCCATGGCGCGCTAAGAATGGCGGAGACGAGCAGCACGGCGGAGAAGTGCACGACGTTTGGAGTACCGAAGGCGCTAATCTCGGGCTCGCCACCTTTTCGGTCGGATTCCGACACGAGCGCCATAACCACGAATTGCAGACCTGTAAGCGCTCCAGCCGACGATCCTACGATCACGTAAAAATTTTCCCAGAGCGTTAGCGTATCATGTGCATTCATAGCACCGGAATTGACCGCTCCTGGGCTTCACCCGCCAGAGCACGCGTCGGTTTGTCGCGCTCTATTCTTATGATGTTTCGAACCCGCCGGACTGCAGCTCGGTGCGCGATTCGTGGCCCCGTGGCTTACTGAAACGAGACGGAAGCAGCGCGCGTGGCGGGCCGGCGCACCAGACGCCAGGGGAAAAAGTACACCGCGTAAACCACCGTATACACTGCGAAATTCTCCAACCGCGCGAAGTGAGCGAAGAAGAAAAAGAAAATCAGCAGGTGCATGCGGAAGACATTTCTGTACGGCTCAGAAAAGAGGCTGCTCAACTTGTTGCTTCCGCCCAGCGACTTGATCGAAAGATCACGGTCGAGCGAGAGGGGCTTACGTAGAAACGCGGCGCGGTGCGCGAGAAAAGCCGACGGGAGGAAAGGCCAGTAACGCCGCGCAACTTCCAGATAAGTGGATGTGCCGGCCCAGTTGGTGCGTCCCGCCCCAGCACCCGCATCGATCGGAAAAAAAGAGATCAGGAACTGTGAATGGCCGTAGTGGAAGCCGCCGAAATGGACGGTGAAAAACGCAAGCAGGAATAACCCGCCGATGATCAGCACGGCCCACAGGATCGCGAGCGCCTGGGGTTGGGATGCGACGAGTGCACGATCCCTCCACGACGCTCGCATCAGCTCAACGATCGGCTGACCGATCATCCACACTATAGTCGCGTAACCGACGACCAGGCTGGACAGCCACAAGCTCCAAACGAGGTCCGTCGTGTTCCAGCCGGCCCACCAAGCGACCACCAGACCGGCCGCGAACGCCAGCGCGTCGGGCCAGGACGAAAGCCAATTATCCAGTGTGGTGTCTGCTGCCATCTCGGTTGGTATAAAAAGATGAGGTTGCCTCATGGAGCGACGAGCATTTCGCGCGCTCTCTACCTGTCTCGACGCCCGTGCCAGACCCCCGTAACACGCATTGCGATGCTCAGAGTTTTGCTTCCTATTTGGACACTCCACGGCCCAGGGCTTCGCCCCCAGTTCCCGCTTTTACGGAGCGCAACATGACCAGGCTTAACACGTCACGTCGCCACCTGTGCGCGAGCTCGCTGCTGCTCGTAACGCTCGCGCCTATTGCTACCGCCCAGCAATCACCGGACATCGCGTCACGGCTTCAGGGCTTCGACAGCTACATGACCCAGGTGATGAACGACTGGAATGTCCCGGGCCTGGGTGTTGGGATCGTAGTCAAGGACAAGCTTGTCTGGGCGAAGGGGTACGGCTATCGCGATTACGGTAAGAAGATTCCCTACACGCCGACGACAACGCAGCCAATTGCGTCGAACACGAAGCTGTTCACTTCGGTTGCTGCCGGAATGCTGGCCGACGAAGGCAAGGTCGATCTCGACAAACCGATCCGTCAGTACGTGCCGAGCATTCAGTTCTACAACGATGACCTGAACCGAACGGTAACGCTGCGCGACATGCTGTCGCACCGCACCGGCATCACCCGACACGATGGCATCTGGTACAAATCGGATTTCACGCAAAAAGACCTGTTCGAGCGTCTCAAATACCTCGAGCCGACCGAAGCGCCGCGATCGGTATTTCTCTACAACAACATGATGTATTCAGGCGCCGGCTACGCGATCGAGCTGCTGAGCGGAAGACCATGGGAGACTTTCGTCCGCGAGCGAATCCTCAACCCGCTCGGCATGACGAGCACGACGTTCACCATCGCCGACATGGTGAAGCAGCGCGAGCCTGGCGTTCCATACACCGAGCGCCGCGACAACACCGAGATCTATCGGATTCCTTACTACAGCGACGCGATAGGGGTTGCTCCGGCCGGCGCAATCAACTCGAGCATCGTCGACATGTCCAAGTGGCTCATCGCGCTGATGAACGATGGGAGGCTCGAGGGCAAACAAGTAATACCGAGAAACGTGGTCCGGCAGACGCTTGCTCCGTCGATCGCTTTGCCCAACACCGGACTCGAGGTGCGCGGCTGGGGCGAATTGATCAACTCCGCCTATGGCATGGGTCGATGGACCGCTGCGTATCGCGGACACCTGCTCGCCTATCATGGCGGCGACCTCCCCGGTTTTCACTCGCAAGTGTCGACGATGCCGTACGATTCCATCGGCGTCATCGTGTTCGTGATCGGCAATCAGGCCGCCCCCCTCTACAACGTCATATCGTATAACGTTTACGAACGCCTGCTCCGGATGTCGCTGACGCCCTGGTCCGAGCGCCAGAACACCATCCGCCTGAAAAACAAGGCGGCATCAACCCAGTCTCGCAAAAAGTCAGGAGGCGGGCGCGTAGCGGGAACACGTCCTTCTCATCCGATCGACGACTACGTTGGTGAGTTCGAGAACCCCGCTTACGGCGTTCTGAACATTACCAGGGGTGACACGTCGCTCATGTTCGACTTCCACAAAATCAGGATGCCGCTCAGTCACTTCCACTACGACCGTTTCGACACGCCGGACGACGAAGAGGACGGCAAATATTCGGTCAACTTTCTGACCAACCCGCAGGGCGAGATTGATCGCGCCGAGATGTCGCTGGACGAGGCCGCGATCGCGTTTACTCGCCGGGTACCGGCCGCCCTTTCAAGTGCCGCGATTCTCCGCCAGTACCTGGGGACCTACATCACGCCGAGCGGAGGCAAGTTCGATGTCGTGCTGCGGCCGGATGGGACGCTCGCGATTCAGTACGCCAGCGGGACCTTTCAGAATCTCATTCCGTGGCAGCCGCGGCGTTTTCGCATCAAGGAGTTCGCGGACGTCACCTTTGAATTCATAACCGAGAACGGCAAAGTGATCGCGCTCAAGCAGACTGATCCTTCGGGCGAGTTCACCTTCACGCGTCGTTGAAGCATTATGGGCCGACGCGATCAGCTCCCATTCCGCGCAGCGCTCGAGGAGTACAAGCAGCAGGCGGAAAACCTCTTCGATGCATTGAAATCAGGCGAGGAAGCAGCCGAGTGGCGCTTCAAGTGGGAGCATCCGCGCTTTCGTGGCAAGACAGTGGACGCTGTCAAGGCGGCTACACTGGATCTTGCCGATGCACGGTTGGTCATCGCGCAAGAATATGCTTTCGACACCTGGGCGGATCTCGAGAAGTTCACCGGCGCCGTTAGACACGACGGTCAAGTCCCTCGCTTCGAGAGCGCCGTAGAGGCCGTCATTTTCGGAGACGCCGCAACGCTCGCGGCGATGCTGCGCGACACTCCGGACCTGGTACATGCGCGGTCGACGCGAAGACATCACGCAACGCTGCTGCACTATATCGGTGCGAACGGCGTCGAGGGCGGGCGACAGCGAACGCCGCCAAACGCGGTCCAAATCGCCAAGATCCTACTCGACGCCGGCGCCGAAGTCGATGCACTGGCCGATATGTACGACAACAAGTGCACCACTATGAGCATGCTGGTATCGAGCGCTCACCCTGATGAAGCGGGACTGCAGGGCGTTCTCGCGGAGGCGCTTTTGGATTACGGTGCAGCGCTCGAGGGGCCTGGATCGAACTGGCAATCGGCTCTGACGACTGCGTTGGCTTTTGGCTATCCGGATACGGCCGAAACACTGGTCCGGCGCGGGGCATCGCTGAACAACGTCGCAGCGGC